>Ga0247773_1000221_pt1 | contig 27042 bp, 27 predicted proteins | sample UWRJL092311B6_FD_179934 | JGI IMG/M metagenome (GOLD analysis project Ga0247773, IMG submission 179934) | Plant litter microbial communities from Arlington Agricultural Research Station in Wisconsin, United States - UWRJ-L092-311B-6 | ecosystem: Environmental > Terrestrial > Plant litter >... | reverse complement strand
CCAGGGCCGGGTTGCCGGTCTTCTTGTCGGTGACCGCGCCGACCTCCCAGCCGTTGCCGAGGATCGCCCCGGTGTGGCCGAGGGCCATGATCGCGTCCTGGTCGGACTCGTCCTTGGTGCTGCCGCCGACCGAGTACTTGGTGGCCAGCAGCTGCCACCGGGCCAGGCCCTGCTGTGCCTCATTGCCCTCCAGCGTGCCGGTCCACTGGCCGTTGCTCTGCTCGGCGATCTTGCCGCCGGCACCGTAGACGAACGACATCGCCGCGTACCAGTTCTTGCCCGGCATGTAGAACGCCGAGAACCGGGGATCGGAGGCGTTGGCGGCCTTGAGCTTGTCCAGGTCGGCGGTGAGCTCGTCCAGGGTGGTGGGTGCGGTGGTGATGCCGGCCTTGGTCCACAGGTCCTTGCGGTAGATGACCACCCGGCTGCCGGCGTAGTAGGGAACCGCCATCAGCTTGCCCTCGGCGGAGGTGCCCGATTCGGCCAGGCCCTGCAGCCAGTTGGCCGAGTTCTCGAACTGCCCCTTGGACGAGGTGAGGTCGGTGAACGCGCCGGCCGCGATGTAGGACGCGGTCTGGGTGTTGCCCAGCTCGACCACATCGGGCACCCCGCTGCTGCCGGCGAAGGCGGAATCCAGCTTGGTGGTGTAGTTGGACCACTGCTGCCACTGGACGTTGACCTTGGCGCCGGTCGCCTGCTGGAAACGCTGGGTGGCCTGGTTGACCACGTCCGGCCAGCCCTTCTGGGCGTCGCTCTGCAGCCAGACCGTGATGGTCTTACCGGCTCCGTCGCTGCTCAGCGCCGAGCTGCTGGCCTTGGTGCCGGAGCTCGCGGACTTGCTGGAGGTGCAGCCGGTGGCCGTCATGGCCAGGGTCGCAGCCAGGACGATTGCGCCCGCTACTGTGCGCTTCAAGCTTGCCTCCGGAGGTGGGTAGGTGCGCGCCGATGCTGACACCGACTCGAAGAATTGGTTTAGATGAATCAGCAGTATTGGCCTAGACCATTTCGGTGTCAAGGACCTCGGCCCGGCGCAACCCGACCGTTACGAAGCAGGTTCGGCACCGCAAGGGCTTACTGCTTCGGAGCGTCCTGCCCGAGCGCGTCGCGCAACGACCGGTGGGCAGCCGCGCGGCGGCGGGCGGTTCCGGGATCCAGGCCCGCGACCAGCAGCAGGACGGCGGCCCGGGCATCGTCGTCACAGCGTCGCAGAGCCTCACCGGCCTCGGCGGAATCCACCGCCGCGATCTCGGCGACGATGGCCGCCGCCCGGCTGCGCAGCTTGGCGTTGGCCGGCACCACGTCCACCATCAGGTCGCCGTGCACCCGGCCCGATCGCGCCAGGGCCGCGGTGGTCAGGGCGTTCAACGCGATCTTCTGGGCGGTTCCCGCGGTCAGCCGGGACGAGCCGCGCAGCACCTCGGGGCCGGGGTCGGCGGCGATGGTGACATCGGCGCGCTCGGCCAGCGGCGATCCGGCCACCGCCACCACCGCGACGACGGCCGCCCCCGCCTCGCGGGCCGCGTCGGCGAGGGCGAGCGTGTACGGCGTCGCGCCACTGGCAGCCACCGTCACCAGCACGTCGGCCGGCGTGATGGCCAGCTCGGCGGCATCGCCTCGCGCCCCCGCCAGATCGTCCTCGTCGTCGTCGGTGCTGTCGTTGCCACCGGCGACCCGCCAGCCCACCAGCCGGCGATCCAGGCCGAACGTGCCGGGCAGCTCGGCGGCCTCGGCCGCCGCGATCCGGCCCGAGGTGCCGGCGCCGGCAAACAGCAACCGGCCGCCGGCCGCCAGCCTGGTGGCGATCAGCTCGGCACCGGCCGCGATCGAGGTGCTGGCCGCCCGCACCGCCGGAACCACCCGCGCTTCGGCGTCCAGCAGCAGTCCGACGATCTCGTCGGCCGGCAGCAGGTCGAGCTGGGGACGCCGCTCGCTCACCACGTCCGGGTGACTTTCGCCAGCCCGCGCGGGGAATCGGGGTCCGCGCCGCGATCCAGCGCCAGCCGCCAGGCCAGCTGCTGCAGCGGCAGGATCTCCAGGATCGGCAGCAACTCCTCGGCAATCCCCTCGTCGGCCAGCGCGATGCCCTCCGTTCGGCCGACCCGCAACACATCGGCACCGATGCCGGCCAGCCGTTGCAGCACCGGTGCCATCGCCGCCCCGCCGCGTCCCGGTGGCACCAGCGCGATCACCGGCACCGCGGCGTCGATCATGGCCAGCGGGCCGTGCAGCAGATCGGCGCCGGAGAAGGCGTGCGCGCTGAGATAACTGGTTTCCATCAGCTTCAGGGCCGCCTCCCGGGCACCGGGATAGGAGTAGCCCCGGCCGGTCAGCACCAACCGGTCGACCTCCCGGTACCGGCGCGCGGCGTCGACCCCCGCGCCCGCCGCGAGGGTCCGCACGGCCGCGTCGGCCAACGGCGCCGCGAACTCGGCCGGCGCCCTGCCGTGCCGATCGCCGGCCAGCAACAGGTAGAGGGCCAGCAACTGCGCGGTGTAGCTCTTGGTGGCGGCGACCGCGCGTTCCACCCCGGCCCGGATGTCGACGTGCAGGGCGGCGGCGGTGGCCAGCTCGGAACCGGGATTGTTGGTCACCGCCACCGTCAGCGCGCCGCAGGCCCGGGCGACGCGCACCGAGTCCACCAGATCGGGCGACCCTCCGGACTGGCTGACCGCCAGGAACAGCACGCCGGCCAGGTCGGGACGGGCGCCGAAGACCGTCAGCGCCGAGGGCGAGGCCAGCCCGGCCGGGACGGCCATCCGGATCTCGGCCAGGTACTTGGCGTAGAGCGCCGCGTGGTCACTCGTGCCACGGGCGGCCAGCAGCACGAAGCGCGGCGCGTAGCGACGGATCCGGGCCGCCACGTCGGAGATCTCGCCGATCCCGTCAGCCAGCAGCCGGGCCAGCACGGCGGGTTGCTCGGCGATCTCAGCCGCCATCAGGGTGCCGGCGGCGAGCGGCCGCGCGGCGCTCACACCGGGTCCACTTCCCGGCGGCGGGCCGCCGATGCCAGGGTGGCAGCCGCCGCTCGCAGCAGGTTCGGCGCGATCCCCCGGGTCCGCAGCACCGGCGGGCCCGGGATCGCCGGCATCGGCCAGCCCGCGTCGACCAGCACCGACTCGCGGTGCCGGGCGGCCACCTCGATGAGCTGGCGTTGCCAGGTCTCGCGGTCCGGGTCGCGCACCAGCACGACCAGTGACCGCCCGTCGGCCAGCCGCAACAGCTCATCGGCGTCCACCGGCCCGTCGACGCGCAACCCCTCGACGCCGTCGAGCACGGCGGCCAGCTCGTCGATCAGCGACCACGGCAGGTCACCGGAGGCCATCCCGGGCCGGGTCCGGCATTCGACCACCAGCGGCCGGTGCAGCGCCGGCAACGCCCCGATCACCTCCAGGCATCGCGCGGCGATGCCGTCGAGCGCCGGGCGATCGACCAGGCCGTCGAGGGCGCCGGTGGACGGGGGCGCGGCCAGCCGGGCGGTGCGCTCGGCGGCGTCGGCCAGCCGGGCCTCGGTCAGCCTGCCGGATCGCAGCGCGTCCTGCACGGCCAGCGGAATTGCCTCGACGAGATAGGGGTAATCGCGCGCCCCGGTCTCCAGCGCATCCACCCCGGCGATCAATGCCTGGACGAATCCCCCCACCATGCCGAGCGGACCGGCCAGCGCGGTCATCTCGAGCGCGTCGCTGACGACGGTGCCGTCGAAGCCGAGCTCGCCGCGCAGCAGCCCGGTGACGATCGCCGGGCTGACGGTCGCGAGCAGGTCCGGGTCCAGCGCGGGCACCAGCAGGTGGCCGATCATCACCGCCCGGGCACCCGCGGCGATGCCGGCCCGGAACGGCGGCAGTTCCACCGTTACCAGCTCGGCACGGCTGCGGTCGAGCACCGCCGACTCGTGGTGGGAGTCGGCACGGGTGGCCCCGTGGCCGGGAAAGTGCTTGAGGCAGGCGGCGATTCCGGTGCGCTGCAGGCCACGTACCGCCGCCGCGACCTGTTCGGCGACCGCGTCCGGGTGCTCGCCGAAGGACCGCAGGCCGATCACCGGATTGAGCGGGTCGACGTTGACGTCGGCGACCGGGGCCAGGTCGAGCGTGACGCCGGCGGCCGCCAGCCGGGCTCCGATGGCGGCGTGCACCTGCTCGGTCACCGCGAGGTCGCCGAGCCTGCCGAGCGCCGCGGCGCCGGGTGAGCTGCTGCCGCGCACCGTGTCCAACCGGGTGACGTCGCCGCCCTCCTCGTCCAGGGCGATCACGATGTCGCGGCCGGCCGCGGTGCGCAGCCGGTCGGTCAGGCCGGCCACACCGGTGCCGTCGCCGAGGTTCGACCCGAACAGCACGACCCCGCCGAGGCCGGCCTCCAGCGCGCTGAGCAGCCATGGCGGCGGGGTCGGGCCGACGTAGCCCAGCAGGGTGCACGACAGCGTCAGCCGGCGGACCTCGGGATCGATCGACACGATGGCTGCTCCGTGGGCTGGGCGGCAAATGGACTAGACAACTCTGATACTGTCCGAGACCGAAAGGCCTTGTCAACGGGCTGGAACCCGGGCTGCCTCGCGCCGGTAGTCTTGCGTTTCGCGGCCGCGGTGCTCCGGGCCGCGCACTCGGCAATCCAGGCTTGCGAAAGGGAAGAAGTGGTCCTCGACGTCAACCGCCAGGGTGCGCGCGAACCCAAGTACTACCAGGTCAAGCGGCACCTGCTGCAGCTGATCGACACCCTGGTGCCGGGCAGCCTGATGCCGACCGAGCGGGTGCTCACCGTCGAGCTGGGCACCTCGCGGACCACCGTGCGGCAGGCGCTCGGCGAGCTGGTGGGCGAGGGCCGACTGGTCCGCCGGCAGGGGTCGGGAACCTACGTCGCCGAGCCCAAGATCGCCTGGCCGCTGCACCTGACCAGCTTCACCGAGCAGGCCGCGGCGGCCGGTTACTCGGCCAGCACCCAGTTGCTGAACGCGGTACGCGAGCGCGCCACCGAGGACATCGCCGCCCGGTTGTCGATCAAGCCGGCGGCGGCGACGTACTGCATCGAGCGGCTGCGCCTGGTGGACGGCACCCCGATGGCGGTCGAGACGTCCTACCTGTCCGCGGCCCGGTTCCCCGGCCTGATCGGGCATTTGCGCAGGACCGCGTCGCTGTACCGGGTGCTGGCCGAGGTCTACGACACGGTGCCGGTGAACGCCGAGGAGACGATCGAGACCGCCGCCGCCTCGCCACGCGAGGCCGAACTGCTCAATACCGACACCGGGTCCCCGATGCTGATCCTCGGACGGCACAGTTTCGACGCCGCCGGCCAGCCGGTCGAGTGGGTGCACAGCTGGTACCGCGGCGATCGCTACGTCTTCGTCGCCAAGCTGTCGTCCTGAGCTCGACAGCGGGTCTGAGCCGACGAGGAGACTTGAACTCCTAACCGCCCGATTACAAGTCGGGTGCGCTACCAATTGCGCCACGCCGGCCGGGACGAGGCAGCTCCTCGCCAGCCGCGCCCATCCTAGAGGGCACCCGACCGGCCGTGCCCCACTCCGAGTGGGAAGCGAGCGGGGCCGGCTCTCGACCGCCCGCGCCTGACGCCAGATACCGGACGCCATGCCGCACAGTGGGCTCAACCGCACCCGGCTACGAAAGGACGGTCGCAGGTGGACGTCTATGAGGCTGTCGACAGCCGGCGGGCGGTACGGGCGTTCAGCGCCGACCCGGTGCCCGCCTCGATTCTCCGACGGGTCCTGCAGGCGGCTGCCCGCGCGCCGTCGAGCGGCAACCTCCAGCCGTGGCGGCTCTTCGCCGTGGCGGGTGAGCCACTGGCCGAGCTCAAGCGACGGGCAACGGCCCGAGCGCTGGCCGGTGACCCGGGCGATGAGCGGGAGTACCCGATGTATCCCGACAGGCTGGGCGGCCCACCGTACGCCGACCGGTTCACCGCGGCGGCCGTCCAGCGCTATCAGGCGCTGGGGATCGACCGCGACGCCCCTGACCGGCCGAGCAGGATCGCCGCGCTCAACACCGACGCCTTCGGTGCCCCGGTCGTGCTGTTCTGCTACCTGGACCCGGTCATGGGTCCCGGCCAGTGGGCCGATGCCGGCATGTACCTGCAGACGGTCATGCTCCTGCTGCGAGCGGAGGGACTGCACAGCTGCCCCCAGGTGATGTGGACCATGTACCGCCGCACCGTCAGCGACGTGGTCGGGGTCGAGACACTCGTCCTGCTGTGCGGCATGGCCATCGGCTACGCGGACGAGGCGGTGCCACCACTGCGTACGGCGCGCGCCGAACTGGCCGAGACGGTGACGTTCGTCGGGCTCTGACTGCGGTGCCGCCGCTCGCTGACCGCCGACCCGCCCGGCAATCGCCGGCACCGGCCGGGTACGAATACCCCTACGAGGAGATCCGCCACGTCAGGAGCAGCCGATGACCCGCGCACACCGCCCCAAGGCCGGCTTCTGGATCCGGCTGTGCGTCGTGATCCTCTATCCGCTGGATTCGTTGCTGTTCAGGATCCGCTGGCACAACCTGGACCGGATGCCCGCTCGCGGTGGCGTGCTGGTGGCGGTCAACCACATCTCGGTGGCCGACACCGCCACGATGGCCCGGATGATCTGGCAGTCGGGGCGAATCCCGCGCTTCCTGATCAAGTCCGGTGTGTTCGGCTGGCCGGTGGTCGGACGGATCATGTCCGGCGCCGGCCAGATCCCGGTACACCGGTTCAGCGCCCAGGCCGCCGACTCGCTGCAGGCCGCCGAGCAGGCGCTGCGGGCCGGCGAGTGCGTGATCATCTATCCCGAGGGCACCATCACCAACGACCCGGATTACTGGCCCATGCCGGCCAAGACCGGGGTGGCCCGACTGGCCCTGGCCTGCCCGGACGTCCCGGTGCTGCCGGTGGGCCAGTGGGGCGCGCACCGCACGCTGCGGCGCGGCGGCAAGTTCCGGCCGTTCCCGCGGCACCGGCACGAGGCGAGCATCGGCGAGCCGGTGGAGCTGGCCAAGTACCGCGACGCCGAGCCGACCGCCGACATCCTGCGGCAGGTCACCGACGAGATCATGGCCGCCGTGACCGCCCAGGTGGAGCGGCTGCGCGCGGCCGAGTAACCCGCTGGGCGAAAATCGGTGGCCGGGCACCGACCGGAACAGCCAGGATGGGCCGATGCCCGACCTGGTGATCCCCGATGCCGAACTGGCGCCGTCGTTCCGCGCGGCGATGGCCGACTTCGTCGCCGAAGGCCGCGGCGGCCCGTCGGACGACTCGGCCCTCGGCCGGAACCTGACCGAGTTCGGTTCCCAATGGCACACCGACGCGGGCCTGGAGCGGTTCCTGGCCGAGCTGGCGCGGCAGGGCGACCCCTCGGTACCGCCGCCCACCGATTGGGTGCACACCAGCACCTACTGGTGGGCCGAGGGCGAGCAGTACCTGGGCAGCATCCGGATCCGGCACGACCTGACGCCCGGGCTGCTGGTCACCGGCGGCCACATCGGCTACGACATCGCACCCCGGGCCCGGCTCAAGGGTCACGGCACCGCGATGCTGCGGGCGGCGCTGCCGGTCGCGGCCGGCCTCGGCATCGACCGGGCGCTGCTGACCTGCGACGTCACCAACCTCGGTTCGCGCAAGGTGATCGAGGCCAACGGCGGCGTCCTGGACGACGAACGCGACGGCGTGCTGCGGTACTGGGTACCCACCGGCTGACGCCGGGCACGACAGCCGCGGGCGGCCACCGGAATCCGGTGACCGCCCGCGGGTCATTCGGTTGCCGCCGGGATCAGGCGGCAACCAGCTCAGTCGTGGTTGGTGGCCAGTGCCTGGAGCTGGCTGTACGCGCCGTTAAAGTAGTCCTGGTCACCGGGAAGGGTGCCCGAGTCGGCGTACTGCCACATCGTCCAGGTGGCGGTGCCGGCCGGCGGGGTGGGCGGCGTCGAGCTGTACTTGGCGATCCAGAACGGGTTGGTCGCCGCGAACGCGCTGGAGTTGCCGGTGCAGGTCGTCCACCAGTCCAGGGTGGTGTAGATCATCGGGTACTTGTTGGTCCGCGCGTGCACCTCGTTGGAGAACGCCTTGACCCAGCTGACCATCGAGGCCTGGGACAGGCCGTAGCAGGTCGCGCCGCTGGGGTTGTACTCGATGTCCAGCGCCGGCGGCAGGGTCTTGCCGTCGCCGGACCAGCCCCCGCCGTGGTTGACGAAGTAGTCGGCCTGGGTGGTGCCGCTGGAGCTGTTCGGGTGCGCGAAGTGGTACGCGCCGCGGATCATGCCCGCGTTGTAGGAACCGTTGTACTGCTGGGCGAAGTACGGGTTGGTGTAGGTGGTGCCCTCGGTCGCCTTGACGTAGGCGAACCGGGCCCCGTTGGCGTACGCGGTGGACCAGGCGACGTTGCCCTGGTAGCTGGAGACGTCCATGCCCTTGACGTAGGTGGCCGCGTTGGCCGAGGTGGCGCCGATCGTGAGGGCTGCGATCATCGCGGCGCCGGCGGTCAGAGCGGTGGCGGTGGCACCGATGACCCTGCGCACCCGACGGGCGCGCGCTTGCACTGTGACCATTCGTTACTCCTGGGGGAAGGGAAAGCGGGGACGGCGAGGGGACGCCTGGCGCCAATATGGACATACCTCTAAGTTGTGTCAACTCAGGATTTACACCTCGTTTTCATGTGAACGGCAACCGGCGTCGCGAGTCCCGCGAATCGGCCGGCCGGTGCCGTTTCGCACGGGTTTCGGTCCGCCGATCCGGGGCGAGCCTTGACGCTCGGGCCGGCAACTGCCTAAATGAGAATGTCCAGACCGCTATGCCGGTCGGGGTCGCCGCCAACGCAATCGGTCGAGGCGGGCCCCGGCACCGACCGGAATGCCGTGAGGCGTGCGCACCCGCGCACTCCCGTACCCGGTGCGGTCAACACCACCGAGAGGGAGTACCAGCATGGCCGAAGTTCAGTACGTCGAGGCATCGCGCCTCTACCCCGGGAACCCGGTTCCCGCCGTCAACCGCCTCAACCTCGACGTCGCCGACGGCGAATTCGTCGTCCTGGTGGGCCCGTCCGGTTCGGGCAAGTCGACCGCGCTGCGGATGCTCGCCGGCCTCGAGGACGTCGACCAGGGCGAGATCCGGATCGGCGGCGTGGACGTCTCGCAGAAGCCGCCGAAGGACCGCGACATCGCGATGGTGTTCCAGAACTACGCCCTCTACCCGCACATGTCGGTCGCCGAGAACATGGGCTTCGCCCTAAAGCTCAAGGGCGTCTCGAAGGAGGAGCGGGCCTCGAAGGTGCAGGCGGCGGCGAAGCTGCTCGACCTGGAGAAGTACCTGGACCGCAAGCCCAAGGCGCTGTCCGGTGGCCAGCGGCAGCGGGTGGCGATGGGCCGCGCGATCGTGCGGGAGCCCAGCGTGTTCCTGATGGACGAGCCGCTGTCCAACCTCGACGCCAAGCTGCGGGTGGAGACCCGCGCCAACATCGCGGCGCTGCAGGCGCGGCTGGGCACCACCACCATCTACGTCACCCACGACCAGGTCGAGGCCATGACGATGGGCGACCGGGTGGCGCTGCTCAAGGACGGCATCCTGCAGCAGGTCGACACCCCCCGCAACCTCTACGACAGCCCCGGCAACGCCTTCGTCGCCGGCTTCATCGGCTCACCGGCGATGAACCTGGTCAAGGTGCCCTTCACCGATGCCGGCGCCCAGCTCGGCGGCCTGAACATCCCGATCAAGCCGGACGCCGCGGCAGCCGCCCGGGCCGCCGGGCTGAAGGAGATCATCCTGGGCATCCGCCCGGAGTCCTTCCACGCCTCGGAGAACGGCCAGGGGCTCAAGCTCAAGGCCACCCTGGTGGAGGAACTCGGCGCGGACGCCTTCGTCTACGGCGAGCTGCCGGGGATGAAGACCCACGACGTGGGCGACGACGGCGGCGCCAAGCCGTTCACCGTCCGCTTCGACGGCCGGGTGCCGCCCAAGATCGGCAACGAGATCACCCTGGACGTCCGGACCGACGAGACCCACGCGTTCAACCCGGAGACCGGCGAGCGGCTCGGCGCGTAGCCACCGCTGTCTGGTAAGCCACCGAAGGGACGCCGGCGTGATGCCGGCGTCCCTTCCGGCTGTTCGGGGTTGAGGTCCGGTTCGTCGTTCAGTCCGGCTGTTCGGGTTCAGGTCCGGCTGTTCGGGTTGAGGTCCGGTTCGTCGTTCAGTCCGGCTGTTCGGGTTCAGGTCCGGCTGTTCGGGTTCAGTCAGCCCGCAGCCACAGCGGCTGGTAGCTCAGCGGCACCTTCGCCTTGGCGTCCCGGCAGGTGAGCATGGCCGGCGCGCCGGTCACCCGTCGCACCGCGACCGTGCAGCTGCCACCGGGCACCGCCAGCCGGACCAGTTGCTCCTGCGGCGGCGAGCCCTGCACCTCCAGCACCCGCACCGCGCCCACCGTCGCCAGCCCGAGTTCGCGCTGCGCGTGCACCACGGCGGCCTGCGCGGCGGGTGCCAGCCCGATCTGGCCACGCAGCCGGTCCAGCAGCACCCGGCCGGCCTCGGTCGCCGACGCCAGCGCGGCCGGATCGTCGACCCGGCCGTAGAGCTGCCCGGTCGGCAGCACCAGCACGTTCGCCGCGAACCGGTCCCCGCCGACATGGCTGCACTCCCACACCCGATCGGGACAGAGCCCGGCGAGCGCGGTGGCCACCGGACGGCCCTCGATCGCGCAGCACATGTCGCGGGTGCCGTGCGCGCACACCGCGTACACCGGCCGGGGGTCGGTGGCCTGCTCGGCCAGCCGCACCGGATCCAGCTCGAGCAGCTCTTCGGCCGACCGGTAGCTCCCCCAGACGGTGCCCTGCCGGCCCGGGCGGCAGTCGGCGAAGCCCCAGCTGTGCTCGGTACGCGAGTCCCTGGCCGGCTGCCGACCGGGCCGGCGGATCGCCAGCACCCGGACGCCCTGCCGGCCCAGCGCGCCGATCAGCCGCTGCGCGACCGTCGCGTCGAACCGCGAGTCGGCCAGGCCGCCGACGCCCCAGCCACCGGGCTGCTCCACCAGGAAGATCTGCTCAGCGGGGAAGGCGGTGCCGAGCAGCTCGTCGCCCCGGGCGGCCGCCGCCAGCCCGCACCGGTGGTCCCGGTCAAGCATCGGGCACCAGGATGGCAGCGGTGACCAGGGTGCGGACCAGGGCCAGCGCGGCGTCGCCGTCCAGGCCGGGCAGCGCGTCCGCGCTCACCGGCTCGCCGGACAACGCCAGCCGCACGGCCGCCTCAGCCTGCGGCCCCACGCTGACGGCGGTGTCGACGGCCTTGACGCGCAACGCCTCGGACGTGTGGTCCAACCGGGGACGCAACCCCGGCCGCAGCCGGAACCGGGCCGCCGGGGTCAGGGCGGCCAACGCGGCCAGTTGGGCCATCGGTTCGATGGGCTGGGGCCGGGTACTGCCGGCCAACTCGTCGGCGAGCCGGCCGGCGACCTGCGGCAGCCGGCCGTCCTCGGCGAAGTCTCCGAACGCCCGCACGGTCTCGCGCAGCTCGTCGGCCAGCCGCGCCTCGTCGGCCAGGTCGCCGCCCAGCGGCAGCGAGGCGCGCAGGCTCGGCTCGCCGGCCGCCTCGGCCAGCAGGTGGGTGAGCAGGGAGTGCCGGGTTACCGGGTGCACGCCGACGGTCAGGTGGATCGAGGTTTCGCCTTGTGCCATCGCCGAATGGAGGAACCCCCGGGGCAGGTACAGCGCGTCCCCGGGCTGCAGGACGAGGTCCAGCAGCGGCGCTTCGGCCGACCGGGCGGTGACCGCGGCCCGGTGCTTCTCCCAGTCCTGGCCGGGCAGCGGGTCGACGAGCACCGGCGGGTGCACCACCCAGCGCTTGCGGCCGGTGACCTGCAGGACGAACACGTCATGGGTGTCGTAGTGCGCCGCGAAGCCCTGGTTCTGCGGCGGCGTCAGGTAGCTGTTGATCTGGACCGGATGCCCCAGCTCGGCACTCAGCCGGCTGCCGAAGTCGACCAGCGGCGGCCAGGTCCGGTGCAGGGCCTGCAGCACCAGGGTGGCGCCGTCGGCGACCAGCCCGAGCACCTTGTCGTCGGCGACCTGATCGCTCACGCCGGCACCGACGCCGCCGGATCGGGTGAACTCCCGGGCCGCGATCACCTTGCCCTGCTTGGCCATTCGCAGGAACGGGGTGCGCAGCCCGCGGCGGGACAGCAGCTCGTCGATCGCCGCGCCGTCGAGCAGGTCGGTGTAGTCGGCACCGCTCTCGGCGGCCGGGGTGAGCAGCGGTTGCCGGGACCAGTACTCGTCGGCGAACTGCCGCGCTCCGATGGCGACGCAGCGGGCCAGGGCACTGCCCGGGGTGTCGGAGGAGCAGGCGGCACCGACCGGGTCGGTGCCGCCTGCCTGCTGCTCAGTAATCAGGCGCTGCCGTCCGCGCCGCCGTCGTGCTGACCGGGGACGCCGTCCGCGCCACCGTCGCCGGGGCCTTCGGCACCGCCGTCGGCACCACCATCGGCGCCGCCGTCACCCGCACCGCCGTCGGCACCACCATCGGCGCCGCCGTCCGCGCCACCGTCGGCGCCGCCGTCACCCGCACCGTGCGCACCGCCGTCCGCACCGCCATCGGCGCCACCGTCATGCACACCGGGCACGCCGTCAGCGCCGCCGTCAGCGGTTCCTTCGGATTCCGTCATAGTGCTACTCCTCATCACGTGATGGCAGCGCCGGACGACCCGGCCGCCAGTTGCGGGCCCCTGCTCGACCCGCCCCCTACGCTAGCGATCAAGCGGGTCCGGCGCGACAGTGCGTCCCTGGCCCGGTCTACGGTGGAGCCATGCGGGCAATCAGCTACTCCCGGACCGGTGATCCTGACGTCCTGAGCCTGATCGACAAGCCGATCGGCGAGCCGGGGCCGGGCGAGGTGCGGGTCCGGATCCACCGCTCCGGCGTCAATCCGACCGACTGGAAATCCCGCCGCGGTGACGGCACGCCCACTCCGGTCGACCCGCCGCAGGTGCCCAACCAGGACGGCTCCGGAGTGGTGGACGCGACCGGCGAGGGCGTCGACGCCGCGCTGTCCGGCCAGCGGGTCTGGATCTGGGAGGCGGCCTACCAGCGACCGGAGGGCACCGCGCAGGAGTACGCGATCGTGCCGGCCCGGCAGGTGGTGCTGCTGCCGGAATGGGCCTCCTTCGACCTGGGCGCCTGCCTCGGCGTGCCGTTCCTGACCGCTCACCGGGCGCTGACCGTCACCGAGGACGGCCCGGCCGTGCTGTCCCCCGGAGCGTTGACCGGCCGGACGGTGCTGGTGGCCGGCGGTGCCGGCGCGGTCGGCAATGCCGCCATCCAACTGGCCCGCTGGGCCGACGCCACCGTGATCAGCACGGTGAGCAGCCCGGCCAAGGCCCAGCTGGCCGCCGCCGCGGGCGCCGATCACGTCCTGGACTACCGGCAGCAGGACGTGGTGGCCGAGGTACGCAAGATCGCCCCGGCCGGCGTGCACAGCATCGTCGAGGTTTCCCCTGCCAGCAATGCCGAAATCGACGCCGCGGTGCTGGCCCGCAACGGTTCGGTGGCGATGTATGCCAACGACGGCGGCGACACCATGACGCTGCCGGTCCGGCAGCTGATGGTGCCCAACGCGCGCTGGCAGTTCGTGCTGCTCTACACGGTGCCCGAGGCCGCCAAGGCTCGCGCCGTCGACTCGGTGTCGGCGGCGGTGCTGGCCGGTGCCGTCCGGATCGGCGACGAGGCCGGCCTGCCGCTGCACCGCTACACCCTGGCCGAAACCGCCCTGGCACACGCCGCGGTGGAGAATTCGGTGGTGGGAAAGGTGATCATCGACCTGGAGGCCTGAGCCCTCCGCCCGGTACGAAGCTCGCGCCGCTGAATTTTCCCTGCCGTGCAACAGAATTCCGTCCGCCGGTGTCAACCGCTGGAAGGGATTCGACCTAGCGGAGGGGAAATACGATGACAGCGCTGCGCACGAAACTCATCACCGGCATGCTCGCCCTGGCCGGCGCGACGATCGGGCTGACCGCCGGAACCGGCCCGGCCGGAGCGGCTACGCCGGCCTGCGGCAACGGCTCGCTGGACTACGGCCTCTCACGTACCGAGGGCTTCGCCGGCCACAGCGCCTTCGTGCTGCTGTACCGCAACCACACCGGGGCACACTGCACGCTCTACGGCTACCCGGGCCTGGACGCGATGGCCTCCCACGGCCGGGTGATCGCGCACGCCACCCGCACCCTGCTCGGCTCGGCCGGCGGCAGCCGCAAGGGCCTGCGGGTCATCGATCTGCCGCCCGGCGGCTACGCCTCGGCAACCGTGGAGTGGGCCAACTTCAACCCGGCCACCTCGGGCCCGTGCCGGTACTCGGCCGGGGTGAACGAGACGGCGCCCAACACCACCAGGACGGTGCCGCTACGCCGATCGGTCAGCATCTGCTCGCTGCAGGTGCATCCGACCGTACTGGGCTGGACCGGCCAGTCCTAGCCGGAACCCGGGCGAGTCAGCGAGTCAGCCGACGCTGCCGGGCCACCTCGGCCAGCGTGACCGCGGCGGCGACCGAGGCGTTCAGCGACTCGGCCTGCCCGGTCATCGGGATCGACACCGTCGCATCGCAGGTCTCGCCCACCAGCCGGGACAGCCCGCGGCCCTCGGACCCGACCACGATCACCAGCGGATCGACGGCGTCCGGCAGCTCGTCCAGGGTGGTGTCGCCGTCGGCGTCCAGGCCGATCACTCGCAGGCCGGCCTTCTGGCAGTCGCGCAGTGCCCGGACCAGGTTGGTCACCTGGGCCACCGGGATCCGGGCCGCGGTCCCGGCCGAGGTACGCCAGGCGGTCGCCGTGACACCGGCCGAACGCCGGGTCGGCACGATCACGCCCTGCGCGCCGAAGGCCACCGCGGACCGGATGATCGCGCCCAGGTTGCGCGGGTCGGTGACCCCGTCCAGGGCTACCAGCAGCGGCGTGGTGGTGGCCGTGGCGACCAGTTCCAGCAGGTCGGGCAGCTCGTCGTAGGCGAACGGCGGCACCTGCAGCGCGATGCCCTGGTGCAGGATGCCACCGGTCCGGCGGTCGATCTCGGCCTTGCTGACCTCGAGGATCGGCAGCCCGCGGTCGGCGGCCAGGTGGATCGCCTCGGTGACCCGCTCGTCGGCCTCGATGCCGATCGCGACGTAGAGCGCGTTGGCCGGGATCTCGGCCCGCAACGCCTCGGCGACCGGGTTGCGCCCGACCAGCAGCTCGGGGGCGTCGGAGTTCTTGCCGGCCGTGCCGCGCCGGCGCGGCGTCCCCTCGGACCGGCGCTCGACGGCGGCGGCCCGGCGGGCGGCCGGATGTCCCTTGCGCTCGGTGGCCTTCGGGGTCGGTCCCTTGCCGGACAGGCCGCGGGCCCGGTTGCCGCCCGAGCCGACGGTGGCGCCCTTCTTGCCCTTGCGCACCGCGCCCTTGCGGGCTGAGTTACCTGCCATCGTCGTCGCTACCGATCCTGTTGGGAGCCAGCGTCCAGCGCGGGCCTTCCGGAGTGTCCTCGACCTGCACGCCGGCCGCGCCGAGCGCGTCGCGGATCGCGTCGCCGGCGGCGTAGTCCTTGCGCGCGCGGGCGTCCTGGCGCTGTTGCAACGCCAACCGGACCAGCCGGTCGACGGTGGCGGTCAGCGCAGTCTGGTTGCCGCTGTCGCCGCCGGCCTGCCAGTCCAGCGGGTTGAGCCCGAGCACGCCGGTCATCGCCAGCACCGCGGCCAGCGCGCCGGCGGCCCGGGGCTTGTCCCCCTCGGCGAGGGCGGCGTTGCCGTCCCGGCGCTGCTGGTGGATCACCGCCAGCGCCTGTGGCACCCCGAGGTCGTCGTCCATCGCCGCCACGAACGCGGCCGGCAGCTCGGCGGCACCGACCGGTTCGCCGACCAGTTCGACCGCCCGCTGCACGAAGTTCTCGATCTTGGCGTAGGCGACCGCGGCCTCCTTCAACGCCTCCGGCGAGTACTCGATCGCCGAGCGGTAGTGCGCGGCGCCGAGGTAGTAGCGCAACTCCACCGGACGCCAGTGACGGGCCATCTCGCCGATGGACACCGTGTTGCCGAGCGACTTCGACATCTTCTCGCCGGCCATCGTCACCCAGCCGTTGTGCATCCAGTACCGGGCGAACCCGTCGCCGGCCGCCACCGACTGCGCCTGCTCGTTCTCGTGGTGCGGAAAGATCAGGTCCAGGCCGCCGCCGTGGATGTCGAAGGACGCGCCCAGGTACTTACCGGCCATCGCCGAGCACTCCAGGTGCCAGCCGGGCCGGCCCTCGCCCCAGGGCGTCGGCCAGCTCGGCTCGCCGGGCTTGGCGGCCTTCCACAGCGCGAAGTCCCGCGGGTCGCGCTTGCGGCTGTCGCCGACCGAGTCACCGGCCGGCAGCATCTCGTCGATCCGCTGGCCCGACAGCGCGCCGTAGGCCGGGAACGACCGGACGTCGAAGTACACGTCGCCGTCCACCGGGTAGGCGTGGCCGGCGTCGATCAGCCGCCGCATCAGGACGACCATCTCGGGAACGTGGCCGGTGGCTCGCGGCTCCACCGTCGGCGGCAGGCAGCCCAGGGTCTGGTAGCCGTCCCGGAAGGCCTGCTCGTAGATCGCGGCGTGCGCCCACCACGGCCGGTCCGCCTCGGCGGCCTTGGCGATGATCTTGTCGTCGATGTCGGTGACGTTGCGGACCAGGGTGACGTCGTAGCCGCAGTGGCTGAGCCAGCGCCGCAGGATGTCGAAGTTCAGGCCGGAGCGCAGGTGCCCGATGTGCGGTGCGCCCTGCACGGTCGCGCCGCAGTAGTAGATCGACGCGCGTCCGGGGAGCAGCGGAACGAAATCGCGCACCGTCCGGGTGGCGGTGTCATGCAGCCTGAGCGTCACCGGGCAATCCTACGGACTCTTGCCGGCGGCAGTGACCAGCCGACGGTGAGCGGACCGCCAGGTCAGCGGGCCACCACGTGCGTGGGGGTGACCCGCACCACCACCCGGATGTTGTCGGTGCCCTCGTCGCCGGTGTAGCTCTGGCCGGTGTAGGCCTGCGACAGCCGCTCGATCAGCTCCGGGCCGCCATCGGTGCTCATGCTGACGGTGCCGCGGACCTCGACATACTTGTACATGTCGTCCCGGTCCAGGATCAGCACGCTGACCCGGGGATCCTTGAGCCAGTTGGTCTCCTTCTTGCGGCCCTGGATGGTGGACAGCAGCAGCTGATCGCCCTCGTAGGTGGCCCACAACACCGACGTCTGGGGCGAGCCGTCGGTGTTGCTGGTGGCCACCACCACGAAGTTGGCGTCGTCGAGCAGCTTCTTGGCCGGTTCCGGCAATGCAGTCATGCCCGGAGTCTATGGTCGGGCGGCGACCGGCGCGGGTTGCGGGCTAGTTTGGGCGCATGCACCCTGACTCGCTGCGCCGGGAATCGATGCTGATCGCCGCCGGCCGGCCGGCCCGGATACCGGCCGGTCCGATCAACCAGCCGCTGGTGCTCTCCTCGACCTTCCACGCCGGCGGCGAGCGGGTCTACGGCCGCGACGGCAACGACACCATCGAGGCCTTCGAACTCGCCCTGGGCGCCGTCGAGGGCGGCCGGGTCACCGCGTTCTCCTCGGGCATGGCGGCCAGCACCGCGCTGATCGAGGGGCTGCCGGTGGGGTCGGTGGTGGTGCTGCCGACCACCTTCTACAACTTCAACCGGACCCTGCTCGACAAGCAGGTGGAGCTGGGCCGGCTGTCGCTGCGCCCGGTCGACGTCACCGACACCGCCGCCGCGATCGCGGCGCTGCCGCAGGCGGCGATGCTGTGGCTGGAACTGCCCACCAACCCGATGCTGGCGGTACCCGACCTGCCCGCGCTGACCGCGGCCGCCCGCGAGCACGGCGTCCGCACCGTGGTCGATGCCACCCTGGCCACCCCGTTCGGGATCCGCCCGCTCGAGCACGGCGTCGACGTGGTGATGCACTCGGCGACCAAGTGGATCGCCGGACACAGCGACCTGGTGATGGGCGTGCTGGCCACCGCCGACGAAGCCCTGGACGCCGAGATCAAGGTGCGACGGAACCTGACCGGTGCGCTGCCGGGCGCGCTCGAGTCCTTCCTCGCGCTGCGCGGCCTGCGCACCCTGTCGGTCCGGCTGGAACGGGCCTGCGCCAATGCCGCGGTGCTGGCCCGGCGCCTGGACGAGCACCCGGCGGTGCGCCGGGTGCACTACCTGGGGCTGCCCGGCCACCCGAACGCCGACCGGGTCAAGGCACTGCTGGACAACCACGGCGGCCTGCTGTCCTTCGAACCCGACTCGGTACAGCGGGCCGAACAGGTCTGCGCCCGGGTCCGGCTGATCACCAATGCCACCAGCCTCGGCGGCGTGGAGTCCCTGCTGGAGCGGCGCGGCAGGTACCCGGGCGAGCTGCAGCAGCACACCCCGGCCGAGTTGCTGCGGCTGTCGGTGGGGCTGGAGCACGTCGAGGACCTGTGGGAGGACCTGGCCCAGGCGCTGGCCTGAGCTTGGTGCTCGGACGTTCCGCCGTGGTCAGCGGGTGATCAGGGCGGTCGCCATCGCGGCGATGCCCTCACCGCGCCCGGTCAGCCCGAGGCCGTCGGTGGTGGTCGCCGACAGGGTCACCGGCGCGCCCAGCACGTCGCTGAGCAGCGCCTCGGCATCGAGGCGGCGCGGACCCAGCTTGGGACGGTTGCCGATCAGCTGCACCGCGACGTTGCCGATCCGCCAGCCGGCCGCGTCGAGGCGCCGGACCACCTCGGCCAGCAGCTCGATCCCGGACGCCCCGGCCCACTCCGGATCGGCGGTGCCGAACACCGCGCCGAGGTCACCGAGCCCGGCCGCCGACAGCAGCGCGTCGCAGGCGGCATGGCAGACCACGTCACCGTCGGAGTGTCCGGCGCAGCCGGCGACGTTGGGCCAGAACAGCCCCGCCAACCAGCATTCCCGGCCGTCCTCGATCGGATGTACGTCGACTCCGATCCCTACCCTGGGCAGTGTCACGCCGGGCCTCCGGGCTGGGTCATGTCGGGTCACCGGCCGACGTAGAGCCGCCGGCCCGGGTCAGCGCGTCGAACTCGGTGGCCATCGCGTGCGCCAGCCGCAGATCGTAGGGCGTGGTGACCTTGAAGCACAGTTCGGAACCGGCCACCGTGCGCACCGGCACCCCGAGCGCCTCGGCCAGCCCGGCGTCGTCGGTCACGTCGGTCAGTGCGCGGTTTTCGGCTGCCCGGTGGGCGGCCACCAGCACCGAGCGCAGGAAGCCCTGCGGGGTCTGTACCGCTCGCAGCTCGCCCCGGTCGACGGTCGCCACCACCTGGCCGGTCCCGTCCACCCGCTTGATGGTGTCGGCCACCGGCAGCACCGGGATGACCGCCTGGTCACCGCCGCGAAGCGCGCCGACCACGGCCGAGATCACCGAGGGATGCACCAGCGGGCGGGCGGCGTCGTGCACCAGTACCAGTCCGACGTCAGGGGGCAGCGCGGCCAGGCCGGCGTCCACCGAGGCCTGCCGGGTGGAACCACCGGCCACCACCTGGGCCCGGCCGTCGACGCAGGCGCGGACGGTCGCCAGTTCGGCGGCCGGAGCCACCACGACGACCGTTCCGATGTCGGGGTGGGTGGCAAAGGCCTGCAGGGCCCAGGACAGCAGCGGGCGGCCGTGCAACGGCACCAAGGCCTTGGGCAAGCCAGCGCCGAGGCGCAGCCCCGAGCCGGCAGCCACGATCACCGCCGCGGCGGGTTCGTCCGATGCCGGCCCCGGGCCGCTCAAGCCCTGGCTCAGGCGACGGCCTCGGCCAGCACCTCGTCGAGGACCAATTCGGCCTTGTCCTCATTGGTGCCCTCGGCCAACGCCAGCTCGCTCACCAGGATCTGCCGAGCCTTGGCCAGCATCCGCTTCTCGCCGGCGGACAGGCCCCGGTCCTTCTCGCGGCGCCACAGGTCACGCACGACCTCGGCCACCTTGTTCACGTCACCGGAGGCCAGCTTCTCGCCGTTGGCCTTGTAGCGACGCGACCAGTTAGTCGGTTCTTCGGTGTGCGGGGCCCGCAGGACCTCGAAGACCCGGTCCAGGCCCTCCTGGCCGACCACGTCGCGCACGCCCACGATCTCGGCGTTGTCGGCAGGAACCCGAACGGTCAGGTCACCCTGCTGGACCTTGAGCACGAGGTAGATTCGCTCGACGCCCTGGATGATGCGGGTCTCGATTGCCTCGATTTTGGCAGCTCCATGGTGCGGATAAACTACGGTCTCGCCGACCTCAAAAGTCATAGAGGCAACCCCTTCCGGTGGACTCCAGGGTAACACGTGGGGACGACACGCCCGAGTCCTTGTTCGTCCGGTCACCTGCCCGCCAGGACGGCCCGGCAGGTCCCGGGCAGGCGTCCAGGCGGGCCCCCGCAGCGGCCGCACGCACTCGGAACGAGGCGAGCGGGCCACCTGTCCGTTGCTCGGTCGAGGACCCTCGCTACGCTGGGGCCGGATGTCCCCATCCGGCTCAGTAGTCGACCCGGCAGGGAAGGTAAGCACCGCGAGTCGGGGCAGGAAGAGGAGTCGCTGTGGGTAACGAGACCGCCAGCCGTACGGGCCTGCTCCGCCGGCTCGGACCGGCAGTCGCCTCCGGTGCGCTCGGCCTGGTCCTGCTGACCGGCTGTGCCGCCGGCCAGCACGCCCAGACCGTCGAGCAGACCCCCGCGATCGACGGCGTGCAGGCCCAGGCGGGCACGATCGCCATCCGGGCCGCCGGGATCGCCGCGCCCGAATCGGGCACCAGCTACGCCAAGGGCTCGGACGCCGAGCTGCGGATGGTGCTGGTGAACCAGGGCGCCCAGCCGGACAAGCTGGTGTCGGTGAGTTCGCCGGCCGCCACCGGAGCAGAGCTCAGCGCCGGCTCGGGTTCGTCGGGCTCGGGTAGCGCCTCACCGGCCGCCTCGGACAGTGCCAGCGCCTCGCCCTCGGCAACCAGCTCGCCTTCGGCCACCAGCTCGGCCTCGGGATCGGCCAGCCAGTCGGCCTCTCCCAGCACCTCGGCCGCCAGCACCCCGCTCGACCTGCCGGCCCGGCAGGCGCTCCAGGTCGGCATCGGCGACGGCGACGCCACCGTGACCCTCACCGGCCTGAACGCCGAGCTGTTCTCCTCGCAGCCGATCCCGGTGACCCTGACCTTCGCCAGCGGCAGCAGCGTCACGGTCACGATGGCCGTCCAGCTCACCAGCGAGGCACCGGCCGCGCCGACCGTCAGCGTGGCTACCCAGCACGGCGAGTAGTTCTGCCGCTGTCCCGGCCGCCCGCTCGGCGCGGGATTTGTGTCAGCGGTCCCCGGTAACCTCCGCCGGGTGAGCACATCGCCGGGTGGCAGCACCAGCAAGTCCAAGCGCGCCGCCACCAGCTATCTGTGCACCGAGTGCGGCACCGTCTCGATCCGCTGGGTCGGGCGCTGCCCGGAATGTCAGGCCTGGGGCACCATGACCGAGGAGGGAGCCCGGGCGGCCACCCTGACGCTGCCCGCGCCGGTCACCCCCCGCCACCTCGCCCAGCCGATCAGCCGGCAGGACTCCGCGGTCGCCCGGGCGCTGCCCACCGGCATCGGCGAGCTCGACCGGGTGCTGGGCGGCGGCCTGGTGCCCGGCGCGGTGCTGCTGCTGGCCGGCGAGCCCGGCGTCGGCAAGTCGACCCTGCTGCTCGAGGTCGGCCAGAAGTACGCCGCCGCCACCGGATCGCCGGCGTTGATCGTGACCGGCGAGGAATCGACCTCCCAGGTCCGGGCCCGGGCCGAGCGCACCCACACCATGCACTCGCAGCTGTTCCTGGCCGCCGAGAACGACCTCGGCGCGGTGCTGGCCCACCTGGACGAGGTCAAGCCGGGCCTGTTGATCCTGGACTCGGTGCAGACCATCGCGTCCTCCACCGTGGACGGCGCGCTGGGCGGGGTCCCGCAGATCCGCGCGGTCACCGCCGCGATCAGCTCGGTGGCCAAGGAGCGCGGCATCGCCACCGTCCTGGTCGGCCACGTCACCAAGGACGGCTCGATCGCCGGCCCGCGGGCCCTGGAGCACCTGGTGGACGTGGTGCTCTACTTCGAAGGCGACCGGCACAGCTCGCTGCGGATGCTGCGGGCCATCAAGAACCGCTACGGGGCCACCGACGAGGTGGGCTGCTTCGAGATGCACGAGGAGGGCATCGACGAGCTGCCCGACCCGTCCGGGCTGTTCGTCAGCACCCGCGACATCGCGGTGCCCGGCACCTGCGTGACGGTCACGGTGACCGGCCGCCGGCCGCTGCTGTCGGAGGTGCAGTCGCTGGTCGCGGCCGCCTACGGCAACGGCGGCTCGGCACGGCGGTCGGTGACCGACCTCGACGCCTCCCGGGTCAACATGCTGTTGGCGGTGCTCGGCCGGCACGCCGGCGTGCAACTGGGCGAGCGGGACGTCTACGCGGCCAGCGTCGGCGGCATCAAGATCACCGAGCCGTCGGTGGACCTGGCCATCCTGCTGGCGATCGCCTCGGCCGCCAGCGACATCGCGCTGCCCAGCACCCTGTGCGCGATCGGCGAGGTGTCGCTGTCCGGCGACATCCGCCGGGTCAGCAGCGTGCAGCGGCGGCTCAGCGAGGCCAGCCGGCTCGGGTTCCGCCGGGCCCTGGTGCCGCACGGGTCGGACTGGTCACAGCTGGCCGGCATGAAGGTCATCGAGGTGCCCACCGTTGCCCGGGCCTGGGACTTCGTGGCCCAGTTGTGACGGGGCGTGACCTTCCTGGTATCGGTGACGGGCGGCAAGGCTCCTAGACTGTGACCGAAGTTGAGTCCAGGTGAAAGTGCGGGTGTGGGTACGTGGCAATCAGTGATCGCGACGAGGTGCTGCGATCCGTCCTCGCCTCACTCGCCCCGGGCACCGATATCCGGGACGGCCTCGAGCGGATCCTGCGCGGCAACACCGGCGCGCTGATCGTGCTGGGCCACGACAAGGTCGTCGAGTCGCTGTGCACCGGCGGCTTCCCGCTGGACATCGAGTTCGCGGCCACCCGGCTGCGCGAGCTGGCGAAGATGGACGGCGCGGTGGTGCTCAGCACCGACGGCTCGCGGATCCTGCGGGCGGCCACCCACCTGATGCCCGACCCGGCGATCCCGACCGAGGAGTCCGGCACCCGGCACCGCACCGCCCAGCGGGTCGCCCAGCAGACCGGCTTCCCGGTGATCTCGGTGTCCCAGTCGATGAAGATCATCAGCCTCTACCTCGGCGCGCGCCGGCACGTGCTGGAGAACTCCACCTCGCTGCTGTCGCGGGCCAACCAGGCGGTGCAGACCCTGGAGCGGTACAAGTCCCGGCTGGACGAGGTGTCCCAGACCCTGGCCGCCCTCGAGATCGAGGACCTGGTGACGGTCCGCGATGCCACCGTGGTGTCCCAGCGGCTGGAGATGGTCAGCCGGATCGCCGACGAGATCTCCGGCTACGGGGCCGAGCTGGGCACCGACGGCCGACTGCTGGCGCTGCAGCTGGAGGAGCTGATGGCCGGCGTGCACACCGACCGGGAGCTGATCGCCCGGGACTACCTGCCGGCCGCGCGTAAGAACCGGACGGTGGAGCAGTCGCTGGAGGACCTGGCGCAGCTGTCGGCGGCCGAGCTGCTGGACCTGTCCAACGTCGCCAAGGCCCTCGGTTACCCCGGTGGCACCGAGAGCCTGGAGACGTCGGTGAGCCCGCGCGGCTACCGGCTGCTGTCCCGGGTACCCAGGTTGCCCAACCTGGTGCTCGACCGGATCGTGGAGCACTTCGGCGGCCTGCAGAAGGTGCTGGCGGCCTCGGTGGACGAGCTGCAGGACGTCGAGGGGGTCGGCGATGCCCGGGCCCGCTCGATCCGGGAGTCGCTGTCCCGGCTGGCCGAGGCCTCGATCATCGAGCGCTATACCTGAGTCCAGCGCCGTACCTGAGTCCAGCGCCGTACCTGAGTCCAGCGCCGTACCTGAGTCCAGCGCCGTACCTGAGCCCCACGCACCACCTGACCAGCCGTGCTGTACCAGTGCGGGAGGGCTTACAACCCGCAGGCCTCGTCCACGCTGACCAGCTCGACCAGCGGCGCGTACAGCCCCATCACGGCCAGCGCCTGGCGGTGGCTGTCATCGGTGGCCCCGGCGCAGGCGTCGGTGACCACCCGCACCCGCACCCCCGCGTCGGCGGCGGCCAGCACCGTGGAGATCACGCAGCAGTCGGTGGACACCCCGGCCACCACCAGCTCGGCGCCGGCCCGGGCGGCCAGCTCGGCGCCCCACTTGCCGAAGGTCGGCCTGGCCAGGCTGGGACGGCCGGCGAACCGGTCCACCAGGGCGTACAGCGGCGCGTCGGGTGGCTGCCGCGCGAACGGCCAGGCCCGGTAGTAGTCCCGCCAGGCCCCGATCGGCTCGTCCGGCGCGACGAACCGGGTGAAGGTGACCGCCGGCTGGTACGCCGCGACCAGCGCCTCGATCGGGTCGAGCAGCTCGTCGAATCGCGGGACGAACCAGCCGCTGGCCGGGTCGGCGAACACCCGCTGCAGGTCGATGACCACCAGGTGACCGGTCACCGGGGCAGCGACTCCTGGCGCCGGATCGGCTCGCGGTCGGCCACCGCGGTCACCACGAAGCCGAGCAGCAGCGCCACCAGCACGCCGAGGTTGGCGAACGCCCAGCTGCCGTCCTTGCCGCCGAGTCCGAACGGGGCGAGCAGGTAGCCCTGCCAGCTCAGCCAGCTGGCGTAGTTGTTGGTGACCAGTCCCCAGCCGAGCACCGTGCCGATCAGGACGCACAGCACCGGCACCGGCCGCACGCCGCCGTAGCGTCCGCGCGGATCGAACAGGTCAGCCTCGGCGTAGTCCTGCCGGCGCAGCAGCAGGTCGGCCAGCATCACCCCGCACCAGGCCGCGACCGGCACCCCGAGGGTGATCAGGAAGCCCTGGAACTGCAGGAAGAAGTTGTCGGCGAAGAACACCACGTAGATCGACCCGGCGACCATGATCAGGCCGTCGATCAGGGCCGCGGCCGGCCGGGGTACCCGCAGCCCGGCGGTGAGCAGCGCCAGGCCGGAGGAGTAGATGTCCAGCACCGCCCCGCCGACCAGGCCCAGCACCACCACGATCAGGAACGGCACCAGCGCCCAGGTGTCCAGTTCGGTGGCCAGCGCCCCGATCGGATCGACGCCGATCGCGGTGTTCAGGTCGGTGGAGGAGCCGGCCAGCAGCAACCCGAACACCAGCAGCACCGCCGGCGCGATGGCACCGCCGAAGGCCGTCCAGCCGATCACCCCCCAGCTGCTCGACTGCCGCGGCAGGTAGCGGGAGTAGTCCGCCGCCATGATCACCCAGCCGAGCCCGAAGCCGGTCAGGAACAGCACGAAGCAGCCGACCACGTGCTGCGCCGAGCCGCCCGGCACCGCGGACACCGCGGTCCAGTCGATCTTGTCGAACACCAGCACGATGTAGGCCACGGTGAGCACCGCGGTGACCACGGTGATCACCGCCTGCATCCGCATGATCAGGTCGAAGCCCATCACCCCGCCGGCGATGATCAGCGCGGCCACCACGACCAGCGCGATCACCTTGGTGGCGGTGCCGGAGCTCCAGCCGAGCCGGTCGAACACCGTCGCGGTGGCCAGCGTGGCCAGGATGGTCAGCACCGTCTCCCAGCCCACGTTGAGCAGCCAGGCCAGCAGCGTGGGCAGCTGATTGCCCCGCACCCCGAACGGGGCCCGACTGAGCACCAGGGTGGGTGCCGAGCCGCGCTTGCCGGCCAGCGCGATGAAGCCGCACAGCAGGAACGACAGCCCGATCCCGAGCAGGCCGGCGATCAGCGCCTGCCAGAACGAGACGCCGAAGCTGAGCCCGAACGAGCCGTAGCTCAGCGCGAACACCGAGATGTTGGCGCCGAACCACGGCCAGAACAGCTGCCGCGGCACGCCCTTGCGCTCGGTATCGGAGATCACGTTGATGCCGTTCGTCTCCACCCGCAGGGCCCGGTAGTCCTCGGCCTGTGTCGTCGGTGTCTCGCCGGTAGTCGCCATGGGGGTCACCTTGGCCCTCGGCGGCCGTGGTTTCAACCAGGTGGCGCCAGATCGGGTCGACGAGTCGGATTTACCGGCGAGGTGTTCCGCGGCTACGGCGGTGCCCGGGGTGGGCAGCGCCGGGGCCGGCGTGCCGTGTCAGGATGGCCGGACGATGCCAGCCAGCCCCGCACTCGCCGAGCCGGTCACCGCGTGGTTCGCCGGACACGCCCGCGACCTGCCCTGGCGCCGTCCGGGCACCTCGCCGTGGGCGGTGCTGGTGAGCGAGGTGATGCTGCAGCAGACCCCGGTGGTCCGGGTGCTGCCCGCCTACCGTGCCTGGCTCGAGCGCTGGCCGACGCCGGCGGCGCTGGCTGCCGACTCCCCCGGTGAGGCGGTGCGGATGTGGGGCAAGCTCGGCTACCCGCGCCGGGCGCTGCGGCTGCACGGCTGTGCGGTCGCGATCGGGGCCCGGCACGGCGGCCGGGTGCCGGCCGGGCTGGCCGACCTGCTGGCGCTGCCGGGGGTCGGCGAGTACACCGCCCGGGCGGTGCAGGCCTTCGCCTTCGGCGCCCGGGCGGCGGTGGTCGACATCAACGTCCGCCGGGTGCTGGCCCGGGCGGTGGCCGGTCAGGCGATGCCCGGGCCGCCGTCCACCGCCCGGGACCTGGCGGCCATGGAAGCGGTGCTGCCCCGGGACGCTCCGGCGGCCGCGGCGTTCTGCGCGGCGATGATGGAACTCGGCGCGCTGCTGTGCACGGCAGGAACCCCGGCCTGCTCGGCCTGCCCGATCCGGCAGCGGTGCGCCTGGCGGCTGGCCGGCTACCCGCCGCACACCGGGCCGGTGCCGGTCGCGCAGCGGTTCGCCGGCACCGACCGGCAGGTCCGCGGCCTGCTGCTGGACGTGCTGCGCGGCTGCCCGGAGCCGGTGCCCGGCTCGGCACTGGACGCGGCCTGGCCCGAGCCCGGTCAGCGGCAGCGGGCGCTGGACGCCCTGGTGGCCGACGGCCTGGTGGATCCGCTGCCGGACGGGCGGTTCGCGCTGCCGTCCTGAGCCCCACGCTCGTCCGGTTAGCTCGCCGGCTGCCGGCTTTCGTATCCGACCCGCACGC
>Ga0247773_1000220_pt1 | contig 27101 bp, 19 predicted proteins | sample UWRJL092311B6_FD_179934 | JGI IMG/M metagenome (GOLD analysis project Ga0247773, IMG submission 179934) | Plant litter microbial communities from Arlington Agricultural Research Station in Wisconsin, United States - UWRJ-L092-311B-6 | ecosystem: Environmental > Terrestrial > Plant litter >... | reverse complement strand
GCTGCAGTCCGCGGCGGACTGCAGCTGCCCGTGCAGCCCGGCGACGGCCACCTGGGCGTCGGCCACCGGCCCCACCCGGCCGTAGACGCCGCTGAGCAGCGCGAATTCCGCGCACACCACCAGCACCGTGCCGGCGACCGTAGTCACCACCCGGCGCCGTGAGACGGACGTAGCATGCCGCATCCGTGCGGTCGTTTCAGCCACTCAAGTGCTCCTGCATCGAATCCCCTGTCCATGGCTCATCGGCGGCCGGGCGCCACATGTGAGCCGCCGGCGCCGTTCGGCGAGTTGCTCGCGCTTACCGCGCGGGCCGGAGCAGGCAGTAGCGTTGCCAGCCGTGCCGAGCCTCGCCGACGTCCGCGCCGCCTTCGACGGCTGGTACCCGCCCGCGACCGCGGAGTCCTGGGACGCGGTGGGCCTGACCTGCGGCGACCCGGCGGAGCCGGTCGGGCGGGTGCTGCTGGCCGTCGACTGCGTGCCGGCGACGGTGGCCGAGGCGGTCGGCTCCGGGGCCCAGCTGCTGCTCACCCACCACCCGCTGCTGCTGTCGGGCGTGCACGGGGTGCCGGCCACCGACCCCAAGGGCGCCCTGGTGCACCGGATGATCCGGGCCGGGGTGGCACATCTGGTGGCCCACACCAACGCCGACGTCGCCGCGACCGGGGTGTCGCAGGCGCTGGCCGACTGCCTGGGGCTGGCCGACGTCGAGCCGCTGGACGCCGATCCCGGCCCCGCGCTGGACCAGCTGAGCGTGTACGTGCCGGCCGCCGACCACGACCGGCTGTTCGCGGCGCTGACCGCCGCCGGGGCCGGCGCGGTCGGCAACTACGACCAGGCCAGCTTCACGGTGTCGGGCCAGGCCAGCTACCGGCCGCTGCCCGGCGCCGACCCGTTCGACGGCGAGGTCGGTGTGCTGACCCGCAAGCCCGAGCAGGAGGTGACGGTGGTGCTGCCGCGACACCGCCGGGCCGACGTGCTGGCCGCCATGCGACACGCCCACCCGTACGAGGAGGTGGCCTTCACCCTCACCGAGCAGCCCCGGCTGCCCGCTGGCACCGGTACCGGCCGGATCGGCATGCTGGCCCGGCCGGTTCTGCTGGCCGAGTTCACCGCGCTGGTGGCCGCCCGGTTGCCGGGCACCGCCTGGGGGGTCCGGGCTGCCGGCCGGCCGGACCGGCCGGTCAGCAGGGTCGCGGTCTGCGGCGGCTCGGGCGCCTCCTACGCCGACCTGGCCCGGGCCGGGGGTGCCGACGCCTACCTGACCGCCGATCTCAAGCACCACAGCACCATCGAGGCCGTTACCGAGCGGGAGGGCGACCTCGCCCCGATGGCCCTGGTTGACGCGGCGCACTGGGCCACCGAGTGGCCCTGGCTGCCGGTGGCGGCCGAGCAGCTGCGCCGCCGGTTCCCCGAACTCGAGGTGGACGTGTCCACCATCGTCACCGACCCCTGGACCGTGCATGCCCACTGACTGTCACACTGGCTGGCGGGCGGGTCCTGCCGGCCCGCCCGTCCCGTCCTGTGCTACCCGCGGAGAAAGCCGAACCCAGTCCTGTGATCGCTGATCCCTTCGTCCAACTGCGGCTGCTGGACCTGCAGGCGGTCGACACCGTCCTGGCCCAGCTGGCCCACCGGCGGCGCACCCTGCCCGAACTGGCCACCATCGCAGACTGCGACCAGCGCGCCGCCGGCGTCCGGTCCCGGCTGGTGGATGCCGAGACCTCGCAGGCCGACCTGGCCGCCGAGCAGCGCCGGCTGGAAGCCGACGTCGACACCGTCCGGCAGCGGGCCGAGAAGGACCAGCAGCGGATGGCCGCCACCGGGGTGCCGGCCAAGGAGATCGCCGGCCTGCAGCACGAGGTCGGCTCGCTGGCCCGGCGGCAGGGCGTGCTGGAGGACGAGCTGCTCGAGGTGATGGAAACCCTCGAAGGGGCCGAGGGGCAGGTGGAGCAGTTGCGGACCGAGCTGCAGGGGGTGCTGGCCGAGCGGGCCACCGCCGAGGCGGCCCGGGACGAGGCGTTCGGCCAGATCGACGCCGACCTCGGCCAGCGTCGCACCGAGCGGGACCGGCTCGCCGGCACCCTGCCGGCCGACCTGCTGGCCCTCTACGACAAGGTCCGCGAGGTCAACGGCGGGGTCGGCGCGGCGGCCCTGCGGCAGCGGCGCTGTGAGGGCTGCCGGCTGGAGCTGTCCGGGTCCGAGCTGGGCGAGGTGCGGGCCGCCAAGCCCGAGACCGTGCTGCGCTGCGACAACTGCCGGCGGATCCTAGTGCGGACCGCCGAGTCGGGGCTGTGAATTCGGGCCTCCGCGTGGTGGTGCGGGCCGATGGTGGTTCGCGCGGCAATCCCGGCCCGGCGGGCTACGGCGCGGTGGTGCTGGACGCCGATACCGGCGCCACCCTGGCCGAGCGCAAGGCCGCCATCGGCGTCGCGACCAACAACGTCGCCGAGTACCAGGGGCTGATCGCCGGCCTGACCGCTGCCGGTGAACTCGGGGCCCGCGTGGTGCGGGTGCAGCTGGACTCCAAGCTGGTGATCGAGCAGCTGTCGGGTCGCTGGCAGGTCAAGCACCCGTCGATGCGGCCGCTGTTCCGCCGGGCGACCGAGCTGGCGGCCGGCTTCGACGAGGTCAGCTACGAGTGGATCCCGCGGGCCCGCAACAGCCACGCCGACCGGCTGGCCAACGAGGCGATGGACGGCGCGTCCGGACCCGCGCGAGTCGAGCAGCGGGCCGAGCTGCCTGCCGAGCCGGTGGTGCCGGACGAGCTGCCGTCCGAGCCTGTCGGGGCCTGGGTGCCGCCGCGGAGCACCCCCACCCGGCTGCTGCTGGTCCGGCACGGGGTGACGGCCTACTCGGTGGACCGGCGCTTCGCCGGCCGGTCGGATCTGGAACTCACCGCCGACGGCGAGCGGCAGGCCCGGCAGGCTGCCGGCCGGATCGCCCGGCTCGGTCCGGTGCGGGCGGTCATCAGTTCCCCGCTGCGCCGGACCCGGCAGACCGCGCAGCAGCTCGCCGACCGGTTGGGACTGCCGGTGCTGGTCGAGGACGGCCTGGTCGAGACCGACTTCGGCGACTGGGACGGCTGCACCTATGCCGAGGTGAGCGAGCGTTGGCCCGACGAGCTGCGGCGCTGGCTGGCCGACCCGGCCGTCGCGCCGCCGTCCGGTGAGTCGTTCGAGGCGGTCACCCGGCGGGTCCGGCGGGCCCGGGACCGGATCCTGGCCAAGCACGCCGGCAGCACCGTGGTCGTGGTGTCGCACGTGACGCCGATCAAGGTGTTGGTACGGCTGGCCCTGGACGCCCCGGCCACGGCGCTGCACCGGATGTTCCTGGCACCGGCCTCGGTCAGCGTGATCGACTACTACGCCGACGGCCCGGTGTCGTTGCAGTCGTTCAACGACACCGCGCACCTGGACGTTGATTCCGTCAGCGCAGGCTGAGCGGTCCGGCCACCAGCCACAGCACGGCGGTCACCGCGGTCACGATCACCGGGGTGCTCAGCAGCCCCAGGGCGTGGAACTCCAGCGCTCGCGGCCGGTCGGCGGCCGGCAGGTTGCGCCGCCACAGCAGGGTCGCCAGCGACCCGGGGAAAGTGGCGTTCGGGCCCAGATTCACCCCGACCAGCACGGCCAGCACCGCCAGCGGCGACCCGGCCACCAGCGGCACCAGGGCCAGCGTGGTGGGCAGGTTGTTCACCAGGTTGGCCAGCACCGCAGCCAGCAGCGCCAGCCCCAGGATCGCGAGCAGCCCGGTTCCGGACGGGATCAGCCGGCGCAGCGGCTGCTCGACGCCGTTGTCCAGCACGCCGGCGACCAGCACCCCGAGGCACAGCACGAACGCGCAGAACCCCGGGCTGGTGGTCAGCACCAGCCGGGCCGGGCTGAGCTGCCGGCGGACCAGCCGGGGCACGGCCAGTGCCAGCACCCCGGCCAAGGCCGCCCAGGCCGGCGCGATGCCGGCCGCCGTGGTCGCCACGAACCCGGTGACGGTCAGCCCCAGCACCACCAGGGCGGCGGTGGGCCGGGGTGCCAGTTCCGGCTCGCGCTCGGGTGCGGCCCGCAGGTCGGCCCGGAACGCCAGCCGCAACGACCCCCAGTCCAGCACGCACGCCAGCAGCCAGGGCAGCGTCATCGCGGCGGCGAACCTGCCGAAGCTCAGGCCACTGGCGGTGAAGGCCAGCAGGTTGGTCAGGTTCGACACCGGCAGCAGCAGCGACCCGGAGTTGGCCAGGTGCGCGCAGGCATAGCTGTGCGGGCGGTGCGGCACCGCCAGCCGGACGGCGGTCGCCAGCACCACCGGGGTCACCAGCACCACGGTGGCGTCCAGGGTGAGGGTCGCGGTGACCAGCGCGGCGAGGACCACCACCAGCCCGAGCAGCCGGGTCGGCGCGCCCCGGCTCAACCGCGCGGTCACGCTGCCGAGGTAGCCGAACACGCCCTCGGCGGCGCACAGCTGCCCGAAGGCCAGGATCGCCGCCAGGAAGGCCACGGTGGGGGCCAACTCGGCGACGGCGTGCCGGGCGGTCGGCAGGTCGACGGCCCCGCCGAGCAGGGCGAGCAGGGCGCACGGCACCGCGACGGCGGCCTCGCTCAGGCCGAGCGGCCGGGCCACCGCCGCACCCAGGCAGGCCGCGATCAACACCAGCCCGATCAGCAGGTGCACGCTCACCGCTGCGGTCGGCGAACGGGCGCGGTCACCCGTCCACGGTAGTGACGCGGGGTGGCCGGCCGCGGTCCGGGTCGGCGGTGGTACGAGCCGTCCCGGTGGCGGCGTTAGGATTGCCGGGCGGCGGACGAGCCGACCGGGCGACCGCGTCAGCCCGGCAACGGGCTGCCGAGGAAAGTCCGGGCTCCACAGGGCAGGGTGGTTGTTAACGGCAACCCGGGGTGACCCGCGGGACAGTGCCACAGAAAACAGACCGCCGGACGGTTCGGGCGTGCTCGGACGGTGCGGTAAGGGTGAAACGGTGGTGTAAGAGACCACCAGCATCCCGGGTGACCGGGATGGCTAGGTAAACCCCACCCGGAGCAAGGTCAAGAGGCTGAACCGGTCCGCCGGCCAGCTGCGCAGGCGTTCGAGGGCGGCCCGCCCGAGCCTGCGGGTAGACCGCTAGAGCCTGCCGGCGACGGCAGGCCGAGATGGATGGTCGCCGTTCGGAGGATTTCTCCTCCGTCCACAGGACCCGGCTTACAGGTTGGCTCGTCCGCCGCCTCGTGCTTCGCAAGTTCCACGCTGAGCTAGGTCGGTCGACTCGGAGTCGGTGTGGAATACCCACCGGTCGCCCGGACGACCGGTGGGTATTCCGCACACAGGTACGAACGGCGGCCGGTTCCTCTAGCGTGACCTGCGGACGGCGGCCGGGCAGAGGTCGCCCGGCACCGGGAGCGAGCCGATGGGTACCGAGGATCTGACCGGGACGTTCTGGTACTGCCAGGACCACAGCACCGTCGAGCCGTTCGACGGCTGCGGCAGCCACCAGCGGATCGGCCCGTTCGACACCGAGGCCGAGGCGGCCAAGGCCCTGGACACCATCGCCGACCGCAACCGCCGCTACGACGCCGAGGACGCCGCCTGGGACGGCTGAGCCAGCCGGTCAGTGGTAGCTGTGCTCGGCCCCGGGGTAGGTGCCGGCCTGCACCTCGGCGGCGAAGGCATGGGTGGCCTCGGTCAGCACCTGGGTCAGGTCGGCGTACTGCTTGACGAACTTGGCCGGCTTGCCGTCACCGCGCAGCCCGGCCATGTCCTGCCAGACCAGCACCTGGGCGTCGCACTCCACGCCGGCGCCGATGCCGATGGTGGGGATGCTGAGCTCGTGGGTGATCTTCTTGGCCAGGTCGCTGGGCATCACCTCCATCACGACCGCGAAGGCCCCGGCGTCCTGCAGCGCCCGGGCATCCTCCAGCAGTCGGTGGCCGGCCTCGTCGCCACGGCCCTGCACCCGGTAGCCCGACATGGTGTTGACCGACTGCGGGGTCAGCCCGATGTGGGCCAGCACCGGGATGCCCGCCGCGCTGAGCAGCTCGACCTGGGGCGCGACCCGGGCCCCGCCCTCGAGCTTGACCGCCTGCGCACCGCCCTCCTTGAGGAAGCGGGTGGCGGTCTCCAGCGCCTGCTGCGGCGAGACCTGGTAGCTGCCGAACGGCAGGTCGGCGACCACCAGCGCCCGGCTGGTGCCGCGGACCACGGCGCGCACCAGCGGCAGCAGCTCGTCGATGCTGACCGGAACGGTGGTGTCGTAGCCGTAGACGACGTTGGCGGCGGAGTCGCCGACCAGCAGCACCGGCACGCCGGCCTGGTCGAAGATCCGGGCGGTGGTGTAGTCGTAGGCGGTCAGCATCGGCCAGCGGTCGCCGGTCAGCTTGGCGTTCTGCAGATCGCGGATGGTGATGCGGCGACTCGATGTGCCGCCGTAGAGCGTCTCGCTCATGTCGGGTCCTCTGGGTTCCTCGAGGCCGGCGTGCCGGTCCCCGGGCGGTAGGTGGACCCCTACATGGTGCTCCCGCGGCCCGGACTTGGAAACCCGACGAGAGCTGGGTCACCGACTACTCGGACGTCCTAGTAACCGTCAGCCGTGCTCGCGCCAGCGGTTGGTGATCGGCAGCCGTCGGTCGCGACCGAAGGCCTTGAGGCTGATCTTGGGCCCCGGCGGGTACTGCCGGCGCTTCCACTCGGCGGCGTCGGTCATCCGCGACACCCGGGTCACCAGCGCCTCGTCGAAGCCGGCGGCCAGCAGGTCGTCGAAGCCGGCGTCGGTGTCGATGTAGAGCGCCAGCAGCTTGTCCAGCACCTCGTAGTCGGGCAGCGAGTCGCTGTCGAGCTGGCCCGGCCGCAATTCCGCCGACGGCGGCTTGCTGATCGAGTTCTCCGGGATCGGCGGCACCTCGCCACGCCGGGCCGCCTCGGCGTTGCGCCAGCGGGCCAGCTGCCAGACCAGGGTCTTGCCGACGTCCTTGATCGGGGCGAAGCCGCCCACCGCGTCGCCGTAGATGGTCGAGTAGCCGACCGACAGCTCGCTCTTGTTGCCGGTGGCCAGCACCAGGTGGCCGTGCTGGTTGGACAACCCCATCAGGGTGGTGCCGCGCACCCGGGCCTGCACGTTCTCCTCGGCCAGCCCGGTCAGCTTCAGCGACTCGACGAACGCGCTGACCATCGGGGCGATCGGCACCGTCTGCAGCGGCGCGCCGAGGTTGGCGGCCAGTTGCACCGCGTCGGCCAGCGAGTGCTCGGAGGAGTAGTCACTCGGCAGCGCCACCCCGTACACGTTCGCACCGCCGATCGCGTCGGCGGCGATCGCGGCCACCACCGCCGAGTCGATCCCGCCGCTCATCCCCAGCACCACCGAGGCGAAACCGTTCTTGACGGCGTAGTCCCGGGTGCCGGTCACCAGCGCGCCCCAGACCTCTGCCTCGTCCGGCAGCCGCTCGGCGATGCCCAGCGGTTCGGCCAGCGGGCCGGCCGGGGCGCGGGGCGGCAGCGGTGCCTGGTAGCGGCGGACGGGCAGCTCGCCGGCCCGCTCGGCGGTGCACCCGGTGCTGGCCGGCAGGTCCAGCTCCAGCAGGTACAGGCCCTCGACGAACTGCGGCGCCCGGGCCAGCAGCGTGCCGTCGGCGGCCACCACCAAGGAGTCGCCGTCGAAGACCAGCTCGTCCTGGCCACCGCACTGGTTGACGTACACGACGGCCGAACGAGCCTCGCGGGCGCGCCGGCCCAGCAGCTCCAGCCGGACGTCGTCCTTGTTGCGCTCGTAGGGCGAGCCGTTGATGTTGACCAGCAGGCCGACCTCGGCGACCGCGGCGGCGGCGAACGGGCCGCCGTCCTGCCAGACGTCCTCGCAGATGGTCAGGCCGATGTCGACGCCGCCGAGGTTGACCACGCTCAGCTCGCGGCCGGCCTTGAAGTAGCGGCCCTCGTCGAAGACCCCGTAGTTGGGAAGGTGGTGCTTGAAGTAGCGCGCCACCACCCGGCCGTCCTGGACGAACGCGGCGGCGTTGCGCGGGCCGCCGTCGGCGTCGAGGTAGCCGACCACGACGGCGACGTCCCCGTGCCCGGCGGCGGCCAGTTCGGTGGCCAGCCCGGTCAACGCCGCGCACGAGGCCTGCCGGAACGACTCGCGCAGCACCAGGTCCTCCGGCGGGTAGCCGGTCAGCGTCATCTCGGGGAACACCACCAGCTGCGCCCCGGCCTCGGCGGCCCGGCGCACCCGGTCGCGCACCATCGCGCGATTTCCGTCCAGATCGCCGACCACCAGGTCGACTTGGGCCATGGCTATCCGCAGGACGCTCACGCCCCCAGTCTGCCGCGTGCCCCGTCCGGCGTCGCCTCCGACGTGGGTGTGATCGGCCACCGGATGCTCGATTTCGGTATCAGATCCCGTTGATCTGACACCGTTTCGTCACGAGCCGTGACCGATTCCGCTCGCAAAGTACGTCACAATGGTGGCGCGACGCGGCCGTGGCCGCGCCGAGTGCACGGGTGTGGGAAGGAACGAGATCGTGGCGGGTTACCGGGAGAAGGCGGTGGCGTCGGTGGTTGCCGCCGCGCTGCTGTTGAGCGCCTGCTCGCAGAAGAAGGCCCCCGATGCCGCGGCCGGCCCGACCAGCGCACCCCCGACCGCCTCGGCCTCGGCCAGCGCGGCGCAGAAGCCGTCGACCGTGTTCACCCTCAACCCGGTGCGCAACGCCGCCGGCGTCAACCCGTTGGCACCGGTCAAGGTCGCGGTCTCCGGCGGTTCGCTGTCGGCCGTGGTGCTGACCAACCCCGACGGCAAGCCGGTCAAGGGCGCGCTGTCGGCCGACCGGCAGTCCTGGTCCTCGGCCGAGGTGCTCGGCTACAACCGCTCGTACCAGTTGCAGGCCACCGCCGTCGACACCGCCGGCCGTAGTTCCACCGAGGCCAGCACCTTCAGCACCCTCAAGCCGGCGAACATGACGATGCCCTACATCCAGACCGCGGCCGGCGGTGCCGTCAACCCCGGCGTCACCTTCGGCGTCGGCCAGGTGGTGCGGATCCACTTCGACGAGGCCATCCCCGACCGCAAGGCCGCCCAGGCGGCCCTGTCGGTGCAGACGGTGCCGCACCAGGTCGGCTCGTTCAGCTGGCTGGACGACTCCAACGTCTACTGGCGCACCAAGAACTACCTGGTCCCCGGCACCAAGGTGAGCATCACCGCCAAGGTCTACGGCAAGAATCTCGGCGGCACCGGTTCGCTCTACGGACAGGGCGACGCCAGCACCTGGTTCCGGGTCGGCGCCAAGCACATCTCGATCGCCGACGACCGCACCAAGATGATCAAGGTCTACTCCAACGACAAGCTGGTCAAGACCATCCCCACCTCGATGGGACGGCACGTCAGCATCCCCGGCGACACCGGCCCGATCGACCTGCGCACCAACTCCGGCCCGCACGTGGTGGTCGGCGGCGAGAAGAAGATCGACATGAACTCGGCCTCGTTCGGGCTGAGCAAGGGCAAGAACGCCTACCGCACCACCGTGCCGGTGGGCGTGCGGATCAGCTACGACGGCGAGTACGTGCACTGGGCCGACTGGTCGGTGCCGCAGCAGGGCAAGACCGACACCTCGCACGGCTGCCTGAACGTCTCGCCCGCCAACGCCTACTGGTTCTACGACTTCTCGGTGCCCGGCGACATCGTCGACGTGCGCAACACCGGGCGCACCCTGGCTGAGTGGAACTCTGGCTACTGGAACGTCTCGTGGGCCAGCTGGATCGCCGACAGCGCAGCGTAGTTCGTGGTGATCTTCATTGGGTTCGGTCGCCCGAGCGAGCAGAAGCTATGAAGATCACCCAGGTCAACACCCGGATCCTCGCTCGCCGCTCGCCGCGATCCTCAGCCGCGTTCGACAGCCGATTCGGAGGGTCGTTACCCGCCTGACACGGGCAACCGGCAGACTGCTCAGTTGTGGATCGCCAGCAGGAATACGTGCTACGCACCCTGGAGGAGCGACAGATCCGGTTCGTCCGGCTGTGGTTCACCGACGTGCTCGGTTACCTCAAGTCCGTCGCGGTGGCGCCGGCCGAGGTGGAAGGCGCCTTCGCGGAGGGGATCGGCTTCGACGGCTCGGCGATCGAGGGCTTCGCCCGGGCCAGCGAGTCCGACATGTTGGCCCGGCCCGACCCGGCGACCTTCCAGATCCTGCAGGACGACGACGGTAAGCCCAGCGACACCGCGCGGATGTTCTGCGACATCACCATGCCCGACGGCTCGCCGTCCTGGGCCGATCCGCGCTACGTGCTGCGCCGGACGCTGTCCAAGGCCGCCGACCGGGGCCTGACCTTCTACACCCACCCCGAGGTCGAGTTCTTCCTGCTCAAGAACCGGCCGACTGATGGGTCAGAGCCGGCACCGATCGATACCGGCGGCTACTTCGACATGACCAGCCACGACACCGCCCACGACTTCCGGCGCAGCGCGATCATGGCCCTGGAGGCGGTCGGCATCTCGGTGGAGTTCAGCCACCACGAGGTCGCCCCCGGCCAGCAGGAGATCGACCTGCGCTACGCCGACGCGCTGTCCACCGCCGACAACATCATGAGCTTCCGGCACATCATCAAGGAGCTGGCCCGGACCCGGGGCGTGCACGCCACCTTCATGCCCAAGCCGTTCCGGCACCAGCCCGGCAGCGGCATGCACACCCACCTGTCGCTGTTCGAGGGTGACCGCAACGCCTTCCACGACCCGTCGGACGAGCTGTACCTCTCGGCCACCGCCCGCGCCTTCATCGCCGGCCTGCTCAAGCACGCCCGCGAGATCACCGCGGTCACCAACCAGTGGGTGAACTCGTACAAGCGGCTGTTCGGCTGGTCGGCGCCGGGCCAGCTGGTCGAGGCGCCCACCTACGTCTGCTGGGGCCACGCCAACCGCTCGGCCCTGGTGCGGGTGCCGATGTACAAGCCCGGCAAGGCCAACTCGACCCGGGTCGAGGTCCGCTCACCGGACTCGGCATGCAACCCCTACCTGGCCTTCGCGGTGCTGCTGGCCGCCGGCCTGAAGGGCATCGAGGAGGGCTACGAGCTGCCGCCGGGCGCCGAGGACGACGTCTGGTCGCTGTCGGACACCGAACGCCGGGCCCTGGGCTACGACGACCTGCCGCACAACCTGGCCGACGCGCTGCGCTCGATGGAGGACTCCGAGCTGGTCGCCGAGACCCTCGGCGAGCACGTCTTCGAGTTCTTCCTGCGCAACAAGCGTTCGGAGTGGGTGGACTACCGCGCCGAGGTCACCCCGTTCGAGCTGCGCCGCTACCTGCCCTCGCTGTAGGAACCGCCGTGCCCGCGATGCCGCGCTGCAGCGTCGTCATTCCCACCTACAACCGGGCCGAGCTGCTGCGGCGCACGCTGGACTCGCTGTGCGCGCAGGACCTGCCGACGGCCGCCTTCGAGGTGCTGGTGGTCGACGACGGCTCCAGCGACGCCACGGCCGAGCTGGTCGCGGGCTTCGCGCGACGGCTGGACCTGAGGTACTTCTTCCAACCCGACGAGGGCTGGCGGGTCGCCCGGGCGCGCAACGTCGGCATCGAGCACGCCACCGGCGAGGTGTGCGTCTTCGTGGATTCCGGCGTGCTGCTGCACTCGGGCTGCCTGGCCGCGCACCTGCGCACCCATCAGCGGGCCGACGGACCGGTCGCGGTGTGCGGCTACGTCTACGGCTTCGACAACAACGGCTCCGACACCGACCCGATGATCGACGCCCTCGACTTCGACGACCCGGACGCCAGCATCGAGCAGCTGCGCGAGTCCGGGCGCTGGCCCGACCTTCGCGAGCCGTTCTACGCCCGGCACGGCTACGACCTGGGCCGGCTGCCGGCGCCCTGGGTGCTGTACTGGACCTGCAACGTCTCGGCGCCCACCGACCGGGTGCGGGCGGTCGGCGGCTTCGACGAGCAGTTCCGCAGCTGGGGCGGCGAGGACATCGACCTCGGCTACCGGCTGCACCGCGACGGCGCCCGGTTCGTGCTCGACCGGGCGGCCAGCTCGATCCACTACCCGCACGCCAAGAGTTCGGTGCACAACTTCGCCCAGGCGCGGACCAACTACCGCTACCTGGCCGCGAAGTACGACACCCCCATCACCCGGCTGGCGGCCCGGCTCGGCGGCGCGGTGAACGCCTACACCTTCAACGACGCCATCACGATCGCCGGCCTGCCCGGCTGCGCGGAGTACCTGGCCCAGCGGGCTGCCGAGCTGCCGCCCGGGGCGGTATCCGCGCCGGGGCCGGCCCGCGGTCAGTAATCTGCTGGTATGGCTACCGCTGGTCCCGACCGCCCGATCCTGGTCATCGAGAACGACCTCATCGCCCCGATCGGCCGGCTCGAGGGCTGGCTGCGCGCCGCCGGTGCCGAGCTGGTGCTGTGCTCGCCGGCGACCGGCCAGCCGCTGCCGGCCGACCTGGCCGGGTACTCGGCCCTGGTGGTGCTCGGCGGCGGCATGAACGCCTATCAGGACGAGGTGGCCGGCTGGCTGCCGGAGCTGCGCGCGCTGCTGGCCGAGGCGGTCCGCACCGAGCTGCCAACCCTGGGGATCTGCCTGGGCGCCCAGCTGCTGGCGGCGGCCACCGGCGGCCGGGTGAGCCAGGCCGGCACGCCGGAGTACGGCGCGCAGCTGATCGCCAAGCGGCAGGCCGCCGCCACCGACCCGCTGTTCCGCGAGCTGCCGATCACCCCGGACGTCCTGCAGTGGCACGTCGACGAGGTGAGCCAGCTGCCGCCCGGGGCGGTGCTGCTGGCGTCCTCGCCGGTGTGTGAGGTGGAGGCGTTCCGGGTCGGCCGGCTGGCCTGGGGCATCCAGTTCCACATCGAGACCACCCCCGAGATCGTGACGCTGTGGGCAGAGCAGGACCGGGAGCTGCTGGCCGACTACGACCTGCCCGCCATCCTGGAACGGGCCGTCCGGGCGCATCCCGACGTCGCCGAGGTGTGGCAGCCGGTGGTCACCGCGTTCGTCGCGCTGGCAGCCGATCCGTCCGTCGCGCTGGCCGCCGCCGGGCCGCGGCTGCTGCCGATGGCCGGTTCCGCCCCGGTCAGCGTCGCCGAGCCGATCACCGATGCCGCCGCGATCCGGGCGGCCCTGGCGGCCGAGCTGCAGGCCTCGCGTGAGCCGTCCGGGCACTGACGATTCCCCGGCCGCACCGCCGCGGACCGGCCGGTTGACCGCACGGCTGGCCCGGGCCGGGTTCGCCGATCCGGTGCGGGCCGCCGGCCTGCTCACCGGGCCGGCGCTGAAGCTGTGGGACGGCGGGCGCGGCGAGGCCACCGACCCGGCCGCGGCGGCGGTGCTGTCCGCGCTGGGCCGGACCGCCGCGCCCGACCAGGCGTTGATGGTGCTGGCCGAGCTGGCCGGTGCCGAGGCCGGGCAGGAGATCGTGGCCGAGCTGCGCGAGTCCGCCGAGTTCCGCGGCAGGTTGCTGGGCGTGCTCGGCGCCTCCCAGGCGCTGGCCCAGCACCTGTGCGCCCACCCGCAGGACGCGTTGCTGCTGTGCGGACCCGCCGACCAGCTGCCGGGCGTGGACTCGGCCGCCGACCGGCTGGCCGCCGCGGTGGGCGCCTCGGCCGCCGACCCGGTGACCGGCACCGCCGGCACCCCGGCCCAACTGACCGGTGCTGCCGCGGTGCGCGCGCTGCGGGCGGCCTACCGCCGGGAGCTGCTGCTGGTCGCCGCTCGCGACCTGGCCGGCGAGCTGAGCCTGCGACAGGTCACCGAGGCGCTGGCCGACCTGGCCGGCTTCGTGCTGGCCGCCGGGCTGGCGGTGGCTCGGGCCGGGCTGCCCGACGGGGCGGCCGGCTGCCGGCTGGCCGTGATCGGCATGGGCAAGGCCGGCGGCCGGGAACTGAACTACGTCTCCGACGTCGACGTGGTGTTCGTGTGCGAGGCCGACTCCCCAGACACAGCCTCCCCGGACGCCCAGTCCGACGCCCTGGCGCTGGCCACCGCCACCCGGCTCGCCGCCGAGACGATCCGGATCTGCGGCCAGGCGGCCTGGGAGGTGGACGCGGCACTGCGGCCGGAAGGCAAGTCCGGGGCGCTGGTGCGCACCCTGGCCAGCCACGAGGCGTACTACAAGCGCTGGGCGTCCACCTGGGAGTTCCAGGCGCTGCTGAAGGCCCGCCCGATCGCCGGCGACCTGGAGCTGGGTGAGCGCTACGTCCAGACCCTGTCGCCCCTGATCTGGACGGCCTCGCAGCGCCCGGACTTCGTCGCCGACGTACAGGCGATGCGCCGGCGGGTGGTCGAGCACCTGCCGGCCGAGCTGGTCGAGCGCGAGATCAAGCTCGGCCCCGGCGGCCTGCGCGACGTGGAGTTCGCCGTCCAGCTGCTGCAGCTGGTGCACGGCCGGGCCGACCCCGCGCTGCAGGCCCGGGCCACCCTGCCGGCCCTGGCGGCGCTGCGCGACGGCGGCTTCGTCGGCCGCGACGACGCGGTCAGCCTGGCCGATGCGTACGAGTTCCTGCGGGCCACCGAGCACCGGTTGCAGCTGGCGAAGCTGCGCCGGACCCATCTGGTGCCCGACGACGAGGTGGCGGTGCTCCGGCTGGCGCGCTCGCTGGGCTTCCGGCCGGACGGCCGGGGCGACGCGGTGGCGGTGTGGCGCGCGGAGTGGGCGCTGCACGCCCGCGAGGTGCGGCGGCTGCACGAGAAGCTGTTCTACCGGCCGTTGCTGGAGGCGGTCGCCCGGGTGCCCGCCGACGCGCTGCGGCTGACCCCGGCCGAGGCCCGGCGGCGGCTGGAGGCGCTGGGCTACAGCGACCCGCCCGGCGCGCTGCGCCACATCGAGGCGCTGACCGCCGGGCTGTCGCGGCGGGCGGTGCTGCAACGAGCGCTGTTGCCGGTGATCCTGTCCGAACTGGCCGACGCCCCGGACCCGGACGCCGGGCTGCTGGCCTACCGGCAGGTCTCCGACGCGCTCGGCCAGAGCCCGTGGTTCCTGCGGCTGCTGCGCGACGAGGGGGCGGTCGCGTCCCGGCTGGCGGTGCTGCTGGGTACCTCGCGGTACGTGACCAACCTGCTGGTACGCGCGCCCGAGGCGTTGCAGATGCTCTCCGGCGACGAGGGGTTGCGGCCGCGCCGGCAACCCGAACTCGAGGTGCTGATGGGCACCGCGGCCCGCCGCCAGGACGACCTGGCGCAGGCCGGGCACGCCATCCGGTCGCTGCGCCGGGCGGAGCTGCTGCGGATCGCCTTCGCTGACCTGCTCGGCCGCCTGGACGGCACCGGGGTGGCGATCGCGCTGACCGAGCTGGCCGACGCCACCCTGTCCTCCGCGCTTGCCGCCACGATCCGGCTGGTGGCCGCCGAACTCGGGTTGCCCGAGCTGGGCCTGCGCTTCGCGGTGATCGCGATGGGCCGGCTCGGTGGCCAGGAGCTGGGCTACGGCTCCGACGCCGACGTGCTGTTCGTCTACGACGACCGGGGGGCCGGCCCGGATGCCGGCCGGCGCGCGCACCTGGTGGCCGAGCGGCTGCGGGCGATGCTGGCCGCCCCGTCCACCGATCCCCCGCTGGTGCTGGACGCCGACCTGCGGCCGGAGGGCCGCAACGGCGCGCTGGTCCGGTCGCTGGGCTCCTACGCCGAGTACTACCAGCGGTGGGCCTCGGTCTGGGAGGCGCAGGCGCTGCTGCGGGCCAGGTTCTGCGCCGGCGACCCCGAGCTGGGGGAGCGCTTCATCGAGCTGATCAACCCGATCCGCTACCCGGCCGGTGGGCTGCCCGCCGCCGGGGTGGTGGAGATCCGCCGGATCAAGGGCCGGGTGGACGCCGAGCGGTTGCCGCGCGGCGCCGACCCGCACACCCACACCAAGCTCGGCCGGGGCGGGCTGGCCGACGTCGAGTGGACGGTGCAGCTGCTGCAGTTGCGAGGTGCCGACCGGGTGGCGGGGCTGCGCACCACCGGCACGCTGGCCGCCCTGCGGGCCGCGGTGGACTCGGGCGCGCTGGCCGCCGACGACGCGGCCGAGCTGCTGGCGGCCTGGCAGCTGGCCGGCCGGGTCCGCAACGCGATCATGCTGGTGCGCGACCGGGCCGAGGACCAGCTGCCCAAGCCCGGCCGGGTGCTCGAAGCGGTCGGCCGGGTGCTGGGATACCGGCCCGGCTTCGAGGCCGGCCAGCTGATCGACGACTACCGCCGGATCACCCGCCGGGCCCGCCGGGTGGTCGAGTCGGTGTTCTACGACCCGGCCGACTGAGAGCTGCGCTCTCCGGAGGGCTGGGTGTCGCGAGGGTGCGGGTGGTTGGTAGGCGGAGCCGGCTGCCCGGGAGCCGCCTCACCGAGGTGCCGGCGGATCGGGGCCGGCACGAAGGCACTGCGGCCCGAGATCAGGTACTGCACCGCGCAGCCGACCAGGAACACCGCGAGCCCGGCGACGGCGTCGATGACGAAGTGGTTGGCGGTGCCGACGATGACCAGCAGGGTGGCGATCGGGTAGAGCACGCCCAGCGCGCGCACCCAGGCCCGCCGGGCGCACAGGTAGAGCGCGACCCCGCACCACAGCGCCCAGCCGATGTGCAGGCTCGGCATCGCCGCGTACTGGTTGGAGTGCTCGGCGACGTTCGGATCGGCCAGCGAACCCCAGGTGTGGAACTTCAGCAGGGTGTCGACGTAGCCGTACTGCGGCAGCAGCCGGGGCGGGGCCAGCGGGTACAGGTAGAAGCCGGCCAGCGCGGTCAGCGAGGTGGCGAACAGGACGGTCCGGGCGCCGCGGTAGATCCGCGGCCGGCGCCGGTACAGCCAGACCAGGCAGCCGATGGTCACCACGAAGTGCAGGGTGGCGTAGTAGTAGTTCATCACCTGGGCCACCGGCTCGTGATCGGCGACGAACCGGTTCAGCGAACGCTCGAAGTTCAGGTGCAGGGCATCCTGCAGGTGCTGCACGCCCCGGCCGTGCCGCTCGGCGATGCTCTCCTGCTCGGGCACCAGGTTGCGGATCCGGCTGTAGATCCAGTAGCAGAAGCCGATGATCAGGACTTCCTGCCACCACTTCGGCTCGCGGTGGTGCAGCAGGCGGTCCGGGAACAGGCCGTTGAACCGGCGCCGCCCGGAGGGTTCCCGAGCGCTGGAATCAGCGCTGTACATCGGCGGTCACCGTCCCATTCTCGCACTCGCAACCTGAGATTTCCCCGCCGACGGTGCTCAGTGCGCCCGGCGAAGCCGGCAAGAGGAGTGGGCCTTGTCACGTTCTGAGACAGCTCCGGAACCACCCGGTGTCAGGAGCCGACTAATCGTCGTCGTACACCCGCACCTGGAAGGACCGGCGATGACCGATCGATCCCGTGTTCCGTTGGCCCGGCTCGCCCGGGGTTTGCTGGGTTGCTCAGGCCTGGCGGCCCTGTTACTGGCCGCGGGTGCCGGGGTGGCCGCGGCGCACGTCACCGTCGCCGCACCCGGGGTGAGCGCGGGCGGCAGCGACGCGGTGATCTCGTTCCGGGTGCCGGACGAGAGCGAGGCGGCCCGGACGGTCGGGCTGAAGCTGCGGCTGCCCACCGACACCCCGATCGCGTCGGTGCTGGTGCAGCCCAAGCCGGGCTGGTCGGTGGCGGTGACCACGAGCAAGCTCGCCAAGCCGATCACCACCGACGACGGCCAGGTCACCGAGGCCGTCTCCGAGATCGACTGGAAGGTCAGCGCCGGCGGCCAGGGCATCGCCCCGGGCCAGTTCGACGAGTTCACCTTCATCGCCGGGCAGCTGCCCGACGCCACCTCGCTGACCTTCAAGGCCGTCCAGAGCTACAGCGACGGCAGCTCGGTGTCCTGGATCGAGGAGCCGGCGCCGGGCAGCACCGCCGAGCCCGAGCATCCCGCGCCGGTATTGACCCTGGCCGCCGGTTCGAGCAGCGAGCCCGACCCGGGTGCTTCCAGCGAGCCGGCCTCGCCGGGTGCCAGCGGCTCGTCGGGTGCCAGCTCCTCGGCGAGCGTCTCGTCCGGGGACGGCTCGGTGTCGGCGAGCCAGCCGGAAGCGGCGACCGGTTCCGGCGACGCCGCCAGCAAGGCCAGTGCCGTCACCGGCATCGTGCTCGGAGCCCTCGGCATGCTGCTCGGGCTGGCCGCCCTGGTGGTGGCGTTGCGCCGGCGCGGGCCGGCCTGATCCAGCGCTCGTCCGGTGGCCGGGATCGGCCGGCGCCAGCGGCTGTGATCGGCGTCAGCCGCCGGGCCGGCCGGTGCCGCCGCCGAACGTCCCGCCGCCGCCCAAGGTGCCGGTGCCGCCGGTGAACCCACCGGTCAGCCTGCGGCTGGTGGTGCTGTCGCTGCTGGGCAGCGGGGTGCCCAGCGTTGCCAACACCACCTGGTCACCGGCGCTCAACCCGGTGCGGACCTCGGTCCGGTCGCTGCCCACCGCGCCGACGGTGACCCGCGTCGAGCTGGCCTTGCCGTCCTTGACCAGGGTCACCGTGCTCAGCCGGCCGACGGTGTGCACCGCCGAGCTGGGCACCGTCAGCACGTTGCTGACCTTGGCCACCTGGATGGTCACCGACGCGCCGGAGCCGTCGAACAGCCGGGCGGTGGTCGGGGCCAGCAGGACCGTCACCGGATAGCTGGTGGTGCTGCCGGTCGCGGTGTTCAGCAGGCCGATCGACGTCACCCGGCCCGGTAGTGGCGTGGCAACCCCGTCCACCGTCACGGTTGCCGGGTCGCCGACCTTCACCAGTTCCAGGTCGGCCAGCGACACCGTGGTGCTGACCTGCTCCTGGCCGGGGCCGATCACGGTGATGGTGCTTGCGGCGGCGGCCTGGCCCGGCGTCATTGCCACCGCGGCGACGGTGCCGGCAATCGGACTGGTCAGTACCGCCGCGGCCAGATTGCGCCGGGCCAGCACCAGATTCGCGTTCGCCGCGTCGATCTGGGCGCGGTCGGCGGCGAGCTGTTCGGTACTGGCGGGCCCGGTGGTAGCGGAGTTCCGTCCGGACTGCTGGTTGGCCGTTTGTTGGTTGCCGGACTGCTGGTTCTGTCCGGCGCCGATGGACGTGCCCGACCCCTTTCCGCTGCTCGTGCCGGTGCTCCTACCGGTACTCGTGCCGGTGCCCTTGCTGGCGCCCGTTGCCGCGCTGGCCGCGCGGGCGGCGGCGGTGAGCGCGCTGATCGCGGTGCTCAACCGGGCTTCGGCAGCCGCTACGGCGGCCCGGTCCGCGGCGATCCGGTCCCGGCCCGGAGCTCGCCCGATCGCTGCCAGGCAACCGGCGACCGGATCACCGGCCGGCGGCCCGCTCGCCGAGCCGGTCGGGCCGGCGGACGCGCTGGGACTGGTCGAGGCGCTGGCACTGGTCGAGGCGCTGGCACTGGCGGACGTGCTCGGACTGGCCGAGGGGGTCGGGCTGCCGGTTTGGCTCGCCAGGACGGTGGCGCAGGTCTGCAGGGCGTCCTCGGAACCGGCGAGGTCGCGGTCCAGGGTGGCCTGGGCCTTGACCAGCCGCTGCTGGGCGGCAGTAACCGCCGAGGTCGCGCCGGCGATGCCGCCGGTACCAGCCGTGCCGCCGGTCCCGGTACGTCCGGAGCCGCCGCCGGTCGTCGGCGCCGGTGAGATCGCCGCGGTCAGCACCGCGGCGATCCCGGCGCTCGACGCGGCGCTCAGGGTCGCGGTGGTGGCGCCGGACTGGCTCACTGTCCCGGACTGGCTCACTGTCCCGGACTGGCTCACTGTCCCGGACTGGCTCGACTCGTCGGTGGCCAGGCTCTGCTGGGCCGCTGCCAGCGCGGCCTGGGCGGCGACGACCTGCTGGCTCAGCGCCGTGGTGGACAGCGTGGCCAGCACGTCACCAGCGCTGACCTTGGCGCCGAGCCTGGTGAACACCGAGGCGACCGTCCCCGACACCGGGAACGACACCGAGGCCCGATGAGCGGCGCCGAGGGTGCCGATCGACACCAGGTCCTGCTCGACCGCGCCGGGGCCGGCGGTGGCGAGCCGGTAGCCGGGGCCGGGCGAGCCGGTGCGGGCCAGCGCCACCCCGCCGCCGACGACCAGCACCGCGACCACCGCCGCGGCGAGCAGCGCCATCCGACGCCGGCTGTGCACCCGAGCCATCTCAGCCTCCGGTCGGTGCGCTCGACGCGGCGGCACCGCGGCGGCCGAAGCCGGTGCTGCAGCCGTTCGGGCCGGCGGTGCTGAGCGTGATCCGGGTGGCCGCGACCGCGCCCCTGGAGTCGGCCGGTCCGGTGGCCGCGACGCACTGGCCGACCCGCAGCGCGCTGGACGGCACCGCCGCAGTCTGGCTGTAGGTGGTCGTCGGGGTCAGCGTGACGGTGTCGGTGCTGGTGGCGTTGGTCCGGCGATCGAGCACCCGCACCGACATGCTGGAACCGGTCAGGGCGGCCAGCTGCCCACTGGCGACGTTGCCGAACCCACCCCCGCCGAAGCCACCCCCGCCGAAGCCACCCCCGCCGAAGCCACCGGACGGCGCGCCGGACGGCCGGCTGCGGGTCGGGGAACCGGACGGCCGGCCGCCGAAGCCACCGCCGGCTCCGAAGCCATTCCCGGCAGCGCAGCTGCCGTCGACGGCCGCGCTGATCGACACCGAGGCGGCGGCGAAGTCCTTCGGCGCGTCCGGGGACGGGCTGGCCGACGGCGCGGGGGACGCGGAGTCAGCGGTCCGCACCCCGATCGCGGTCACGCAGTCGCCGACCTTGAGGGCCGCGCTGGTCACCGCGCGGGTCAGCGCGAACCGGGTCTTCGCGGTGAAGGTGACGGCCACCTGGCCGGTGGCCGGGTCCTGCACCTGGATGGTGCTGCCGCTGATCGCCGCCGCGGTTCCGAAGGCGCCCGGCGCCGCACCGCGCGACTGCCGGCCGGCCTGGCCGGATGCTGGTGCGACGGGTGCCGCCGAGGATGCCTTGGACGTCGCGCCGCAGCCGGCCAGCGCCGCACCGGCCAGCAGGACCGCCGCCGCGCCGAGCCCGAGTCGCAGGAAATGCCGCTGTGTCATGGTCGTCCTTCGATCGAGGGGGAGAGCGCTGATAGGGGAGGAGGTGCTCATTCGCTGCGCAGGGCGTCGATGGGTGCCAGCCGGGCGGCCCGGCCGGCCGGATAGGTGCCGAACACCAGGCCGATGGCCACGGCGATGGCGATCGCCGCCGAGATCGCGGTGGGCGAGATGGCGACCGGGTCGGCGATGAAGTGCGGGATCACCAGCGCCCCGGCGATGCCGAGACCGGCGCCGAGCACCCCGCCGGCCACCCCGAGCAGGGACGCCTCCACCAGGAACTGCCGCCGGATCACCGCCGGGCGCGCGCCGAGGGCCTTGCGCAGGCCGATCTCCCGGGTCCGCTCGGTGACCGAGACCAGCATGATGTTCATGACCCCGATACCGCCCACCAGCAGCGACAAGGCGGCGATGCCACCCAGCAGCACCGTCAGCGTCCGGCTCACCGAGGTCGCGGTGTCGAGCAGCGACTGCTGCGCGGTGATGGTGAAGTCCGGGGCCAGCGCGCTGACCTGGTGGCGGTTGAGCAGCTGCTGGGTGGCTTCCTGGTAGGCCGGCGACAGGCTGTGAGAGGACCTGGCCTGGACGTAGATGGCCTGCACCGAGCTGCGGGTCGAGCCGCCGAAGATCCGGGTGGCGGCCGTCGACAGCGGCACGATCGCCTGGTCGTCGAGGTTGGTGGTCGAGCTCGACCCGGCCGAGGCGAGCACCCCGATCACGGTGAACGGGATGTCGTTGACGGTCACGCTCTGGCCCACCGGGTCGGCGAAGCCGAACAGCTCGGTAGCGGTGGTCGGTCCCAGCACGGCGACCGCGGCGGCGCCGGTGTCCTCGGCCGCGGTCAGGAACCGGCCGCGGCTGAGCGTCCGGGCCCGGACCGACAGCCAGGACGGGGTGGTCCCGACCACCGTCGTGGTCCAGTTCGCCGACCCGGCGGTCAGCGCCTCGGAGCGCTGGCTGGCCGGTGCCACCGCGGCGATGTCCGGCGCGGCCACCGGCGACGACAGCGCCAGCGCGTCCTGCGCCGTCAGCGTCGAGGAGGACCCCAGGCCGCCGCGCACCCCGGTGCCGCTGGTGGAACTGCCCGGCGAGATCACCAGCAGGTTGCTGCCGAGAGCGCTGATCTGGGCGCTGACTTGTCGTTGCGCGCCCTCGCCCAGGCCGACGGTCAGCACCACCGCCGCGATGCCGATCAGGATGCCCAGCGTGGTCAGCCCGGAGCGCAGCCGGTGCGAGCGGACCGCGTCCCAGCCGGTCCGCAATGTCTCGAGCCAGTTCATCGCTCGGCCGCCGCGGAGCTGCCGGAGCTGTCAGAGCTGTCGGCACTGTCGGCGCTGTCGGACTGGATCCGGCCGTCGCGGACCCGCACCACCCGGCCGGCCCGGGCGGCCACCTCGGCCTCGTGGGTGATCAGCACGACGGTGGCGCCCTGGTCGTGCAGCTGCTCGAACAGCGCCAGCATGTCGGTGGTGGCGGCCGAGTCCAGGTTGCCGGTCGGCTCGTCGGCCAGGATCAGCGCCGGGTTGGCGACCAGCGCCCGGGCCACCGCGACCCGCTGCTGCTGGCCGCCGGACAGCTCACCCGGCCGGTGCTCGACCCGGTCGCCGAGGCCGACCCGGTCCAGGGCCGCCACCGCGCGCCGGCGCCGCTCGTCGCGCCCTACGCCTGCATAGCTCAGCGGCAGCTCGACGTTGCGCCACGCGGTCAGCGCCGGGAGCAGGTTGAACTGCTGGAACACGAAGCCGACCCGGCGGTTGCGGATCTCGGCCAGGGCCGCCTCGGTCAGCGTCCCGACGTCCTCACCGGCCAGCAGGTACCGGCCGGTGGTGGGGACGTCCAGGCAGCCGAGGATGTGCATCAGGGTCGACTTTCCCGAGCCGGACGGGCCCATGATCGCGACGTACTCGCCCGCCTCGATCCGCAGCGTCACCCCGCGCAGCGCCTCGACCTGCAGCGAGCCGCTGCGGTAGGTCTTGCCCACCTCGGACAGGTCGATGACCGGACTGGCCGCCGGGGCCGGCTCGGCCGGTTCCGGACGGACCGGTAGCCACAGGGTCATCTCAGCCGCCCGTTCCGGACCGGGTGCCGCCGGCCGGTGGCGCGCCGCCGAAGCCACCGGTGCCGCCGAAGCCGCTGCCACCACCGAACCCGCCGCCGAAGCCGCCGGTGCCACCACCGGTGCGGCCGGTACCGCCGCCACCGGTCCGGCCGGCGCCACCGGCGGAGGGGACCACCACCTCGGTGCCCTCGGCCAGGCCGGCGGTGATCTGCGACGAGCCGCCCGAGCTGAGCCCGACGGTGACCGGGTGGGCCACCTGCTTGCCGCCGGCCAGCTCGTACACCACGCTCCTGCCGGCCACCTGGTGGACGGCGGTGCTCGGCACCACCAGCACGTCGGACAGCTGCCGGTAGATCAGGGTCACGGTGCCGGTCGCGCCGGCGTGCAGGCCGGCCGGGCTGCCGGTCACCGAGACCACCACCGGGTAGCTGGCCACCCCGGTGCTGTTGCTCGCGATCAGGCCGATGGACGCGACGGTTCCGTAGCTGACGGCGGCTCCGGTGCCGGTGCTGATCTCGGCCTGGTCACCGACGGCCAGCAGGCCGACCTGGGTGGCGTCGACGCTGGTGTTGACGATCCAGGAGTCGGTGCTGATGACCAGGAACTGGGCGCTGCTCGGCGTCGCCGAACCCGATCCCGACGACGCGGAGCCGGTCCCGGACGAAGCAGAACCAGAGCCCGAGCCCGAACCCGAGGAACCGGAACCCGAGCCGACCTGCTGGCCGACGCTGAGGTTCACCGTCGCCACCACCCCGGCGATCGGCGAGGTCAGCGTCGCCTGAGCGAGCGAGGCCTGCGCCGAGCTGAGCTGGCCCTGGGCCGCGGTCACCGCCGCGCTGTCGGCCGACAGCTGGGTGGCCGAGCCGCCGGCCGCGGTGTCGTCGCTCAGCCGCGCCTGGTTGCCGGCCAGCGTCGCGCGGGCCTGGGCGACGCTCGCCGTCAGGGCGGCCGAGTCAACGGTGGCCAGCACCGCGCCGGCCTTCACCCGCTGACCCGCGCTGACCCGGACGCTGGTCACCTGGCCCGGCACCGCGAAGCTGAGCGAGTCCTGCGCGGCGGGCTCGATGGTGCCGCTGGCGGTGACCGTCTGGCGCACCGTCGAGGTGCTCGCCGCCACCAGCCGGTACGTCGGTGCCGGCGTCGCGGCCGAGCCCCGCTGGCTCCACCAGTAGCCGGCGGCCACCGCGGCCAGCACCACGATCGCCACCGGTACCGCGATCCGTGGCCGTACCAGCCGCCCTGTCAGCGATCCCATGCCTGTCGACTCCGCTCACCCGCCCGACCGCCCTCGACCCGGACGGTGAGGAGGTGGCTCGGCGAACGGTGGAGGCTCAGGCTGGGAACCAGGAAGAGATCAGCTGTGAAAGGGGCCCGAGTTGGCTTGGAGGACCCTGAGTGCTCCGACCACGCGCACGGACGTCAGCGGCCGCCGGGGCGCACGAACGGGAACGCCAGGGTCTGCCGGATGCCGGCCCCGGCCAGCATCATCACCAGCCGGTCCACCCCGAGGCCCAGGCCACCGGTCGGCGGCATCGCGTACTCCAGGGCGGACAGGAACGCCTCGTCCACCTGCATCGCCTCCAGGTCGCCGTCGGCGGCGGCCAGCGACTGCTCCACCAGCCGCTGGCGCTGGTCGATCGGGTCGATCAGCTCGGAGTAGGCGGTGCCGATCTCGACGCCGAAGGCCACCAGGTCCCAGCGCTCGGCCAGCCGCGGGTCCCGGCGGTGCACCCGGGTCAGCGGTGAGGTTTCCACCGGAAAATCAAGATAGAACGTCGGTTCCAGCGTTTGCTTCTCGACCAGCACCTCGTACAGCTCGGTGACCAGCTCGCCGGGTCCGGCCTCGGCCGGGGTGTTGATGCCGTGCGCCCGGCACAGCCGGCTCAGCTCGGCCAGGCCGGTGTCCGGGGTGACCTCGACGCCGCAGGCCCGCGACACCGCCTGGTGGACGGTGACCGAATGCCACGGCCCGGAAAGGTCGAACTCGATCGGGCTGCCGTCCGGCCCGGGTCGGACGGCGACCGGCCGGCCGTACAGGGCGGTGGCGACCTCGAGGATCAAATCGCGGGTCAGCTCGCGCATGTCCAGGTAGTCGGCGTAGGCCTGGTAGGCCTCCACCGAGGTGAACTCCGGGTTGTGGGTGGCGTCGGCGCCCTCGTTGCGGAAGTTGCGGTTGAGTTCGAAGACCTTGCCCATGCCGGCCACGCACAGCCGTTTGAGGAACAGTTCCGGGGCGATCCGCAGGTACAGCGTCGCGTCGTAGGCGTTGATGTGGGTGACGAACGGCCGGGCGTTCGCGCCACCGTGCACCGGCTGCAGCATCGGCGTCTCGACCTCGGCGAAGCCGCGCCGGTCGAAGGCGTCGCGCAGCTCCCGGACGGCCGCGCTGCGCCGGGTGAGCAGTTGCATCGCCTCGGGGTTGACGATCAGGTCGACGTGTCGCAGCCGGGCCCGGGCCTCCGGATCGGCGAAGCCGGCGTGGCTGTCGGGCAGTGGGCGCAGGCACTTGGCCGCCATCTGCCAGCCGCGCACCAGCACCGACAGCTCGCCGTGCCGGGAGGTGACCACCTCGCCGGTGACGCTGACGAAGTCGCCGAGGTCGAGGGTGGAGCGCAGCAACCGGTGCTCGTCGGCGCCGAGCTCGGCGCGGGAGATCAGCGCCTGGATGGTCGCCGGCCCGTCCTGCAGGACCGCGAAGGTCAGCCCGCCGAAGTCGCGCAGCGCCCGCACCCGGCCGGCCACCGACACCCGCTGGCCGGTATGAGCGTCGGGCGGCAGCGCGCCGAACCGCTCGCGCAGGCCGGCGATCTCGCAGCTGCGCGGCACCGACACCGGGTAGGGCTGCCGGCCGGCCTCGACCAGCCGGGTGAGCTTGTCGTGGCGGACCCGCTGCTGTTGGCTCAGCCGGCGCACCGGCCGGGCCCCGCTGCGCGCCGCGCGGTACTGGGCGGCCACCGCGTCGGCGAACGGCACCGGCCGGCCGTCGGCCACTACCCGGCCGTCGTAGGCGCGTTCGCCGCTGCCCTCGACGGCCGGCAGGAAGCCCTCGGCCATGCCGGCGGCCAGCGCCACCCGGGTCAGGGTCAGCGAGGAGTCGTAGCAGAGGTAGCGGGGGATCCAGCGCGGCAGGTAGCGGGCGTTGGACCGGTACAGGCTCTCGATCTGCCAGAACCGGGACGCGAACGTCAGCACCCGGCTGGACAGGCGTACCACCGGCCCGGCGCCGACCCGCTCGGCGGCGCTGAACACCCCGCGGAACATGGCGAAGTTCAGCGACACGTGCCGGACGCCCAGTTCGTCCCGGCAGGCGTTGACCAGGGCCGCCACCATTGCCTCGATCAGGCCGTTCTCCGACGTCCGATCCCGGCGCATCAGGTCCAGCGACAGCCCGCGCCGGCCCCACGGCACCATCGACAGCAGTCCGCGCAGCCGGCCGTCGGCGTCGTGGGCCAGCACCGCGACGCAGTCGCCGTCCACCGGTTCGCCGAGCCGGCCCAGCGCCATCGAGAAGCCGCGCTCGGTGTCCTCGCCGCGCCAGTCCTCGGCCCGGCGTGCCAGTTCGGCCAGCTGCTCGGCGCCCAGGTCGGCGTGCCGGCGTACCGAGATGGTGTAGCCGGCCCGCTGCACCCGGTGCACCGCCCGCCGGACCGGCTGCATGGTCGGCCCTTCCAGGGTGAAGGTGTCGACGTCGATGATCGCCTCGTCACCGATCGGCAGCGCCTTCAGGCCGGCCGCCAGGTAGGCCTGGGCGCCCTCCTCGCTGGCCGACAGCACCGCCGGGAACCAGCCGAAGGTGCGCGCCTCGGCCAGCCAGGCGGTGATGGCGGCCGGCCAGGCGGCCGGTGGCCCGATCGGGTCGGCGCTGGCCAGGCTGACGTTGGCCAGTACCCGGTAGGTCACCGCCGCGGTCTGGCCCGGGGCGAAGATCACCGACTTGTCGTGCCGGGTGGCGAAGTAGCCGAGCGAGTCCCGCTCGCCGGCCTGCAGCAGCAACCGGCGCACCTCGAGCTCGTCCTGGGCGGTCAGGTAGGCCTTGGCGCGGGCCGAGCGCAGGAACACCACCGCGGCCAGCACCAGCGCCAGCGCCGACAGCAGGCCCGACAGCGCGGCGATCCAGTGGTGGCCGT
>Ga0247773_1000219_pt1 | contig 27208 bp, 23 predicted proteins | sample UWRJL092311B6_FD_179934 | JGI IMG/M metagenome (GOLD analysis project Ga0247773, IMG submission 179934) | Plant litter microbial communities from Arlington Agricultural Research Station in Wisconsin, United States - UWRJ-L092-311B-6 | ecosystem: Environmental > Terrestrial > Plant litter >... | reverse complement strand
GGCTCACACGGAGCAACGGAGGAAACGGAGAACTGCTGTCTTTCCTCCGCTTCCTCCGTTCCTCCGTGTGACATTCTTCCGTAACGGTTCTTCCGAATGCACAGTCGATTGCCGCATCCAGTATCAGGTCATCGATCACGAGACGAAGGGCGCCCCCCCCGGCCGGGGAGCGCCCTTCGTCTCGTTTCACCCCGGGAGGCGAGAATCCGGAATCGGATCCACACGCCGCGGGTCGGACGCGGCGCCGGGTTCTACGGCGTCGCCGTGGTGACCGTGTTCGCCGTGGTTCCCGTGGTGCCCAGGAAGTTCGCGTATTCCTTGTACGCCACCTGGAGTTGCAGCGAGGTGTCGAGGTTGATCTGAGGGCCGCTCACGCCCGGCCAGGCCGGGTACGCGCCGGGATACGCCACGTTGCCGAAGTAGGCGATGTTCTGCGGGCTCACCACGGCGCACTGCCTGGCGAAGCCGAAGATGGGCACCGAGTTGCTGGAGGTGGCCACCGTGCCCACGGGCGAGGGCACGTAGGCGCCGCCGTGGCACGAGGTGCACGACGACTTGGGGTTGTCCACCGGGCCCGCCAGGCGGCCGGCGCACCCCAGGTGCTGGTTCCTGGCCCCCGCGATGGACGACTGCGTGAGCGGCTTGCTCTGCGCGCTGTCCACCGCCGGCCAAGTGAGCGGGTCGCTCCCCCACTGCACGCCCACCGGGGCCATGCGCTGCCACCAGTTGGCGCCGGGGAGCCGGCCGTCGTAGGCGTAGGTGGCGTACACCCACCCGATGGACGTGCGGTCGTCGCGCACGGCCACGTCCATCTGCACCAGGTGCACCGGCGCGGGGCTGCGCGCGATGCTGTCGTACTGCCCGTTGCCCAGCGTGTCGTGGCGGTCCACGATCCACTCGGGCGAGTTGATCAGGTAGGGCACGCTGCGGGCGCTGGCGCTGGTGAACAGGAGCTTGACCACCATCGTGCCCAGCGGGAAGCGCGCCGGCAGCGCCAGGTTGTTGGGCCCGCCAGCGCGGGGGCGGCCGTTGGTGGGCACCGCCTTGCCGATCGCGTAGCCGCCGGGGGCGTTGTACATCCCCACCGACCAGGTTTCGAACAGCGTGTCTCCGCTGGCGCCGCCAGGAACGCCGCGAACGCCGGGGAGCGAGTTGCGCCCCACCAGGATGGTGGGCACCTGCCGCGCCGCCGCGGCCGCCGTCAGCCGCGCGTTGCCGTGGAACGCGCTGATCCCCGCCGTGCGCTCGTTGGTGGTGCCGTGGATGAACTCACGCCCGTGCTCGGTGTCGTACGCCATCCAGGGCACGTGGAACCAGCGGGTGGCGCCGTCCACCGTCGTCTGCCAGCCAGTGCTGTCGTTCAGGTTGGTCGTCTGCCCCTGCACCAGGTAGTTGAGCGCGCTCTGGAGGTACGGGCTCCACGAGGCCCACGAGGTGGTGCTGGTGTCCACCGGAATCGAGAGCCAGGGGCAGGTGGCCGGGGTGCAGGCGGTGAAGGTGTCGGGGTAATCGTGGCTGAGCTGGAACACCGGCCCGGTCCAGCCCGGTTGGACGCCGGTGACCGAGTTGCGGAACGCCACCGTGGCCGTGCTGTCGCCGGAGCCCGCCGTGGCCGCGGGCGCGGCCGCCGTGTCGGTGCCCGCGCCGCCGCTTCCGCCGCCGTTTCCTCCACCGCCGCCCTTGTCACAGCCCTGCAGCACCAGCGCGGCGGTGGCCGCCAGCAGCGCGCCCGCCCATGGGCCGCGGCGCGATGAACGCGTGAACCGCATGAATCCTCCTCATCGAAACGTGGGTCGTTGAACCGCCGGGGGTGGTGCGCCGTTGGAGCCGTGTGGGGGACCGGGGATCTCGGGACGCGCGCACCGGCCGGCGCGCGCGCGATCTGTTGGGACGGGGCCGTGACGGGGCGAAGGGGGATGGGAATCCGAGTCGTGGGTCAGCGGCGTCCAGGCACGCCTGCATCACAAATAATCGGCTGGATACGTCATGGCAATGCCGAAGGCGTAATAATCAAAACTTTCCGGTCCGCGCCGTGGCAAAACGGCATCGCGGCGCCATTCTGTCCGGCGAACCCGAACTTTACGAGGTCAGAATCTCAAAAAACCTGGCCGGCGGCATTTTCGCGCAAAAGGCGAATTCCGCCATGGCTGGATCGGTGTCCTGCGGTGAGACACGGGCCCATGGCCGCGGTCACGAAGAGCCGGAGATTCATGACTGGCGCGCGGAGACGATCGTCGGTACAGTCTATGGATGCCGACCATCAAGGGGATACCGGGGCCATACCGTTTCTTCTTCTACAGCTTCGACTGCAACGAGCCGATGCACGTGCACGTGCACGTTGAACGGGAGCGGATGTCTTGTAAGTTCTGATTGTCGCCCGTTTCGTTGGCGAGCAACACTGGATTTCCTCCGCGTGAGCTCAGCCGCATCCGTGCGCTGATCGAGGCGCACGCGGTCAAGCTCATGAAGGCCTGGAATGAGCACTGTACTTAACGTCGACCCGCGCGTAACGGCGGTGAGCGTGACCGACGATACGATCACGGCGACGCTCGCCGATGGGCGGACGATCAGCGTTCCGCTCATGTGGTCGTGGCGCCTCGCAGACGCGACGCCGGAGCAGCGTGCAAACTGGCGGCTGATCGGAAGCGGGGAGGGCATCCACTGGCCCGACGTGGACGAAGACATCAGCGTTCGCGGGATGCTGGACGGCGTGCCCGCGCGTCGGCTGACCAAATGAGCAGAGCCGCCGGAATGGTCCGGCGGCTCCACTCGTTCCCGCGGCTCGTTGAGCGTCGGTATTCCCCAGCACCTACCTGGGAATCAGCCTGACTCTGGAGACCTCATTGAAGCCGCTTCGCGCTCGATTTCAATTCGGATCCTCGTAACACCCGCTGATGGGCTTACGTGGAGAAGGTCACTCCTCCGCAACCGAGCCCGATCAGATTCAAAGCCCCAGTACGTCGTTCATCGTGTACGCGCCGGCGGGCTTGCCGGAGATCCACTGCGCCGCCCGGAGGGCGCCCTCGGCGAAGAGGGCGCGGTCCTGCGCGAGGTGGGCCAGCTCGATGCGCTCGCGGTCGCCGATCAGCATCACGCGGTGCTCGCCCACCACGTCGCCGCCGCGCAGCGCGTGGAAGGCCACCTCGCCGCGCGGGCGCTCGCCCGGCCGGCCGCTGCGCCCGTCGATGCGCACGTCGCCCAGCGCCACGCCGCGGCCACGCGCGATCGCCTCGCCCAACGCGAGCGCGGTGCCGCTGGGCGCGTCCACCTTGCGGCGGTGGTGCGTCTCCACGACCTCCACGTCGTAGTCGTCGCCCAGCACGGCGGCGGCGCGCTGGGCCAGCGCCACCAGCAGGTTGACGCCCACGCTGAAGTTGGCGGCCTGCAGCACGGCCGTGCGCTCCGCCGCGCGCTCCAGCATCGCCCGGTCGTCATCCCCCAGCCCCGTGGTGCCCACCACCAGCGCCTTCCCCGCCAGCGCGCTGCCGTGCATCTCCACGATGCGGCGCAGCAGCTCGGGGGCGCTGAAGTCGATCACCACGTCGGCGTCGCGGATCCAGGCGCCGGCGGTCTCGGGCGTCTCCACCACGGGGCAGCCCACCTCGCAGGCGGGCTCGGGCATCTTCCCGATCCCCGCGACCAGCGAGAGGCCGGCGTCTTCATGGATCAGCCGCGCGAGCGTCTGCCCCATCCGCCCCGTGGCGCCGCTCAGAACGATGCGAACCGGCTCAGCCATGTGATCTGGTTGCGATGATTGACGGAGGATGTTCCGGCGGAGCGGCCGACCCGGGCATCAGCCGAGCGCGGCCAGCCCCCTCTCCCCCGGCCCCTCTCCCCCGCTGTCGCGGGAGAAGGGGAGCACTGCAGCTTCAGCGTGAACCGGAGTCGCCGCGAGCGAAGCGACTCCGAGCCCCTTTCCCGGGTCGTTTCGGGAAAGGGACAGCCGCGCAGCGGCAGGGTGAGGGACCTCCGCGATGCCGCGGGCGCTCTCCCCCCGCCGGCTTCAGGATTCCTTCACCTCGATCCCCGCGTCGACCATCGCCTGGCGCACCTCGCGGAGCACGGCGTCGCTCGCCTCCACCAGCGGCAGGCGCAGCGGGCCCACGTCGTAGCCCAGCATCCCCACGGCGGCCTTCACCGGGATGGGGTTGGGCTCGCGGAAGAGCGCGGCGATCAGCGGCAGTAGCGCCAGCTGGATGCGGCGCGACTCCGCGATGCTGCCCTCCAGGAACGTCTTCACCATCCGCGACGTGTCGGCCGGCGCCACGTTGGCGAGCACGGAGATGACGCCCAGCCCGCCCAGCGCCAGGAGCGGCACCACCTGGTCGTCGTTGCCCGAGTAGACCGCCACGCGGTGCGCCACCCGCCGGCACAGCTCGGCCACCTGGCTGATGTCGCCGCTGGCCTCCTTCACCCCCACCACGCGCGGGTCGTCGGCGAGCGTCTCCACCGTTTCGGGGAGGATGTTGCAGGCGGTGCGGCCGGGCACGTTGTAGACGATGCACGGCAGGTCGGCCGCGTCGATCACGCGGCGGTAGTGCTCGATGATCCCGCGCTGCGGCGGCTTGTTGTAGGGCGGCGGCGACACGAGGATCGCGTTGGCCCCGGCCGCGCGCGCGCCTTCGGCCAGCCGCGCGACGCCCGCGGTGTCGCTGCCGCCGCAGCCCACGATCACCGGCAGCCGGCCGCCGGCCGCGCTCACCACGATCTCGGCCACGCGGCGCTGCTCGTCGGGCGACATCGTCGTCGCCTCGCCGGTGCTGCCGTTGGCCACCAGCGCGTCGGTGCCTTCGCGAAGGTGGAACCGCACCAGCTCGCGCAGCACGCCCTCGTTCACCCCGCCGCCATCGAACGGGGTGACCAGGGCTACGCCGCTGCCGGTGAACAGGGGGTTGGGGCGCGTACCGTCCGACACCATGGGCCTCAGAGCCGGTTCAGGTCCATGATGTCGCCCGGCAGCACGTCGCCCTCGGCGTCGTCGGGGTCCAGGTCGCGCTCGGTGCTGTCGCGGAAGTCGTCGGCCGCCTCGTCGCCCACCGAGTCGTAGAACGAGCGGAAGACGGTGCCGCCGCACTTCTCGCAGGTCATGCCCGCGGGCGGCTGCTCGTCGTCGAAGAAGTAGTCCTTGCCGCACTTCTCGCACACCAGCGTGAGCATGCTTTCGGCCGGCTCGCGCCCCTGCGGCGCGTCGCCGGCGGGGTTGTCGCGCGGGTCTTCCTGCGCCTGCTTGCCGCGCGCGATGGTCGTGTCGTCGGAATCGTAGCGTTCCTGGGCCATCTTCTGTCTCCTCTGGCGGTTCGGGTCACGGGGCCGAACGCAGGGTTTGTACCGGGGGCGAACATCGAGAACAGGTGCGCCGGTGCGTGAGTGCGCAAGTGCGTTCGAAGGATGCGCGGAGACGGCTTCCGCCCCGGTTCCTCCACGCACTCACGCACCCGTGCCGTTCCCGCACTCGCGCACCTGTTCCGCGGTGCCCGACGCGCGCGTGAGCCTCAGTCCAGCCCGATCGCCTTCCGCACGCGCGCCATCGTGGTGCCGGCCACCTCGCGGGCGCGGCGGGCGCCGTCGGCCAGGACGTCGTCCACGTAGCCGGGGCGGGCGAGGAGCTCCTCGCGGCGGGCGCGCATGGGGGCGAAGTGCTCCCACATCGCTTCGAACAGGCGCTTCTTGAAGTCGCCGTAGCCCACGCCGCCGGCGCGGTGCTCGTCCTCCATCCGCGCCACGTCCGCCTTCGGCGCGAACAGCCGGTAGAGCGCCACCACGGTGGAGCCAGCGGGGTCCTTGGGCGCCTCGAGCGGGGTGCTGTCGGTGACGATGGACATCACCCGCTTGCGCGTGGCCTTCTCCTCGCCGAAGAGGGGCACGGTGTTGCCGTAGCTCTTGCTCATCTTCTGCCCGTCGAGCCCGGGCACCACCGCCACCTCGGCGCTGATCTGGGCATCGGGAAGCTTGAGCGTGCCCTCGCCATACGTCGTGTTGATCTTGACGGCGATGTCGCGCGTCATCTCCAGGTGCTGCGTCTGGTCCTTGCCCACGGGCACCACGTCGGCGTCGTAGAGCAGGATGTCGGCGGCCTGCAGAACGGGATAGGTGAAGAGGCCCACGTCGGCCGCGATCCCCCTGGCGACCTTCTCCTTGTAGGCCACGCCGCGCTCCATCAGCCCCATGGGCGTGACGGTGGAGAGGATCCACATCAGCTCGGCGTGCAGGGCCACGTCGCTCTGGCGCCAGAACAGCGTGCGCTCGGGGTCGATGCCGCAGGCCAGCAGGTCCACCGCGGCCTCGCGCACGTAGCCGCGCAGCTGGGCGGCGTCGCGGGTGGTGGTGAGCGCGTGCAGGTCGGCCAGGAACAGGAAGACTTCGCCCTGCCCCTGCAGCGCGACCATCGGCTCGATGGCGCCGAAGTAGTTGCCCACGTGCAACGTGCCCGAGGGCTGCAGCCCGGTGAGGATCCGCTTCATTCCCTGCTCGGTGGATGTGGACGATACGGCTGCAGGCGGCAGGCGTCTTCGTGAGCGAAATGCGACTGAAGTCGCGGCTACAACGGCACACAGTCCGCCTTCGCGGACTTCGACGGCGCGGACTGCGGCCGCGGCATCGGTGCGGATCCGGATGGCATCGGCGCCACCCTGGGCACCCCGGGTTGAAACCCGAGGCAACGACGGCACGAAGTCCGCCTTCGCGGACTGCACGCCGGCATCGCTGCAATGGGCGCCCCTCCGCGGAGAGCCGGCGCCGAACGCCATGCCGTCCGCCGGTTGAAACCGGCGGCTGGAACTTCGGGAAGTCCGCCTTCGCGGACTGCACGCCGGCATCGCTGGAATGGGCGCCCCTCCGCGAGAAGGCGGCCCCGCAGCCTCGCGCTGTTTGCGAGGCTTCCCGTGGTCGTTGCTGCGGCTTCAGCCGCCGGTCGCGAGTCCCAGCCGTCGGTGAAGGCCCCGCGCTCACCCGATCTGACGAAGCCGCTCGCCCGCTCGCCGCGCTGCTCTGGCCTCGGCACCGCCCGGAAGCCTAAGTTAGCGCGCGCCGGAAAGCCCCGGCAACCCGCTGACCCGCGAGAAATCTCGACTCGACCGTGAGCGACGCCACGCCCGACCCGCTGGCCGGCCTCCGCGCCCTGCCCGCCCCGCCCGACCCGCGCGCGTCGTCGCTGCTGCAGCCGTCCACCGCGGCGCCGGGCCGGGGCGAGACGGTTGTCCTCGGGCTGCCCTACGACGGCGGCATCCCCACCCGGCCCGGGGCGCGCTTCGGCCCCAGGGCGATCCGCGACGCGCTCTCCGCCTTCGGCGCGTACGACGGCGAGCGCGACGTGGCGCCCGTGGCCGACCTGGGCGACCTGGCGCTGCCCACGATGAACGGCGCCGACGCGCACGCCCGCGTCGAGCAGGCGGCGCGCGGGCTGTTCGCGACGGGTGCCCGACCCATCTTCCTGGGCGGTGACCACGGGTGCACCGGCTCGCTGATCCGCGGCCTCGCCGCCGCGCGGCCGGGGCTCAAGCTGGGGCTGATCACCCTCGACGCGCACCTTGACGTGCGCGAGTACGCGGACGAGGCGTCGCTTTCCAGCGGCACGCCCTTTCGCCGCGCGCTGGAGACAGGGGTGCTGGAGGGCTCGCGGGTGGCGATGGTGGGGGTCCGCCGCTTCGCCAACTCGCGCTACTACCTCGACTGGGCGCGCGAGCAGGGGATCCACCTGGTCACCGCCGACGAGGTGGCCGCGAACGGAGCCGCCGACGCCGCGAAGGCGGCGCTCGACGCCGCCACGCGGGGCGCCGACGCGATCTATCTCTCCATCGACATCGATGCGGCCGACGCGGCGTTCGCGCCGGGGGTGAGCGCCACCGGCATCGGCGGGCTCACGGCACGGGAGATGATCGAGTTCGTATCCACCATCGCCACCCACCCCAAGCTGATCGGCGCCGACCTGATGGAAGTTTCGCCCCCGTACGACCACGACGCGCGCACCGCCAGGCTCGCCGCGCGCCTGCTGCTCGAGCTGCTGGCGGGGAGGGAATGAGGATGCGCAGGCTGGGCAAGCAGCCCCCCAAGCGCCTGGTGTACGCGCTGGTCTCAGCCGAGCGCATCATGCTGCGCCGCGTGGCCACCGGCGAGGTGGTGGACGACGTTCCGCAGGCCGCCATCGACCTGCAGGGAGCGGCCGTGGCGTACGGGCGCGCGGCCGGCGAGGCGGCGCAGTGGCGCGACGACCTGCGGCTGGTGAACGGCTACTCGCACCCGCGCTGCGTGCTGGGCGACATGCACGTGGCCACCCACACGCTCGCGCACTTCCTCGACCTGCTGCTGAACCCGCGCGGCAAGCGCCGCTGGCGGAAGATGAAGCCCGAGCTGGTGATCCACGTGGCGGGCGTGCGCGACCTGAGCGGGCTGGAGGCGTGGGGGCTGCAGCGCGTGGGCGAGCAGGCCGGCGCCGCCACCGTGCGCATCTGGCTGGGCGAGGAAACGCCCTACGAGTCGCTGATCGGCGGCGCGCCGCAGGGCGGGTCGTGGCTCTCCCTCGCCCCGGCGAAGAAGCGCTGACGCGGGGGCCGGGGCGCCGTCCGCGGCCGTACCGCACCGGCGCAGCCACGCACCGGCGCACCCGTCCGCCGGCCTCCGCCCTCGCACAGCCGCATTCCCCCGGCTATCTTCCGCCCGCACCAACCATCAACCCGAGACGAACAAAGGCCGATGCTGTCCGACCACCGCAACGACCCGATGAAGGAATACGGCTTCGGCACGCGCGCCATCCACGCGGGGCAGCGGCCCGACCCCACCACCGGCGCCATCATGACGCCGGTGTACCAGACCAGCACCTACGTGCAGCCCGAGCTGGGCCGCCACCTGGGCTACGAGTACGCCCGCACGCACAACCCCACCCGCGAGGCGCTGGAGGGGAACATCGCCGCGCTGGAGAGCGGCACGCACGGGCTGTGCTTCTCGTCGGGCCTCGGCGCCACCGACACCATGGCCAAGCTGTTCTCGGCCGGCGACCACATCGTGTGCGGCGAGGGCGTGTACGGCGGCACCTACCGCCTGTTCGACAAGGTGCTGAGCCGGCTGGGGCTCGAGTTCACCTTCGTGGACTCGTCGTCGCTGGAAGAGATCGGCGCGGCGATGCGGCCCAACACGAAGCTGGTGCACATCGAGACGCCCACCAACCCGATGATGCGGCTCACCGACATCACCGCGGCGGCCGAGATCACGCACGCGGGCGGGGCGCTGCTCAGCGTGGACAACACCTTCGCCAGCCCCTACAACCAGCGGCCGCTGGAGCTGGGCGCCGACATCGTGCTGCACTCGGTGACCAAGTACATCAACGGCCACAGTGACATGGTGGGCGGCGTGCTGGTGGTCAAGGACGACGAGCTGCACGACCGCCTGCGCTTTCTGCAGAACGCCGCCGGCGCCGTCCCCGGCCCGTGGGACTGCTGGCTGGCGCTGCGCGGCACCAAGACGCTGCACGTGCGCATGGCGGCGCACAACGCCAACGGCCAGCGCGTGGCCGAGTGGTGCGAGCAGCACCCCAAGATCCAGCGCGTGTACTACCCCGGCCTGGCCTCGCACGCGCAGCACGAGCTGGCCGCGCGGCAGATGAAGGGCTTCACCGGGATGGTCACGCTGGAGATGGGGTCGATCGAGAAGGCCAAGAAGGTGGTGGACGCGGTGAAGATCTTCGCGCTGGCCGAGAGCCTGGGCGGCGTGGAGAGCCTGATCGGCCACCCCACCAGCATGACCCACGCATCCGTGCCGGTGGACCGCCGCCAGGCCATGGAGCTGAGCGAAGGCATCGTCCGCCTCTCCTGCGGCATCGAGGAGGTGGAAGACCTGATCGCCGACCTGGAGCAGGCGTTCGCGCAGGTGTGATACCGATTTCAGCAGTTGATCGTGCATTGACGAGGAGAAATGTCATCCTGAACGAGCCGCTGCGCGGCAACTGCGTCCTCGCATAGTCGGGGGCGGCGACTGAAGGATCTAGACTCGACGGTCGAGCGGAAGGTCGCCATTCGCGCCGGCCCAGACCACAGATCCTTCGTCGCCGCCAGAAGTCGGTGCAGACGCGGCGCAGGCGCGACGGCTCCTCAGGATGACATTTTCAGGGCGGTGCAGAATGCACAACGAGCCGTCGGAATTGGTATGAGTTGCGGCCGACGGACGCGGACCACCCACGGTGCATCCACGGTGGTCCGCTCCCTGGATCTCTCGCGGCCGAATCCATCGCCGGCGCCTTGGCGCCGGCCTCGCCCGGCTACCCTGACGAAGTATCGCCCGATCATCCACCCGTACCCATCCCACGCCGGCCGTTCGATTCCACCCGGCCCACCGGAGCCCCACCGATGAAACTCTCCCGCATCGAGCGCTGGACGCTGGCCAACCAGTACCGCATCCTGGCCGCGCTGTATCCGCAGAACGCCGCGCTGTACAACGACTACGTGGTGGCGCTGGAGCGGGGGTACGCGTCGGTGATCGACCGGCTGGCCGAGCACATCATGCGCGACGACACCAACCACAAGGAGTCGGAGGAGGTAGACGAGATCCTGGAGATGTTCGACTGCCTGCAGCGCGCCTTCCGCACGCTGGACGATCCGTACGGCATCGAGAGCTTCCAGGTGCACTTCCCCGGCTTCGACGGGAAGACCGAGGCCGACTACCTGGGCTACGCGCACTTCGCCCTGGAGCGCGAGCGCCGGCACGAGAACCTGGAAAGCGCCGCGAACCTCGACACGCGCTCTCCCATGCTGCGCGCGTACCGCCGCATGGTGAGCGAGTGGAAGGACCGCGGCGGCTCGTCCAAGCTCAGCCGCGCCGACATCCTGGCCATCCTCGAAGCCCGCAAGAAGTAGCCGCCACGAGGGCGCTCGCCGTCCGCGACGACGGCATGCCGTCGAAGTCCGCGAAGGCGGCGCGAAGGCGGACTGCGTGCCCTCGTAGCCGCGACTTCAGTCGCATATTCCCACGCAGGAGCCGGCCTGTCGCGGCCGTTCATCCGACGAATGCATCAAGAGAGGCCGCGCCACCCGCCGCGGCCTCTCTTCGCATCTCTATCCCCTCTGCAGAAATCCGCGAAAGAACTCCGCCGGGAGATTGATGCGCCCGGCCCGACGCGCTATCATCCCCGCCCCCAATCCATCCGCTGGCGAGGCGAGTTGAAGATCCTGATCGTGGGCAACGGCGGGCGCGAGAGCGCGCTGCTGTGGAAGCTGCGGCGCGACGCGCCCGAGGCCGAGTTCTTCGTCACCAAGGCGAACGGCGGCATGCCCGGCGCCACCTCGCTGCCCCTGGCGCCCGGCGAGATCCAGTCGCTGGCGGCGTGGGTGGAGACCAACCGCGTGGACCTGACCGTGGTGGGCCCCGAAGGCCCGCTGGCCGAGGGAATCGCCGACCACTTCGCCACGCACGGCCTGTGCTGCTTTGGCCCCACCAAGGACGCGGCCGAGATCGAGAGCAGCAAGGCGTTCGCCAAGGCGCTGATGCAGCGCCACGGCATCCCCACCGCCGCCTTCGCCACCTTCGACCAGCTCGCCCCCGCCGAGGCCTACGTGCTGGCGGCCGACACCAAGCTCGTGGTGAAGGCGTCAGGCTTGGCGGCCGGCAAGGGCGTGGTGGTGGCGGACGATGGCAGGGAGGCGCTGGAGGCGGTGCGCGAGATGCTGTCGGGCACCGCCTTCGGCACGGCGGGGAGCCAGGTGGTGATCGAGGAGCGGATGAGCGGCGAGGAGCTCTCCGTCTTCGCGCTGACCGACGGCACAAACGTCGTCGCCATGCTCCCCGCGCAGGACCACAAGCGCATCGGCGAGGGCGAGACGGGAGCCAACACCGGCGGGATGGGTGCCTACGCGCCGGTCTCCATCGCCACACCCGGGCTGATGGCCCGCGTCCAGGCCGAGATCCTGGAGCCGACCGTGGCGGCGATGGCCGAGGAGGGCCGCCCCTTCCGCGGGCTCCTCTACGCCGGGCTGATGCTCACGGAGGCGGGCCCGCGCGTGGTGGAGTTCAACTGCCGCTTCGGCGACCCCGAGACGCAGGTGGTGCTGCCGCTGCTGCGCTCGTCGCTGCTGGAGCCGCTGCACGAGATCGCGCGCGGCGGCAGCATCGCCGGGCTGGAACTGGAGTGGAGCCCGGGCGCCGCGGCCACCACCGTCCTCGCCAGCGCGGGCTACCCGGGCGACTACCAGGCGGGCGTCCCCATCGACATCCCCGCCGACCTGGAGGCGGCGGGCGACGTGATCGTCTTCCACGCCGGCACCCGCCGCGACAAGCGCGAGGCCCAGGCGGGGCTGGTGAGCACCGGCGGCCGCGTGCTGGCCGTCACCGGCTTGGCGCCCACCGTGGCCGAAGCCGCGGCCCGCAGCCGCGCCGCGGCCGAGCGCATCCACTTCGCCGGCCGCTACCTGCGCCGCGACATCGGCTGGCGCGAGACCCAGCGCACGGAGGCGCCGCATGCCTGAGCTCCCCGAGGTGGAGACCATCGTCCGCGGGCTGGCGGGCACGCTCCCCGGCGCCACCATCCGCTCGGTGGACGTGCTGAGGCCCGACCTGATCGACGGCGAGAGCGGGGCCTCGTTCGCCCGGGCGCTGGAGGGGCGAAGGGTCGAAAGCATCACCCGGCGCGCCAAGAACATCGTGATGGACACCGGGGGCGAGTACCTGCTGGTGAACCTGGGGATGACGGGACGCCTGTTCGTGGTCAAGGAGGGCGACCCCGAGCCCACCCACCCCGGCGTGCGCTTCCACCTGGGCGACGGGCGCGAGATGCTGTACCACGACGTGCGCCGCTTTGGCCGGCTGTGGCGCATGGCGCCCGAGGCGTGGGCCGCGTGGGAGGCGAAGCTGGGCGTGGAGCCGCTCTCCGACGGGTTCACCGCCAAGTGGCTGTACGACGCCACCCGCAAGTCGCGCGTGGCCGTCAAGGTGTGGCTGATGGACCAGAAGCGCGTGGTGGGCGTGGGAAACATCTACGCCAGCGAGGCGCTGTTCCGCGCCCGGGTCAACCCGCGCACCCCCGCCGACGAGCTCACCCGGCCGCAGGCGAAGCGCATTTGCGAGGGCGTGCGCGACGTGCTGGCCGAGGCGATCGAGTTCCGCGGCACCACCCTTCTCGACTACCGCGACGCCGAGGGCGAGCCCGGCGAGTTCGTCCGCCGCCTGCGTGTCTACGATCGCGAGGGAGAGCCGTGCCTAAGGTGCCACCGGGGGATCAACCGAATCGTGCAGGGAGGGCGCTCCACCTTCTTCTGTCCACACTGCCAACGCTGATCGCCGTCCCATTTCAGGGCGATACAACTCTGGCGGTTTTCGGTTGTGCTGCATTATCTTTGCACCGGAGCCAGCCGCGAGCGCACGTTTCCTCCCTCTCCTCCCGCTCCCTACCTGCCCTATCATGAGACAACGCAAGTTCAAGGCACCGCCCCGCAAGACTTTACGCCGCTGGCGCGTGCCGCCGGCGCTGACCCACGGCGACACCGACGCCTTCGAGGGCCTGAGCGTGCTCGAAGAGGTGCCGGGCGAGCTGGGGCTGGTGCTGTGGCAGTCGCTGCGCGACGCCATGCTCTGGGGGCGTGCCGACCTGGCGCAGCGCGCAGCTCTGTTCGCGCCAGCGTCAGACACCGCGCGCATGGCCGCCACCCTGGCGGCCGGCGCCCCCGTGGAGGTCGAGGAGCCGCTGAAGGTGCTGGCCGGGATGGTGGGCCAGCCCGAGACGGCGCGCGAGGAGAACGTGGCGCTGGCCTGCCGGCAGCTGTCGCAGTGGGCCGAGGCGCGCGCGCTGCTGGCGGCGGCGCTCTCGTTCGCGCAGGCCGCCGCCGTGGTCACCCCGGCCGACCCGTCGTGCGCCTACAACGTGGGCCGCCTGGCGCGCCGCCGCGCCGAGCACGCCCGCGCCGAGACCTGGTACCGCCGCACCATCGCGCTAGCGCGGCAGGCGGGCGACTGGCCCACCTACGCGCTGGCGTTCTGCGGGTTGGGCAACCTGTACGTGGGGCGCGGCAACTTCCCGGTCGCGCGCCGCTTCTACGAGCGGGCGCTGCGGGCCGCAGGGCGCAACTCGCTGCACGAGATCGAGGCGATGGCGCGGCACGACCTCTTCGGCATTGCCGTGGAGGTGGGTGACGCCGCCGAGGCGCACGAGATGGCCCGCGGCGCCTTCGAGGCCTACGGGCCGCATCACCCCTCGCTGCCCGCGCTGGCGCACGACATCGCCTACTTCTGGATCACCCAGGGGTGCGGCGACCGCGCGCTGCCCGTCCTCAAGTCGCTCGTGCGCCATGCCGAGGAGCCCGGGTTCCGCCTGGGAGTGTTCGGCGACATCGGGCGGGCCGCGGGCGCCGCGGGCGACCGGGAAGGGTTCCAGGGCGCGTGGGGCGACGCCGCCGAGATGATCTCGGCGAGCCCGGGGCTCGACACCGTCGCGCGCGCCTGGCTCGACCTGGCGCACGGCGCGCTGAGCCTGGGCGTGTGGGACCGCGCGGAGGACGCCGCGCAGCGCGCCCTGGAAGGCGCCACCCGGCGCGGCGACGCCAAGACGCGCCTCACCGCCGAAGCGCTGGTGGACGCCGCCCGGCGCCATCAGCGCGCGGAGCAGCAGGCCGCGCCCGGGCGGGAGGAGTGGCGCGAGAGCGCGGATGCCCTGGCGGAGGACCTGGTCCACTCGCTCTCCGACTGAGGCGAACACGACCCGACCAGCATCACGCCGGGCGCGGAACTCCGCGCCCGGCGTTTTTTCGTGCTTCCATCCCGATCGCCGCCTGTGGGAGCGTTCGCCTCACGCCCCCGATCCGATGATCTGGCGAGGGTCTGGCGGCGGGGGCGGGTCGGTGGGCAGGCTGGAAGGTGGGGTGGACGAGGTTTTTGGAGTGGTGTCGTTCGGCGCGGCGTCGGCCGCGCGGCGCGTGGGGCGGCTCGCGGGCGCGGTGGGGCTGCCGCCGCTGCACGCGCCCAGCGCAACGGAGAGCGCGGCAGCCGCCAGGGCTAGACGGAGCGTCTTCATGGTACCTCTCGGGGGGGATGGGGAACGGTGGAGCGAATGCTCGTTCCCTCAATTCTAATCGCTCCGAATCCGCCGCGCGACGCTTGGACCGTCTGATTTCGGTCTTATTGCGACGCGGCATCCCGGCAGTCGACAACGCTAATTTTTCGCGCCGTTGCTGCTTCTTCGTTTATTTTGCTGAGGAATGACGAACAGTCACGCAGTCTTTCTTTCTCAGTTATACTCTGAATCAGACACTAATATACAAAATGACACCAAGACGGGGCTGTACTCGACAGGTTCTTCTCACCGGGCTCTTCCGCCGTTCGAGGCCACGCGCTAGTTTGCAGCTGTTCGGTTTCTGTTCACCTCCGCAGCACGCTCGCCCCACGTGGCACGCAAGACCCCGCACCCCCTTCGCGACGCCGTCGGCGACGCGCGCAACCGACCCGGCATCTACCGCATGCTGGGCCGGCACGGCGAGATCATGTACGTGGGCAAGTCGAAGTCGCTGCGCACGCGGCTGCTGTCGTACTTCCGCGCCAAGCGGGGCGACAAGGGGCACCGCATCCTCAACGAGGCCAGCGGGCTGGAGTGGGAGTACCAGCCCAGCGAGTTCGCGGCGCTGCTGCGCGAGCTGGAGCTGATCAAGCGCTTCCGCCCGCGGCTCAACGTGCAGCACAAGCGCGACGGGCGCTGGTCGTTCCTGAAGATCGCCCCGGGCGCGGCGCCGCGGCTCTACGTGGTGCAGACGGTGAGCGACGATGCGGCGGGCTACTACGGCCCGTTCCGCGGGGGCAAGCGGGTGGTGGACGCCGTGCGCGAGCTGAACGACGCGCTGGGCCTGCGCGACTGCCCGGTGAACACGCCGCTGCGCTTCGCCGACCAGAGCGACCTGTTCTCGTTCGAGCACACGCCGCGCTGCCACCGCATGGAGCTGCGGCTGTGCCTGGGGCCCTGCGCCGGCGGGTGCACCCAGGAGCAGTACCGCGGGCGGGTGGAGACGGCGCGCGCCTTCCTGAACGGCGAGGCCGACGAGCCGCTGCAGCGGCTGAACGAGCGGATGCAGGCCGCCGCCGACCGCATGCAGTTCGAGCTGGCGGCCACGCTGCGCGACCGGCTGCGCCGCCTCGAGGCGCTGCGCGACGAGTTCGCCGAGCTGCGCGACGCGCTCGACTCGCTCACCTTCCTCTACCGCGTGCCGGGCGAGGACGGCGACGACCGCGTGTACCTGGTGCGCCGCGGCACCGTGCGGGCGGTGGTGCCCCAGCCCCGCGGCGCGGCCGAGCGGCGCCGCCTGGAGCGGCTGTGCGACGAGCACTTCGGCCGCCCCGAGCCCACCAGCGTGGTCACGCGCCACCAGGTGGACGAGATCCTGCTGGTGAGCCGCTGGTTCCGGCTCAACCCCGACCAGATCCGCTACACCGCCAGCCCCAGGCGCGTGGACGCCCTTCCCCTCAGCGCGTGACCCCGGCGGATCCCCCGCGGCTGTTACACACAACGCGAGTGTTTGCGCGGACGAATCCGGGCTGAGCGGTCCGCTTCGCCGTCGAAACCCGGACGAGATGGGCGCGTGGCACCGCTGTTGCGCCCATGTGGGCGCCCGCCGGCGCGCGGCGCGCCTTCACGGACCCTGACGGACACGAACTTGACGAGGATGCGGAGCTTTCCGCGGCGGCTGACTGGCGCCGCCCTGCTGGCGCTGGCGGCCATGGCGTGCGGCCGCGGCGGACGCCGGGCCGACAACGGCGGCCTGCCCGAAGACAGCACCGGCCCCAACCCGGCCGACGTGTACGGCGTGTCGGCGGCGCAGAACGTGGTGCTGACGCCGGTGGAGATCGAGGTGCCCGACCTGCCCCCCGGATGGAGCGGCCTGAAGATCGCCGCGCTCAGCGACTTCCAGCTGGGGCTGTGGCCCGACAACGAGAAGGTGGCGCTGGCCGCCGCGCAGAAGGCCGCCTCCAGCGGCGCCGAGCTGATCGTGCTGCTGGGCGACTACGTGGCGCGCGGCGACGACTACGCGGCCATCGACCGGGTGCTGGCGCCGCTCAAGGGGCGCCGGGTGATGGCCGTGCTGGGCACCGCCGACGAGACCGAGGACACGCAGGGCAACCCCGACAGCGCGCGCATCAAGACGGTGGAGGCACTGCTGCGCAGCGGCGTGTCGGTGCTGCGCAACAGCAAGGCGGCGTTCTCGCGCGGCGGCGACACGGCGTACATCGGCGGGGTGGAGCCGTTCCTGGCTCGCCGCGCCGACTGGCGCAAGGCCGACGCCTTCTACGGCGCGGGCGAGGGGCCCGGCACCATGGTGATGCTGTCGCACATGCCGGTGACGGCGGTGACGGTGCCCACCGGGCGTTACCCGGTGATCCTGTCGGGCCACACCTTCTGCGGCAACGTGGAGGTGCCCATGACGCCGCGGCTGGCCTGGTTCAACACCCAGGTACTGCCCGGCACGGCGAATCCCGGCACCACGCGTATCTGGCGGGTGCGGGGGAGCACGCTGTTCGCCACCTGCGGGCTGGGCTACAGCTTCGTGCCCGTGCGCTTCGGGCATGCGCCCGAGGTGGCGCTGATCACCCTGCGCGCCGTGGGCCCGCCGCCGGCCAAGGTCGACAGCGCCAAGGCCGTGCGGGAGGCCAACGTGGACTCGCTGATCCAGTCGTTCCAGCAGCGCGACACCACGAAGGCGGACAGCGCGGGCGCCGCTCCGAGCGAAGAGACGACGCCGTAAGCGGCGGGATGGCTGAACGGGCGGGAGGGCGCGGCGGATCGGGAGCAGGTCGTCGCGGTGCCCGGGGATGATCAAGCCGCCGTGACATCGACGGAATGCAACGAGGGCGGGGAGATGATGATCTCCTCGCCCTCGGGTCGTTCTGGTGATGATCGCGCGCAAATTCCGGAGGGTGGCGCATGCCGCGGCGGCCCCCGCCCCCGGCCCCTCCCCGCGCTCCGCGGGGGAGGGGGGAACTGCAACGGCGGCATCGATGATCGCGGCGCGCAGTCCGCGGAGGCGGACTGCTCGATGGTCCAGCCGCCGGTTTCAACCGGCGGTCACCACGGCCGCGGCGGCGGAAGTGCCTCGGGCGCAATCGGTTGCGTGAGGGATGCGCGCCCGGAGGGCCGGGACCGCGGCGGCCCGCCTGCACCATCCTCGGCCGACGAAGACGATGATGGGCGGGCCGCCGTGGGCCCGGCGCGGTTGGGCACAGTGGTATCGTGCCCTACCGCGCGCGCAGCCCGGTTCGGCGTCTCGGCGCCGAACACGCCCGGGCCGGCCGTCTCCTGCCCTTCCTCGGACAGCGTGGTCAGCGCGTGCTCTGGCCGGTGTTGCGGGCCGGCGACTGGCACTGCGGCCACGAGCCCGGCTGGCCGGTGCGCTGGTCCACCGGGAAGGTGGTGATGCGCTCGCGCGGGAGGCGCCGCGGGTCTTCCGCCGCGAGGTACACCAACATGGCCGTGAGCGTGGCGTTCCGGCGCACCTCGTCGAACACCACCTTGTCGTAGGTGTCGCGGTTGGTGTGCCAGGTGTAGGTGCCGTAGTCCCAGCTGAGCGAGCCCAGGCCGAACGCCGGCGCGCCGGCGCACACGAAGCTGGCGTTGTCGCTCCCCCCGCCCGACGGCGTGCCCGGGTCGGCCACGTGGATGCTGTCCACCAGCACCGGCGGCAGCTTCGCGAACCAGCCGCGGATGATGGGCGCCACCCCCGTGAAGCCCTGGTAGGAGAAGTTGGCGATGCGCCCCGTGCCGTTGTCCTGGTTGAACAGCGCCTGGAGACCCTGCACGATCTGGGGGTTGTCTTCCACGAACGCGCGCGAGCCGTTGAGCCCCTGCTCCTCGCCGGTCCAGTGGCCGGCCAGGATGGTGCGCCGCGGGCGGGGATAGGCGGCGTGGAGGATGCGCATGGCTTCCATCATCACCACCGTGCCGGTGCCGTTGTCGGTGGCGCCCGAGCCGGCGTCCCAGCTGTCGAAGTGGGCCGAGAGCATCACGTACTCGCCCGGCGTGCGGACGCCGCGCATCTCGGCGATCACGTTCGACGCCGGCAGGTCGCCCGGGAACTGCGCCTGCGCGTCCAGCCGCAGCTGCGGGCCCTGCCCGTTCTGGGCCAGGCGGTAGACCAGGCCGTAGTCCTCGCAGCTCAGGTCGATGGTGGGGACGCGCAGCGTGCGCGCGTTGAAGATCTTGTCCACCCCCCACCCCTGCGACCACAGGTTTGCCACCACGCCCAGCGCGCCGGCGTCTTCCAGCGCGCGCGGCAGGGTGCGGGCATCGTAGCCGGTCTTCTGGATGCGCGCCGCCCACGCCTGCGTCCCCGCGTTGCGCTCGGCCTTCATCCGCTCGAAGCTCTCGGGGAGGGCGAAGCGGGCGTAGTTCTCGTCGGCGCGGCAGCTGGGCTGCGGGAACGAGGTGAGCACGTGCTTGCCGCGCGCGGTGGGGAGCCAGGCGCGGAACGCCGCCGAGTCGGCCAGGTCGGGGAGGATGACGACGGGGCCGGTGACGGGGCCGTTGGTTCCCGGGCTCCAGGCAAGCATCGTCCCTTCCAGCGTGCGCACGCGCGGGCTCACCAGGTCCACGTGGGTGTAGCCGCGCGCCCAGCCGCGCCAGGTGCCGTACTGCTGCGTCCGGGCCGTGATCCCCCACCCCGCGTAGCGCGCCAGCGCCCACTGGTACGCCGCCTGGATGTTGGGCGACCCGGTGAGCCGCGGGCCGATGGAATCCATCAGGCTCTGCGCCAGCGGCTGGGTCTGCGAGCGGTTCATCCCCTCGTCCCAGATGCGCTGCAGGACGGGGTCGCTGCTGGCCCACGCTGGTGCGGGCGCGGGCGCGGGGGCAGACTGCGCGGGGGCGGTGGTCTGCTGCGGGCGGGCAGGCGCGGCGGCGAGCACGAGCGCGACAGCGGGTGCCGCGAACGGAAGAGTTCGCTTCATGGTTCTCCCTGGGATGTGAATTGGCCGGAGCGACAGTGTGCCGCTCCGGCCGGTGTGCTGCAAGTGCGTATCGCCGCGATCAGGTCGGTCGCGTCAGCATCGGGAGGATGCGTCCGCCGCGTCCCCCGCGCGCCACGGACGTCGCGCGTGCTCAGGCGTCGGATTGGAGGGCGCGGGAGGCTTCGTCCAGCTCGCGCATGGCGTCGTCGTCGAGCTGGACGCCGGCGCCGGCCACGTTCTCCTCCAGGTGCGCCACCTTCGACGTGCCGGGGATGGGCAGCATCACCGGCGTGCGGCGCAGCAGCCAGGCGAGCGCCACCTGCCCCGGCGTGGCGCCCAGCTGCCTGGCGATGCGGTCCACCGGGCCGCCTTCCTTCGCCAAGGGCCCCGCGGCAAGCGGGAACCAGGGGATGAAGGCGATCCCCTCGGCATCGCAGTAGTCGACCACCGACTCCCACTGCGTGCGGTCCTGCAGGTTGTAGCGGTTCTGGACCGACACCACCGGCAGCACCTTCCGGGCGGCCTGGATCTCCTCCACTCCCACCTCCGACAGGCCGAAGTGGCGGATCTTCCCTTGCTGCCGAAGCTCGGCCATGATCCCGAACTGCTCGTCGGCGGGCACCTCGGGGTCGATGCGGTGGAGCTGGTACAGGTCCACGCGCTCGACGCGGAGCCGGCGCAGGCTGCCGTCCAGCGCGCGGCGGAGGTGCTCGGGGCGACCGTTGGGCGTCCACTCGTCGGGGCCGGGGCGCTCCAGGCCGGCCTTGGTGGCGATCACCAGCCCTTCCGGGTAGGGGTACAGCGCCTCGGCGATCAGCTCCTCGCTCACGTAGGGGCCGTACGAGTCAGCCGTGTCGATCAGGTTCACGCCCAGCTGAAGCGCGCGCCGCAGCACCCGCAGGGCCTCGTCGCGGTCTTCCGGCGGCCCCCAGATTCCCTTCCCCGTGATGCGCATGGCGCCGAAGCCCATGCGGTTCACCGGCATGTCGCCACCCAGGCTGAGCGTTCCCGCCGCAGCCGCATCCGCCATGTTCGCTGCCATCCGTCGTCTTCCTTTTCCAGGGTCGTTCCCGCCGTGCTCAGAAACGAGGAACGGCAGCCGTGAAGCTGCCGTTCGCGGGCGAGTCCCGCTGCCTGCAATCCCCGTGCGCCGGGGATACGCAGCGCTCGGAGTCCGAATCGTCGGCGTCGCGCTCCGCGACACGCCGGGCTCCAGTGTGTCGCAGCCGCACGCGAACGTCGAAGCATCGTTTGCGTGGATGAGCAGGGGTGGATCGATATCCGGGCGACCAATCTCTTTGCGTGTGCTGTCGTCAAAGCCAGATCGGGATTGAGATCGGCCGCTGCGCGCGGAATGTCGTCGGTCGACAGGCGAGCCCCAATAAGCGGTTGTGCAGACGCCATATGTATACAGGCGCGTGCTTTGCCGCGTTCACCGCCGGATGCGGGCGGGGCGAACCCTGGACGGGAGGCGCGCGTGCACGACCACGAATCCCTTCGACTTCAATCCGCCGCCCCCGTGCGAGCGGCGGCATCCGCGGGGCTGATCGCGCTCGCGGCGGCCCTCTCCGCGTGCGGCGGCGGGCACGAGCCGCTGCCGAACCTGGCGCCCGTTGCGGGCGCGGACCACGCGGCGCTGGTGGCGCGAGGCGAGTACGTGGTGCGCAACGTGTCGGCGTGTGGCCACTGCCACGCGGCCGACCCGCGCCGCGACGTGGACGGACCGCTCTCCGGGGGGATGGCGTTCAGCAACTGGCGGCTGGGCACGGTGCGGGCGTCGAACCTCACGCCCGACGCGGCCACGGGGCTGGGGAGCTGGAGCGTGGCCGAGATCGTTCGCGCCATCCGCAACGGCAACGACCGCGCGGGGCACCTGCTGGCGCCCGTGATGCCCTACGAGTGGCTTTCGGGGATGGGCGACGCCGACGCGCTGGCCGTGGCCACGTATCTCAAGAGCCTGCCGCCGGTGAGCAACCCGGTGGCGAGCCGTCCGAACCTGGTCTTCCGGATGGCGAAGGCGCTCTTCCTCCACCCGGTGCGCACGCAGACGGCCGCCGCGCCGCCGCGCGGGCCCACGGCGGCGTACGGGCGCTACCTGGCCGACGGCCCCGGCCTCTGCGCCGACTGCCACACGCCACGCGGCGGGCTGCAGCAGGCGCCCGACCGCCACCGCCTGTACGCGGGCGACGCGTCGCCGCCCTCGGCCTTCCCCGCCAACCCCTCCAACCTCACGCCCGACGCGGAGACGGGGATCGGCCGGTGGAGCGAGGACGACTTCCTGCGCACCATCCGCACGGGCGTGAACCCGCGCGGCGACACGCTGCACGCGTTCATGCCCTGGCGCGAGTACCGCCGCATGACCGACGACGACCTGCGCGCCATCTATCGTTACCTGCGCACGGTCCCGGCGATGCGGAACCCCGTGCCGCGCCGGGCCGCCGCACCACCGGCCGGCTGATCGGCGCTGCGCGGTGATCGGCGGCCGCGGGCGCGATCGGCGGAGAGCTACTTCCGCCGGTTGCGCTTGCGCGACTGCTTCTGGGCCTTGCGGCGCTGCCGGGCCCGGGCGCCGGCGCTGGTGCCGGATCGGTCCACGCGGCCGGAGGGCGGCGGCTCGTCACCGTCCAGGTCCAGCGGGCTCCACTGCGTGGGCGGGGTGATGCGCTGGTCCAGGAGCCCCATCGCGATCCGCACGTCTTCCCAATCGCCGTTCACGCTCAGGTCCACCGCGCCCGCCGCGAACGCCGCCTCCATCGCCGGCGCCGCATCGCCCGCGTCCAGCTCGGCCAGGTAGCCGACCAGGAAGGCGTTGAGGGTGGGGCCCTGGTGCGCCCAGTCCTCGAGCTGCTTGGCCAGCACGGCCACGGCCTCGTCGCGCCGCTCGGGGTGTTCGTGCGCCACGTCGGCGATCACGCGCGCCGCAGCCACGCGCAGCGGCTCGCCCCTGTCCTCGTCGAAGAGGAGCAGGGTGGCCCCGGTGAGCGCCGCCGGGCCGATCATCCCCAGCACGGCGGGCACCTCGTCGTGCACCCACGCGCTCTCGGTCTCGCGCTCGAGCAGCGCCAGCAGCGGCGCCACGGCCTGCGTGGCGCCCAGCTGCGCCAGCGCGCGCCACGCGTGCACCGGCGCCCACGCGGCCCGGTCCTTCTCGCCCGCGGCGTGCAGCGCGGGGTCGGTGGCGATGCCGATCAGCGCGGACACGTGGCGGTCGGTGAGGCCCAGGTGGCGGTAGTCGGGCCACTGGCGGCGGCGGGCGGGCTCCGCGCCCAGCTTCATCAGCCGGTCGAGCGGTGCCTGGTACGAGCTCATGGATTGGGCGGGACGCAGGGGTTGGCGACGTGCGAACGGGCGCAAAGCTGCGGTGCAAAGTGCCGCGGCGCAATCAGGGGCAGAGCTTCGGCGGATACCGCTGCCTCGATCCGCTTTGTCCTCCCCGACGCCTGCAGAGATGGCGAGTGGCCGCGGCGGGGCCCCCACCCGAAGAATCGTGGACGATACGGCTGTCCACGATTCTTCGGCCTCCCCCAAAACCGACTGGGGAAGGCGACGGCAACGGCAACAGCAACAGGGCGGACTATAACGAGCGAGCGGCCGCCCGGGGGTTCCGGACGGCCGCTGGTCGTCGCGACCCGGCACCGCGGATCAGCGGCCGATGGTCCAGCTCACGGGGAGCGTGGTGGTCACCCGCACGGTGTGCCCGCGCGACTTGGCGGGGCTGAACCGCATCGAGCCCACGATGCGGCGCGCGGCGGCGGCGAACTCGTCGTTGGACGACGATACGATCTCCACCGACTCGGGGTCGACGCGACCGTTCTCGTTGATGACGAACTGGAGCACGGTCTCGCCGGTCACGCCCGCGTCGCGCAGCGACGGCGGGTAGACGCGCTCCAGCGCGCGCTGCACGTCGTCGGCGTTGCGCAGCGAGGGGCGCACGTCGACCTCGCTCTCGGCCATCGGCTCGTCGCTCGGCGGCTCGGGAGAGGGCTCGGCGGCCGGCTCGGGGTTGGGCGTGGGCGGCGTGGGCTCGGTGTTGCCGGTGGGCGCGCGCGTGTCGCTGGCGTCCACGGCCCCCACCACGTCACCCTCCTTGCCGATGCCGCTCACGTCCACCTGCGTGATGGGCCGCGCGTTCATGTCGGGCGCGGGCACCCCCACCGGCGGGTGCTCGGGCGGGCGCGGCGTCACGAAGTCGCCCTTCACCGGCGCGGGCGGCCGCGGCCGGGCGCGCGGAGGCTCGGGCTCCTTGGCCAGCTCCACCTTGGGCGGCTCCTTGGGCTCGGGCGGGCGCTCCACGGGCGGGGGCGGCGGCGGAGGCGGCTTGGGGGTGGGCTTCTCTTCCAGCTTCCACTCGGCGATCACCACCTCGTCCACCGACTTCGCCTCGGCGTTGTGGGCCGAGATCGCGACGGCGCCGATGGCCGCCGCATGCGCGAGGATGGAAAGCGCGATGGTGTTCTTGCTCCACTGGTGCCTGCGTCGTTCCGGGCCGGTCCCGCCGCCGCCGTAGACTGAGAACATCGTCACCCCTCCTGCTTGAGCTCTCCGAAAAACCTCCGGATGCGAGCCGCGGAACATTTGCAGGACGCGTGCCGCTGTAAATCGTTGGGGAAGTGCTAGTTAGAAGAGAGTGTGATCGAAGGACGGGAAACTGCCCATCCAGGGCCGTCAAACCAGTCCACGCGCCGGGAGGTGGGCCGAGCCGAGGCCACTGCACACGTTTTGACCGCATGGCAGCTCGCCGTTAGCTTTTCGCTTCGAATCTTCCGCCCGCCATTCCGTGCTCCCCATCCCGGCGTCTCGACGCCGGCTTCCCCAGCCAAGCCCAGCATCTTCCTCCATTTGCCGATCCCGATGACCACGCAGCTTCTCCTGGGCGCCATCGTCGTCCTCCTCCTCGCCTGCGTCGCCCTGCTCCTCGTCCTTTTCCGGCGGCAGGCGCCGGGGGACGCGCGGCAGATCGAGGCGCGGCTCGCAGCCGTGAACGAGGGCCAGGAGCGCGCCGAGCGGGCCGTGCGCGAGGAGATCGCCCGCTCGCGCGAGGAGGCGGGCAACGCCGGGCTCCAGCTCCGGGCCGAGGTCGGCAGCTCGATCAGGGGGATCGACGACCGCGTCTTCCAGCACCTGGGCGTACTGTCCACGAAACAGCAGGAGCAGCTGGGGCAGGTGATGGACGCGCTGCAGCAGATGACCGAGTCGACCCGCAGCGGCGCGCACCAGCTGCGCGAGGAGGTGGGCGCCACGCTCAAGGGCGTCAGCGACTCCGTCGTCCGCACCATGGGCGAGATGTCGGCCGTGCAGAAGCGCGAGATCGAGGCGTTCTCCACCCGCATCGGCGCCCTCAGCGCGTCCAACGGCGAGCACCTCGACCGGTTGCGGCTGGCGGTGGAGGGGAAGCTGGACCAGATCCGCGCCGACAACACGGCCAAGCTGGAGCAGGTGCGCCTGACGGTGGACGAGAAGCTCCAGGGCGTGCTGGAGCAGCGCCTGGGCGACAGCTTCCGCATCGTGAGCGAGCGGCTGGAGCAGGTGCACCGGGGCCTGGGCGAGATGCAGACGCTGGCCAGCGGCGTGGGCGACCTGAAGAAGGTGCTGCAGAACGTGAAGATCCGCGGCACCTGGGGCGAGGTGCAGCTGGGCCGCCTGCTGGAGCAGGTGCTGGCCGACGACCAGTACGCCGCCAACGTGGTGACCAACGAGCACCACGGCGGCCGCGTGGAGTACGCCATCAAGCTCCCCGGCCACGACCTGGGCCCGGTGTGGCTGCCCATCGACGCCAAGTTCCCGGTGGAAGACTACCAGCGGCTGGTGGACGCGCAGGACGCGGGCGACCTGGGCGGGATGGAGGCGGCGGTGCGGCAGCTGGAGCAGCGCATCCGCGCGAGCGCCCGGGAGATCTGCCAGAAGTACCTGAACCCGCCGCAGACCACCGACTTCGCCATCATGTTCCTCCCCACCGAGGGCCTGTACGCCGAGGTGGTGCGCCGCGCCGGGCTGGTGGAGACCATCCAGCGCGAGTGCCGGGTGGTGGTGGCCGGGCCCATCACTCTGTGGGCCATCCTCAACAGCCTGCAGATGGGGTTCCGCACGCTGGCCATCCAGCAGCGCTCCAGCGAGGTGTGGGAGGTGCTGGGCGCGGTGAAGACCGAGTTCGGCAAGTTCGGCGGGGTGCTGGACAAGGTGCAGAAGAAGCTGCAGGCCGCCAGCGACGAGATGGAGCGGGCCGGCGTGCGCACCCGCGCCATCGAGCGGCGCCTGCGCGAGGTGGAGGAGCTCCCCGCCGCCGAGGCCCAGCGCCTCCTCCAGATCGACCCCATCGTCACCGGCGGGTCGGACGCCGCGGCACGCCCCGACGTCGAGGTGGCCGCGGACTGACACCGGTACGGCCGAATGGTCGTGCGTTTGCGGGGAGAGGGCGTTCAGGTATCCAGGCTTGAATTCACCCCACCGGCTCGGTCACTGTGCGCACGGCGCGGACAGCAACCGTGTCATTGGTTCACCCCCGCACGAACTTCGAACCGGTAGAGATGGTCAGCAGCAAGAGGGAGATGACGTAGGAGAACCCCGCCACGTGGTAGAGCGCATACACGCGGCGCACCAGCGGCTTGAAGTGACGCGGACGGCCCCGGATGATCGACCCGTTCGCGGCTCCTCCCGCGACGAAGTTCTGGTACAGCCCGATGCCAGCGGCCAGGATCGCCACGATCATCAAGCCCCAAGCGCCGAGAAGAAGCGAGCGCTGAAACGATGTCCCCTTCTGGATCGACACGATCTTTTCGGCGAAGGTCAGCGAAAACGCGAGCGTCGCCGAAATGACCACGAGGAAGTGCTTTCCAAGATCCTTGAGTTCGGGGTAATAGAAGTCGAGGAAGATTTTTTGTTCATGGCCAGACGTGGCGGAATTCATAAGGGTTTTTGACTGTGGAAGGAAACGGGATCATCCAAAGCGGGAAGTAGATTACCGGCGCCGCAGCCTGGGCGATGACGTAGGGGCATGCGTATGGGTATTACGGTTCGGAAGCTGGATCTCCGCCTCTTCAACATCGCTCGCCCCAGCTAAATAGTGTCCGTCCGGAAACTCAAAACCCCGCACGGGAGCACGAAAAAACGGCGCACCCGGATGTGTTGGATCTCACGCGGAAGGAGTAGGTTTGGGTTGCGAAGCTCAAACCACCAACCGTGGAGCACACTTGGATGCGCCGTCACGAACAGCTTGCGTTGGCCCAGCCGTGGATCGACCACTCGCACGCGCGCGAGTTGGAGTCGATCAGCCGTGTCCTGGATGAAGAAGCTGGCATCGCCGACCGGGTGGGGCAAG
>Ga0247773_1000218_pt1 | contig 27249 bp, 19 predicted proteins | sample UWRJL092311B6_FD_179934 | JGI IMG/M metagenome (GOLD analysis project Ga0247773, IMG submission 179934) | Plant litter microbial communities from Arlington Agricultural Research Station in Wisconsin, United States - UWRJ-L092-311B-6 | ecosystem: Environmental > Terrestrial > Plant litter >... | reverse complement strand
GGGAGCCGCCGAAGGCGAGCTCGGTGACTGGGGCGAAGTCGTAACAAGGTAGCCGTAGGGGAACCTGCGGCTGGATCACCTCCTTTCTGGAGCCGCGAGTAAGCATCGCGAGATGCCGAAAGCACAAGCTCACAAGTCGAACCCACGGACATCCCCACACTGGTTGCCATCGGGCCTGTAGCTCAGTTGGTTAGAGCGCACGCCTGATAAGCGTGAGGTCGGCCGTTCGAATCGGCCCAGGCCCATAGTGGTAAGACGAAGCCCCGCAAGCACTCGTGCTCGTGGGGCTTCGTGCGTCCATGCCCCGTCTCCGCCTCGGGTGACGGGGTTGGGTGACATCACCGATCCACCTTACCCCGGGCGCCCTCTGACGCTCAGCGGTATGCGTTTCGCTCAGTGCGCCGCCTTCGGACGACGGGCTTCGGGCTCGTGAGGTGAAACGCAGCGGAAGGGGAACGATGCGGGTGGCTCGGAGCTGGATGGGGGTGGGGCTGGTGGTGGTGTTCGCGGTGGCGGGGTGCGTGCGCGGCGATCCGTACGAGAACGAGCGCGACGATGCGGCGGACGAGGGGCCGGCTCGCGCTACCCGCGCGGCCCCGGTTCGCCCGGCGGCGCCGCTGACGGCCGCCGATTCGGCGCAGGCGGCCGCGCGCATCGCGGTAGAGCGCGATTCGGTGGCGGCGGCGCTCGCGCGGGTGCGTACGCTGCGCTGGCGCGAGATATGGGGGATGCGGCGCGACGTGAACGCCGAGCAGATCGCCGTGGCGCGGCGGCTGGGGGTGCAGGCCAGCGGCGAGGTCGAGCTGCAGCGGCTGGTTCGCCAGGGCCGCCTGGTGCCCCTCGGCGACAGCACGGAGTACTGGGTGCTGCGCAAGATGACGCACTCCGCGCCGTACGTGACCCCCGACGCCAAGGCGCTGCTGACCGAGGTGGGCCGGCGCTTCACCGCGAAGCTGGACAGCGCAGGGCTGCCGCGCTACCGCATGAAGGTGACCTCGGCACTGCGGACCGACGAGACGCAGGCGGAGCTGCGGAAGATCAACCCCAACGCGTCGCGCATCGTGAGCGCCCACGAGTTCGGCACCACGATGGACGTGTCGTACGAACGTTTTGCGGTGCCGGCGCCGCGCGGCCAGCCCGCCGATTCGGCCGCGGGCCCGGCGGTGCCCTGGGAGATGCGCTCGGAGATGCTGGAAGAGCTGGAGAAGGCCAACGGCAAGGCGATCCAGGCGCTGCTCGGCCGCTCGATCGCCGAGCTGCGGGCCGAGGGCGCGCTGATGGTGATGATGGAGAACGGCCAGACGGTGTTCCACTTCACCGTCGCCCGGCCACTCGCCGCCCGCCGCTGACCGGCGGCACACTCGCCAAGTCGCGTAGTTCGCAAGTGGGTCGGGTCCCCATGCGAGTCGCGGCAGATCGAAGGCTCCGCCGTCTCGTCGAGACGACGGAGCCTTTTTGCCGTCGCGCGTCATCGCCCGCTGCGTGGCGAAGCGGTGAACTCCGGCGCGCTCGTCCGTCGAATGGTGGAGAAGGGAAGCCCACGCAGACGGAGGAGCGATGTCAGAGCTGGCAGAGAGCTGGGCAAGCGAGGCATGCCCCGACGAGTCGAGGCATCTCCGTGACACTATCGCTTCCGCCGCCCTGCGTGGGTCGGACCCATCCGCCGGCTCCGACACGCGATTCTCCTCCGATGCCGGTGGAGTGCGTGCGGCCGACTGGACGCATCCGCGCGGCTGGGTGATCGCGATCGCCTCGGCTGCGTGGATCGCCATCGCCGCCTTCCCGCATCGGCCGCCGGGCCAGGCCGGGCACGCACACCACCACTCGCCGGACGCGGCCGCGGCCGGGTGGATGATGGTGGGGATGGTGGTGGCGATGATGGTGCCCATGACCCTCCACCAGATCCGGGAGGTGGCATCGCGTAACGCGGGGTGGAGGCACCGCGCGGTCGCGGTGTTCCTGCTCGGCTACCTCGCCGTCTGGACGGTTGCGCAGGCCGTGATCGCCGAGACGCTGCGAGGGATCACCGCGCTCTCGGGATGGCTGCTCGCGGCCTGCATCGCCGCGGCGGCCGCGGTGGCGTGGGAGCTTGGATGCGGCGCGCGGCGGATTCGCATCCTCCACCAACCGGACGCGCAGCCGGCTCCTCGCGGATGGCGAGTGCTTCACGGATGCGGAGTGCACGGTGCGCGGACGGCGATCCGTTGCGTGGGCAGCTGCTGGGGGCTGATGGCGGTGTGCGCCGCGTTCGCGCACAGCGTCCCCGTGATGGCCGTGCTGTTCGTCATCCAGATGAACGGGCGGCACGCGACGAGGCGCTCGCCGGTGCTCTCCGCCGCCGGCGTGCTCGCCGTCTCCCTGGGCGCGATCGCCGCCCGGCTCACGGGCACCAGTCTCCCCTGACCGACACCGGATCGGGCAATCGGCTGCACAGTCGTAAGCACCGCTACGGAAGAATGTCACACGGAGCAACGGAGGAAACGGAGAACTGCTTGTCTTTCCTCCGTTCCCTCCGCTGCTCCGTGTGACATTCTGGTTGGGGAGACCACCGGATGCACGGTTGATCGCCGAGCCGGTGCGCGGCCCCTTCCGCCGGCATCTCGTCTCCCTCCTCCCCGGCTCCTCTGCAGCCGGACGTCTCCAGCGAGCCGGATATCGAGCCACGGACGAGCCGAGTGCCGCAGTGACCGCCTCCACGCGGAACTCCCCACCTCGTCGACCGCGAAACATCCGCCGGAGGTCCGTCCAACGCTCGACTTCCGAAGCGGCCGGGTAATCGGTCGCGCCGCGCGGGCCGCACCAGCGAGGAGCCGGGGATGAGCTACGGGGACGACCGGGTGGGCGCGGCGCAGAGCGTGGACGTGGACGGCGACGAGAACACCGTCTACGCGGCCGGCGGCGACCTGTTCGTGGCGGGCACGCACGTCCACTACGACGGGTCGGAAGACTTCTTCCTCCACAGCTTCGAGAACTTCCGCCTCACCTCGGCGCCTCGCGTGGCGCCCGCGCTGGTGCGGCTGCTGCGCGAGCGCACGCTGGTGGTGCTGGGCGGCAGCTACGACGACAAGCCGACGGTGGCCCGGCAGGTGGCGCGCATGCTGGCGCTGGAAGACGCCGCGGAGGGCACGCCGCTGCCGGTGCTGGAGTGGAACCGCGGCACCGACTTTCCCGGGCTGCTGCAGGCGCTGCACCGGCAGGCCGAGCCCGCGGTGCTGCTGCTGGTGGGGGTCCTTCCCCAGCACGTGCGGCACGACCTGGACGGCCTGTGCATGGCCGCGGCGCAGGCCGGCCACCACGTGCTGGTGACCACCGACGTTCCCGCGGCCGGATGGCGGCTGAACGACCGCGAGCATCCACTCTGGTTCGCGCTGGAGCCCGACGGGCTGTTCGACGCCAGCACGCTGACCGGCGAGCTGGTGCACCACCTGTGGCGGGCGCGCGCCCACCTTCCCGCCGGCCTCTTCGTCCAGGCGCACGAGCCCCACCGCAGCACCGTGGCCGGCGTGCCGCTGCACGACCTGGCGCCCGCGCTGCGGACCCCGCCCAACGTGGTGGCCTTCGTGCAGCAGCTGGTGGCGCGCGCGGCCCCGGGGAAGGGAGAGGCCGCGGCGGGAGCGGTGGAAGCGCCGGTCGTGTGGGAGCTGGTGGCGGGCGCCACCAACCGCGCCGCACGCGTGGAGAAGTGGTTCCACGGCGTGCTCACGCCGCACGAGCAGCTGCTGGCGTTGTGCCTCAGCTTCTTCGACGGGCTGTTCGAGGACCAGTTCTTCGCGGCGCTGGAGCGCTGGGTGGCGCAGATCCGCGCCCAGCGCGACCCGGGGCAGCGCGCCTTCGACTACGCAGACCTCGACAACCTGCTCACCGTGTTCGCCCCGGTGGAGGCGGGCGTTTCGGGCACCAAGCTCGAGAGCCGCTCGCCCGAGCACCGCGCGGTGCTGTTCCGCGCCGCGTGGCGCACCCACCGCCGGCAGATCGTGGGCGCGCTGGGGGTGCTCACCGAGCTGGTGGAGCAGTCGGCCTACGGGCGCGGCACCGATTGGGAGCTGTACGGCTCGCGCGGGCGCCGCGCCCAGCTGCGGCGCGTGGTGGCCGCCGCGCTCAGCGACCTGGGGCTGATCTCGGAGCCGGCGGTGGAGCGGGCGCTGCTGCGCTTGGCCAGCGACGGCAACGCCGAGGTGCAGGGCACCGCGGCCAACGCCGTGGCGCGCTGGCGGATGCACGGACGCGACGCCGAGCTCTTCCGCCTGCTCGACCGGTGGCAGAAGGACTCCCGCATCCGCGCCATGGTGGCCTCGCTGATGGAGGGTAAGGAAGAAAAGGTGCGCAGCCCCGAGGCGCACATCCGCTCCACCGTGGCGCTGGCCGTGGGCTACGCGGTGGAGTACGACCTGCCCAACCAGCTCACCGGCCCGCTGGTGCGGCTGATCCGCGACCTTGCGGCCGACGACAACCGGCTGGTGCGCCGGCGCTTCGTGGGCGTCACCCTGCCCCGTGCGGTGGCGCTGCACCTCACCCAGCTGCGCGGCGTGCTGCGCGACATCGCCGGCTGGGGGCTGGAGGAGCCGATCGCCCAGGCGCTGGCCTACGCCGCCGACACCAACCCCGACGAGGTAGCGGCCACGCTGGCCGCCTGGCACGCCGAGGCCGCGGCGTTGCGGAAGAAGAGCGTGGACCCGCGCCGCATCACCGTGCGCGAGACGCTGCTGCGGGTGCTGGCCTACACCTACGGCGCGCTGCGGTACGAGAGCGGGCGCCCAATGACCGCCGCCGCCGGCTTCCGCGGCCTCCGGGAGATGCTGGCCGGCGAGAGCCACCCCGCCGTGCGCGACGCGGTGGTGGACGCGATGATCCAGCAGGCCCGAGAACGCTTCGACCACGTGGCGCCGCTGCTGCAGGAGCTGATGGGCGGCGTGATGCCGGCCGAGCGCGACGACGTGGTGCGCCGCCTGACCGAGGTGTACCTCGAGCAGCGCGAGGCGCTGCCGGGGAGCAACGCCCAGGTGCAGGTGAACGGGCGCACCTATCCCGCGTTCGTGGATACGGCGAGGCCGCTGACGCCGGTGGAGTGGGCGATGATGCGTTGGATGCGCGACCCCGCGCACCCCGTGGCGCAGCGCATCGCGATGCGCGCGTCGATCGCGTTCGTGGAGGCGCTCGACGGGGCCGAGAGCGCCCAGCTGGCCGACATCTCCGCGCGGCGGCGGATGCGCGCAGCGGAGCCGGGTGATCATCGCATCTCCAGCGCGCCGGGACGCGCGTGGGAGGCCGAGCCGGGGTGGTACGCCCGCACGCTGGTGCCGTGGCTGGCCACGCGGGGGCAGCCCGAGTACCGGCCCGTGGTCCGCGGCCTCCTTCCCGAGGTGCTGGCGCAGAACACCGCCCGCCCCGCGCCGCTCGACTTCGTGCTGTCTCGCTGGGAGCAGATGCGCGGCGATGCCCCCACCACGGCCACCGCCCAGCGGCTGCGGAGCGCGATCGGCTGGCACGGCAGCGCGTGGCTGCTGCTGGTGTGCGCCGGGTTCGCCGCCCTGGCCCTCCTCCTCCTGGTCGTGGCCCGCTTCTGAACCCGCCGCGGAGAACCTGCGATGCCGAACGACGACGCCGCGCGCGCGGCCGAGGCGCTGCTCGCCTACCGCCGGGGCGACGGCCCCGCCGACCTGCGCGCCCGCGACCTGTGCCGCCGACTGAGCGATGCCATGGAGGCCGACGCGGGCGAAGGCCCGCACACCGCCACCAGCCCGGCCTTCCTCGCCGTGGGGCTGGACCTGCTCGCCCGGTGCAACCCGGAGGTGCGCGTGCTGGTGGACGCGCTGGCACGGGCGGTCGGCCCCTCCACGCGCCCCGCATCGAGGCGGACCTCGCAGGTGGTGCGGGTGACGGGAAGCGGGAACACGATCAACGTGGCGGGCCGTGACCTGCGGGTGACCTGGCCGGCGCAGCCGAGGTGGAGCGTGGAGCCGGCGCCGGCGCCGGCCCCACGCATCACCGTGCTGTTCGCCGCCGCGTCGCCGACAAACCTGGCGCGGCTGCGCACGGAAGCGGAGATGCGGGAGGTGCGGGAAGCGCTGGAGCTTTCGCCGGGGCGCGAGCGCTTCACGCTGGAGCTGAGGCCGGGGCTGCGGGCGCGCGACTTCGCCCGCGCGCTGCTGCAGCTCAGGCCGCGCGTGGTCCACTTCTCCGGCCACGGCACGTCGGGCGCGGGGGAGCTCTGCTTCGAGGACGACGCGGGGTGCTCGCGGCCCGCGGGCGCGGAGGGACTGCGGGGGATCTTCTCGGGGCTGGGCGGCGTGGTGGAGTGCGTGGTGCTGAACGCCTGCTACTCGCACGGCAACGCCGCGGAAATCGCCCAGTCGGTGCCGTACGTGATCGGCATGGCCACGGGGGTGTCGGACGAGGGGGCGATCGCCTTCGCGGTCGGGTTCTACCAGGGGCTGGGGGAGGGGATGCCGTTCGCCGAGGCACACGCCTGGGGGGCAGCGCTCATGCGGGTGGCCGGCGTGAGCGATCCCGCGCCCGTCCTGCTGGAGCGGGGTGGGTGAGCGGGTGGGGGCGTGCGCCGGGGTTGGTGGACGCACGGAGCCCCGCCCGGGTGGCGTGCGGCCGCTGTGTGCGGTCGCGCGCCCGCCGGGCGGGGTGCGTGTAGCCGCGCTTGGGCGCGGTTACTCGGCCAGCGCCGAAACGTTCTCCGCGCGTGGACCCTTGGGGTCCTGCACCAGGTCGAACTCCACGCGCTGCCCCTGCGACAGCGAGCGGAAGCCGCTTCCCTGGATCGCGGAATGGTGGACGAACACGTCCTTGCCGCCCCGGTCGGGCTTGATGAACCCGAAGCCCTTTTCGTCCATGAACCGCTCCACCGTGCCAGTCTCCCGTGCCATGCTGAACCTCGTCCGTTCACGTTGAATCCAGAGTCCCGCCTAACCTTCCGCCATCGCTTGGGCAAGGATCGTGCTCCCAGCACCTCCGCCGCCGCAATCTTCGCTGCGATATGTTTCTCGGGCCCAAGCTCGTGCAAGGCAGGATCAGGGATCGAGCCGATATCCATTTCGTTTTTGCCTGCTACGCAAATCGTCGGGTTGGGCCGGGGTTGCACCACGTGTTATCTTTCCCCCAGCAGATAAACGTCTCCCTTTGAAGGAGCTTGCGTAGTGCAGATAGATCTCGCCAGCGAGATGGCGGCAGCACGGCTGCGCCGTGAAGAGAAGACGGCACGCCTCCTCCGCGAGGCGCGCGTGCGCGCGATCCGGGCGTCCATTCGTCCCGGTTCCACGCGCGAAGAGATCGAAGAGTGCGCGCGCAGCTTCTATCCGCGGCTCAGCCCCGAGCTGCTCGAGGAAGCGACGGAGCTGGTCTTCGCGTCACCCCGCACCATGATCAACCCCGAGACCGAGCTGGTCATCCCGGAATCGGAGCTGTAGCGGCTTTCCCGGTCGCGGTGCAGGGTTCCTCCACGGAATCCGGCAGCACCGTCGGCGGGGTCGATGTGACGAACGGGCGCGCGGCATTCACCTGCCGCGCGCCCGTTCGCGTATCCGCCGTCGACGTCCTTCCGCCCATCCGGGCGACGATGCCGCGTTGCCCGAGGATCGATCGGGATGGAAGGCCCGCCAGATGGCTCGCGCGGAGAAGCGGAGGAACAGAGGCCAACCCGCTTCCTCTGCTCCTCCGCTTCTCTGCGTAAGATCGTTCAGGTCTGGAACCAGAACGACACTGGTAAAGCGGGGATCAGCCGTTGCGGGGGGTGCCGCGCTCGGCCAGGTCGTGCCAGTTCTCCGGGTCCGCGAAGCCGCCCCGCCGCCCGGTGCGCTCGCCGGCCTCGCGCTCGGCCATGGCCAGGCTCGCGCCCGCCGCGCCGTCGTCGCGTGCGTCCTGCACGATCCGCTCGTCCATGCGCCACTCTCCCGTCGTCTCGTTCGTACCAGGGACATGCCGTCGCAGCCGCGCCTTCTGGCAAGGCGCGTTCCGGGGGCGCGGCAGGCGTCCGAAAGCGTTGCCCGGCGGCCGGAACGCGGGTAGCTTCCACCCCTCCGCCTGGCCCCCTCCCCTCCCGAAACGCGCCTTCCTTCGTTGCCCGCCTCCGCCGCCACGCTATCCCGCACGCTGCTGCGCGCGCTGATCCTGGCGCTGGCCTACTTCGTGGCCGGCCGCGTGGGGCTGTCGCTCGCCTTCGTGCAGGCCAACGCCAGCCCGGTGTGGCCGCCGTCGGGGGTAGCGGTGGCCGCGCTGCTGCTGTGGGGGATGCGCTACTGGCCCGCCGTGTACGTGGCCGCGGTGGCCGTCACCCTCACCACGGGCGTGTCGCTGCCGTACGCGCTGACGGCCGGTGTGGGCAACGTGCTCGACGCGGTGGTGGGCGTGTGGCTGCTGGGGCGGGTGTGGCGCATCCGCCCGTCGCTGTCGGGGGTGCGCGACGTGCTGCGCTTCGTGCCGCTGGCGGCGCTCCCCGGGCCGGCGGCCAGCGCCCTGTTCGGGGTGGGCGGGCTGCTGCTGTGGGGGATGCTGCCGCTGCACCGGGCCCCCGTCACCGCGCTGGTGTGGTGGACGGGCAACGGCACCGGCGTGCTGGTGGCCGCGCCGGTGATCCTGGCCTGGTCGGCGGGGCTGCGGCCGCTGTCGCGGGCGCAGGCGCTGGAGCTGGCCTGCGCGGTGGCGGGCGCGGTGCTGGTGACGCTGCTGGCCTTCGACGGCGGCCGCGGCTGGTACGGGGCCGCGGTGCCGCTCAGCTACGCCGTGTTCCCGTTCGTCACCTGGGCGGCCATGCGCAGCGGGCTGCGCGGCGCGTCCATGGTCACCGCGGCGGTGGCGTTCGCCGCCGTGGCCCAGGCGGCGCGCGTGGTCTACGACCCGCTGGACCATGGCGATGCGCAGGAGGCGCTGCTCTTCGTGCAGGCCTACCTGGCGCTGGTGGCGGTGACCGGGCTGGTGCTGGCGGCGCTCACGCACGACCGGCGCCGGGCCATGCGGCGCGAGCGGCGGGCGCGCCGCAACGCGCAACTGGCCGAGCGGCGGTCGGCGTTCATGGCCGAGGTGGGCGCGGCGCTCAGCGGCAGCCTGGACCACCACGAGACGCTGGCGCGGCTGGCCACGCTGGTGGTGCCCCGCCTGGGCGACGGCTGCATCGTGGACGAGGTGGATGACGATGGGCGCTTCGGGTGGGCGGTCACGCTGCACCGCGACCCGCGCATCCACGCCGCGCTGGAGGAGACGCGGCGCCTCTATCCCCCCAACCAGAACCCGAACAGCCGCGTGGCGCGGGCCATGGCCACCGGGTGCACCGAGCTGGTGGGGCGGGTGACGCCCGGGTTCGAGGAAGCGCTGGCGGTGGACGAGCGGCACCTGGGCATCCTGCGGCGCCTGGAGATGAGCGCGGCGTTGTTCGTGCCGCTGCTGGCGCGCGGGCGCACGGTGGCGGTGCTCACGCTGATGCGCGCCGGCGGGCGCGAGTACGGCCGGCGCGACGTGGCGCTGGCCGAGGAGGTGGCCCGCCGCGCCGCGCTGTACGTGGACAACGCGCGTCTGTACCGCAGCGTGCGGAACGAGGCGGCGGCCCGGCAGAAGGTGGTGTCGATGGTGAGCCACGAGGTGCGCAACCCGCTTTCCACCATCCTGCTGAACGCCACCGCGGTGCTGGACGACGGCGTGGGCGACGGCCCCGAGCGCCCGCCGCTGGAGGCCGTGGTGCTGGCCGCCGAGCAGATCCGCCACCTGGTGCAGGACCTGGCCGACGTGACCCGGCTGGAGGCGGGGAGCCTGCCGGTGGAGCACGCGGTGTTCAAGCCGTGCCTGATGCTGCGCGAGGCCGCGCTGCTCCTGCAGCCGCTGGCGGCGCGCGGCGGCGTGGCCTTCGAGGCGCGCATCGCGCCCGGCCTTCCCCCCGTGGTGGGCGACCGCGACCGCACCCTGCAGGTGCTGGGCAACCTGGTGGGCAACGCGGTGCGCCACACCCCCGCGGGCGGCACCATCGCCATCGACGCCGAGCCGGTGGGCGGCGCCCTGCGCTTCAGCGTGGCCGATACGGGCGAGGGGATCGAGCCGGGCGCGCTGGCCGGGCTGTTCACCCCGCTCTGGAGCGGCGACGTGGCCGCGCGCGGGATGGGGCTGCCCCTCTCGCGCGCCATCGTGGAGGCGCAGGGCGGGCGCATGTGGGCCGAAAGCGAGCCGGGGCGGGGAAGCCGCTTCTACTTCACCCTCCCCGTCCACGCGGAGCCCTGAGGAAGCCAGGAGTCCCGGCATCCCTCGGCTCCGGATGGGCTATCGCGGAGAGGGGCATCGTCATGGGCCGCTGTTTCGGAATCCGAGGGTGCGAACGAAATCCGGGGAGTGGGAGCAAAGACGGGCCGCGTTCCCTTCGTCCACCTTCTCATCTCCAGCGGTTGCCGCATCCTGTGCAGCCGCATAGATTCCGGCCTCTTCCGCACCGTATGCAGTCCCCGTCGCCGGCCCGGCCGGCGCGCCTCCCGTACCCATCCCCGATGGCGTCCGAAGACACCCCGCTGATGCTGCAGTGGCGCGAGATCAAGGCGCGCCACCCGGACGCGCTGGTCTTCTTCCGCGTGGGCGACTTCTACGAGCTGTTCAACGACGACGCCGTGGAAGGGTCGAAGCTCCTCGACCTGACGCTCACCTCGCGCAACAACGGCGGCAGCCGCGCCCCGCTGGCCGGCATCCCCGCACATGCGCTGGAGACCTACCTGCGGCGCCTCGTGGCGGCCGGCCGCCGCGTGGCCATTTGCGACCAGGTGGAAGACCCCGCGCTGGCCAAGGGGCTGGTCCGCCGCGAGGTGACCGAGATGGTCACCCCCGGCGCGGTGTTCAGCGACTCGCTGCTGGACGCGCGCCGCAACAACTTCCTGGGCGCCATCGCCGGCGACGCCGCGGGCGAGGGCACCGTCGGCCTCGCGCTGGGTGACCTGACCACGGGGGAGATGAGCGTCCGCCGCGTGACCTGGGACGAGCTGCCCAACGCGCTGGGCGTCTTCCAGCCCGCCGAGCTGCTGCTGCCCCGCACCTGGGAGCTGTTCCCCATCCCCGGCGCGGGCGACGTGACGCGCACCTACCGCCCCGACTGGCTGTTCGACCCGCGGCAGGCCGGCGAGGAGCTGCAGCGGCACTTCCGCGTGTCCAACCTCGCCGGCTACGGCTTCCAGACGGGCGACGAGGCGCTGGTGGCCGCCTGCGGCGCGCTGATCGCGTACCTGGCCGAGGTGCAGCCGGCCGGGTTCGGGGGGCTCAGGCCCCCCCGGATCGAGCGGCCCGGCCACGAGATGGTGCTGGACGAGATGACGCGGCGGAACCTGGAGCTGGCCGAGCCCATGCGCGGCGCGGGCACCCAGGGCACGCTGCTGGGCGTGCTGGACGAGGCGCTGACCCCCATGGGCGGCCGCCTGCTGCGCCGCTGGCTGCTGGCGCCGCTGGTGGACGTGGCGGCGATCGGCGGCCGGCTGGACGCGGTGGCCGAGCTGGTGGAGGACGCCGCCGCGCGCCGCGCCGTACGCGAGGCGCTGGCCGAGGTGCGCGACCTGGAGCGCCTGGCGGTGAAGGTGGGTGCCGGCCGCGCCAACCCGCGCGAGATGCTGGCGCTGGCCGCGTCGCTGGGGAAGGTGCCGCCGCTGAAGGACGCGCTGGCCGGCGCGCGGGCGCACCTGCTGCGCGGCGTGCTGGAGGGGCTCGACCCCGTGGACGACGTGCGCGGCGCCATCGAGCGCACCGTGAGCGCCGACGCGCCGGTGGCCATCGCCGACGGCGGCGTGGTGCGCGGCGGGTGCTGCGAGGAGCTGGACGACCTGCGCACCGTGCGCGACGGCGCGGTCGACTTCATCGCCAGCCTGCAGGCGCGCGAGCGCGAGCGCACGGGGATCGGCTCGCTCAAGGTGGGCTTCAACCGCGTGTTCGGCTACTACCTCGAGATCACGCGCACCCACGCCGAGCGCGTGCCGGCCGACTACATGCGCAAGCAGACGCTGGCCAACGCCGAGCGCTACTTCACCCCCGAGCTCAAGGAGTGGGAAGACAGGGTCCTGGGGGCCGAGGAGAAGATCGCCGCGCTGGAGACGCGCCTCTTCGCCGAGCTGCGCGAATCGGCCGCGCGCGAGGTGCCGCGCATCCAGGCGGTGGCCGGGCGCATCGCCGTGCTCGACGTGCTGGCGGGGCTGGCCGAGGCCGCCGTGCGGCGCGACCTGGTGCGCCCCGAGGTGGACGGCGGCTTCGCGCTGGAGATCCGCGGCGGGCGCCACCCGGTGGTGGAAACCATGATGCCGCGCGAGGAGTTCATCCCCAACGACGTGCGGCTGGACCACGGCGAGCGGGTGATGATCCTCACCGGGCCGAACATGGCCGGGAAGAGCACCGTGCTGCGCCAGGTGGGGCTGATCGTGCTGATGGCGCAGGTAGGCTCCTTCGTTCCCGCGCGCTACGCGAAGGTGGGCGTGGTGGACCGCATCTTCACCCGCGTGGGCGCGAGCGACAACCTGGTGCGCGGGCAGTCCACCTTCATGGTGGAGATGAACGAGACGGCCGCCATCCTGCACGGCGCCACCGCGCGCTCGCTGGTGCTGCTGGACGAGATCGGCAGGGGCACCTCCACCTGGGACGGCCTGTCGGTGGCGACGGCCACCACCGAGCACCTGCACGAACACGTGGGGGCCAAGACCATCTTCGCCACCCACTACCACGAGCTGACCCGGCTTTCCAACCGCCTGCCGGGCGTGGTAAACTTCAGCGTGGCGGTGCGCGAGGTGGGCGACGGGATCGTGTTCCTGCGCCGCCTGGTGCCCGGCGGCGCCGACCGCAGCTACGGCGTGGAGGTGGCGCGGCTGGCGGGGCTTCCCGAGACGGTGGTGGCCCGCGCCCGCGAGATCCTGCTGGAGCTGGAGACCGCCGCCGCGCCGGCGCCGGCCCGGGCCGCCCCCGAGCCCGAGCTGCAGCTGGCGCTGTTCGGGCCCCCGCCGCACCCGGCGGTGGAGCGCCTGCGCGCGGTGGACGTGGAGCGCACCACGCCGCTGCAGGCGCTGAACCTGCTGGCCGAGTTGGCCCAGGCCGCCCGCACCTGAAACCGGACCGAGATGACGCGACCCACCGCGAAGACCGCCGCCGCACTGGCCGCCGCCCTGCTGCTGGGAGCGTGCGAGCGCGGGCCGGTGCCCGAGACGCCGCCGCGGCAGCTCTCCGAGAGCCCCTTCCAGTACCCGGAAGAGCTGTGGGACGCGCAGGTGGAGGGGCAGACCACGCTGCGCCTCTTCATCTCCGACCGAGGCACCGTGGACACCGCGCGGGTGGAGCGCACCAGCGGCTACGCGCCCTTCGACAGCGCTGCGCTGGCGGGGAGCCACCAGCTGCGCTTCCAGCCGGCCACCCGCGGCGGCGAGCCCGTGGCCGCCTGGTTCCTCCTCCCCGTGCAGTTCGAGCTGAACCCGGCCGACTCGGCCGCGGCCGCCCCCCTCACCCCGCCCGCGGCTCCGGCCGCCGGCGACAGCGCCAAGCGATGACCGACACCGTGCACGACTCCACCCCCGGCGCCGCGGCCCCGCGCCACCTGCGGCCCTACGCCGACGTGGTGCAGACCATCGGGTGGACGCCGCTGATCCGCCTCAACGCCACCGCCCGGGGGATCCGCACCCCGGTCTACGGCAAGGCCGAGTTCATGAACCCGGGCGGGAGCATCAAGGACCGCATCGGCCCGGCGATCATCGCGGCGGCCGAGCGCGAGGGGCGGCTGGGCCCGGGCGGCACCATCGTGGAGGGCACCAGCGGCAACACCGGCGTGGGGCTGGCCATCGCCGCCGCAAGCAAGGGGTACCGCTGCATCTTCACCCTGTCCGACAAGTTCAGCCAGGAGAAGGTGCTGCTGCTGCGCGCCTTCGGCGCCGAGGTGATCGTGACCTCGGCCGCGCTGGCGCCCGACCACCCCGACAACTACGTGAACCTGGCCAAGCGCATCGCCGAGGAGACGCCCAACGCGGTGCTGGCCGACCAGTTCTACAACCAGGCCAACCCCGAGGCCCACTACCGCACCACCGGCCCCGAGGTGTGGGAGCAGACCGGCGGGCGCGTGACCCACTTCGTGGCCGCCGCGGGCACGGGCGGCACCCTCACCGGCGTGGGGCGCTACCTCAAGGAGCGCAACCCCGCGGTGCGCATCGTGGGCGGCGACCCCGTGGGCTCCATCCTCAAGGCCTACTCCGAGACGGGCGCCAAGACCGAGCCGGCGCCCTACAAGGTGGAGGGGATCGGGCAGGACAAGATCCCCGGCACCCTGGACATGAGCGTGGTGGACGAGTGGCGCAGCGTGGACGACCGCACGTCGATGACGCTGGCGCGGCGCCTCACGCGCGAGGAGGGGCTGTTCGTGGGCGGCTCGAGCGGCCTGATCGCCCACGTGGCGCTGGAGGTGGCGCGCGAGGTGGACGACCCCGACGCCTGCATCGTGTGCATCCTGTGCGACACTGGCGAGCGCTACCTGAGCAAGGTGTACAACGACGACTGGATGCGAGAGAACCGGCTGCTGGAGCCGGCCCGCGTGAGCGCCGGCGACGTGGTGCGCGGCAAGGCGCAGGGCGCGCCGCCGGAGCTGATCTCGGTGGCGCCCGAGACGCCCGTGCGGCAGGCGCTGGGCTTCATCACCGGCAACAACGTGTCGCAGGTGCCGGTGGTGGCCGAGGGCGACTGCGTGGGCCACCTGGCCGAGAGCACGCTGATGGCGCGGGTGCTGGAGAACACGGCGGTGCTGGAGAAGTCGGTGCAGCACGTGATGGACGCGCCGCTGCCGGTGGTGGACGGCCACGTGGACCTGCCCACCGTCACCCGCCTGCTCTCCAGGAACCCCGCGGTGCTGGTGCGCCGCAACGGCAAGCTCGACGGCATCGTCACCCGCTTCGACGTAATGCGGTACGTGACCGGTGCCTGAGCCGCCTGGCGCCAGGGACGGCGTGGGAGAGGAAGCGGGATAGGAGCGGGAGAGAAGATGGGGGCGCGGAGGCCGCACGGCGGTCTCCGCGCCTTTTCCTTTCCGGCTTCGCGGGCCGCGTCCAATGATATGATGATACCGGATGCGGCAAGCGACCGTGCATTCGGAACGACCCCTACGGAAGAATGTCATACCATTCCGCCGACTGGGTGTGCATTGCCAGCGGAGTTCCTGCAAGCGTCTGATCCGCCAAACGGAGTTTCACACGGAGTAAGCGGAGTTAGCGGAGTTCACAGAGCCACAGAACACCGTCCGTTGACTCCGCTGACTCCGCTGACTCCGTGTGAAATGTTTCTTTCTCCAGAGTACGCATGGGGCCGGATCGCCTTCGGATGGCCCCCGTGTGAGCCCGTCCGTCTGTGCGGGGTGCACGATCATTCAGCGGTTCCGTATCGGACGCAAATCGTGGGAGAACACGGCGAGGGCGCTTCCGGGCGGGCACGGAGGGACGAATCCAGCCGCGCCGCTAACACTTTGGGACCGGGCCTTGGCGCTGGGTGCACGCACGGCTAACCTCGTGCGCAGGACGGCCGCGGCCGTTCGCCCCCTTGCTCCCGCCCGTGCGCAGCCGCCCACCCGCCATTCGCCAGGACCCCGATGACCTTCGACCGAACCTCTCGCGCCGCGCTCGCGGCGCTGCTCGCCGCCGCCGCCACGGGCTGTGCCGACGCGCCCACCTCCCCCGGCGCGGCCCCGGAGTCGGCGGCGGTGGACCGCCTGGTGGCGCTGGGTTTCAGCCCCGCCTCGATCACCGAGCAGGGTGAGTTCCTGGTGGTGGACGGCGACATGCTCTTCCGCAAGCGCGACCTCGCCGGCCCGCGCGCCAGCCGCACGCCGTCGGGGCCCCGCGCGCAGTACCACACCACCACGCTCGCGACGCCGGCGAAGATGGCGGGCGGGATCACCTTCAACCTCGGCAACATGGCAGGCAACGCGTCGTGGGCCGCCGCCGCGCGCCGGGCGCTGCAGATCTGGAACTACAGCTACGGGAACAAGATCTGGGTGAGCGAGACGACGGGCACGGCCGACCTGCAGATCACCATGATGTCGAGCTTGAGCGGCTCCTCGGTGGCGCAGACCAACATGCCCATCAACGACAATCTCGGGAGCGTGATGTACGTGAGCCAGGCGTACAACAGCCTGAGCAGCGGGCAGAAGACCTGGGTGATGGTGCACGAGATCGGGCACGCGATCGGCTTCCGGCACACCAACTGGTCCGCCCTGGGCGAGGGCGTGTCGGCCTATGGCGCGGAGCCGGTCCCCGGCACGCCCGGCACCGGCGGCGAGTCGAGCTCGGTGATGACGCAGGTGTTCGGGCGCTCGTGGTCGAGCTTCACCGCCAGCGACCTGCTCGCGGCCAGCGTCATGTACCCGTCGGAGGCGGCGCCGCTCACCGCCGCCTACGACGCCGCCGACCACCCGCGCCTGGAGTGGGGCGCCGTGCCCGAGGTGCAGAAGTACCGCGTGACCGCGCTGTACCTGGTGGAGACCTGGATGTACGAGCCCACCCTCCCGGACTATGGGTACTGGGGGTACGACTGGGCCTACACCACCGTGGGCGAGACCACGGGCACCTCCATGACGGCCTCCGCCTGGACGCGCAGCCAGAATGCCTACTGTTCGCTCTACTACTACGTGGAGCCCATCTACCCGTCCGGCAAGCTGGGCACGCGGTCGGTCACCCAGACGTTCGACGCCTGCTGAGCGGGTTTCCTTCCCATCCCGCGGCCCCGCCCCGGACACGGCGGGGCCGCGTGCCGGGAGCGGCGGGCGCGTGACGTCGCTCCCCCTGGCGCACCGGGCGAACGCGCGCGACGCGGCGATGCGGCAATTGCGCCCGCGGATGGCCGGCCGAGGACGGGTGGACGGACGCGGCCTGGGGGCCGGGATCGGGGCCGGCGCGGCCATCGGCGGCGCGCGGGCTTCCGCCGTCGCGCGAAGGTGGTGGAAAAGTGGAATGAACTCCTTGCAGCTTGCGACTCAAGCGTTACATTTCCCGCGTACCCCGCAGCACGCTCAACCCTTAGGTTTGCGCACGCTACCCCACAAGGGCGGGCTACGCTCCCCCACTTTCATCACCACAGAGGGACCTCGATGAAACGAGTCACGCAGACGGCAGCGCTGCTGCTGTGGGCGTTGCTGCTGGCGTTTGGCAGCGCCGCCACGGCACACGCGCAGGCGGCCACCACGTCGGAGGTGTCCGGGCGCATCACCGGCGACGGCGGCACGCCGGTGGCCGGTGCCGCGGTCGTCGCGACCAACACCAGCAACGGCGCGGTGTCGCGTACCGTCACCCAGTCGGACGGCCGCTACAACATCACGGGCCTCCAGCCGGGCACCTACACGCTGGCCGTGTCGCGCCTGGGGCTGCAGACCTCCACGCGCACCGGCGTGCGGCTCACGCTGGGGCAGGCGGCGCAGAACGACTTCGTGCTGACCACCGGCGCCGTGGCCCTGGGCGGGATCACCGCCGTGGCCGAGCGGAACCCGATCATCTCCAGCGGCCGCACCGGCACCAGCTCGGTGGTGAGCGACAGCGCCCTGCGCCGCGCTCCCACCCTGAGCCGCGACCTGGCCGACTTCACGCGCCTGGTGCCGCAGCTCACGGTGACCAACACGCAGACCGGGGCGGTGAGTGCCGGCGGCCGCAACAACCGCTACAACAACCTGCAGATCGACGGCACGCCCAACAACGACCTGTTCGGCCTGTCGGGCAGCGGCTCGCCGGCCGGCCAGGGCGGCGGCAAGGCGATCACCCTGGAGGCCATCCAGGAGGTGCAGGTGGTGCTGGCGCCCTTCGACGTGCGCCAGAGCGGCTTCACCGGCGCGTCGGTGAACGCCATCACCCGCTCGGGCACCAACCAGTTCCACGGCACGATCACCGGCTTCCAGCGCAACGAGGCGCTCGCCGGCCGCTTCGTGACCTTCCAGGACACCGCGTCGCGCAAGCTGAACGACTTCAACCAGGGCTCGTACGCCGGCTCGTTCGGCGGGCCCATCGTGCGCAACAAGGCCTTCTTCTTCCTGGCGGGCGAGCTGGGCCGCCGCACCGAGGGCGGCTCGTACCTGGCCGGCCCCGACCCCGGCCCCGGCGTTTCGCAGGGACAGGCCGACCTGCTGGCGCAGCAGCTGCAGACCAAGTACGGGTACAACCCGGGCACCACCGGCCCGATCACGTACCACCAGCCGAACACCAACCTGTTCGGCCGCCTCGACTTCAACCTGAGCGCCAACAACCGCCTGACCATCCGCGACAACTTCGTGAACTCGCGGCGTGAGAACATCGGGCGCAACTCGACCACCACGTACCCCCTGGGCAACGCGGAATACGTCCAGTTCGCCAAGACCAACTCGTTCGTGGCGCAGCTCAACTCGGGCTTCGGCCGCTTCTTCAACGAGCTGCGCGTGGGCTACCTCACCGAGCGCGACCACCGCGGCACCTCGGGCGACCCGTTCCCGCGCATCTCGGTGAACATGGGTGGCAGCCCGGCCCGCAACGTGGTCGCGGGGACCGAGAACAGCTCGATCGCCAACGTGCTGCGCCAGAACATCCTGCCGATCAGCGACGACCTGTCGTTCTCGGCCGGGGCGCACAGCTTCAACGTGGGCACCGACAACGAGTTCTTCAGCTTCTACAACCTGTTCTTCCAGAACAAGTACGGGAACTACACGTTCAACAGCGACTCGCTGTTCCTGCTGGGCCGGCCCGCCAGCTTCCAGGTGCAGCGCCTGGCGCCGGGGGGCAAGGAGGCGGCCGAGTTCAACGTGCGCCGCCTGGGCTTCTACGCGCAGGATCGCTGGAACGTGCTCGACAACATGGTGGTGACGCTGGGGATGCGGTACGACGCGACCACCTTCCCCGACAAGCCCAGCGAAAACCCGCTGGTGAACAACTTCTACAAGAGCCGCAGCACCTCGCGCGTGCCGGGCACGGCGGGGATGTGGAGCCCGCGCATCGGCTTCAACTGGGACGTGCTGGGTGACAAGACCACGCAGCTTCGCGGCGGCGCGGGCCTGTTCGCCGGGCGCCAGCCGTACGTGTGGATCAGCAACCTGTACGGCAACACCGGGGTCGACTTCATCAACTTCCGGTGCGCCAACGAGGCCACCTCGCCGACCTTCGTGGCCGACCCGAACAACCAGCCGACGGCGTGCGTGGGCGCCTCGCAGCCCAACCTGATCGTCAACACGGTGGACCCCAACCTGAAGCCGCCGCAGGTGGCGCGCTACAACCTGGGCGTGGACCGTCAGCTTCCGCTGGGCCTGGTGGCCACGGTGGAGGGGCTGTACAGCCGTACGCGCTACGACCTGTTCTACAAGGACCTGGCGATCGGTCTGGACAGCCTGGGCCGCACGGTGGAGGGCCGTCCGCGCGTGCAGCTCAACAGCGGCAACAAGACGCCGGGGCTGGGCGACGTGTTCGACCTGAACAACACCAGCCGGGGCTACACCTACAGCGTGACCGGCCAGCTGCAGCGGCCGTTCCGCGACGGGTGGGAGGCGAGCATCGCCTACACCTACGGGCACGCCAAGGACGTCAACTCGCTCACCTCGAGCGTGGCGCAGTCGAACTTCTCGTTCAACCTGGTGCGCTTCGACCCGAACACGCCCGAGCTGACCACCTCGAACTACGACATCCCCAGCCGCCTGGTGGGGCTGGTGAGCCGCCGCTTCGAGTGGTTCCGCAACCTGCCCACCGACCTGACCGTGGTGTACATCGGCCAGTCGGGGCAGCCGTACTCGTACGCCTACAACGGCGACGTGAACGGCGACGGGTTCACCGGCAACGACCTGCTCTACGTGCCGCGCGACAGCACCGAGATCCACTTCGCCTCGACGGCGACGGTCTCCACGGCGCAGTCGTACCAGAACTTCAACAACTTCGTGGAGAGCGTGTCGTGCCTCCGCGAGCACCGCGGCGAAGTGGTGGAGCGCAACAGCTGCCGCCTCCCCTGGACCAACCGCTTCGACCTGAAGTTCGCGCAGAACGTGGGCCTGATGCGCGGCCAGAACGCGCAGTTCACGGTGGACGTGATCAACGTGGGCAACCTGCTCAACCGCGAGTGGGGCCGTCAGTACTTCATCAGCAACCTGTCGGACCAGATCCTGAGCACCAGCGGCACGGCCGTGGACAGCAAGGGCCACCGCACGTACGCGGCGTTCAACGCGCGCAACAACCAGTTCAACCTGTCGGACCTGGATTCGCGCTATCAGGTCCAGCTGGGGCTGCGCATCGGCTTCTGAGCCGGTGACCCGAGGGCCGGGTTGGATGAACGAGCAGTGACGAAGGAGGCGGGCAGCGATGCCCGCCTCCTTCGCGTAGTCTACCGATTCTGTGCATCGGATACCGATTCGGCTGAATGATCGTGGATCCCTGATCGCAGACGAATCGACTCATACCAGATCCGTATGACCAGCGGGTGCATCCAGGTCCGCTGGGGGTCACACAGAGGCACGGAGACACGGAGAAACCCAGGCAGTGACTCTGTGTCTCCGTGTCTCCGTGTGACATTTGTCCGTAGCGTTCCGTCCGGATGCGAAGTGGATCGCCCACTCCGGTGGATGGTTCGGGGCGTCGCGCTTCCGTATCCCGGCGGGTGGTTTGTGCGCTCCATCGGTGGGCGACAACCAAATGGCTGCGGCGAGCGTCCAATCTCCATTCCACCTGGTTGGTCCCTGCAGCCGGCCTGGCGTGAAGATCGCGGGCTTGGCGCGTGGTGGACGGCATCCACACCGCGGAACGCGACGCGACTTCGTCCAACGCGCGCCAGCTGTGCTCCTTCTGTGAAAACGCCTTGCCGGGCCACGAGTCCTGCGGCCCGGATCTTCAACCCTCTCCCACACCTCCATGAACAGACGCGTTCTTCCCCTGCTCGCCGCGGCGGCGCTCCTGGGCTCGGCCACCGCGGCGGCGGCACAGGCCGTGGTGCCCGCCCTCGACCGGGCGAACCTGGACACCACCTGCGCGCCCTGCCGCAACTTCTACCGCTTCGCCAACGGCGGGTGGATGGCGCGCAACCCGATCCCCGCGGCGTACCCCAGCTGGAGCGGCTTCAACGAGCTGCGCGATCGCAACGAGGAGGTGCTGCGGACCGTAGTGGAGACGGCGGCGCGGCAGGCCGAGACCACACGCGACGCCAACACCCGCCGCGTGGGCCGCTTCTACAGCACCTGCATGGACTCGGCGAAGGCCGAAGCGGCGGGGGTGAGCCCCATCGCCGCCGAGCTGCGGCGGCTGGACGCGCTGTCCACCCGCGAGCAGCTGATCGCCGAGGTGGCGATGCAGCACGCGCGCGGCACCGGCGTGCTCTTCGGCTTCGGCGCCTCGCAAGACCCGAAGAACAGCGCGCGCATGATCGCCGACCTGAACCAGGGCGGCCTGGGCCTTCCCGAGCGCGACTACTACCTGCGCGACGACTCGGCCACGCGGAAGACGCGCGCCGACTACCTCGCGCACGTGGAGGCGCTGTTCGTGCTGGCCGGGCAGCCGCGGGCGGCCGCGCGCGCCGACGCGAACCGCTTGATGGCGCTTGAGACGGCGCTCGCCCGCGCCTCGATGACGCGCGTGCAGCTGCGCGATCCCAACGCGCAGTACCACTTCATGTCGGTGGCCGACGCCGACCGGCTCACCCCCGGCTTCTCGTGGAGCGCCTTTCTCCGCGGCGTGGGCGTGCGGGCCGACAGCATCAACGTGTCGCAACCCGAGTTCTTCAAGGCCGCCGCGCACGAGCTGGCCACGCGGCCGGTGGAAGACTGGCGCGCCTACCTGCGCTACCGCGCCATCAGCCGCTCGGCGAGCTGGCTGTCGTCGCCGTTCGCGGCGCAGAACTTCCGCTTCTCGTCGGCGCTGAGCGGCGCGCGCGAGCAGCAGCCGCGCTGGAAGCGCTGTCTGCGCCTGACCGACTCGGTGCTGGGCGACGCGCTGGGCGCCGAGTACGTGAAGGTGGCCTTCACTCCCGAGGCCAAGGCCGAGATGCAGCGGATGGTGTCCAACCTCCAGTCGGTGTTCGGCGAGCGGATCCGCGCGAGCCCCTGGATGAGCCCGGCCACGCAGCAGCAGGCGCTGGCCAAGCTCGCGGGCTTCGGCACCAAGATCGGCTACCCCGACCAGTGGCTCGACTACGGCTCGCTGGAGATGGGCACCGCCAGCCACGTGGCGAACCTGCAGGCGGCCAGCGCCTTCTACGGCAAGCGCGACCTGGAGAAGATCGGCCGGCCGGTGGACCGCTCGGAATGGTTCATGACGCCGCCCACGGTGAACGCCTACTACTCGCCCTCGCTGAACGAGATCGTGTTCCCCGCGGGGCGCGTGCAGCCTCCCTTCTTCCACGTGTCGTACGACGCGGCGGCCAACTACGGGGGGATCGGCGGCACCATCGGCCACGAGATGACGCACGGCTTCGACGACCAGGGGCGCCAGTACGACGCCCGGGGCAACCTGCGCGACTGGTGGACCCCCGAGGACGCGCGCGGCTTCACCGAGCGCGCCGCCATGGTGGACCGGCAGTACAGCGACTACACCGTGCTCGACTCGCTGCACGTGAACGGCAAGCTCACCCTGGGCGAGAACATCGCCGACATCGGCGGGATGACGATCGCCTATTACGCGCTGCAGAAGGAGCTCGCGGGCAAGCCGCGCGACCCGATCGACGGCTTCACCCCCGAGCAGCGCTTCTTCCTGGCCTATGCCCAGGCGCGCCGGGCCTCGTTCCGCGACCAGCAGCTGCGGCTGATGGTGCAGACCGACCCGCACTCGCCCAACGAGTTCCGCGTGAACGGGCCGCTGTCGAACATGCCCGAGTTCGCGCGTGCGTTCGGCTGCAAGGCCGGCGACCCGATGGTGCGCGGCGACGCGGAGCGGGTGAGCATCTGGTAGGGAACGGCCGGGGACAGGGACAGGGGACGGCCTGCGGCGGCCGCGGTGCCGCCTCGTCTCCCCACCGCTCACACCGGCCGCGGGCACTCGCCCGCGGCCGGTGGTGCGTTCGGCCGGGCGCCGGCGCACGACGCAGAGGCGGCGGGGCTTGCTGCGATCCGGCCGGTGCGGCAAGTTGCGCCGCGAGCGGCGGCCTGCCTGTCAAATCTCCACGAAATCGATGAAACCCTTCCTGATCGGGATCGCCGGGGGCACCGGCTCGGGGAAGACCACCGTGGCGCGGCGGATCTACGAGTCGCTGCACCTCGACTCGGCCGTCTTCCTCGACTACGACGCGTATTACAAGGAGCTGGGGCACCTGTCGATCGAAGAGCGGCAGAGGATCAACTTCGACCACCCCGACTCGCTCGACAACGAGCTGTTCATCGGCCACCTGCAGCGGCTGATCGCGGGGCTGCCCATCGACAAGCCCACCTACGACTTCACCCGCCACACCCGCGCGTCCCAGTCGGTGCGCGTGCAGCCGCGCGATGTGATCCTGGTGGACGGCATCCTCCTTTTCGCCGACCCGCAGCTGCGCGACATGTTCGACCTCAAGATCTTCGTGGACACCGAGGCCGACGTGCGCTTCATCCGCCGGCTGCGGCGCGACATCGGCGAGCGCGGGCGGTCGCTGGAGTCGGTGATCGACCAGTACCTGGGCACCGTGCGGCCCATGCACTTCGAGTTCGTGGAGCCCACCAAGCGCTACGCCGACGTGATCCTTCCCCGCGGCGGGCAGAACAATGCCGGCATCGAGGTGATCGCCGCGCGCATCCGCGAGCGCCTGGCCGAGAAGGCGCGCCGCGAGACGGCGGACGTGGGCTGACCGTCCCCGAACTGCTTTCTCACGGAGGACACGGAGGGCACGGAGAACCGCGTGAGCTTCCTCCGTGCCCTCCGGGTCCTCCGTGAGAGCCTGCAGTGTGTGGTTCCTGGACGGATCCCGATTCGGTGCGGCGGACCGGGTTCGGCGGGGCGGTGTAATCTCTCCGGAACCTTCGTCTTCCAGTCTCCCGCAACTTCTCTAGACGCATGATCGTCCGCTCGCTCTTCTTCGCCCAGTACCGCGACTATGCGGGTGCCGACGAGATCGCCGTGGAGCTGCCCGAGCAGGCGAGCGTGGCCGACCTGGTCGACCGGCTCCGCACGCGGGCGGCGGGGCTGGCGAAGCTGCCGGCCCGGCCGGTGGTGGCCGTGAACATGGATTTTGCGCCGCTCGCCACCGCGCTGCGCGACGGCGACGAGGTGGCGTTCATCCCGCCCGTGGCCGGGGGCTGAGTTGGCCGCCGCCCATGCCGCCGTCACGGCCCAGCCCATCGACGCGGCACGCCTGCTGGGCAGCGTGGTGAGCGACGACGACGGTGCCGCGCTGCTGTTCTGGGGCGTGGTGCGCAACCACAACGAGGGTCGCCCGGTGAGCCACCTGGAGTACCATGCCTATGCCGAGATGGCCGAACGGATGATGCGCCGCATCGGCGACGAGGCGATCGCGCGTCATGGCGTGGGCGACGTGGGCATCGTGCACCGCGTGGGCAGGCTGGCGATCGGCGAGGCGAGCGTGGCCATCGCCGTGGCGGCGCCCCACCGCGGCGAGGCGTACGAGGCCAGCCGCTACGTGATCGAGGAGCTGAAGAAGCGCGTGCCCGTGTGGAAGCGCGAGGGCTACGTGGACGGCGAGAGCGAGTGGGTGCCCGGGTTCAGCCCCGATGGCGAGACGGGCGGAGGCCCGCCGTGAGCGGGCTGGTGCAGCTGGGCGGCGTGCCGGTGGCGCCGGCCGAGCGCGACGTGCCGTCCACGGGGCCCATGCACGACGGGTTCGGGCGGCGCATCGAGTACCTGCGCATCTCGGTGACCGACAAGTGCAACCTGCGCTGCGTGTACTGCATGCCGCTGGAGGGGCTGCCCTGGCTCAAGCGCGAGGAGCTGCTGAGCTACGAGGAGATCGCCCGGGTAGTGCGCGAGATGGCGGCGGTGGGGCTGCGCAAGGTGCGCATCACCGGCGGCGAGCCGCTGGTGCGCCGCGACCTGGCCACGCTGGTGCGCATGATCCGCGCGGTGCCGGGGATCGACGACGTGGCGCTCTCCACCAACGCCGTGCTGCTGGAAGAGCATGCCGAAGAGCTTCGCGCCGCCGGCGTGGACCGGCTGAACGTGTCGCTCGACTCGCTCGTCCCCGAACGCATCGACGCCATCTCGCGCCGGCCGGGGAGCGCGGAAGCGGTGCTGCGCGGGCTGGCCGCGGCCGAGCGGGTGGGCTTTTCTCCCATCAAGATCAACTGCGTGGTGATGCGCGGCCGCAACGACGACGAGGTGGAGGCGTTCGCCGCCATCACCCGCGAGCGCCCCTGGCACGTGCGCTTCATCGAGGTGATGCCCACCGGCGCCGACCTGGGCGTCAGCCGCGACGAGTACGTGTCGTCGGACGAGATCCTGGGACGCATCGGGCGGATCGGCGCGCTGGAGCCGGTGGCGGGGCCGGCGGGAAACGGGCCGGCGCGCTACTTCGCCTTTGCCGGCGCGCCGGGCACGGTGGGCGTGATCACGCCCATGAGCCACAACTACTGCGGCAGCTGCAACCGCATGCGCCTCACCGCCGACGGGCAGCTCCGCCCCTGCTTGTTCGGCTCGATCCAGACCAACCTGCGCGACCCGCTGCGCCGCGGCGAGCCCATCGAGCCGCTGCTGCGCCACACGCTGCGCATCAAGCCCGAGCGCCACTGGCTGGTGCAGGGCAGCGACGAAGGGAGCGGCGGGCTGCTGGCGCTCTCGCAGGTGGGCGGGTAGTCTACGAATTTGTGATAAGGTGAGATCAGGACGATGAGTGTACAACTCGAATACGATGTTTGCTTCTCCTTCGCGGGTGAGGATCGCGATTATGTCCGTGCCGTGGCGGAGAATCTCACATCCGCAGGCGTAAGCGTTTTCTACGACGAGTTTGTTCAGGTGGAGCTGTGGGGTAAAGACCTGTACACGCATTTGGATCACGTATATCGCAATGCTGCCCGGTTCTGTGTCCTTTTCATCTCAGAAGCATATGCGAAAAAGCTGTGGACCAATCATGAACGCCAGAGCGCCCAAGCACGGGCCTTTGTCGATAATGAAGAATATATTCTTCCCGTACGTTTCGACGATTCTGAAATCCCTGGGCTGCGTCCAACGGTCGGTTACCTCGATGCACGGAGCCTTTCTCCTGCCGCACTCGCCCAGCGAATCCAAGAGAAGACCGGCTCCAAGGAACGGGAGAACTATTTGCCACCTACCTTTGATGTGCTTCAAAGTCGATTAGGCATTATAACCGACGAAGATGCCATTCGTTTGTTTGAACACAGAGTGCGGGGCATTTACGAGAAACTCCCTGAGTATGTCAGACAACGAACGGGCGGTGTTGTTTCGTTTTTTTATCAGCGGGTGCCCAACCGAATTACCCGAAAACGTCCACATCAACTTGGATCTGCTACGTCGGGAGAGTGGAAATTCCGAGCAGGACGTGATTCGTTTGCTCGGCGGTCTCCGTTCGCTCGGGATATTCTGCACTTTACGTAATGAACTCAACCATTTCGACGAACTCTCTGGTTCTTCCGAGGTGGTTGTCCTCCGATGGGAGCTAATGCGATCGCTTTCGGGCGGAAACATAACGTCGCTGGCTCACGAGATGTTTTGGATCGTCGAAGACCGATATTGCAGAGAGCACGCATTTGAAGCACTTATGCGATTGGATTTTTCGCAATTGTCGGTAGCAACATCCTCGTCGGGTTGCCGGTAACCCTCGAGTAAATCGGTAACTGGAGTTTATTCGTGATGGACTTCGCCTGCGCCCAAATAGCCTAGCACCAGCCGCGTCAACTCGTCCTCCAAGCTGGTCTCGTCGCCGAGGGCCAGGCCGGGGGGGGCGTGGTCGGCCAGGATCAGGCCGCGCATCACTAGGCCCATGGTGACCAGCGCGAAGCGCGCGGCGGCCTCGGGGGCGGGGTGCGTCATCTCGCCCGCCTTGGCGGTGATGATGCGGAGGAGCTGCGCCAGCGCCGCCACGTTGGTCTCGGCCGCCCGGGCGCGGAACGCCGGGTCGGCGTGGGTCTCGCTGTACTGCAGCATCGCCTGCATCAGCCGCCGGTCCTGCCGGTAGGCGTGCACCATCCCCCTGATCATCCCCTCCACGAACTGCCTGAGCGTGGCCCCTGCGAACATCCCCGGGTCCAGCCGTGTCTCGTTGATGTTGCGGTAGCGGTGGAAGACCCGCTCGTGCACCGCCCGCAGCAGCGCGTCCTTGTCGGGGAAACGGCGGTAGACGGCGCCCACCGAAAGCCCCGCCCGCTGGGCGATCGCGGGCACCGTGGCCGCCTCCAGCCCACCTTCGCGCAGCACCGCCTCGGTC
>Ga0247773_1000217_pt1 | contig 27315 bp, 24 predicted proteins | sample UWRJL092311B6_FD_179934 | JGI IMG/M metagenome (GOLD analysis project Ga0247773, IMG submission 179934) | Plant litter microbial communities from Arlington Agricultural Research Station in Wisconsin, United States - UWRJ-L092-311B-6 | ecosystem: Environmental > Terrestrial > Plant litter >... | reverse complement strand
CCGCGAGATGTTCGTGTGGCTGTCGCGCAGCATGCAGAGCGTGGCACACTCGCGGCCCGACGAGACCGTGCGGCTGGCGCCCACCGGGTGGGCCGAGCTGTGAGCCCGGTGGCCGCCCCCGCCGCAACCTGGCGCGTGATCGCGGCGTCGGTGCGCGGCACCTCGCACGCGCGCGGCGACCTGCCCTGCCAGGACGCGCACGCCTGGCGCCGCCTTCCCGGCGGCGCCCTGGCGCTGGCCGTGGCCGACGGCGCGGGCTCGGCCCTGCACGCCGAGGCGGGCGCCCGCGCCGCCGCGCACGCCGCGGTCGACTCCCTCGTCTCCTCGGCCCCCGCGGTGGACGCGGGCGACTGGACGGCGGCGCTCGACCACGCCATGGGCGCCGCGCTGGTGGCCGTGAACGACGAGGCCGCCAAGCGCCAGGTGGAGCCGCGCGACCTGTCCACCACCCTGATCGCGTGCGTGCTCACGGCAGACTCGGTCACCGTGGCGCAGGTGGGCGACGGCGCGGCGATCGTGGAGAGCGCCGAGGGGATGCGGGCGCTCACCGAGCCCACCTCGGGCGAGTTCGCCAACGAGACCGTGTTCCTCACCAGCGCCGGGGCGGTGGAGGCGGCGCAGCGGGCCACCTGGCGCGGGGCGGCGCGGCACCTGGCGCTGTTCAGCGACGGGCTGCAGGGCCTGGCGCTCAAGCTCCCCGCGCGCACGCCGCACGAGCCGTTCTTCGTGCCCCTGTTCGCCTTCGCCGGCGAAGCGCACGACCTGCGCGACGCCGAGACCCAGCTGGCCGCCTTCCTCTCGGGCCCGCGCGTCACCGCGCGCTCCGACGACGACATCACCCTGGTGCTGGTTGCGCGCGACCATGCCTGAGACGGCCATCGCCCCCCGCCTGATCCCGCTGCGCCGACGCTCTACCGGCGTGGAGATGGCGCTCGACCCCGCGCTGGAGATCGGCGTGGGCGGCGAGGCGCGCGTGCTGGGGATCCGCTGGGATCCCGGGCTCGTGGCCAAGCTGTACCATCGCCCCACGCTGGAGCACGCGCGCAAGCTGGCGCTGATGATGGAGACGCCGCCCACGCTCCCCGGGGGCGCCTCCATCGCCTGGCCGCTCGACCTGCTCACCGACCCGCGCGGGGTCCGCTTCGCCGGCTTCCTGATGCCGCGCGCCGAGGGGCCGCGCGTGTTCGAGTTCTACAACCCGGTGTCGCGCCGCAAGACGGCGCCGCTCTTCGACTGGGCGCGGCTGCACCGGGCCGGCGCCAACCTGGCCGCCGCCTTCGACGCGCTGCACGCCGCCGGCTACGTGGTGGGCGACGTCAACGAGAGCAACATCCTGGTGCACCCGGCCGACGCCAGCGTGACGCTGGTGGACGCCGACTCGATGCAGGTGCGCGGGCACGGCCCGCGCGAGCTGTACCGGTCCAAGGTGGGCAAGGCCGAGTTCACCCCGCCCGAGCTGCAGGGCACCCACTTCGCCGACGTGGACCGCGCCGCCGAGCACGACCGCTTCGGGCTGGCCGTCCTCCTCTTCCTGCTGCTGATGGAGGGGACGCACCCCTTCGCCTCGCGCCTGGCCGAAGGGGTGGAGGTGCCGCCGGTGGAAGACCGCATCCTCCGCGCGATGTTCCCGCACGCCCGCGCCGACGACGACTGCCGGCCGCCGCGCATGGCGCCGCCTTTCTACTCGCTAGCGCCGGGGGTGCAGGCGCTGTTCATGCGCGCGTTCGTGCAGGGCCACGCCGACCCGTCCGCCCGCCCCACCGCCGCCGAGTGGGCCGCCGCGCTGTCGGCGGCCGAGGCGTCGCTGGCCACCTGCGCCGCCAACCCGCGGCACCGCCACGCGCCGCACGTGGACTTCTGCCCCTGGTGCCACCGCACCCGCGTGCTGCAGGGGCGCGACCCCTTCCCCGCCACGGTGGACCTGGCCCGCGTGCACGACGCGCCGCCGCTGCGCCGGCCCGTGCCCGGGCCCCCGCGCCCCGGCCACCTGCCCGCGCCGGCCCCGGCGCGCCCCGTCAGCGCCTGGGGCCCGCCCCCGGCTCCGGCCGTGCCGCAGCCCGTGCAACCCAGCGCCGTGTCGCTGTGGGCCTCGCGGGCGGTGAACGGCACGCGCGCGGCGCTGCCGGCGTGGGCGCGGCCGGCGCTGGGCCCCGACGCGCTGGCCAACCCGGTGGTGTGGATGCCGCCCGCGGCGCTCACCTGCCTGTTCGGCGCCACCGGGGGGCTGCGGGTGCTGGGGATGATGGTGTTCTTCCTGGCGCTGCGGCGCGCCTTTCGTCTCAACACCGTGCGCCTCCGCCCCGCCACCTTCGGCTGGATCGCCGCGCTCCTGCTGGCCTGGGCGCTTGCCTGGGGCGCGTTCCCCGGCGGCCTGGGCGTAGACGCCGCGCCGGTGTACGACGGGACGGCCACCGAGGTCGGCGACGTTCCCATCCTCACCCCGGAGCCCGCGCCCTCGCCGCCGCTCGAGCCGGTGACGGCGACCCACTCACCCGTTACCATCTCGGAGCCCGTCCTGCCGCCGGGGGCACCCGGGGTGGACGACTGGCAGCCCCCGCAGCTGTACGACCGCTACACCGTGGACCAGGCCGCGCGCGACGTCTACTCCCCGGAGCTGCGCGAGGCGGGGATCGGGGGCGAGGTGGTGCTGCGCGTGACGATGGACGACAGCGGCGCCATCGACCCCGCGCGCATCGAGGTGGTGCGGGCAGCGCACACCCGCCTGGGCTTCGCCGCCGCCCAGATCGCCCGGGCAATGCACTACAACCCCCCGCTGGTAGGCGGTGCCCCGGTTCCCGGCACCGTGGAGATCACCTTCCGCTTCGACCCGGAGCCGTGATGGACACCCTGGTGCCCTCCGCGACCCTGGCCTTCCGCCGCCGGTCGACGCTCGAGCGGTTGGCGCTCGACGCCGGGCTGGAGATCGGCGCGGGCGGCGAGGCGGTGGTGTACGAGGTGCCGGGCGACGACGCGCTGGTGGCCAAGGTCTACCACCAGCCCACCATCGACCGGGCGCGCAAGCTCACGCTGATGCTGGCCAACCCGCCGCGCATGCCCGAGGGGACCGCCATCGCCTGGCCGGCCGACCTGCTGATGGACGCGGGCGGCTTCGCGGGGTTCGTGATGCCGCGGGCCGAGGGCCCGCGCCTCTTCGAGTTCTACAACCCGGTCACCCGCCGGGCCACGGCGCCGGCCTTCCACTTCGGGAAGATGCACCGCGCGGGGCGCAACCTGGCCGCGGCGTTCCACGCGCTGCACGCCGCGGGCTACGTGGTGGGCGACGTCAACGAGAGCAACCTCCTCGTGTCGCCGGCCGACGCGGGCGTCACGCTGGTGGACGCCGACTCGATGCAGGTGCGCGACCCCGCCGCGGGCACGGTCTTCCGCTCGCGCGTGGGCAAGGCCGAGTTCACCCCGCCCGAGCTGCAGGGCGTGTCGTTCGACGAGGTGGACCGCGCCCCCGAGCACGACCGCTTCGGCTTGGGCGTGCTCCTCTTCCTGCTGCTGATGGAGGGGACGCACCCCTTCGCCGCGCGCATGGCCACGGGCGGAGACGCGCCGCCGGTGGAAGAGCGCATCCGCCTGGGCCACTTTCCCCACGCGCGCGAGGACGACGACTGCCACCCGCCGCGCCTGTCGCCGCGCTTCGAAACACTGCACCCGGAGCTGCGCGCGCTTTTCGTCCGCTGCTTCGTGGAGGGCCACGCCGACCCGTCCGCCCGCCCGTCGCCCGCGGAGTGGCAGGCGGCGCTGGAGACGGCCGAGGCGGAGCTGGCAGCATGCGCCGCCAACCCGCAGCACCGGCATGCGCCGCACCTGGACGCCTGCCCCTGGTGCGAACGGGCGGCCCAGCTGGCCGGCCGCGATCCCTTCCCCGCCGGCGCCGTGCACGCGCAGACGGAAGCGAAGCCCCGGCAGCGTGTGCGGGCCGTACGCGTGCCTGCCGCTTTCGCGTCCGCGCCGGCCGCCAACGCCGCCACGGCCGCGATCCGCCCCGGGGGACAGGCGCCCTCTCAGGCCCCGGGCACTTCCCGTCTGCCGTCGGTGTCCACGCCGGCGGCGGTGTTCGGGCCGTCGGGGGCGCGCAACCCGCTGGTGTTTGCGCTGGCGGGGCTCACCGCGTTCGCGGCGGGGCACGGCGCGATCCCCGCGCTGGGGCTGGTGATGGCCGCCGTGGCGGGGATGATGCTCGCGATGGGCGAATGGCGGCACATCCGCTCCACCACCGTCTTCCTGGCAATCTGCGCGAGCCTGTGCGTGGCCTCGGTGGTGGGAATGGGATGGTCGAACGCGTACGACGACGATCGACCGGCCAGCGTGCTGCGCGACCTGGGGAGCGACGACGGTTCGTCCCCGGTCCTCCCGCTGCCGGGGGGCGTGGAGGTGGCGCCCGTGCCTGATGCACCACCGGCGGTGGTCTCCGAATCGGCCGAGCGCGGCATGATGGCCGTGCAGGTGGCCGACCTCTACTCCGCGCCCGTCGACGGGGCGACCTTCGACCCCGGCCCGCTCCCCGGCGAGGGGCCGAACGAGCCCGGCGAGCTGGCCGACGCCGCCAGCGTGGACCACCTGCCCTCGCTCCAGAACGAAGCGCAGGCGAGCCATGCGCTGGCGGCGCTCTACCCCGGAGGAACGCGGCGCGACGCGGAGCGCGACACCGCCCTGCTCTGGCTGCACGTGGGCGCCGACGGGCGGGTGACGCCCGACGGCCATCAGCTCGTCACCTCCACCACTCCGCAGGCCGCGATCGCCGCCGTCGCCGCCGTTCCATACCTGCGCTACCGCCCCGCCACGAAGGACGGTGGGCCGGTGGGCGTATGGATCACCCAGCGCATGGTGATCGTCCCCTGACCGACGCCGCGATGGGGGACGTGGAGACGGAGCTTGCGGGCGAGCGCGTGGTGCTGCTGGCCGAGCGCGCGCTCTACCGCCCGGCCGCCGGCGCGCTGCTGGTGGCCGACCCGCACTGGGGCAAGGCCGCCGCCTTCCGCGCGGCCGGCCTCCCCGTACCCGGCGGAACGACGGCCGAGGGGCTGGAGCGGCTGACGCGGGCGCTGGCGCGCACCGGCGCACGGCGGCTGGTGATCCTGGGCGACCTTTTCCACGCCCGCACGGGCAAGAGCCCGCAGACGCTGGCGGTGGTGCGCGACTGGCGCGACCGGCACGCGGCGCTCCCCATCACGCTCATCCGCGGCAACCACGACCGCCACGCCGGCGACCCGCCGCCCGACCTGGGCATCGAGTGCTGCGACCCGCCCTGCGCCGACGCGCCCTTCCTCTACACGCACCACCCCGCGCCGATGGACGCCGGCTACGTGCTGGCGGGCCACGTGCACCCCTCCGTCACGCTGCGCGGCGCGGGGCGCCAGCGCGAGCGGCTGCCGTGCTTCCACTTCGGCCCGCGGGTGGGGCTGCTCCCGGCCTTCGGCGACTTCACCGGCACCGCCGACGTGGCCGTGGTCCCCGGCGACCGCGTGTTCGTGGTGGCCGGGCAGCGCGTTCTCCAGGTCTCCTGAACGGCGGACGGCTGTCGTGGGCCCTCCCGTCCCCCCGCTGTGATCCTGGAATTCCGGTGACATCTCTCATATCAGACCTGTAGTGAGGTACCAACCATCACCCGATCCGTAACGATGGTCTCTGCTCCTCTGCGTTGAGATTTCTTAGCCGTGAAGCCAGGACGATCGCTGGTCAGCGATATCACTGCCGGGAAGCGGCGCGACCGGTCAAGAGCGCGCTCGCCGGAGCGACGGAAGCCACACCTCGATCTGCGCGCCGGGTGTCGTTCCCGAGCGGTCGTTGGTCCGCGGCGTGAACCCGCCCACGCCATTGTCCTCGAGCACCTGCTTGACGAGCGACGCCACCTCCGCCGCTCGAGGCGCGTTCGCCGCGCTGAAGAAGCGGACGCTCTCGTCGTCGGTGTGCAGCGCATTGGGCCGGTTGGCGATCAGGCGGATGCTGTACCCAGCCTTTCGGAGCGCGTCGGCGACGCGCTCGGCGACGTCGGAGTTCGCCCGGTCCTGGTAGTAGACGTACAGGAACGGGGGCACCGTGTCGACCCGCACCCTGGCCCAGTACTGGATGCGGCCGTCGGTGGTGAAGCGGGTTCGGTCGTACGCCACCGGGGCCTCCAGAATGGTCACCGTAGAGTTGTCAGGGACCCACCCCAGCGCCGGCACCGCTCCGAAATACGCGGCGTCGTCCCTGGGCATCGTGCTCCGCAGCGTCACGTCGCCCAGGACGCGATACGATTCCACCCTCGGCCGGATCTGCTCCGGCGCCTTGGTGATCGGCTCGAGAGACGCTCCGGCGAGCCGCGGCTTCTCCCACGCCTGGCGGTTCCCGTCGTAGTTGCCCAGCCAGATCACCCCCACCCGCTCTCTCCGGTCTTCGTCCGCCGGGTCCGCGGAGGGCGGCGCATCCTCGCCTTTCCGGTACGGTCCGCTGAGGCCGCTCGCAAGTACGGTCAGCGGTGTCGTGACGGCCGAGCCGAGGTCCACGCTGGTGACGTCGGCTCCGCGCAAGTTAGCCGCGTCCAGGCGGGCACCCCGCACCGTCGCGTTCGAGAGGATGGCGCCCATCAGGAAGGCCCCGGTCAGGTTCGCGCTGTCTAGTTTTGCGCCGGAGAGCGTCGCCTTGTCGAAGCGTGTGTTGACGAGCGTGGCGCCGGTGAGGTTCGCATTGCTCAGGTTGAACGCGGCAAGATTCTGCTGGCTCAGGTCGAGCCCCGACAGGTTTGCGCCCGGCAGGTCGCGCGAGCGGGCGGAGAGCGCGACGAAGAGCGCCCTGCGATCCCCGGCGTCGGTGCCGCCAGACCCCAGCGCCGCCAGCGAGTCTGCGAAGGTCGCGAGCGGCGGGCTGCCGCTCCTGCCCGGCCCGACCCGAATGAACAATACGGCCAGGACGCCTGCCAGGCAGGCGGCGGCGATCACCGGAGCCGGGCGAGGCCGCCACCGCGCACGCGCTCCCGTGGTCCCCGTCACCATCACATCGTGCGCCTCCTCGCGGAAGACGGGCTGTGGGTCCGCCTGGGGACCGCCATCGGACCCGTTCTGCTCGGCCCCAACCCCAGCGTCCGCCCGGGCTATGGAGTCGAGGCGGACCGTGTCCACCACCAAGGGGTGGACACGGATGCAATCGGTCGCCGCGTCCAGCTCAGCCAGGCTCAGTGCGGCGAGGCGGAGGGCGGTGTCCTTGCGCTCGCCCGGCGTTCCCCCCCACGTCGCCTCGAGCTCGCCCAGCCCCACCTGCTCCGCGCCGGAATGGCTCGCCAACCGCGCGAGTCGGGCGTAGTCCACGGGCGCCAGGGCGTCGAGGGTGGGGCGCAACGCCGCCTCCAGCGCCTTCAAGGGGGCGTCTGCGCCGGGCGCGTCGGAGGCCGGGCCGCGCAACCGCTTCACGAGCTCGCCCGCGGCCGATGCCAGCCCCTGCCCCGCGCCCTGGCGCTCGCGCAACTGCGAGGCGACGAGGCGAAGGCCCAGTGGGAGGTGGTGCACCCGTTCCGCGAGCTCCGCCAGCGCGGGCGCTGCCGCCAAGGCCTCCTCGCCCGACGCATCGACGCTGTCACCCAGGAGAAGCGCGACCGACTCTGCGGCGGTCATCGGCCCCAGATGGACGAGACGGGCGGCCGAGTCGCGAAGAATGGCGCGGTCGCGGCTGACGACCAGGCGGCACCCGCGCCCCCCGAGCGGCGGAAAGGCGTGGACCGCCTCCGCGCCGGAAGGATCGTCCAACACCAGCAGGTAGGGCTCCTCTCCCACGGCGACGCGCACCCGTTCGGCGGCAACATCCACCTGCGTCGTCTCGATCGCCCGGCCGGTCCGCGCTGCGTAGATCCGGTTCAGGTGGTGGAGGACCGCCGGCTCACCGGGCCCATCGATCCAGTAGATCCCCCCCGGAAAGGCGGCGTTCACTCGGTCGTCCTGGCACGCCATCTGGGCCAGCGTCGTCTTCCCCGCCCCCGCGAGCCCCGCGAGGACGACCTGCGTCTCCATGGGAGTCTTGCCCGCCTGCCGCATCACGTCGATCAACTCCGCCGATGCCGCGAGCCGCGGCTGCAGGTCGGCCGGGAGCGGCGGGGCCAGGCAAGGCACCCGGACGGCGCGGCAGGGCGTCCGCAACTGAGCGAGGAGGGCCTCGTCCTCACCCGGCCCGTAGACACGCACGTCCTCGAGCCAGGCCGGCAGGTCGAGCGGCGGCGCGCCAGACGGGAGGACGGGGTGCGCGCACACGCCCAGACGCCGCGCTGCGCGCCACTCGGCGCGGGCGCGGGCCCACCCGGCGGGTTCCCGCGGGAGAACGAGGACCAGATGCTGCACTGGGGCCGTCTCGACGGCCGCGCCGTCGCCCAGCGCCGCGCCCCCGGACGCCAGCCCGGGAAAGTCGGTCCACACGTCGCTTCCCGCGTCGCGGATGGCCGCTCGGAGCCGCGCCGCCTCTTCGGCATCGCCGCCCACCACGGCCACTTGCGGAAGGAGCCCGCCGAACTCGCGGTTGAGCTCGGGCGCGAGGCAGCGCCGGATCCGGCTTCCCTCGGGAGCGAGAAGCACCAGGTGGTGGGCCAGCCTCCGGTACGCCCCCTCGAGATCGGCGTTCGTGCGCGGGTCGCCGACTGCCAGCCGTTCCCGGTAGGCGTAGAGGGGGATGTAGGGGATGCGCAGAGTGAAGAAGTCGCTCCCGACCCTGCGGAAGGCCTCGGGAACGAAGCGCGTCGTGCTGGCGAGGAACTCCTCCCTGAATCGGGCCATGAGGTCGTTCTCGCTCGCGTCCAGCCGCGTGGGAACGACGACCAGGTCGAGCGGCCGCCGGCCGCGCATCTCCAGCACCTCCGGACGGGTGAAGGAGTCGCTCATCCGCAGGACGCCCTCCACGTTCTGCTGGTTCGGGGCGCAGAGCGACACGACGGTGTCGGCGAGCTGGCGGGCGCAGACTCCGCCCATCTCGGTCACCCCGGTGCGGCTGTCGATCAGGACGACGTCGGCAAAGGCGTCGAGTTGCTCTCGCATCCACTCGAAGTACCGCTCGCCGTTGAAGGCGGCGTAGAATTGCCTCCAGTCGAAGGTCTGCACCGCCCGGGCGTAGACCGAGAACCCCTCGCCGAAGCGCATCCCCGAAGGAAGGAGCCAGAGGCCGCCGCCCGAGGGGTTGCTTCCCTCTGACGGGTACACGGGAAAAAGACTCTCGGAGAGCGGCCGCAGGCTCCGACGAAGCGCCTCCATCACGGCTTGCCCGGTCTCGGCCCCGGGCTCCGCCGCACCGCCTTGGCCGCCCTCCAGACGGCTGAGGCCGATCCGCGGGTAGAGGCGCATGTACTCGAGGAGGAGGTCGATCACGCCGACCTGCGCGCGCACCAGCTCGAGCTCGTCCGAGGCCGGCCAGAAGTACTCCTCCAGCCCGGGTGCCTCCAGGTCCCAGTCGACCATCACCACCCGGAGCCCGGCGCGGCGGAAGTACTCCGCCACGTTCGCGAGCGCCATCGAGCGCCCGACGCCCCCCTTGTACGAATAGAAGGTGTAGATCATGGGATTCAGCTGGGCCGCAGGAAGACGTTGGACTGCAGCGTTTGCTTCTCGCCCACGAAATGGCCGATGCAGGAGCGGACCAGGCGGTCCATGTCGGGGCGGTCGCCGACGTTGACCGCCATGAGGGGATGGGGGTGGCGGGGGATGGGCGGTCGGTAGTAGGCATCGATCAGCGGGCCAGCCAGGTCGCGCGTGAGCTCGCGCAGCGCGACCAGCGCGCTTGGCGGCGACACCGAGGTGAAGGCCGCCACCAGCGCATTCTCGTTCTTGGCACAGCCCCGCAGGAGCTGGTACCGGAAGCGCAGGGTGGGGTGGTAGAGCGAAAGGGGATCGACGACCACGGCGGCCGGGCCGCTGCAGAACGCCGCGCTCGCGCGCTCCGCGTCGTCATTCGTCCCCACCATCAGGTCCACCGGGTCCCACCGGTACCCCGGCGGACCCACTTGGGCGTTGATCCCCCCTAGCACGCCATCGAGGATCTCGTGGATCGTCTGCGTTCCGTCGAACGGGCGCCAGTCGCCCCGCTCGGCCCCGTAGCGTTCGTTGAGATCGGGCGCCGCGCCGCCCTGGGTGAAGCCGAGCTCCCGGACCGCCACCTCGAAGGCCTTTCCGTTCCCTGGGTCGGTCGTGGGGCTTACCCTGGCCAGCTCCTCCGACTTCATCGCGAACACCGCCAGGGGCACGGGGCTCCGGGGGTCGTTCGCATGGAGCGCTGCCTCTACCTTCGCGACCACGCCGTTCCACAGCCCGCTGGTCACCGTGGAGGCGTCGGCTCCGGCAGCTACGGCGGCCTGGAGGTCATCGATCCGCTGGACGCTGGCGTAGGCGGCGTTCTCGCCTACGAGGTTGACGAAGACCAGACGGCGCTCGGGACTGGGCGTCGCCTGTCCGCCCGGGTGCCGGATGGCGTCGAACACACCGAGCTCCCGGCCCACCCAGTCCGATGCGCGGGCGTTGCCGGACCAGAGGACCACAAGGTTTCGCGACGCATGCAGGCTCATTGCAAGCCGGCTTTCCCACATCTCGCCGGCCGTGAGCCGCGCCTGGTCGAAGAAGACGCGTATCCCTCGCCGGGACAGCTCCGCCTCGAGCTTCACGGCCCACGGGGCGTCGCTTCGCGAATACGAAAGGAACACGTCGTACGAGTCGGGCATGGTCCACCTGTTTGGACTTCGGGAGGCACAACGAGGGGAAAATTTGGACGGCGCGGACGATCTTACGCGGGCGACACCGGCCTCGACGAGGGGCTGCCGCTCACGGTTGATCACGCTAGTCTCCTCTCCCGCTCCACGCAACGCTGAGGAACTGACGAATCAGGAGCGGAGATCCGCATCTCCCGCAGGGGCGGAGGCGAATGAACTGATGGACGAGATCCGGGCGTGTCCCTCTGCGCGCTCTGGCGGGGCGTGCCAAACCAACATGGCTCCGCTGTGGCTCTACCCTTCTCCTGGAGTCGGGGAACTCCAGAGGATAGGAGCAGGCCGCAAATTCAGCGACGGAAAAGGGCGACGCTGGCCCCCAGCGCCGCCCCCGATTTTCTCAGCACTCAGCTCTCAGCACTCAGCACTCAGCACCCCCTTGCCCGGCCGATCACGCCAGCGGCGCCATCACCAGGTGCGTGCACGTCTGGCTGCCGTCGTTCTTGCACCCCAGCGCCTCGTCGTGCGTCGCGGTCACGCGTGTGGCCAGCAGCAGCTGGAAGAAGCCCTGAATCACCCCGCGGTCGAACTCGCAGGGGTACGGCGTGCCGGTGGTGATCAGCGCCGAGCGGTCGCTGGTCATCTGGTAGGTGATAGCGCCGGGCTGCAGCCCGCGATGGTTCATGTCGAACGCGGGGCCGAACGAGCCCGCCACCTTCTCGAACGTGTCCAGCCCCGGCGGCAGCGGGATGTGGTTGGGGATCTGCTTGCCGATCTGGAACAGCGTGTTGGGCCCCATCTTCGACCCGATGGTGCGCAGCGACGCCACGTAGGCGCGCAGCGGGTACCACTCCGCCACGTCCACCCGCTCGATCCCGTGCTCGGCCAGGATCTGCTCGCCCCGTTTGCGGAAGGGGCCCATCGCGGCCAGCATGGACAGGATGTTGCCGCCACTCACGGTGGCGGTCTCGGGCACGTGCGATTCGTCGATCACGGTTTGCCTGTGTTCTGTCTCGATCCGGCCGAACGCTTCAGCCGTGGCGCCGGAATGCACACACCGTGCGCGGCGAGCATCACCCGCGCGGGGGCTGAAGGGAGAACGGACGCCACGGCTTGGTTGGAGCGGACAATATTGTGTCCGTTACTGCTACGGTCAAGTGTAACACATTGCAAGGGGGCCATTTAGTTCACTCTGTCCCTCTTGCGGCACTAAAGGACGACGGGCGGTGGCGCCGGGCCCGCGTCCCGGCTGCTGGAAAGACGGAGGCGCCGCGGCCAGGCAGGCCGCGGCGCCTCCGTCTTTCCTCCCCGCCCGCGCGCTTCCACGCGAGGCGGCAGCCTGCGTCAGGCCACCGCTTCCAGCATGGCGGGGGCCTTCCGCGCCGTGGCGGCGGGCACGCCCGAGGTGGCGCAGATCACCGCCACCAGCGGCTCGTCGGCATACTCCAGCGCCACGTAGCCGTCGCGCGGGGCCACGCGCACGCGGTCGTCGCGCAACCCCTGGGCGAAGTCGAAGTCGGCATAGGGGGTGAAGCCGGCGCGGCGCAGGCGCTCCACCCACGCCTCCACCGGCTCGTGGCGCTCGCAGCGGCTCTCCTCGGCGTTCGCCACGATGTCCTCGATCTCGCGGGCGAAGAACATCTTCATGGCCGCCGCCTCCTGTGATGTAACGTCCAGCTCGTCGATCAGCTGGAAGGTGAGGCCGAAGTGCCTGAACGCGGCCTCGAAGCGCTCCACCAGCGAGGCCGAGTGGTGGTTGGAGCTGGGCTCGGCCAGCACCACCGCGCTGGGCTCCAGCGCGCGGATGCGGCGGAACACCTGGTCGCGCAGGGGCTCGCCCTCGGTGCAGCGGATGTGGTGCGCGGCGAACGAGGCGTTCACCACCAGCGGGCAGGTGAACGAGTCGATCTCGGCCCACTCGGCGTCGGTCAGGTCTTCCACCACCTTGTGGATGGGGACGAACTCCAGCTCCACCCCCGCCTCGGCGGTGGCCTCGAACAGCGCCGACTGCGACTCGATCAGGCTCCCCGCGTCGGGCTCGATGGCGATCACGTTCAGCCGCCGGGGCAGCCGCCCCTGCTCGCCCAGCAGGCGGAGCATCGCCACCTCCTGGTGCCCCGAGCCGATGCCGATGTCGAGCAGCGTCACCTCGTCGTGCCCGCCCACGAAGCGGGCCAGCAGCTCGTTGGCCAGCGGCGCGGTGAGCGCCACGGTGGGCAGGTGGCGCGTGAGCAGGTTGAACAGCGAGATCTGCGTGTCGCGGAACTGGCGCAGGTACAGGTTAAGCTCGGCCGTCTTCTCCGAGTTGAGCCGGCGCGACAGCGCCGAGGCGAAGAGCACGTGGTGCAGGCTGCTGCCCCTCCCGTCGTCCTGGAGCTGGTCGTCCACCAGCCGGGCCAGCAGGGCGCGTGCGTTGTCGTCGCGCCCGGCGGCGGCTTCCTGGGCAACGGTGAGCAGGGTCGCGTAGGTCAGCGTATTCATCTGGATCTCCGATGGCAATTTCGTGCGACTCCGCGCCGCGCGGCGCGCGGGATGCGCGTCCGGGATGCGGAACGAGGCGGGGCATGGAACGCTGAGGTCGGAAGGAGGGCGCTCGGCGCGAGCCCGCCCACCCGTGGGAATCGGCGAGAAACTGAAAACAGAAACCGCCCCTTAGTCGCCTCAACGTCCCCTAGCACAATAGCTACTTCGTTTACTTCCCGCAAGTCTCTGCTACGGGTTTCTTACGCCTGTTTTTGCACTAACCCCAGCAATTACTCTAATATTAGTGTACAAAATTATCTATACCAGCACCAAAACGGCCACCGCAATTCTGCAAACTGCTACCAGTCCGGGAATTCTGAATCCAAAATACCTGAATGCGACGATTTTTTAGCATCTCTCCGTTCGTCGACTAGGCCGATGAGAGGGAGAGGACCGCACTGTGCGCGAATGGCGCGCACACGAAAACAGCCCGGCGGAGAGATCTCCGCCGGGCTGCGTCGTTCCGGATGTGCTTGTAGAAGAGCGGCTAGAAGCCGGGCTCGTCGCCGTAGTCTTCCCACTTGATGTAGTCGAAGCCGGTGCGGCAGCGGTTGCACCAGTACTGCGCCACCGTCAGCTGCCCGCCGAACGGGTTCAGCAGCTTGGTGTCGGTGCCCTCGCAGAACGGGCAGGGCGCGTGCTCGGGCGGCGTGCCCGGCTCCGATGCATGCGGATCGCCCGGTTCCGTCGAGCGCGGCGTGGGCTCGGCCATCAGTCCATCAGCAGGGCGCGGTTCTTGTCGCCGCGCGCGCGGGCCGCGGTCTCCTCGTCCAGCCCGCCGCCGGCGCGGCGCGTGGCGTCGTTCCACCCGGCCCAGTCGAGCGTGCCGGCATACGACCACCCCTCGCCGTCACGCGCGATGCCCAGCGATTCGGCCGCGCCCACGTCGTGCAGCACCGGCGCCACGCGGGCCAGGAAGCGCGCCCGCAGCGCCCCGGGCGCGGCGGACACGATCCCCGCCTCCTGCAGCCGCTGCGTGGCCGGCGCCTCGTCGCGCCCCAGCCAGGCCAGCGCGGGGGCCAGGTAGCGCCCCAGCGCCTGCGCCAGCGCGCCCCGCAGCTCGGGCACCTGCGCGATGCGGCGCGCCCAGCCGGCGGCGTACTGGAAGTGGAAGCGCTCCTCGTCCAGCAGCTTCTGCACGCGGTTGTGCACCGGCGTGTAGCGGCTGTCGAGGAGCGCGGCATACTGCACCGAGAGCGCCGAGTCCACCAGCAGCGCCGCGGCGATCATCCCGGGCCAGCCGTCGATCGCCTCGTCCAGCGCGGCGATGCTGCGGAACTCGGCCGCGGGGCGCTCGTGCTCCAGCGCCTTGGGCTCGTCGCCCAGGTCGCCCAGCAGGGCATAGGTCAGGCGCGCGTGGCCCCACTCGTCCTGCGCCATGCTGCTGGCGGCGATCCCCGCTTCCAGCGTGGGCGAGCCCAGCATGCGGTCGCTGTAGCGCAGGCCCAGCACGCGCTTGCTGTCGGCCAGCGCCAGGATCAGGTCGCGTAGCGGGGCGCGCACGTCTTCGGGAAGCTGCTCGGCCTTGTCCCAGGCCGGCGCGGCGAGCGTGTCGGTCACCGGGCCTCCTTCACGGCCACGTCGGCACCGCCGTAGCTGCCGGTTCCCTGGCTGTGCACGATCTCGTCCTCGTGCTCGTCGTGGGCGGTGGTCACGAACTGGCTTTCCTCGCGGTCGATGGGGATGATGGCCGCGCGCGGCACCACGCACATCTCCGCCCAGTTCTGCTCGTCGTAGGTCTTCACGGCGTACACCCGCGCCAGCTCGCCGTCGCTGGCGTTGATGAAGCCGATGTGGCGCAGCGGCTCTTCGCGGCTCTTGCGCGCGAACACCTCGTAAACGGGCTCTTTCATTGGCAACATCGGCTGAGTAGTTCGACGGCTAGCGACGCTTGAAAAGCTTCTTGAGGGATTCCTCAACCTGCTTCTTCGTCTGATCGAGGGCGGACTTCTGCATCGCGCCCCACGTACCAGTCGCGCCGCACTTGATGCACTTTACAGTGTCATTTGGCTTCGGATTGGTCGGAAACTCGAACTGCGTTCCACCACAGCGACCGCACGAGATCCCCACTTTCGAAGTGGACATCGTTACCTCCCATCGCCTTTGGATTACATCGACACGCCGAAGGTGCGCAGCGTCTCGCGGCCTTCGGGGGTGATGCGCGCCTTGGTCCACGCGGGCGTCCACACCTCGTTGACCTCCACGTGCTCGACACCCGGCTCCTGCTGCAGGCGGTCCTGGATGTCGAAGTGGATGAAGGCCATGCACGGGCACGCCGTGGCCGTGAACGTCAGGTCGACCGCCACGGTGCCGCCGTCCTGGCGGATGTCGTAGATCAGCCCCAGGTCCACCAGCGAGATGGGGATCTCGGGGTCCATCACCTCGCGCAGCGCGTCCCACAGCGGCCCGCTGCGCTCGTCGAAGGGGACGGGGTAGGCGGAGGGCGCGTCCAGCAGCGCCGTCCCCCCGTCGCCTCCGCCGAAGCGGGCGGAGGCGGAGGTGCACGCCGCCATCAGGCCGCCAGCTCCAGCGAGTGCCGGAACGCGCGGCCTTCCTGGATCATCTCCACGAACTTCTTGTTGGCGGGGCCGCGGCCCTTCCAGCGCTCGAACACCTTGCTCCAGCTGATCTCGCCCTCGTCGAACAGCCAGCGCTTCTCGTCCTCGTCGTACTCGCAGGGGAACGGGTACTCGAGCACGAACTTCTGCTCGTCCTCGCTCCAGTGGGCGGGAACGGTCACGCCGATGCTCTCGCACAGAGGGACGGTGCTCTTCATCCACGTCTGGCGCAGCTCGTCGTTGGTCATCCCCTTGAGCTTGTAGTCGAGCTGGCCCGAATGGCGCTTCATGTCGTCGGGAAGGCCGAACCACTCCACCGCCATGGGGAACATCCAGTCCACCGCGCGCTGGATCATGGCCTTGGCCTCGCCGCCGCCCTTGGCCAGGCGCTTCATCCACATCTCGCCGTGGCGCAGGTGGAAGGTCTCCTCCTGGTCCACCTTCACCAGCGCGCGCTTGAGCGGGCCGTAGCTGGTGTTCTTGAACACGTCGCCCAGCAGGGTGATGCCGGCCCGGTCGTACAGGCCGTTGGCGACCACGAGCTCCGCCCAGTTCTCCAGCGGGTGGTCGAAGCCGTAGGGGTGCTTGAACTCGTGCGCCTGGCGGCCGTAGACGAGCTGCTCCTTGTCGAGCCCCAGGTCTTCCAGCAGCCGGTAGGCGATGTTGGCGTGCGCCAGCTCGTCCTGGATGATGGCGGTGGCGCTCACCATCGTGTTCGTCGACGGCGCGTCCTTGGCCGCGCCGAAGTAGGCCGGCGCCGAGATCAGCTCGGTGTCGGCCTGCACCAGCAGCTGCACGATCAGCGCGCTCTTGTAGCCCTCGGTCATCTCGTCGGGATATTCGACGATGAAGCCGGCGTGGACCTTTTCCTTCAGCTCTTCATCCGTATAGCGGGCCATCCGCTCGTCTCCGTACCGGGGTGGATGGGGCGTTCCTCATTGGGCCGGGGCCACGCCCGCGCGGGCGGACTGCACTCTCGCGCGCGTAAACCAGCCGACGCGGCGCCCGCCGTGCGAAGGGCGTGCCCGCGTCGGTATCGCCGGACCGAACACTCGTTCGAACGATCGTTCGGGGAGCAGAAACCTAACCCACCGGGCGAGCACGTGTCAAGCGAGGCGCATGGATCCCGGAGAGCTGCCCCGCGTCGTCTCGACGGCCCGGCCCGGGCGATTCGATGCGAACGGTCGCGTCGTGTTCGGGAACCATGGACGGCGCCATGAAGCCACACGAATGCAGCGAGGGGATGCCGCGGGCTGGCATCCCCTCGGTTCGTTCACCTGCGGCGAGCCGTTATTCCTTGACGCAGCGAAGAGTGTTGTCGGCCTCGATCCAGCACACATCGCCGCAGCTGTTCAGGCGCGTGCAGCCGTAGGTACAGTCCATGTACTTGGTTTCGCCGCAATCACGCAGGTCGTACGTGTGGATGCAGCCGATGTCGATGGACCACGGCTGGCACACGTAGCACTCCGAGACCCCCGTGCCCGGCTGGATGGTGGTGCCGGGGACCTGCGCGTGTCCCTGAACGGTACCGCGCATCTGGGGCGGCGCGTTTGTCGTGGCGAACGATTCGACCTGCAGCGACTCCAGGCTCAGCTTGCGCATGATCATTCTCCCTTTGTGGGGTGGCGACATCACCCGCATCCACGGGCGATGCCGCAAATCAGTAGCATATTATGTCTGGATATGCAACGTTTGTGTATTGAGGTGCGGGTGGTGATCGCTTGGCGTGGCCGGGCTGTCGCCGCGGCTGGTTAGGCGCTATCTCTCCGGCGCAGCCGCGTCCCATCCCCTCGCCCGTTCCGCATGGATCCCGCTACGTCCCTCTACGAAACCGTCGCATCCCTGTGCGAGCAGGCGGGCGCCATCCGGCATCGCGAGCCGGCACGCGCCGCCGAGCTGGCCCGGCGCGCGGCGGCGCTGGCGGGCGACGACGGCGGGCGGCGCCGTGCCCGCGCCACGCTGGCCGCGTGCCTGGCCCTCGCCCCCGCCGAGGCGCTGGCGGCGCGGCAGTTCCTGCTGGAGGTGCTGGACGGATGCGAGGCGGCGGGAGACGACGCGCTGCGCTGCGAGGTGCTGGCCGAGCTCGCCGCCAGCTACGCCGCCACCGCCGATTTCGACGCGGCCATGTCCCACGCGCGCGCGGCGGTGGAGCTCGCGCGCCGGCTGGGCCACAGTGGCTACGAAGCGCGCGCGCTGCGCCTGCTGGGCACCGCCCTCTCGGGCCGCGGCGACTTCGTGGAGGCGCTGACCGCGCTGCTCGGGGCGCTGGCAGCGCGCGAGACATGGGCGGCCGGGCAGGTGGCCCCGGAGGACGACGAGGAACGCTGGGAGCGCGGCGAGCTGTTTGGCCGCATCGCCGTGGTCTACAGCAACATGGACCAGTTCGACCAGGCGCTGCGCTACTACGCGGTGGCGCTGGAAACCTTCGGCGAGCGCTTCCCGGCCGCCGCGGCGCGCACGCTGTACCGCATGGGCATCGCGGCCGAGGAGCGGGACGACCCGGAGAGGGCGGAGCGCTGGTACCGCGAATCGATGGAGCTGTACGTGGCGCTGGGCGACACCGCGGGCGAGGGGCTGGGCCGGATCGGCCTGTCCAAGATCCTGCTGAACCGCGGCGACGCCATCCAGGCCGAAGCAGAGATCGGACGGGCGATGGCGGCGCTGGCCGGCGACCCCGTGCACCTGTCGTACTATGCCGACGCGGTGTGGGTGATGGGCGACGTGCACCAGCGCCACGGCCGCCACGCCGAGGCGCTGGCGTGCTACGGCGATGCGCTGGCGCTCTTCCGGCGCACCCACCGCCCGGCCTCGCACCGCGCCCACCTCCACCAGCGGTTCGCGCGCGCCTACGCCGCCGCCGGGCGGTGGGAAGAGGCGTATCGCGAGCACGAGCGCTTCTACGAGCTACGGGTGGAGCACCTGCAGGAACAGGCCACCGCCCGGATGGCCGCGATGATGGTGCAGTTCGACACCGAGCGGGCCGAGCGCGACCGCGAGATCCACCGCCTGCGCACCATCGAGCTGGAGCGCGAGATCGCCGAGCGCCGGGAGGCCGAGGCGGCGCTGGCCCGCGCGCAGGCCCAGCTGGAGGCGCGCAACCGCGAGCTGCACGCGCTCTCCATCCGCGACCCGCTGACCGGCGCCTTCAACCGCCGCTACCTCGACCAGCGCCTGGCCGAGGCCATGCCGCTGGCGGCCCGGGGCGTCCAGCCGCTCGGCGTGATGCTCTGCGACCTCGACGACTTCAAGCGCATCAACGACACTTTCTCGCACGCGGTGGGCGACGAGGTGCTGCGCACGGTGGCGGAGATCCTCCGCCGGCACGTGCGGGCCAGCGACGTGGTGGCGCGCTTCGGCGGCGAGGAGTTCGTGGTCCTCTTCCCCTCCACCACGCTGGATCAGGCCCGCGCGGCCAGCGAGAAGATCTGCACCCTGGTGCGCGAGTTCGACTGGGCGGCGCTGCAGCCGGGCCTCGTCGTCACGCTCAGCGCCGGCGTGGCCCAGGCGGGCGCCCACCCCACGCACGAGAAGCTGCTGGCCGAGGCCGACGGGATGCTGTACGAGGCGAAACGACGGGGGAAGGACTGCGTGGTGGGGTGACTCGGGCAGGGTGGATGCAGCCACCCCGCCCGCCGTGCGCGCGAAGCCTACTGCGTCCAGTCGCAGGTTTCGTAGCAGGTGTTGAAGTAGCAGCTGTCCACGCGCGACCGGTCGGTGATCGGATCGGTGACGATGACGGGGCCCGCGCCGGGGGCAAGCTCGTGGTACCCGTTGACGGTCCCGCCGGCCGACCCGGCGCCGGTGCCGAACGATTGGACGCGCAGGCTGTCGAGATCCAGATGCAGCTTCTTCATCGGTTGCTCCAGAACGGTGAGGAACGAGAAACGGCGGAAAACCATTCTACATGACGCCTCGCAATCCGCCAGTCCTGCCTCTCGTAGTGGGGTGAGTCAGGAAGCGTCTGCGAGGCAAACTCCCTCCCCTGCCCTCAGTTCTGTGCCATCAGTTCTGATCCTTTGAACTTAGAAGCGACTTCTGAAAGGCAGCGATCAGCGGGATGCGGTCATAATGAGATGAGGTGAAGGTCATCCGGACGAAGTCTTCTTGTGCGACTCCCAGCCCCGGCGGCACCTCCAGGCGGCCTTCGCGCTCCAGCCGGCGCTGCTCCTCCCAGATCAGTCGGACCAGATCGCGGCCGCGTGACGTAAGCGACGCGATGGTCACGGGTTGGATTTCCCGCTCGTGCCAGTCGACAAGGCAGCTGGAAATGTCGACGACGGCAAGGTTCTGCTCCACCAGGAACCGCAGATACCCGAACAGGAATTCGTGCTCGCCGGCGCCGAAGGCGAGCCCCGCCGCGGCATCCGGAAGCTGTGCATCGGCTACTTCGATCGCGACGTCCATCCCGAAGTACAGCGCGAACCCGAGATTCGTCAGCCCGTTCGCAAAAAGGTCGAAATAGCTGAGCGGGAATGTATCAGACCCGGTCGTCGTTCTACACAACGTGCCGAGCACGCCGGGCAGGTCGAGAAACGTGTCCGCCGCTCCACCGGTGGTGTAGAAAAGGTCACCCGCGCTCGAGGTCTGAAGCACGTTCGACTTTGGAACACGGATCGGCACTGCGTCACGGTGACCCGCGCTCCGGAGCGCCTGCCGTGCATCGGCCCAGAAGGTCGTTCCCTCTGCCGGAGAGTGCAGCATCAGCAGCACGGGGATCGGGAAGACTTCCCAGTAGAATCGGTGCTTCTCGTCGGGGTGGAAGACCCAGTGGTCGCCGCCACTCTTCAGGTATGAGTGCCCGCTCTTCACCTGAACGGCCACAATGCGGCCCGTCGCATTGCCGTTTGCATCCACCAGCTCGATCTGCCCGTCGATTCCGACGTCGGGGGATGGCTGCTCACGCCAGATCAGCCCCAGCCGGTTCACCTCGGATGCGACAGCGAGGATTCCCGCGCGCTCCGTCCATAGAGTGCGCGGGACTGTTGGTGGTGTCACGTGGACCTGCAACGTGATAGTGAGGTGTCTCGATCTGGACGTGGGGCAGGATGTACGCAGCTCAGACCTTCGAAAACTCGGTTTCGATCGTGTCGACTCCGTCGGCGCTCGGAACGAGGCGCATGTCTCCGAAGATGTTCGGTGCTTCCTGGTGGAGGGCGCGGAGGACGGCGCCGGCGAGGCGGCGAATCTCGAGGTCCGCGCTTCCGCTGCCCCGCATCTCGCAGAAGTGCCGCAGCGCACGCGCGTTGCCGGTGGCTACGATCTTGGTCTCGGCTGAGTTCGGGAGCACGGAGCGTGCGGCCTGGCGCGCGCGCTTTTTCCGCATGGTCGCCGGGCCATGGTCACCCACCTTCTCCGTCACGGCGGCCAGCAGCCTCTGATACGAGGCGAGCGATTCCTCGCACGCTTTCGCCCACTCGTCGAATTCCGACGAGCCTTCCTCGATCTCTGGCGGCACCACGAACCCGATCTCCGACTCGTCGACGTATCGCTGGCTGAGCTGGCTGTACCCCATTCCGGCGCGATGCCGGATGAGCTCGTGCGTGAGCGATCGGCTGACACCCTCGAAGAGGAAACTCCACACCGCGTGCTCGAGCACGGAGCCATGCTTCGTGTGCAGAATGTTTCCGAGGTACGCCTGGTTCGACGTACGCCCGGGTATCGTCTTGTGCCCACCCTCCAGGCCGGCATCGGTCCCGAACGACAGATAACAAAGGCGCCCGGCGAACTCGGCCAGTGCCTCGCCGGCAACGTCGCTGTCGCTCTGCCACTTGATGTGCGGGGGCACGATGAACTCCTGGCGCGCGATGACGGTAACGCGAGGCTGGCGGATGATCTGCATGCGGTGGCTCCGGAGGGTGCGAGGGGGGTGACGGCGAAAACGTAGGCCCATGCCATACCTCCGGCAACCGCCCCCGCGCCTGCCCTCGCACGCCGCCGTTGCGCGCGCCGTACGCGCGGGCGCATCTTGGCGCGGCCGAAGCCGACGTTCAAACGGGAGTGGGGGATTTTGCGGATCGCGTCGCTGCTGTCGAGCGCCACCGAGATCGTGTACGAGCTGGGGCTGGACGACCGGCTGGTGGCCATCTCGCACGAGTGCGACTGGCCGCCCGAGGCGCTCTCGCTGCCGCGGCTCAGCCGGGTGCGCTTCGACCCCGCCGGCCTCACCAGCGGCGAGATCGACGCCGAGGTGCGCCGCTGCATGCTGGAGTACGGCAGCGTCTACGAGATCGACGCGCGCGCCCTTGCCCACGCGAAGCCGGATCTCGTTCTCACCCAGGCGGTGTGCGAGGTGTGCGCCGTGCCCACCGCGTCGGTGCACGACGCCGTGCGCGGGCTCGCCGTCGCCCCCCATGTCCTCTCGCTGGACGCGCACACGCTGGGCGAGATCATCGACTCGGTGGCGCAGGTGGGCGCCGCGGCTGGCGAGCGTGAAGCAGGCGAGCGGACCGCGGCGGAGCTGCGCGCCCGCGTCGACCGCGTCCGCCAGGCGGTGGCGGGGCGGCCCCGGCCGCGCGTGCTGGCGCTGGAATGGCTCGATCCGCCGTTCGCGCCGGGGCACTGGATCCCCGAGATGATCGAGATCGCCGGCGGCGACAACCTGGCCGGCACGGCCGGCGGTCGCTCGATGGAGATCCCGTGGACCGACGTGGAGGGGTTGGACCCCGACCGCCTCCTGCTCGCCCCCTGCGGCTACGGGCTGGACCAGGCACGCGACGACGCCGCCCGCGCCCGCGACCGCCTGCACGCGATCGCCCCGCGCGCGATCGCCGAGAGGCGCGCGGCGCTGGGCCACAGCGCGTGGTTCAGCCGCTCGGGGCCGCGCGTGGTGGCGGGGATCGAGGCGCTCGCGGCGTGGCTGCATCCGGACGCGTTCCCGGGCGTGGATGCAGATCGGGCGATGGAGGGGATCATCGAGGCGTGGCGGTAGACAGACGCCAGTCGGAGATCATGTGAGCGCACGGGCTGAAGCGCATGCGGGGGCAGCCTCCTCCCCCGCCCCTCCCGCGCTCCGCGGGGGAAGGGGGGAACTGCATACCGAGCGCGTCCCCGGGTTTTACCCTCTCCTGCGAAGCGGGAGGGGGAGAGCGCTCTCAGGCGCGGGGGGAGGGCCCGCGGGACCGGCGAACCGCCGAGATGCCTGTCCCGCGAATGCTCGGCAAGACCTTCATCCCGCGACATTCGTAGACGCCGGACCAGCCCTTGCAAGCCGCGCGGGCAAACCCGAACCACTTCTGCCCGCGCAACCCGAGGAGCGAAACACATGCGACTTCCCACCCGCACGCACGGCGTGCTGGACTACACGGTGGGCGCGCTGCTGATCGCGCTGCCCTTCCTGCTGCGCCTGGGCGGCGGCCCGCAGACCTGGGTGTTCGTGGGCGCCGGCGTGGCCGCCCTGGTCTACAGCGCCTTCACCGACTACGAGCTGGGGGTGGTCAAGCGCATCCAGATGCCCGTGCACCTGTGGCTGGACGCCATCTCGGGCGTGTTCCTGGCCGTGTCGCCCTGGCTGTTCGGCTTCGACAACGAGGTGTGGATCCCGCACGTGGCGCTGGGGGCGTTGGAGATCATCGCCGCCGTGATCACCGACACCGTTCCGGGCTATGAGCGCCGGCGCGCGCGGTAGGGCGGCCGCGCGCCGCGCCGAGTCCTTCCCCGCCGCCGAGCTGACCGACGGGGAAGCCACCGAGCGCGCGCGCACCGTCTGCTACGCCGAGACCGCCACCGGCATCCACGCCATCCCGCTGGCCGACGGGCTGGCGCTGTACGACCGCTGCCAGCAGGCCGAGAGCGCCGACGACCCCAGCGCGCCGCTCGTCTGGATCGACGTGTCGTGCCCCGGCCCGGCCGAGGAGGAGTTCCTGCGCGACCGGCTGCGCTTCCACCCGCTGGCGGTGGAAGACTGCGTGCGCGGCCGCCAGCGCCCCAAGCTCGACCGCTACCCCGGCTACTTCTTCCTGGTGATGTATTCGGCCACGGTGAACCCCTCGCGCGAGCGGATGGCGCTGCACGAGGTGCACATGTTCCTGGGCCGGCGCTACCTGGTGACCGTGCACGACCACAAGGTGCACGAGTTCGGCGAGGTGCTGGCCCGCTGGCGCGCCAACCCGCAGTCGTACCGCACGGTGGGGGCGCTGGCACATGGGATCATGGACTCCATCGTGGACCACTACTTTCCCGTGGCCGACCACTTCGCCGACCGCGTGGAAGAGCTGGAGGCCAACGCCTTCGAGAACCCGTCCGACTCGCAGGCAGGGCTGGAGGAGCTGCTGAACGTGCGGCGCGAGCTCACCATCTTCCGCAAGGTGCTGGGCCCCGAGCGCGACGTGGTGAGCACGCTGCTCAGGCGCGATCTCCCCTTCCTCTCGGCCGACCTGCTCCTCTACTTCCAGGACGTGCACGACCACCTGATGCGCGTGGTGGAAGAGCTCGACACGCTGCGCGACCTGCTCACCGGGGCGATGGAGGCGCAGCTCTCGGCCGCCAGCAACCAGCTCAACGTGACCATGCGGGTGATGGCCGCGTGGTCGATCATCCTGATGGCCATCACCCTGGTGGCGGGCATCTACGGGATGAACTTCCACCTGATGCCCGAGCTGGTGTGGCGCTACGGCTACGCCTGGGCTCTGGGGCTGATGGCGGTGATCGGCGCGGTCCTGTTCGCCTACTTCCGCCGCAGGGGCTGGGTCTGACCATCCTTCACCACGCGCGGTGCCGATGACGCCAGCCCCGTCCGAGAACGCGCTGAGCGCCGACGAGCTGCAGGACGTGTGGCCCATCCTCTCGCGCGACGAGCGCGCCGAGGGCTTCCAGCTGCTGCCGCCCGAAGACGCCGACGACTTCTTCCTGGCCCTCAGCACGCGCGACCAGGCCGAGCTGCTGATGGAGCTCCCGGAGACGGCGCGCCGCCGCTGGGTGCGCCTCCTCCCCCCCGACGACGCCGCCGACCTGGTGCAGGAGCTGGACGCGGAAGACCGCGTCCACGTGATCGACTTCCTCGACCCCATCACCCGGCGCGAGGTGAGCGCGCTGCTGGCCTACGAGGAGGACGAGGCCGGCGGCCTGATGAGCCCGCGCTTCGCCCGCGTGCGCCCCGAGATGACGGTGGACGAGGCGATCGCCTACCTGCGGCGGCAGGCGCGGCGGCGGCTGGAGACCATCTACTACGTCTACGTGCTCGACGCCGAGCAGCGGCTGCAGGGGGTGGTGTCGTTCCGCGAGCTGTTCGCCAGCCCCGGCGACCGCAGCATGCGCGAGGTGATGGAGACCGAGCTGGTGACCGTCCCCGAGCACATGGACCAGGAGACGGTGTCGCTGATCCTGGCCGAGAGCGACCTGCTGGCCGTGCCCGTGCTCGACGCGCAGGGGCGGATGAAGGGGATCGTGACGGTGGACGACATCGTGGACGTCGTCCAGGAAGAGGCCACGGAGGACATCCAGAAGGCCGGCGGGATGGAGGCGCTGGACGCGCCCTACTTCGACGTGGGCATCGCGGCCATGGTGCGCAAGCGCGGCGTGTGGCTGGTGGTGCTGTTCATCGGCGAGATGCTTACGGCTACGGCCATGGCGCACTTCCAGGACGAGATCGCCCGCGCCGTGCTCCTGGCCACCTTCGTCCCGCTGATGATCAGCTCGGGGGGCAACACCGGCAGCCAGGCCAGCACGCTGGTGATCCGCGCGATGGCGCTGGGCGAGGTGCGGCTGCGCGACTGGTGGCGCGTGGTGCGGCGCGAGTTCGTCACCGGGCTGCTGCTGGGGCTGATCCTGGCCACCATCGGCTTCATCCGCATCCTCGTCTGGCAGAGCGTGGGGCACATGTACGGGCCGCACTACCTGCTGGTGGCGCTCACCGTGGCGCTCAGCCTGGTAGGGATCGTGCTGTGGGGCACGGTCACGGGCTCGGCGCTGCCGCTGGTGCTCAGCCGCCTGGGGCTCGACCCCGCCAACTCGTCGGCCCCCTTCGTGGCCACGCTGGTGGACGTGACGGGGCTGATCATCTACTTCTCCATCGCGCAGGTTCTCCTCGGCGGCACGCTGCTGTAGGAATGCCTGCAGATGAAGATCGAGGGCCCGTGTGCAACGCTGCACGCGGGCCCCCCTGCGTCCTGCACCTCAGCAACGACGGGGTCACACAGAGGCACAGAGACACGGAGAAGTCCAAGCAGTTCTCTGTGTCTCCGTGTCTCTGTGTGACATGTTTTTGCCGGCTCTGGTATGACGATGACCTGCATTTTGGCCCCCGGAAGACGGGGATGTCTGCCCGGGTGCGGGCGGCGTCAGGGCGAGGTGGTCGGAGCCAGCGGCGGGTTGCGGAACACCTCGCCGGGGCCGGGCTGGCGCAGGTTGCGGGCGGCGCGCGGCGGCCACACCGCGCCCTGCGCCTCGCCGTGGCGGGTGCGCGCGTCGTAGGCCTCGTCCTGCGCGCGGAAGACGGCGATCACGCTGTCGATGGTTGCACGCGCGGTGGCCTCCATCACGTCGCACGAGGGCGCCTGCAGGCTGCGCAGCCGCGAATCCACCTCGCGCGAGGCGGCCACGGCGTTGAGGACGTGCCCGTTCTCGTGCAGCGCCAGGCTGCGCACGAACTGATTCCAGTCGGCCACCAGGTCGGCCGAGGCCGCGGTGGCTTCCCAGCGCGGCAGCGCCATCTGCGACTCGAGCCGCGTTTGCGAGCTGATCACGCGGCAGGCGCTGTCGGCGGCGGTCCAATCGCCGTGCCACTCCACCGTCCAGGTGGTGCGGGCGAAGTAGGTGCCGGTCTGCGTGGCCTCGGGCGCGGACGACTGCATCGACGCCATCAGCTCGCCCACGCTGGCGCCCGACACGCGGTAGTAGCGGTGCTGCAGGTTTGCCTCGGCCGGCGGGCGAACGGGCCTGGCGCGCCCGGCGGAGGTCGCACACGCCGCCGCGAACAGGCACACGGCCAGGGCCAGCGGTGTGGATCGCATCGCCATCGGACAGGTGCGCGGGGAGGAGGGGGATCGGTGTTCGGTGGGCGCACGGCGGAGCTCCGCGGTCCGCCGCTAAATCGAACGCGCGAGCCGCCTCCGTTCTGCCGCCTCGCTCTGCCGACGGCGATCGGGATCGAACGAAAGGACCCCGGCGCGAGGATGTGCCGGGGTCCTTTTCGATTACTCTCCGGGCGGAGCCGTGCCGCCGCTCACGGGGTCAGCGGCTTGATCTCCTTGATGTCGGGCTCGCCGCCATCCGCCGGCGGCGCATCGTCGTCGCTGGGAGCCGCTTCGGACGACGACGTCTCCTCGGTGGAGACGGGCTTGTCCTCGACGGTGCTCTCGGACGCAGTTCCCTCCCCCGATGCGCCCTCCGCCGACGCGGCCTCGGGCGTGTCGGAGCCCTGCGCCCCCTCACCCACGCTGAAGCTGCGCAGGATCACGGGGAGGCCGCCCTTCTCGCCCAGGTCGTCCACGCTGGACAGGCCGCTCTGCACGGGCGTTCCCAGCATCACCACCGACAGGCCGCGCCCGCCGCCCACCGGCAGCAGCAGCACGCGTCCGAAGACGTCCATCTCGCCCATCTTGCCGGTGAAGCGGAAGCCGGTGGCCTGGTGCCCTCCCAACG
>Ga0247773_1000216_pt1 | contig 27464 bp, 10 predicted proteins | sample UWRJL092311B6_FD_179934 | JGI IMG/M metagenome (GOLD analysis project Ga0247773, IMG submission 179934) | Plant litter microbial communities from Arlington Agricultural Research Station in Wisconsin, United States - UWRJ-L092-311B-6 | ecosystem: Environmental > Terrestrial > Plant litter >... | reverse complement strand
TGGAGGCGACGGTGGCGCGCATCGCCGCGCTTCGGCCGCGGCGGGTGCTCGAGATCGGGTGCGGAACGGGGCTCCTGTTGTGGCGCCTGGCCCCGGGGTGCGAGCGCTACGTGGGCACCGACATCTCCGCGCGCGTGGTGGAGCAGCTGCGGGGGCTGCGGGCGCGGCGCGCGGAGCTGGGCCACGTGGAGGTGATGCATCGCGCCGCCGACGACTTCGCCGGGCTGGAGCCGGGGTCGTTCGACACCGTGGTCATCAACTCCGTCGTCCAGTACCTCCCCGGCCTGGGCCACCTGTCGCGCGTGCTGGAGGGCGCGGCGCGCCTGGTGGGCCCGGGCGGCCGCGTGTTCGTGGGCGACGTTCGCGACCTGCGGCTGCTGGGCGCCTTCCGTACCGCGGTGGAGACGCATGTGTCGCCGCCCGGGCGGCCGGTGGCCGAGTGGCGCGAGCGCGCGGAGCAGGCCCAGGCGCAGGAGACCGAGCTGGTCGTCGACCCCGCGTTCTTCCGCTCGCTCGCCCGGGGCCCCGCCGCCGCCGGCGGCATCGGCACCATCGGCGCGGTGGAGACGCTGCAGAAGCGCGGCCGCTTCGCCAACGAGCTCACCGCCTTCCGCTACGACGTCGTCCTCCACGTCGGCCCGCCGCACGGCGACGCGGACGGCGGCATGGACGGAGGGGCGGGGGAGGGAGAGACGGCGGAGTCCCGGCGAATCGACTGGAGGGCGCAGGGGCTGACGCTGGAGGCGCTGGAGGCGCGGCTGGCAGTCGAGGCGGAGACGGGGGAAGGGGCGTCGCTGGTGGTCGCCGGCATCCCCAACGCGCGGGTGGCGGGCGCGCTGGCGGCGCTGGCCATCCGGCGCGACCCGCGCGGGGTGGAGACGGTGGCCGACGTGCGCCGGCGGGCGGCGGCCGACGGGGTGGACCCCGAGGCGCTCTGGCGCCTGGGCGAGGCGCGGGGGTGGACGGTGGACGTGCGGCTGGCCGACGACCCCGGCCGGGTGGACGTGCGCTTCGCCCGGGGCGCGGCCGCGCGCCGCCCCTTCACGGCGCCCCCCGGCGCGGGGCGCGCCGCCCCGCTCGTGCTCGCGACCGACCCGCTGCGGGGGCGGCGCGCGCGGGTGCTGGTGCCCGCGCTCCGCCGGCACCTGGCCGGGCGGCTCCCGGCCTACATGGCCCCGGCGGCGTACGTGGTGCTGGAGGCGATGCCCCTCACCCCCAACGGGAAGATCGACCGCAAGGCGCTCCCGGCCCCCGGCGCGGAGCCGCGCGACGTCGGCCACGAGGCGCCGGCGGGCGAGACCGAGGCCGCGCTGGCCGGGGTGTGGGCCGAGGTGCTGGGCGTGGGGAGCGTGGGCCGGCGCGACCACTTCTTCGAGATCGGCGGCCACTCGCTGGCGGCCATGCAGGTGATCTCGCGCGTGGGCCGGGTGCTGGGCGCCGAGGTGGCGCTGGGCGACCTCTTCGACCGCCCCGTGCTGGCCGACTTCGCGCGGTTCCTGGAGGGGGCCGCCCGCGCCGACCTCCTCGCCCTGGACCCGGTGGACCGCGGCGGGCGGCTCCCGCTCTCCTTCGCGCAGGCGCGCCTCTGGTTCCTGGACCAGCTGGGCGGCGCCGGGGCCGCCTACCACGTGGCCCTGGGGCTGCGGCTGCGCGGCACGCTGAACCGCGCGGCGCTGGTCCGCGCGCTCGACCGCGTGGTGGCGAGGCACGAGGCGCTCCGCACCGTCTTCGCCGAGGAGGGCGGCGAGCCGGTGCAGCGGATCGCCCCGGTGGAGGGAGCCGCGTTCCCCCTGGCCGAGGACGACCTGTGCGGCGTGGACGGGGCGGAAGCGGCGCTCGCGCGGCTGGCCGAGGCCGAGGCGCAGGCGCCCTTCGCGCTGGGGCGGGGGCCGCTCGCCCGGGGCCGGCTCGTCCGGCTGGACGCGGAGGAGCACGTGCTGCTGGTCACCATGCACCACATCGTCTCGGACGGGTGGAGCATGGGCGTGCTGGCCGACGAGCTGAGCGCGTTGTACACCGCGTTCGTGCGGGGCGAGGCCGATCCGCTCCCCCCGCTCGTCACGCAGTACGCCGAGTACGTGGCGTGGCAGCGGCGCTGGGTGGACGCGCAGGTGCTGGGCCGGCACGCGGCGTACTGGCGCGAGGCGCTCACCGGCGCCCCGGCGCTCCTGGAGCTTCCCGCCGACCGGCCGCGCCCGCCGCAGCAGGACCATGCCGGCGCCGTGGTTCCCGTCGTGTTCGACGCGGAGCTCGCGGCCGCCGTGCGCGCGCTGGGGCGGCGGCACGGGGCCACGCCGTTCATGACGGTGCTGGCGGGGTGGGCCGCCCTCCTGGGCCGTCTCGCCGGCCAGCGCGACGTGGTGGTGGGCACGCCGGCGGCCAACCGCCCCCGCACCGAGCTGGAGGGGCTGATCGGCCTCTTCCTCAACACGCTGGCGCTGCGGACCGACCTCGCCGGCGCGCCCACCGTGGCCGGCCTCCTCGCGCGGGTGAAGGCGCGCGCGCTCGCCGCGCAGCAGCACCAGCACCTCCCGTTCGAGCAGGTGGTGGAGCTGCTGCACCCCGCGCGCAGCCTGTCGCACACCCCCGTCTTCCAGGCCTTCTTCACCTGGGAGAACGTTCCCCAGGGGCGCTTCGACCTTCCCGGCGTGCGCGTGTCGCCGCTGGAGCGCGCCGCGCGGGCCACGGCCAAGTTCGACCTTGCGCTCTTCCTCGAGGAGGAGGATGGGCGGATCGTCGGGGGGATCGAGTACGCCACCAGCCTCTTCGACCGCGAGACGGTGGAGCGCTGGGCGGGTTTCCTCGGCACGCTCCTCCAGGGGATGGCGGCCGACGACGGTCGGCCCGTCGACCGCCTCGCGCTCCTTTCCGAGGCCCAGCGGCGCGCGGTGGAGATGGAGGCCGGGGCGCGCCGCGTGCGCCCGGTGAACCCGTACACCCCCTTCGCGGCGGAAGCGCTCGACCAGCCGATCCACCGGCGCTTCCGCGCGCAGGCGGCCGCGCATCCGGGCCGGACGGCGCTGCGCACCCGCGAAGGCGAGTGGAGCTACGCGCGGCTGGATGCGCTCGCGCGCGGGGTGGCGCGCGACGTCGCCTCCGCCCTCGCCCCCGGCGAGGGGCGCGTGGGGCTCCTGTTCGACCCCGGCGCGCCGATGGTGGCCGCGGTCCTGGGCGCGCTGGCGGCGGGGAAGACGTACGTCCCGCTCGACCCCGCCTGGCCCGAGCCGCGGATGCTCCGGGTGCTCGCCGACGCGGGAGCGGAGGGGATCCTGGCTGGCGATGCGCACCTGCCCGCCGCGCGAAGGCTGGCGCAGGCGCCGGGCGCCGGCCCGCGCGCCGTCCTCCGCGTGGATGCCCACCTCCCGTCCCCCACCGCCTCCGCCGCCACGATCGCAGCGACGTCCGGGGAGGTGTCGGAGGCGGCGTCAGACGCGGCGTCCGACTCCGCGTTCGACTCCGCGTTCGACTCCGTGTCCGGCCCCGCGGTCGACGCTTCGGGGGTGGACGATGGCGTCGGCGATCTCGACACGCCGCCGGGGGCCGTCGCCTACCTCCTCTACACGTCGGGGTCGACGGGCGAGCCCAAGGGAGTGGCGCAGAGCCATCGCAACGTCCTGGGGCACATCCGCGCCTATACCGACGCGCTCCGCATCTGCCCCGGCGACCGGGTGGCGCTGGTGGCCTCGTACGCCACCGACGCGGCGGTGATGGACCTGTACGGCGCGCTGCTGAACGGGGCCAGCCTCCACCTCTTCGACGTGCGCGCCGAGGGGGTGGAGCGGCTGGCGCCGTGGCTGCGCGCCGAGGCGATCACCCTCTACCACTCCACCCCCACCCTCTTCCGCGCGCTGGTGGGCGGCGAGGGGGCGGCGGGGGGCTTCCCCGGCGTGCGCCTGGTGGTCCTGGGCGGCGAGGCGGTGTTCCGCCCCGACTTCGAGGGCTTCCGGCGCGCTTTCCGTCCCGGGGCGATCCTGGTCAACGGGCTGGGGCCCACCGAGTCGACGCTGGCGCTGCAGGAGATGATGGACCACGGCGGCCGCACGCACGGCCACGGCGTTCCCGCCGGCCGCGCGGTGGAGGGGACGGAGGTGCTGCTCCTGGACGACGCCGGCGAGCCGGCCGAGGCCTACGTGCCCGCCGAGATCGTGATCCGCGGCCCGCACCTGGCCCTGGGCTACTGGCGGCGCCCCGCGGCGACGGCCCGGGCGTTCGTTCCCGATCCCGCCGTGGCCGGGGGCCGGATGTACCGCACCGGCGACGTGGGGCGGCGCCTCGCCGACGGGCGCGTCGAGTTCGTGGGCCGCCGCGACGAGCAGGTCAAGGTGCGCGGCTACCGCGTGGAGCCCGACGAGGTGGCCGCCGTGCTGCGGCGCCTATCCGGCGTGCGCGCGGCGGCCGTGGTGGCGCGCGACGACGCCCCGGGCGGCGGGGCACGGCTGGCGGCCTACGTGGTCGCGGACCAGGCGGTGGCCACCGAGGCGCTGCGCGCGCAACTGGCCGAGCGGCTCCCGGAGTACATGGTCCCCGCCGCGTACGTCCGGCTGGACGCCCTGCCGCTCACCTCCAGCGCCAAGCTGGACCGCCGCGCCCTCCCCGCGCCCGACGACCAGGCCTACGCCCGGCGCGGCCACGAGCCTCCCCAGGGCGACGTGGAGCGGACGCTGGCCGCGGTCTGGGCGGAGCTGCTGGGCGTGGGCCAGGTGGGGCGCCGCGACGACTTCTTCGCGCTGGGCGGGCACTCGCTCCTGGCCGTCCAGGCGGTCTCGCGCGCCCGCCGCGCCCTGGGGGTGGAGGCGGCGATCCGCGACCTCTTCCGCCACCCGGTGCTGGCCGACTTCGCGCGCTTCCTGGGCGACGCCGACCGCGTCGCGGCGCCGCCGATCGTCCCTGCCGAGGGCGGCGAGCGGACCCGCCTCTCGTTCGCGCAGCAGCGGCTCTGGTTCCTGGAGCAGATGGGCGGAGTGGGGAGCGCCTACCACGTGGGGTGGGCGCTGCGGCTGCGCGGCGTGCTGGACCGCGCGGCGCTGCTGCGCGCGCTCGACCGCATCGTCGACCGCCACGAGGCGCTGCGTACCACCTTCGCGCGGGTGCGCGGCGAGCCGGTGCAGCGGATCGCCCCGCCCGGGCGGAGCGGGTTCCGCGTGGTGGAGCACGACCTGCGCGGGCGCGCCGGCGCCGCGGCCGAGCTGGCGCGGATCCTGGCCGCGGAATGCGCAGCGCCGTTCGACCTGGAGGCCGGGCCGCTCGCCCGCGCGCGGCTGGCCAGGGTGACCGACGGTGACCACGCGCTGGTGGTGCGGATGCACCACGCCGTCTCCGACGCCTGGAGCACCGGGGTGTTCCTGGCCGAGCTGGGCGCGCTCTACGCCGCTTTCCACGCCGGCCAGCCCGACCCGCTTCCGCCGCTGGCCGTGCAGTACGCCGACTGGGCGGCGTGGCAGCGGCGCCGCGTGTCGGCCGAGGTGCTGGAGGCGCAGGCCCGCTACTGGACGACCACGCTGGCCGGGGCGCCGGAGCTGCTGGAGCTCCCGGCCGACCGGCCGCGCCCGGCGCGTCAGGACCACGCGGGCGGCTCGGTGCCCGTGGAGCTGGACGGGGCGCTGGCCGCCGGGCTCGGGGCGCTCGCCCGGCGGCACGGGGCCACGCTCTTCATGACGCTGCTGGCCGGGTGGGCGGCCGTGCTCGCCCGCCTGTCGGGGCAGAGCGACGTGGTGGTGGGCACGCCGTCGGCGAACCGCGAGCGCGAGGAGGTGGAGGGGCTGATCGGCTTCTTCGTGGACACGCTGGCGCTGCGGATCGACCTGGGCGGCGCGCCCACCGTGGCCGGGCTGCTGGCGCGGGTCAGGGCGCGGGCGCTGGAGGCACGGCAGCACGCCGACCTCCCCTTCGAGCAGGTGGTGGAGCGGGTCCGCCCGGCGCGGTCGCCGGCCTACACGCCGCTCTTCCAGGTGATGCTCAGCTGGCACGACGCCCCGGCGGCGCGGCTCCGCCTCCCCGGCATCGAGGTGGAGCGGGTGGACGACGCGGGGGAAGGCACGGCCAAGTTCGACCTGTCGCTCTCGCTGGGCGAGGCCGGCGGGCGGATCACCGGCGAGCTGGCGTACGCCACCGCGCTCTTCGACCGCGCCACGGCCGAGCGCCATGCCGGCTACCTCCGCGCCGCGCTGGCGGCGATGGCGGCCAGCGACGAGCTGCGCGTGGACGACCTCCCCCTGCTGGGCGAGGCGGAGCGCAGGCGCGTGGTGGAGGAGTGGAACGCGACCGCCGCGGCGTACCCGGCTGACGATTGCATCCACCGCCTCGTTGCCGCGCAGGCCCGGCACACCCCCGGCGCCGTGGCCGTGGTGCACGAGGGCGTGCGGCTCACCTACGCCCAGGTGGACGGGAGCGCCGCCCGCCTGGCCCGCGCGCTCCGCGGCCGGGGGGTGGGGCGCGGCGCCTTCGTTCCCGTGCTGGCGGAGCGCGGCCCGGCCGCACCCGTCGCCATGCTGGCGGCCATGAAGGCGGGTGCGGCCTTCGTCCCGCTCGACCCCGCGTGGCCCGACGCCCGCCTGCGCGCCGCCATCGCCGACCTCGATCCCGCCGCGGTGCTGGCCGACGCGGCGTCGGCCGGGCGGGCGGCGGCGCTGGGGCGGCCGGTGCTGGTCGCGTCCGGGGAGGCGGTGGACGGGGATGGGGAGGCGGAGGGAGGGGAGGACGCGCGGGGCGGGGAGGTGCTGGATGGCGGGGTGGGGGAGGCGGACGCGATCTATGCCATCTACACCTCGGGCTCCACCGGCCTCCCCAAGGCGGCGGTGGTGCACCACGGCGGGATCGCCAACCGCTTCGGCTGGATGACCGCGCGCTTCGGCGCCGGCTCGGCCGCGAGCGTGCTGCAGACCACGCGGCACGTGTTCGACAGTGCCGTGTGGCAGCTCTTCTGGCCGCTGGTGCACGGCGGGCGCACGGTAATCCCCCGTGGCGGCGGCGAGGCCGACGCGCCGCACCTCCTGCGGCTGATCGAGGCGGAAGGAGTGACGATGACCGACTTCGTCCCCTCCGTCTTCAACGCCCTGGTCCCCGACCTGGTGGCGGACGAGGGCGCGCGGGCGCGGCTGGCCTCGCTGCGCACGGTGGTGGTCGGAGGCGAGCAGATCACCGCGGAGACCACCTGGCGCTTCCTCGACGCCGTCCCGGGGGTGAGGGTGGTGAACCTGTACGGCCCCACCGAGTGCAGCATCGGCTCCATCTGCCACGAGGTCCGCCCCGGCGGCGGGGATGAGCGGATCCCCATCGGCACGCCGATCTCTAACACGCGGGCGCTGGTGCTGGACCGGCGCGGGCGGCCGTTGCCGCGGGGGGCGGCGGGGGAGATCCACCTGGGCGGGCGCTGCGTGGGGCTGGGCTACCGGGGCGACGCGCGCAGGACCGCCGCCGCCTTCGTTCCCGACCCCTTCGGCGAGCCGGGCGCGCGCCTGTACCGCACCGGCGACCTGGGGCGCCACCGGGCCGACGGGAGCATCGAGTTCCTGGGCCGCATCGACCAGCAGGTCAAGGTCCGCGGCGTCCGCATCGAGCCCGGCGAGGTGGAGACGCGGCTCCGCGCCCACCCGGCCGTGCGCGAGGCCGCCGTGGTCGCCCGCGACGACGTGCCGGGGGAGCGGCGGCTGGTGGCGTACGTCGTGGGCGACGGAGTGGAGGCGGACGACCTGAGGGCGCACCTCGCAGCGCAGCTCGCCGGGCCCATGATCCCCGCGGCGTTCGTGTGGCTGGCGGCCCTGCCGCTCACGCCGAGCGGGAAGCTGGACCGCCGGGCGCTCCCCGCGCCCGAGGGCGATGACCCGTCCACCCGCCCGTACGAGCCGCCCGCCGGCCCGGTGGAGGCGACCCTGGCCGGGATCTGGGCCGAGGTGCTGGGCGTGGAGCGCGTGGGGCGTCGCGACCACTTCTTCGAGCGGGGCGGCCATTCCCTCCTGGCGGTCCGGCTGGTTTCCCGCGTCCGCCGGCTCCTGGGCGCCGGGGCCGCGCTCCGCGACGTGTTCGAGCGCCCGGTGCTGGCCGACTTCGCGCGCGCCCTGCCCGGCGCGGCGGAGGCGGGCCCGCCGCCGATCGAGCCCACCGGCCGCGGCGGGCGCATCCCGCTCTCGCCCGCCCAGCAGCGACTCTGGTTCCTGGAGCAGCTGGACGGCCCGGGCGGCGCGTGGCACGTGACCGAGCGGCTCCGGCTCCGCGGCGCGCTGGACGTCGCGGCGCTCGGCCGCGCACTGGTGCGCATCGCCGCCCGGCACGAGGCGCTGCGGACCACGTTCACCGCCGTGGACGGCGAGGCGGAGCAGCGGATCGCGCCGGCCGCGGAGGCCGCCTTCCCGCTCGCGTTCGACGACCTCGCCCACGACGGCGACGCGGAGGCGGCGCTCGCGCGGATCGTGGCCGGCGAGGCGCGCGCGCCCTTCGACCCGGAGCGCGGGCCGCTGGCTCGCGGCCGGCTGGTGCGCCTGGGGGAGGACGACCACGCGCTTCTCCTGACCCTGCACCACCTCGTCTCGGACGGGTGGTCCACCGACGTGCTGGTGCACGAGCTGGGCGTGCTCTACGGCGCCTTTGCCCGCGGCGAGGGCGATCCGCTGCCGCCGCTCTCCATCCACTACGCCGACCATGCCGCGTGGCACCGCCGCCGGCTGGAGGGCGCCGCGCTGCACGCGCAGGCGGAGTACTGGCGCCGCGCGCTCGCCGGCGCGCCCGCGCTCCTGGCGCTCCCTGCCGACCGGGCGCGCCCCCCTCGGCACGACCCCGCGGGGGAAACGCTCCCGGTGGCGTTCGACGAGCAGACGTCGGCCGCCGTGCGTGCGCTCTCGCGCCGCCACGGGACCACGCCGTTCATGACGGTGCTGGCCGCCTGGGCGGCGGTCCTGGGCCGCCTCGCGGCGGCCGAGGACGTGGTGGTGGGCACGCCGTCGGCGAACCGCGGGCGCGAGGAGGTGGAGGGGGTGATCGGCTACTTCGCCGATACCCTGGCGCTGCGGGTGGAGCTCGCCGGCTCGCCCTCGGCCGCCGAGCTGCTGGCCCGGGTGCGCGCGCGCACGCTGGAGGCGCAGCAGCACGCCGACCTCCCCTTCGAGCGCATGGTGGAGCTGCTGCAGCCGGCGCGCAGCCTGGCGCACCATCCGCTCTTCCAGGTGATGTTCTCGTGGAGCGAGGCGCGCCGCGGCGCGGCGGCGCTCCCGGGGCTGCACGTCGAGGCGCTGGAGGTGGCGCCGCCGGCGGCGGCGCGGTTCGACCTGTGGCTCGCGCTGCACGACGCGGGGGGGCGGATCGGCGGCGACGTGACGTACGCCGCCGCGCTCTTCGACCCCGCCACGGTGCGGCGCTGGCTGGGCTCCCTGGCCCGCCTGCTGCGCGGGATGGCGGCCGACGACGCCCGCCCCGTCGAACGCCTCCCGCTCCTGTCGGACGACGAGCGCCGGCGCGTGCTGCACGGGTGGAACGCGACGGAGGCGGAGTATCCGCGCGACCTGTGCATTCACCAGCTCTTCGAGGCGCAGGCGGCGCGGACGCCGGGCGCGGTGGCGGTGGTCGCCCACGGCGCCGTGCTGACGTACGCGGAGCTGGACGCGCGCGCCGGCGGGCTGGCGCGCCGCCTCCGCGCGCTGGGCGTGGGGCCCGAATCGCGGGTGGCGCTCTGCGTGGAGCGGGGCGCCGAGATGGTGGTGGCCCTCCTCGGCGTGCTGAAGGCCGGCGGCGCGTACGTGCCGCTCGACCCCGCGCACCCCGCCGAGCGGCTCGCCTACCTCCTCGGCGACTGCGCGCCCGCCGCGGTGCTGGTGCACGGGCGCCTGGGCGCGGAGGTGGACGGCCTGCTGGGCGGGCTGGCGCTGCCGGTGGTGGAGGTCGCCGGCGGCGCGGCGGCGGGGGGCAGTGAGCCGCCGGTGGGGCTCGCCGCGGGGGCGGAGAATGCCGCGTACGTGATGTACACCTCCGGGAGCACCGGCCGGCCGAAGGGGGTGGTGGTCCCGCACCGCGGCGTGGTCAACCTCCTCCGGTCGATGCGCGGCACGCTGGGGATGGAGCCCGCCGACCGCGTGCTGGCACTCGCCACGTATGCCTTCGACATGTCGGTGCCCGAGCTCCTTCTCCCCCTCCTCCACGGCGCGCGGACGGTGGTGCTGCCGCGGGAGGTGGCCGCCGACCCGGCGGGGCTGGCCGAGGCCATCCGCGTGCACGCGCCCACGGTGATGCAGGCGACGCCGGCCACGTGGCGGATGCTCGTGGAATCGGGGTGGGCGGGCGCGCCGCTGCTGCGCGCGGTCTGCGGCGGCGAGGCGATCCTCTCCGATCTAGCGAGGACGGTGCGGAGCCGGGTCGGGGGGCTGTGGAACCTGTACGGCCCCACCGAGACCACCGTCTGGTCCACCGCCGGGCCGGCCGGGGGCGGGCCGGCCGGCGCGCCGGGCGGCGAGCACGTGGCTATCGGGCGGCCGTTGGCGAACACGCGCGTCTACGTGCTGGACCGGTACGGCGAGCCGGTGCCGACCGGCGCGCCGGGCGAGATCTCGGTCGCCGGCGACGGGGTGGCCCGCGGGTACCTGCGCCCCGCGTCGCTGACTGCCCAGCGCTTCGTTCCCGACCCGTTCGGGCCGCGGCCGGGCGCGCGGATGTACCGCACCGGTGACCTGGGACGGTGGCGGAACGACGGGACGATCGAGTTCCTGGGCCGGGTGGACCACCAGGTCAAGGTCCGCGGCCACCGCATTGAGCCCGGTGAGATCGAGGCGCGGCTCGCGGAGCACCCCGGGGTGCGGGGCGCCGTGGTGGTGGCGCGCGACGATCCCTCGGGCGGGCGGCGGCTGGTGGCCTACTGCGTGGCCGAGGGCGCGGTGGAGGTGGAAAGCCTGCGCGCGCACCTGGCCGGGCGGCTGCCGGCCTACATGGTGCCGGCGGCCTACGTGCGCCTGGAGCGGCTGCCGCTCACCCCCAACGGCAAGGTGGACCGCGGGGCGCTTCCCGCGCCGGCCGACGACGCCTACGCGCGGCGCGGCCACGAGGCGCCGGTGGGCGAGACGGAAGAGGCGCTCGCCCGCATCTGGGGCGAGCTGCTGGGGCTGGAGCGGGTGGGCCGCCGCGACGACTTCTTCGAGCTGGGCGGGCACTCGCTGCTGGCGCTGCGGGTGGCGTCGCGCGCGAGCGAGCGGTTCCAGGCCCGGGTATCGCCCACGGAGCTGTTCTTCCACCCGCGCTTGGCCGACCTGGCCCGGGCCGTGGACGAGGCGGCGCGCGCCGGCGGCCGGGCAGGTGAGGGGGGCGACGGTGGGGACGGCGGTGGCTGGGCCGCCCCGATCCGCCCCTATTCGGCGGACATGCTGTCTGACCGCGACGTCGATACGCTGCTGGCCGAGCTGCTTGCGAAGAGCACCGGCGCATGACCTGCGGCCCATCGCGCGCGGGGCTCGGTCTCCCGGGAGGTCGCGCGCTGCACCGCCCACCGCCGTCCGCCGACGTTTCGGAGGGCCGCCCGCGTTGCCGGGGGGGCGGCCGACTGGCTCGATTGTCCACCCGCGGCCGGACGGGCTTCTACCATCTCCCCGGCCGTCCTGTGCATTCCGACCCTCCGGAACGGCCTCACGCAGAGGTAACGGAGGAACAGAGAACCAGAGGAGGATCGCGGAGTTTCGGGTTTTTCTCTGGTCCTCCGGTTCTCTGGTGCCTCTGCGTGATACGGTTTCCAGAGCCACGTCGAGTGCACAACCGGTTGACGGAATTGTTATTAGAGCGCCTAAGGAAAACTGATTCTTGCGGAGTAGCCGGGCATGGCTATTCCACGGGTACCTGGCGAGTTGTGGCGGTCATCGAACCGCTCACGTCGACCGAGCGGCCAAGCCCGGGGGAGGGCGGCCGCGGCCTTCGACCTATTGCGGTCATTCGTGCTCGGACGGGATCAGATATCCCAAGGGCGATTGTCAACGTAGAACTCCACCAGGACTCCAACGGTAGCTCCCTCGGCATCGGCAAGCCTGAACAAGGGATAATCGTGCCAGTCACCCGGATGAAAAGCGATGAGCGCACCTGTGCCATCTTTGGTAGGAACTCGGGCCGACTGGGCATCAGGCGCCCCCTCTTCTCCCAAGACCACCTGTAGCAGCCGGTGGACCGTCCAGGAGTTCAGGCCGGGCTGCTCGGCCGCGATCTGGGCCATGACGCCAGCACCAGAAAAAGCCACGGTCGACCCTTCCACGCCGAGCTCGACCCCATTTTCATCGGTCAGCGGCTCGATGGTGCTCACGCCCTTGTTGTCGCGCAGCAATGCAAAGGCGTGCGAGAGACGCTCCTCGTAATCGTTCGTCTCCTCAGCCCCTGAATATGCAACGGTCAGAACGACTTCATATTCGCCTGCGGTTACGTGAGCAGTTACCGAATCCGAGTTGATGGCACGTCTGGTGAGGAGGCCCAAGGCCAAATTTGGATCGGCGATGACTAGCTCTCCCTGCGGAACGGGGATGGTACCCGCCCGCTCCTGCCGAGTGTGGGCAAGGACCCCGTCGACCGCCTCGCGCATTCGTTGCGCCCAGTCAGGGTCGGGGCGCACCCTGATCTGGATGTCGGAGTTGACTGGGATCGGAAGGAGCGTGGCTTTCCCCCCACGTTCAACCGCCTCAATCTGTTCAGCCGTCCAGCCGATGCGGGCTGCCAGTGCCCTGAACATGGTCCACATATCACACTATCCCAGGCTCCGGTGAATTCTGTGCTACCCTGGCACGTAGTTGATCGCAGACGTCCGCTATCCACCCGGAAAAGCAGCTCTTCCGGCCGAACGTCTGCTTTCACACATTGTAGACTTTGCGTCGGCTCGGCGCCAATGGAGAGCAGCTGCGGCCCAGGATGGGATGATGCCCGTCAGGCAGGCGCGATCGGGTAACGGCGGCGACCTCCTCTGGGCCTCGGCCGCTGCGGTGGGAGAAGCGGCTCTACGATCTTCCACAGCTCGTCTCGAAGTGGCGGAGTAGCCATGTCTGGCTATGGCTGCAAATTCGGTTCTGTTCACAAGTTCTCAGGGACGTTCTCAACCCGAGCGTTGAAAGGTCACGCGGATGTCGATGGGTCCAGAGGATTTCGCGATCCCGTTTTCCGGCGCGCCCGTCTACCTGCTCGCCGACAGCCAGCTCCTCTTCGCGTCGCCAGGGGGGCGCCCGCTGCTGGCGCCGGCGGTGGACGCCATCGAAGACGCGGCGCCGCGCGCGGCCTACGTGGGCGCGGCCAACGGCGACCAGCCCGAGTTCTACTCGATCTTCGAGGGGGCGATGGAGATGATCGGCGTGCGCGACCGGCGGATGATCCTTGCCGACTACTCGGCCCAGGACCGCGCGTACCTCCGCTCGGCCCACATCATTGTGCTGGCGGGCGGCGACGTGGGCGCCGGGCTGCGCGTGCTGCGGGCCACGGGGATGGACGACGACATCGACGAGCGGCGGCGGGAGGGCACGGTGCTGGTGGGCGTCTCGGCGGGGGCGGTGCACCTGGGCACCCTGGGCTGGCTGGGCGACGACCCCGCCCAGGGCGAGCTGGTGAGCACGCTGGGGATCGTGCCGTTCGCGGTGGACGCCCACGACGAGGCCGGCGGATGGCGGCGCCTCCGGCAGCTGGTGGCGCGCTCGCTCCCCGGCACCGTGGGCATCGGCGTGCCCGCCGGCGGCGGGATCATCCACCACACCGATGGCGCCGTGGAGCCGGTGGGGCGCAGCGCCGTGGAATTCCGCCTGCAGGACGACCGAATCGTCGAATCGACGCTCTATCCGCCCGACCGCTGGCCGGCGACTGAGTGACGTCGCGGGCGCTCTTCATCTCCTCGGACGGGAAAAACAGGTTTCATCTTATCCTCACACCGAATCGGCCGATGGATCGTGCATCCATCGTGATCCCGTGGATACCATCGAGATCGCCACTGATTCGGTCCACCCGAGGCCAAGCCCCGCCAACAGCGTGAACGCGGAGCAGCGGAGAGCGCGGAGGAAACGGAGAACTGCTCGTCTTTCCTCCGTTTCCTCCGCTTTCCTCCGTTGCTCCGCGTTCACGCTGTTGACGAAATCAGACGACTGGAGGAATTCTGGTGAGAATGCACAGCTGATCGGCAAAACTGGTATCACGCAGAGTCAGCAGAGAAAACCGCTGTTCTCTGCTGACTCCGCTGACTCTGCTGACTCTGCGTGAGGCATATCCGTTGTCTGCCATTCATCATGATCATATCCCGCTCGAATTAACGGAATCGACCACGGGAAGTCTTCGGCACGGGTCCGTCCAACCCCCCGTTGGCAGCAGCAGTCCGCGACTCATCCCAGAATCGACAGCCGAGATGGAACGTTCTGCCGTGCGCCTGCTTCTTCTAGCGGTCATCGTGGCGGGGTGCGGGGGCAGTTCCTCGCAGGACGAGACCGTGGAGGTGGGGGAACAGACCGAGGATACCACCTGGGCAGACACGATCAGCCTGGTCCCGCGGAACGACACCGTGTCGTCCGTGAACGACGGCCCTCCCCCGGTGGCGCCTCCAGACTCTCCGCTCGCCGGTGACGGCGTTCGGATCCCCATGGACGATGGCGATCCGCTCGATTCCGACGACTCTCCGCCGGGGGAAAACTGCGATCCGAACTATCGTCCCTGCGTCCCGATCGACGACGATGACGTTGATTGCGCCGGGGGCCCGGGAGACGGCCCCTCGTACGTGTCGGGGCCTGTGCGCGTCGTGGGCAGGGATATCTACCGTCTGGATTACGATCGCGACGGCATCGGCTGCGACCCGTGACGCGGCCCAATCAAACGATCGCGAAACGACGAAGCCCGCCGCGGCACGCCCGGCGGGCTTCGTCTCGTCGGTCCGGCTTCGGCGCGGGCGCTACTCGCAGCCTCGCGACAGGCCGCACACCGTGTCGTCGTACGTCCGGCAGAGCGGGGCGGGGCACGAGGGCGGGGCCAGCGTGCCGACGAATCCCCGCACCGTTCCGGCCTCGTTCACGGCAGCCGCGGTGGGGAACGACTCGACCCTCAGCTCCTCCCAGTCCAGGCGCAGCTTCTTCATCCTTGCGACCCTCCGGCCAGGGTGAATCCCGCCTCCGTCACCATGGGCGGGCACGCGTACCACGGCCAGAGCCATGCCAGCAAACGTCGGCGGAAAGCTCAGCATCGTGCCATTTCCGACGCGTCCAAACTTCATATCAGCTGTGAAGTGATCAATCCCATCTGCCTGCTCATGGCATACTTACGGAATTCTGCCGATACAGCTTTCAGGCTCAGAAAACCCGGTTGCCGAGGGCGTCGAAGGCCCGCGCCTCGCTGGCCACGTCGGCGGCGAAGGTGCCCGGCCACTCGTCGGCCAGCATGCTCCACAGCAGCTCGTCGTGGCGCTGGCCGTGCTCCAGGTGGCGCGTGGTGGCCTCGTGGGTGAAGCCCAGCTTGCGCATCAGGGCGTTGCTGCGGTCGTTGGCGGGGTCGGTGGCAGCCTGCACCCGCGTGACCCCCAGCACCTCGAACGCCACGCGCACCACCGCCGCGGCCGCGTCGGTCTGAAAACCCCGCCGGGCGCGGGCGTGCCCCACCCACCCGCCGGTGTCCAGGGTGGCCGGGTCCAGCTCCAGGCGGTTCAGCAAGATCCCGCCGGCCACCTCGCCGTCGTCGGCCGCGACCACCGCCCAGTGCCAGCTCTGGTCCAGGTCGAAGGCCGCGCGCCACTGCCGCAGCTCGCGCACCTTCTCGCTCAGCGTCCGGGGCTCGTCCTTCGCCCACGGCACCCACGGCCGCAGGTGCTCCAGGCTCTCGGCGATCAGGCGGTGGACGGCCGGTGCATCGGACGGGTCGAAGCAGCGCAGCACCACGCTGGGGGTGACGATGCGGTACGGCGGTCCAAACGGCGCGGTGGGCATCCGACGGGTCTCCGGGGTTGTCTCGTGAGGTCGTGAACGGGATGTCGAGCGATCCGCGATGCTCGTGTCTTCGCACCGCGAGGAACGTTCGGCCGTGCGTCGTAGCCCACGCGCGGATCCGCTCCGCGCCGGCGTCCCACGACCGCGGAGTCAATTGTCCAACAGGCTGTTGGACAATTGAGCGCGTCGAGATAAGTGGCGCGTTCCGGGATGAACATAGGTCGTCGCTGCCCCGAGGTGAAGGGGGGCGCCGTTCACTTTCCGGCCCAGGCCGCGCGGTGTAGCTTCTCCCCCCGCCGGTCTCGGCATCGCCCATGCGCTGCCCTGTGCACCGCCGGTCGCGAACGGACGCCCAGCCACTCCCACAGCCGCCCCATGGACAGCAAAGTTCTAGACGCCGCCCGCGCGGCCTTCCCCCCGGCCGCCGCCGCCGTCACGCTGGGCGCCGTGGTGCACGGCGGCGAGTGCGCGCCCGAGCCGCTGGTGCGCGTGCCGCTGTCCATGGTCAACCGCCACGGCCTGATCGCCGGCGCCACGGGCACCGGCAAGACCAAGACGCTGCAGCTGCTGGCCGAGCAGCTTTCCGCCGCCGGCGTGCCGGTGCTGGTGAGCGACGTGAAGGGCGACCTGTCGGGCATCGCCGTGCCCGGCGAGCCGGGCGAGCGCGTGAGCCAGCGCGCCGCCGACACCGGCTACGCGTGGCAGCCGGCGGGCTTCCCGGTGGAGTACCTGTCGCTCACGGGCAGGCTGGGCGCCCAGCTGCGCGCCACGGTCAGCAGCTTCGGCCCGCTCCTGCTTGCCCGCGTCCTCGGGTTGAACGAGACGCAGACCAGCGTGCTCACCCTGGTGTTCAAGTACTGCGACGACAAGGGGTTGCTGCTGCTCGACTTCAGCGACCTGCGCGCCGTGCTGAAGTACCTGGCCGGCGACGGCGCCGCCGAGTTGAAGGAATACGGCGGGATGAGCAGGCAGACGGTGGGGGTGCTGCTGCGCGAGATGGTGGAGCTGGAGTCGCAGGGCGCGGAAGACTTCTTCGGCGAGCCCGAGTTCGACCTGAACGACCTGATGCAGACCGAGCGCGACGGCCGCGGGCTGATTTCGGTGCTGGAGCTGCGCGACGTGCAGGACCGGCCTGCCATGTTCAGCACCTTCATGCTGTGGATGCTGGCGCGGCTCTACGGCCAGCTCCCCGAGGTGGGCGACGTGGAGAAGCCCAAGCTGGTCTTCTTCTTCGACGAGGCGCACCTGCTGTTCGACAACGCCGGCAAGACGCTGCTGCAGCAGATCGAGCAGACGGTGCGGCTGATCCGCTCCAAGGGCGTGGGCGTGTTCTTCGTGACCCAGAGCCCCAAGGACGTGCCGGGCGACGTGCTGGGCCAGCTGGGCCACCGCGTGCAGCACGCGCTGCGGGCGTTCACCGAGGACGACGACAAGGCGTTGCGCGCCGCCGCCCGCACCTTTCCCAAGACCACGCTCTACGACATCGAGGAAACGCTCACCACGCTGGGGATCGGCGAGGCGCTGGTGAGCACGCTGGCAGCCAACGGCGTGCCCACGCAGCCCTTCGCCACCCGCATGGTGCCGCCGTCCAGCCGCATGGGCCCGTTGACCGATGCCGAGATGCAGCAGCGCCTGTCGGTGTCGCAGCAGGTGAAGGAGTATGCACAGGACATCGACCGCGTGAGCGCGCGCGAGATGCTGGAGCAGCGCTTCGCCGCCGCCGATGCCGCGCAGCAGCCGCCCCCGCCCCCTCCGCCGGGGTACACCCAGGCGCCACCTCCGCTGCAGGGGGGCTACACGCAGGCGCCGCCTCCTCCGCCGCCGCAGCCGCGGCGGGGCAGGGAGCCCAAGGAGGAGCCCGGCATGTTCGAGAAGGTGCTGAAATCCTCCGTCACCCGCTCCGTCGCCACGCAGATCACGCGCGGGTTGATGGGCGCGCTGCTGGGCGGGTCGGGACGTCGGCGGCGGGGCGGGTTGTGGTAGAGGGAAGGAGACGGGCGAGAACCGAGTCTACGCGTCGTTGATCTCGGCCGAATTCGCGATCTGGTCCAGACTCCACACCGACGTGTCACACAGGGCCAACAGGGCCAACAGGAAACTGCGGCTGTTCCTGTTGGCCCTGTTGGCCCTGTGTGAGATGACACCAGGTCGATCTTCTCGTTAGACTCGACGGAAGCGGAACGGAGCGGCTTCTTTTAGAAGCTCCAGCTCCAGCGCACCGCGAACAGGTCGTCGCTCCCGGCTGGCGGCGCGTCCGTCGAGTTCAGCATGTACTCCGCGCGGATCTCGGTCGATCGTCCCACGCGGTAGCCGGCGGCGAGTTGGAGGCGGTCGACGGGGTAGTCCCACGGCTCCTCCGTGCCCGATCCATTGTCGATGCGGTCGAAGCGGATGCCGCTGTAGCGGGCGGCGGCGAACAGGCCCGGCGTCAGCTTTACCTTGGTTTCCGCATAGAACGACACGTCGCGCGGGTAGTCGCGCACGTTGGGCACGTCCCAGCGGTCCACCAGCAGCTCGGCGCGCGCCTCCACGGGGCCCCGTGCGTAGGTGGCGTCCAGCCCCACCATCACCTGCGCATAGTGGTCCACGCCCGACCCAGCGGGGAGCGGGTTGAGCGTGGTCTCGTCCTGCAGGTAGCTGCCCCGGTCGTACGACGCGCCCACGCGCAGCTCGGACAGCACCTTCAGCTCGGCGTGCGCCACGTACGACGGCCCGTGCTCGCCCGCGCTCAGCGCGTTCCACTCGCCCGGCTCCGACGAGGGCGCGCTGTTCATCACCGCCGCGCGGGCGGAGAACGCCTTCCACCCCCCGGCCACCATCGCCCCCACCTGGTACGGAGCCGCCCACACCGGCGGGGCGCCTATCCCGCGGAACATCTCCGGCTTGTTCTTCCAGGTCAGGAACCCCGCCGGCCCCACGGTGACCGCCGTGGTCGACACCACCGTGCGGTAGTCGTAGGGCAGCGGGGGGCGGATGAAGGCCTCCTGCGTGAGCGACGCGTGCCGCTGCGGCCACCCGCCGAACGGCGAGACGAACTTTCCCGCCTGGAGCGAGAGGTTGGCCGAAGGGAGCGGCGTGACCCGCAGGTACGCCTGCTCGATGCGCCCGCGCAGGGGACGGCTGGCCGGCGCCTCGCCGTGGTCGGCGCGCAGCTCCATGGTGCCGTACACGCGCTGGCCGGCGAACACGTCCACGAACAGGCTGGCGCGCAGGTTGGCGAACGGGTCGGTCTCGTCGATCAGCCCACGGTAGACGTCGCCGGGGACGTATCCCTCGACCTCCACCCGGCCCGACGGCGTCACCTGCAGGAACCCGCCCGGCGACGACCACCCGATCCCCAGCTCCTCCAGCGTGGGCAGGTTCTGCGCGGCCGCCGGCGCCGCCCCCATGGCCAGCAACGCCGCCAGCCCCACGCCGGCGACGGCGGACGCCAGCCGCGCGGCGGCCGTTGGCGCTGTCGGGGTGGCCGGCGCTGTCGACGAACTCATGGGCGGGGACGGGATGACGGCGGCCGCATCGTCCCGCGCCGGCGTTTCGCGGATGCCGCGGATGGTGTAGACCTGGAGGGGGGTTGAGATGCCCTTGAAGCTGTAGGCGCCCAGCGGCTCCACGTCCACCGTCATGGCGAGCTGCGCCAGGAACGGCTCCACCACCAGGATCTGCCCCGCGGCGGCCTGGTCGCACAGGCGCGAGCCCACGTTCACCGACTCGCCCAGCACCGTGTAGTTGAGCCGCCCGGTGGAGCCCATGTTGCCGGCCACCGCGAGGCCGCTGTTGATGCCGATTCCCACGCCCAGCGGCGCCTCGCCGCGAGCGGCGCGGTCGCGGTTCACCGCCTCCACCGCCCGGCGGATGCGCAGCGCCGCGCGCACCGCCCGGTCGGCGTCGCCGCCGTGCGAGATGGGCGCGCCGAAGACGGCCATCAGCTCGTCGCCCACGAACTTGTCCACCACGCCGCCCTCGGCGTCCACGGCGTCGCTGGCGCGCTGCATGAACTCGTTGAGCAGCCCGATCACCCGCTGCGGCTCCATCCCTTCGGTCATGGCGGTGAAGCCGCGGATGTCGGCGAAGAGCGTGGCCACCCGGCGCGTCTCGCCGCCCAGGGTGATCTCGCCCTTCAGCAGCTCGTCGGCGATCTCGCGCGAGACCACCTTGTCGAGCACGCCGCGGTAGCGCTCCTTCAGCATCAGGCCGTGCGTCATGTCGTTGAAGGCACCCGCCAGCGTGCCCAGCTCGTCGCGGCTGGCCGTCAGCACGCGCACCTCGTAGTCGCCCGCGGCCACGCGCGCGGTGGCCGCCACCAGCGCGCGCACCGGCCGCGCGAACCCGCGCGAGAGGAGGATGGAGAGCACCACCGCCAGCGCCAGCGCGCCCAGCCCCGCCAGCACCGCCACGCGCTGGATGCTCTCGAAGGGCCCCAGCACGCCGTCCAGCGGAAAGGCCACCACGCGCCACACGTCGCGCATCCCCGCGCCGGCGCTCACCGGGTCGGCGCGCAGCAGGTAGCGCCGCCCCTGCCAGCTCACCCGCCGCGACGAGCGGATCCCGGCGGCGGCCTCCATCGCGCGGCTCAGGCCCTTGCGCCCCGCGGCGGTGGAGGCCACGCAGCGCCCGGCCGCCACGTAGCACACCTCGGCCCCGATCGTCTCGCCCGCCGCGCGCGCGACCGAATCGGTCATGGCCGAGCCCAGCGTGAGCGTGCCGATCACCGTGCCGAAGGGGTTGGTCACCAGCGTGGTGTAGACGGCGAACAGCCTGCCGTTCACCAGGTGGTAGCCGAAGGTGGCCGAGCTGTCTGACCGCAGGAGCGACCCGACCAGCGGCAGGGGAACGCCGGCCGCCGCGCCGGGGAGGATGCGCGGGCCCAGCGCCGAGCCGATGGGGGTTCCCTCCGCGTCGGTGTAGGCGTGCAGGGTGAGGTCCTCGGGGCGGCGGGCCAGCTTGATCTCGTAGGCCGTGGCCTGCGCCAGCACGTCCACGCTCCCCGACTGGAGCGCGTCGTCCATCGCGGCGAAGATGCGGTTGGATAGCAGCCAGCGGTTGGCGTCGCTGCCCAGCCCCTCGCGCACGTCGCGCTCCTGCTGGGCGAACACCCGCCGCGACAGCTGCACCGAGCGCTGCAGCGCCACCGCCACCTGCCGGTGCGTCTGCACGCGGATGGTGGCGAGGGTGGCCAGCAGCAGGAGCGCCACCGTGCCCGCCAGCGCCAGCAGCAGCTTGGCGGCGAACGAGTGGCGGACCCGGTCCAGGGCGGCGGGGAAGCGGAGCACGAGGATCAGAGCCGCACGTCCACGCGCGCCGCGCCCGAGGCGGGCACCGTCACGTCCACCACGCGCTGGCCGCGGTCGAAGTCCCACACGGCCAGTCGGTAGCGCCCGGCGGGCACGCCGCTGATGCTGAAGCGCCCGTCGGCGCCGACCTGCGCGTGGAACGGGTTCTCCACCACCACCACCGCCGAGCGCATCCACTGGTGGATCTCGCAGTACACCTTCACCACGCCGGGCTTGTCGAACGCCACGGTGCGGCTCTCGCCGCGCGGGTAGCGGCCCAGGTCGAAGCGCTTGCTGGACGAGTACGAGAAGACGTTGTGGAAGAAGGGATCGCGGTTGGGAAAGTCCACGCTGGTGCCCACGGGCACCACCAGCGCCGCCGGCCGGAACGAGGTGTCCTGCTGGCTGAGCCGCGGCCGCTCGCCGCCGGCGGCGCGCGCGCCCGCCACGGGGCCCAGGATGAAGGCCACCGCGGGCACCGGCCCCACCCGGTGCGCGGCCCCGCCGCCCTCGCCGGGGTAGCGGTTGGCCACCCGCCGCGGCGCCGCCGCAGATAGCGTGACGTGCCCCTCGATGCTGCCCAGCGCGGGCGCGGCGACGGGCCGCGGGCGCGCCGCGGCGAGGGCCGGCAGCAGCATCGCGGCGGCGCCGAGCATGGCAAAGCGTAGTCGGGGCATGGAGTTGCCTCGGAAGAGCCGATGAAGGTGGGAGGACGGCCGGAGGGGAGCCGCCAGGCGTGAAGTATGGACAAACAATATAGGAACGGACGGAGGAAGGCGCCAACGTAGCCGTCGGGCGGAAGCGGGTGCCGTACGGCGTTTCTGGTGAGAAGAGACGCTGGTCCGTATCCCCGGCGCCTGCGCGGGCCCTCTCCCTGGCGCTGCGCGCCTGTCCCTCCCCCGAACTGCAGGGGAGGGACGAGGGCGCTTCGCGCGGTTACTTCGGGTGCGGGGTCGTTGCGGTGCTCGGCTGCGAGGACTCGCGCGGCGGCGGCCGGGGTGTATGCGCAGGAGGCGGGTGCAGTCCGCGAAGGCGGACTTCCCGACGTGTCAGCCGCCGGTTTCAACCGGCGGTCTCCCGCCGGCACACGAGCCTGCACTTCCGCGACCGATGCCTACGCGCGAGTCCGCGAAGGCGGACTTTGTGCCGTCGTTGCCGCGGATTCATCCGCCTTCCGAACCCTGCCCAACGAACGTGCGCCGGCCCCACTCGGGACCGGCGCACTCCGCACTTCCGCACTTCCGCACTTCCGCACTCCGCACTTCCGCACTCCGCTCTCCGTACTTCCGCACTCCGCACTCACGCACTCGTCATCAGAGCTTCCCACGCGCCGGGATCACAGGTTCTGCGTGATCCAGTTCGTGAGCATGGTGAAGAGATGCACCGAGCGGCCGCCGGCGATGCCGTGGTTCCGGTCGGGGTACATCATGAAGTTGAACTGCTTCCCCGCGGCCTGCAGCGCGTCCACCAGCTGCGTGCTGTTCTGGAAGTGCACGTTGTCGTCGCCGCTGCCGTGCACCACCAGCAGGCGCGCGCGCAGCCCGGCCGCGTTCTTCACGGGCGAGCCGCGGTCGTACCCTCCCGGGTTTTCCTGCGGCGTGCGCATGAAGCGCTCGGTGTAGATGGTGTCGTAGAGCCGCCAGTCGGCCACGGGCGCCACCGCGATCCCCGCCTTGAAGGGGCTCCCCGGCTGCTCCAGCGTATAGGCCGTCATGTAGCCGCCGTAGCTCCACCCCCAGATCCCCATCCGGCTGGAATCCACGTAGGGCTGCCGCGCCAGCCAGCGCGCCGCCTCGATCTGGTCGGCCGCCTCGCGCACGCCCAGGTTCAGGTACACCTGCTTCTTGAAGTCGCGCCCGCGGCCGGCGGTACCGCGGTTGTCCACGCTCACCACGATGTAGCCCTGCTGCGCCAGCAGCTGGTGCCACAGGTAGCGCGCGCCACCCCACGCGTCGGTCACCGTCTGCGAGCCCGGGCCGCCGTACACGTAGAGGAGGACCGGGTACTTCTTCGCCGGGTCGAAGTTGGCCGGCTTGATCATCCAGCCGTTCAGCTGCGTGCCCTCGCTCGTGCGGAAGTCGAAGAACTCGGTGGGGGCGACGGCCAGCTGCTGCAGCTTCTGCCGCGTGGCCGCGTTGTCCACCAGCGTGCGCACCACCGAGCCGTCGGTGCGGTGCAGGGTGATCACCGGCACCGCCCCGGCGCGGCTCCAGCTGTCCAGGTAGTAGGGCGTCTGCACGCTGAGCTGCACCGCGTGGGTGCCAGGCTCCTTCGACAGCCGCTCGGGCGCGCCGCCGTCCAGCCGCACGCGGTACAGGTGGCGCTGCTCGGGGCCCTGCTCGGTGGCGCTGAAGTAGACGAAGCCGTTCTTCTCGTCCACCCCGAACACCTGCGTCACGTCCCAGGCCCCCCGGGTGAGCTGGCGGGCCACGGTGCCGTCGCGGTTGTACAGGTACAGGTGGTTGTAGCCGTCGCGCTCGCTGCTCCACAGGAACTGGCGCCCGCCGCGGATGAACGACAGGTCGTCGTCCACGTCCACCCAGGCGCTGTCCGTCTCGGTGAAGAGGGTGCGGGTGGCGCCGGTGCGCGCGTCGGCCACCATCACGTCCAGCCGGTTCTGGTGCCGGTTGAGCCGCTGCACCAGCAGCTCGGTGGCCGACTCGGCCCACTCCATCCGCGCCAGGTACATGCTGGAGTCGGCGCCGGTCTGCAGCCAGGTGGTCTGGCCGCTGGACAGGTCGAATACGCCCAGCCGGGCCGTGGGGTTGGCCGAGCCCGCCTTGGGGTAGCGCAGCGAGATGGGCTGCGAGTAGCTGTCGCCGGTGTCCTTCATCCAGAAGAAGGGGCGCACCGGGTTGTCGTCGATGCGCCAGAAGGCGATGCGCTGCCCGTCGGGGCTCCAGCGCCAGCCGTCCTGCAGGTCGAGCTCCTCCTCGTACACCCAGTCGAAGGTGCCGTTGATGATGGTCTCGCTGCCGTCGCGGGTGAGCTGCGTCTCGCGGCCGCTGGCCAGGTCGGCCACCCACAGGTTGTTGTCGCGCACGAAGCCGACCTTCGCCCCATCAGGCGAGAGCTTGGCGAACTGCTGCCACCCCGGCGCGCTGGAGACGGGCGTCAGGCGCTGCGTGGCCAGATCGTAGACGTAGAACTGCCCCTTGGTGTTCTGCCGCCACACGGGCTGGCTGTTGGTGAACACCAGGAGCTTCTTCTCGTCAGCGCTCCAGGCGTAGTTCTCGATCTCGATCGCCTTCGTCTGGCCCGCCGGCACCAGGCGCGCGCCGTCCACCAGCACGGTCTTCGTCCCCGTCTGCGCGTCCTCGGCCACCAGGTTGGTGTGGTCGCCGGCCTGGACCACGTAGGAATAGCACTGGCCGTTGGCCATCCACTGGCTTTCCGGCAGCGACTGGAGCCGGAAGTCGCTGGAGAAGATGCGCTCGACGGTGAGCTGCCCCTGCGCGGCCGCGGCGGGCGCCCCGGCCAGCAGCGTGAGCGCGAACGTCAGCCCGGCCGCGGCCGGACGTGCCCTGAGTAGCATCCGCGTTCCTTACGGTGATTGGACAGGATTGAGGTGTGGCGATTGGCCGTACATCATGCGGGCGTGGTACGGCTTTGCGCCACCCCGTGTTCCCGCCGGCGCGGGAGCGACGGGGCGGGAGCGACGCGTCTCCAGGCCTCGCGTCGGCCCCCTCCCCGCGCCCGAGAGCGCGTACCCTCCCCCGCTTCGCGGGAGAGGGTGGAGGTCATGGCGCCTGCGGAGGGTGGCTCGAGGTCGGTCTATCGTGTGGCCGGTGGGATTCGGCTGATTCGTCGTCCGGGCCGCATCCCCCACGATGCTACATCGTTTCGTCGGCTGATCGCCCGGTGTTGGTCATCCCGCGTTGCCGAGCAGCATTCCCACGGCGAACACCAGGGCGCCGCCCACCACCACCTGGATGAGCGTGGGGCCCAGCGGGCTCTTCATGTAGTGCCGGCGGATGTAGGCGATGGCGAACAGCTCCACCACCACCACCACGTAGGCCAGGGTGAGCGCCGTGCTCAGGTTGGGGAGGAGGAAGGGGAGCGTGTGGAACATGCCGCCGAACGTGGTGGCCAGCCCGGTGATGGCGCCGCGGCTCCACGGGTTCCCGCGCCCGCTGATCACGCCGTCGTCCGACAGCGCCTCGGCCAGGCCCATGCTGATCCCCGCGCCGATGGACGCGGCGGCGCCCACGTAGAACGCGGCCATCGGCCGCTGCGTGAGCTCGGCCGCGGCGAACAGCGGGGCCAGGGTGCTCACGGAACCGTCCATCAGCCCCAGCAGCGCGGGCTGCACGCGCTGCAGCACCATCTCGGACGAGTGTTCGCGGACGGGCTTCGCTGAAGGTGCGTCGCTCAAGTAGGTCTCCGGCTGGGTAAGGAGTGTTCGGGCGCATGAGAATGGGGCCATGGCGTCGCCCAGTCCAGAACCGTGCCGGAGCCACCGCAGGCGGGATTCGATGATGCGCCGCCTTCTCCCACGATGTTGCCCGCCACTCAGGTGCATCGATCCCGTCCGCCGATCAGGTTCGCCGGTTGAAACCGGCGGCTGACAGGTCGGGAAGTCCGCCTTCGCGGACTGCACGCCGCCCCCGCGCCGATCCCCATCCTCCCGTCGCGCCGTAACTCAAACGAGAAACATCCCCGCAGGCCGGTAGAACGCCCCTCTCCCGGGCTGTTTCGGGGGAGGGGCAGCGCGGGCGAAGCCTCGCGCGGGGTGGGGGCCCGCCCGCGTCGCGGACGAGCATTCAATTCGTCGGCTGGATCGAAATCCCTATCCGCTTGCCGCACAACACCTTGCACGCATTCGGCGTCGCCTGCCTGGAAATCCGCGGAAGAACGTGCTTGCGGCGAGGGATGGCACGCCCTACGTTTGTGATTGAGAATCGTTCTCATTCACCTACACGTCCAAGCTCGTGCCCGAACTTCGACTGCTCGCCGCCGCCGGCGTGGCCTGTGCGCTCTGCGCCGCGCCCGCCGCCGCCCAGGCCTCTCTTCCGGCCGTGCGCCTGGCCCATATGCCCGCTTCGGCGCTGTTCGCGGGCGACACCGTGATCCCCGTGCCGTTCAGCATCGCCGCGCAACCGCTCACCGAGGCGCTGGGCGAGTATTCGCGCCAGGCCGACGTGCGCGTGCAGGTGAACGCCGCCGCCGCCGCGGGGCTGCGGTCGCACTCGGTGGCGGGGAACTTCACCGCCGCCGAGGCGCTGCGCCGGCTGCTGGAGGGCACGGGCCTCGAGGCGCGCTTCGCCGGGCCTCGCACCGTGCTGGTCACGCCGGCGGGCCCGCAGGAGTATGCGCTGACGGCCATCCACGCCGTGGGCGCGCGCAACCGCAGCTACGCCGCCGTGCGCAGCAGCACCGCCACCAAGACCGACACGCCGCTGCGCGACACCCCGCAGTCGGTGAGCGTGGTCACGCGCGAGGTGATCGCCGACCAGGCCATGCAGGGGATGGCCGACGTGGTGCGCTACGTTCCCGGCATCAGCATGGGGCAGGGGGAAGGGCACCGCGACGCGCCCACCATCCGCGGCAACGCCAGCACCGCCGACTTCTTCGTGGACGGCGTGCGCGACGACGCGCAGTACCTGCGCGACGTGTACAACGTGGAGCGGGTGGAGGCGCTGAAGGGCTCCAACGCCATGATCTTCGGCCGGGGCGGCGGCGGCGGGGTGCTCAACCGCGTGAGCAAGGAGGCGCAGTGGGCGCCCACCCGCACCCTCACCGCAGAGACGGGCTCGTACGACCACAAGCGCACCACCCTGGACGTGGGGCAGGGGCTGGGCGGCAGCGTGGCAGCGCGGCTGAACGCGATGTTCGAGAGCTCGGGCGGCTTCCGCGACCAGGCGTCGCTCGACCGCTACGGCGTGAACCCCACCCTGGCGCTGGCGCTGGGCGGGAGCACCACCGTGCGCGCCGGCTACGAGTTCTTCAGCGACCACCGCAACGTGGACCGCGGCATCCCCTCGTTCCAGGGGCGCCCGTCGGGCGCGGACGTGACGACCTTCTTCGGCAACCCCGACGTGAACCGCTCGCGGATGCGCGTGCACGCCGCGAACGCCACGGTGGAGCACACCGCCGGAGCGCTCACCATCCGCAACCGCTCGCGCTTCGCCAGCTACGACAAGTTCTACCAGAACACCTTCCCCGGCGCGGTGAACGCCGCCGGCACGCAGGTGGCGCTGAGCGCCTACAACCACGCCATCGACCGCACCAACTGGTTCAACCAGACCGACCTGATCGGCCACGCGAGCACCGGCGGGGTGGCGCACACGCTGCTGCTGGGCGCCGAGCTGGG
>Ga0247773_1000215_pt1 | contig 27550 bp, 26 predicted proteins | sample UWRJL092311B6_FD_179934 | JGI IMG/M metagenome (GOLD analysis project Ga0247773, IMG submission 179934) | Plant litter microbial communities from Arlington Agricultural Research Station in Wisconsin, United States - UWRJ-L092-311B-6 | ecosystem: Environmental > Terrestrial > Plant litter >... | reverse complement strand
GATCTCGATGGGGATGCGGAAGTCGTTCACGAAGCGCATCAGGTCGGGATCCTCGAACAGCCGGGTGCCGTGGCCGATGCGGTTGGCGCGGCAGTAGTGCAGCGCCTGGTGGATGCTCTCGGCCCCGTACGCCTCGCCGGCGTGGATGGTGGCCGCCATGTTCTTGTTGATCACGGTGTAGAAGGCATCCTTGTGCTTCTTGGCCGGGTAGTTGTACTCGGCCCCCGCCAGGTCGAACGCCACCACGCCGCGGTCCTTGTACGCCACCGTCAGGTCGGCCAGGTCGCGGCTGGTCTCGGGCTCCATGTTGCGGATCCCGCAGATGATGATGGCCGTCTCGATGCCGAAGTCCTCCTGCGCGCGCTTGAGGCCGCGCAGCGGCGCGTCCACCGTCTCGGTGAGCGGCAGCCCCTCCTGCGTGTTGAGGATGGGCGAGAAGCGGATCTCGGCGTAGCGCACGTTCTCGGCGGCCAGGTCTTCGGCCAGCTCGTAGGCGATGCGCTCGAGCGAGTCGGCGGTCTGCATCACGCTGAGGGTGATGGAGAAGCGCTCCAGGTATTCCACCAGGTTGCGCGCGTCCTGCACGTGCATGTAGTCGCGCAGCTTGTCGGGGTCGTGCGCGGGCATCTTCTTGCCGTACTCGGCGGCCAGCTCCAGCATGGTTTCGGGCCGCAGCGAGCCGTCCAGGTGCACGTGCAGCTCGGCCTTGGGCAGCCGGTGCAGCAGGTCTCGCGTTACTTGCATTGGGGTCGCTTTCCGCGTGGTGCATGGGTCGGCGCCGCTCTTACGCGAGCGCACCGCCCACCGCTGTTTTCGTACGCTCGTACGTCGTGCTTTCGTACGTCTTTCCGCGTCGCCGCCTCCGGGTACGCAAACGGGCGGCGCGCCCGCGAGAGCTCGCCACCCGTGTCGGAGGCCAGGTTACCGACCCGGTGTGATATTCTACGGCCTCCCCCCGCCTCGCGCCACCTCGCCCTCGTCTCGGTTCCCCGCCGTGCAGCCCGATCCCGGGCACACCCCCGACAAAGAGCGTTTCACACGGAGTGAGCAGAGTCAGCGGAGTCAGCGGAAGTTGTTCCGCGAACTCCGCTGACTCCGTGTACTCCGTGTGAAACTCGGTTGTTGGAGGATCGGGTTCTGGCAGGAACTGCCGATGAGGATGCACAAGCCGGCCGGCAGTTTTGGTGTCGCTCCCGGTTGATGGACACGACGCGACGGAACGGGACGTGCCACGCCGCGGAGCTGGGTTTCCTGCGGACGTGGACGGACGGAGAGCGATGGCGATTCCCGACGCGGTGGTGGTGGGCTCGGGGCCCAACGGGCTCGCGGCCGCGATCGCGCTGGCGCGGGCCGGGCGCAGCGTGGTGGTGCGCGAGGCGGCGGAGGTGATCGGCGGGGGAACGCGCACCGAGGAGCTGACGCTCCCCGGCTTCCTGCACGACGTGTGCTCCACCGTGCACCCGCTGGCGGTGTCGTCGCCCTTCTTCCGCTCGCTGCCGCTGGCCCGGCACGGGCTGGAGTGGATCCACTCGCCCGCGTGCCTGGCGCACCCGCTGGACGACGGCTCGGTGGGGCTGCTGGAGCGCTCGATGGACGCCACCGGCGCCACCCTGGGGTCCGACGCGCGCGCGTGGAAGCGGCTGCTGGGGCCATGGGTGGACCGCTGGCTGGTGCTGGCCGAAGACGTGCTGGGGCCGCTGGAGTTTCCCGACCACCCGTTCCTGCTGGCCCGCTTCGGCCTGTACGGGCTGCGCTCGGCCTACCAGGTGGCCCGGCGCAGCTTCGAGGGAGATCTCGCCCGCGCGGTGTTCGCCGGCAACGCGGCGCACTCGATGGTGCCGCTCACCCGCTCGCCCACGGCCGCCTTCGGGCTCACGCTGGCGGCCGCCGGGCACGCGGTGGGCTGGCCGATCGCGCGCGGCGGCTCGCGCAGCATCTCGCGCGCGCTGGCCGGGCACCTGCGCTCGCTGGGCGGTGAGATCGTCACCGGCGCGCCGGTGGAGAGCATCGACGAGTTCCAGGGCGTGAAGACGATCCTCCTCGACCTCACGCCCAGGCAGGTGCTGCGCGTGGCGGGGCACCGGCTGCCGGGGCGCTACCGCAAAGCGCTGGAGCGCTTTCGCTACGGCGCGGGGGCGTTCAAGATCGACTGGGCGCTCAGCGAGCCCATCCCCTGGCGCAACCCCGAGTGCCGGCGCGCGGCCACGGTGCACCTGGGCGGCACCCTGGACGAGATCGAGGCGTCGGAGCGGGCGCCTCTGGAGGGCAGGGTGCCCGACAAGCCGTTCGTGCTGATGGTGCAGCCCACGCTGTTCGACCCGTCGCGCGCGCCCGCGGGAAAGCACGTGGCGTGGGCCTACTGCCACGTCCCCTTCGGCAGCACGGCGGACATGACCCGGGCGATCGAGGACCAGGTGGAGCGCTTCGCCCCCGGCTTCCGCGACGTGGTGCTGGCGCGCAGCGTGATGGACCCGGCCGCGCTCGAGGCGCACAACCCCAACCTTGTGGGTGGCGACATCAGCGGCGGCGCGATGACGCTGCGGCAGGTGTTCTTCCGCCCCGCGCTGCGTCGCAACCCGTACTCCACGCCGGTGGACGGGCTGTACCTGTGCTCGGCATCGACCCCACCCGGCGGCGCGGTGCACGGGATGTGCGGCTTCTACGCCGCCCGCGCCGCCCTGGGCCGGAAGATGGAGGCTCCGCCGCATCGGTGAAGCACGGGCGGGTGATCTGGATCGGCGAAGAGGTTGGCCTCGATGTGCGGCTGAGCTGTGGCTGGCGGAGATCTGCACGGGCGGCTGGAAGCCGCGGCAACGATTACGGGAAGCCTCACAAACTGCGTGAGGCTGTTCCGTGAGTAGATGAGTGCCGCAGGAAGCCCGAACCCTTCTGAACAGCTCGATTGAAAGGCTTTCCGTCCGATCAAACAGGTTTCCTCTCCGCCCTGATTCCTTCCTCTGCTTCCCCCGTTCTGGACCACTTCCCGATCCATCCACTCCGTCCGTAACCGCACTCCCCGGCCCGCAACCTGCATCCACCGGCGACCCCGAATTCGGGGCGGCACGACTGCGCGCCCCGGCGCACGAACCCCAGCACGGGAGGGATGCCATGGCCCGCTACGGCATGGACTACGACCGCGGCTACCGCGGCGGCAGCGACTACGCCCGCGACTTCCGCGAAGGCGGCGACTGGTCCCGAGACGAGTTCACCGCGGGGAGCGGCCAGTACAACACGGTTCACAACGACTGGCACATCAACCGCGGCAACGACCTCGGCTCGGGGACGGCGCGCGGCTGGAATTCGGGGAGTCGTCCCATGGGCGGCGGCTACGGCCAGCAGGGTGGCAGCAGCTACGGCTTCCGCGCGGGCGGCGGGCAGGGCGCGTACGGCTACGGCGGCAGCGACCGCAACCTGGACCAGGGCGGCTACGGCGAGGCCGGGTGGACCGGCTGGAGCGGCGCCCGCGGCGGCGGCGAGATGGGCGGCGGATGGAACGGGCAGGCGGGCCAGGGCGGCTACGGCGGGTCGAGCCGCGGCTTCGGCGGCTTGGGCAACCGCGGGTACGACGTGGACGACTACCAGCGCTTCACCGCCGGCCGCGACCGAGGCCTGACCAGCGGCGGCTACACGGGTGGCGGGTACACCGGCGGCGGTGGCTACTCCGGCAGTGGTTACTCCGGCGGCACGGGCTACTCGGGCGGCGGCTACTCGGGCGGCGGCTACTCGGGCGGCGGCGGCATGGGCGGTGGATACAGCGGCGGCGGGGTCGACCGCAGCGGTACCGCTGGGGGCTACGGCGCTTCGAACTGGAGCCGCGGCTACGGCAGCGACTACGGCAACCGCGGCTACGACCACGACCTCGGCGACCGCCTGCGCGAGGGGTGGGACAACGTTCGCGACCGCGCGCGGAACCTGTTCCGCCGCTGACGCCGGGGCGGGTGACGGTGCGGGGGCCGGCGGGACGGGAGATCCGTTCCGCCGGCCCCTTCCTTTGTGCCGTAACTGGCCGGCTTCGTGCGTCCGCTCCGCCTGGAAATCCCACGCGCGCAACCGATCCACGTCTCCCGACCGTGCACCCACGCACCCGATACCCCCACGTGTCGCGACGCGCACTGGCGCTCGCGGCGGCGTGCGTGCTGGTGCCGGCGCGGCTGCTGGCACACGCGGGGGCGCCACCCGCGCCGCACGACCTGTGGCGGAGCTGGGGGCTGGAGCCCACGGTGGTCGTTCCGCTCTTCGCCACCGCGTGGCTGTACACGCGCGGGGTGGAGCGCGTGTGGCGGCGGGCGGGGCGGGGGAGGGGGGTGCGGCGCGGGCAGGCGGCGGCGTTCGCGGGCGGGATGCTGGCGCTCGCCGTCGCGCTGGTGTCGCCGGTGGACCGCGTGGCCCAGTCTCTGTTCTGGATGCACATGGTTCAGCACCTGCTGCTGATCGCCGTGGCGCCGCCGCTGCTGGTGCTGGGTGCGCCGCAGGCCGGGCTGGCGTGGGGGCTGCCGCCGCGCGCCCGGCGCGGCGTGGCGCGGTGGTGGCACGGGCTGTCGGGGGTTCGCCGCGTCGTGGCGACATTCGCGCTGCCGCTGCCGGCCATCGCGCTGCACTCGGTGGCGCTGTGGGCCTGGCACGTGCCCGCGGCGTACGAGGCGGCGGTGGCGCGGCCGGCGACCCATGCGCTGGAGCACCTGAGCTTCGTGGGCACGGCGGCGCTGTTCTGGTGGGCCGTGCTGCACCCGCGTGGGTCACTGCGGCGGGTGCCGGGGCTGGCCATCGTCGCGTTGTTCGTGATGACGGTGGAGGGCGGCGCGCTGGGGGCGCTGCTCACCTTCAGCTCCGCGCCGTGGTACGCGTCGCACCTGGCAACCGCGCCCGCGTGGGGGCTGACGGCCATGGACGACCAGCAGATCGCCGGGCTGGTGATGTGGGTGCCCGGGTCGCTGGCCTACCTGGCGGCAGCGGCCTGGGTGTTCGTGGCCTGGATCCGCGCCTCCGAGCGCCGCTCCGGGCAGGCCGAGCCCGTCCTCTCCATCCCAGAGCCGTCCACCGGCTGACCACGTGTTTCCACCACAAATCCCTGCGAAACAACGACATGCCCGCTCAGAGGACAACCGGTGTCCCCGGTGTGTGGCAGTTTTCTGCCGAAATCTTCCTCTGCACCCCCATCTGCTACAAAGAGGGTGTCAGAGGGTGGACGTAATTTGGCTAAGGTGTTATATTCATTGGACTTATGAAAGCCGGAGGCGGTCTGGCACCGTCCCTGCAAAATGATCGGGACCGAACCCACCGTGATGGACCACGCGGCGGAGGCGACAAGGCCTCCAGCGAACCGGCGGAAACGCAGGCCGTGGCGGGCATCGCGCGGAATAGACGAGCCAAGGAGCTGACGATGCGTGTTGTGAAGATTGCGATGATCATGTCCACTCTCGTGGCCGCGGCGGCCTGCCAGCGCGATGCCCAGCCGGCACAGCCCCAGCAGCAGGCCCAGCTCACCTGGCTCGACAGCCTGATGACCCAGCCGGCGCAGGCGCCCGTGGCGGCGACCGCGATGGAGCTGAACCAGACGCCGGTGGCGCTGCCCGCGGCGGCCCCCGTGGCCGAGACCAAGGTGGCCGAGCACAAGAGCACGGCCAGCACCACGCACCGCTCGTCGAGCCCGCGCCGCAGCCGCGCCCGGTCGAGCAGCGGCAGCAGCTCGTCGTCGAGCGGCACCTACGCCAGCAGCAGCGGCACCTATCGCCAGCCGCGGGTGACCACGGTGCGCCACAAGACGCGTGACGCCGCCATCGGCGCCGGCGCGGGCGCGGTGATTGGCGCGGTTGCCGGCGGGCGCCACCACCGGGTGCGCGGGGCCGTGGTCGGCGGCGTGCTGGGCGGCGTGGCCGGCGCGGTGATCGGCAACAACGTGGACAAGTCGCGCCGCGTGGAATACTGAAGTACGAAAGTGCTGAGTACGAAAGTACGAAAGTGCTGAGGTGAACGGCGGAAGCGCCTCTCCCGAGTGGTCGGGGGAGGCGCTTTTACGTAGGGCCCGGTGTGGAGACGATGGGGTCGGTGTGGAGACGATGAGGCCGGTGTGGAGACGATGGGGCCGGTGTGGAGACGATGGGGCCGGTGTGGAGACGATGGGCCCGGGGTGGAGACGATGCGGCTGAAGTCGCGGCTACGACGGCACGCAGTCCGCCTTCGCGGACTTCAACGGCGGCATCTGTGTCCATGAAAAACGAGAGCGCGGGCCGCCACACCGGCGACCCGCGCTCTGCTTACGACTCAGCACTCAGCACTTTCGTACTTCGTACTTTCGTACTTCGTACTTTCGTACTCCCTCACACCCACGTGCGCTGGATCTTGCCCACGCTGGCGATGCGGTCCTCGGCCAGGCGGTCGGCGGCCTGGTAGGTGGGGATGCCCTCGCCGGCGCTCAGCTCGAACAGGCGCAGCAGGGTGTTGTAGATGTCGCCCGCCTTGCGCATGCTGCGCTCGGGCGCCCAGCCGTTCAGCTCGCCGCACACGTTGATCAGGCCGCCGGCGTTGATCACGTAGTCGGGGGCGTAGAGCACGCCGCGGCTGTGCAACTCGTCGCCGTGGCGCTCCTCGGCCAGCACGTTGTTCGCGGCACCGGCCACGATGTCCACGTTCAGCACCTGCAGCGTCTGGTCGTTGATGGTGGCGCCCAGCGCGCTCGGGGCGTAGACCTCGGCGCGCACCGCGTAGATCTCGTCGGGGCCCACGGCCGTGGCGCCGAAGTCGCGCACCACCTTCTGCACCTTGTCGGTGTCGATGTCGGTCACTACCAGCCGCGCGCCGTCGCCCGACAGGTACTGGCACAGGTAGTAGCCCACGTGGCCCACGCCCTGGACGGTCACCGTCCTGCCGGCCAGGTCGTCGCTGCCGTAGCGGTGGCGGGCGGCGGCCTTGATCCCCTGGTACACGCCGTAGGCGGTCACCGGCGACGGGTCGCCCGAGGTGCCGGGGAGGCCCGTGACGTGCTGCGTCTCCATGGCGCAGTATTCCATGTCGTCGGGCGAGGTGTTCACGTCCTCGGCGGTGATGTAGCGCCCCTTCAGGCTCTCCACGAAGCGGCCGTGCGCGCGGAAGATCTCCTCGCGGCGCGTGGTGCGCGGATCGCCGATGATCACGCTCTTGCCGCCGCCCAGGTTGAGCCCCGCGACCGCCGCCTTGTAGGTCATCCCGCGCGACAGCCGCAGCGCGTCGATGAAGGCCTCCTGGTCGCTTCCGTAGTTCCAGAAGCGCGTGCCGCCCAGCGCCGGCCCCAGCACGGTGTTGTGGATGGCGATGATGCCCTTGTATCCGCACGAGGGCTCGTGGCAGAACACCACCTGCTCGTGCTCGTGCTGGGAGATCAGGTCGAACAGTTCCATACCGGTTCCATCTTCCATGTTTCAAAGTTTCCGGCGCCGGTCCTGGCCGGCGATGGCACTTCTGTCGAATGGCGGACTTCCTGGCCGGCGCCGCCCTACCGGTACAGCTCGCGCGCGATCACGGTGCGCTGGATCTCGCTGGTTCCTTCGTAGATCTCGGTGACCTTGGCGTCGCGGAACAGCCGCTCCACCGGGTACTCCTTGATGTAGCCGTAGCCGCCGAACACCTGCACCGCCTCGGTGGTCACGTACATCGCCGCCTCGCTGGCGAACAGCTTGGCCATGCTGGCGATCTGCGTGGTCTTCCCCCCCGCCTCCTTGATGGCGGCGGCGCGGTGCAGCAGCCCGCGGGCGGCCTCCACGCGCGTGGCCATGTTGGCGAGCTTGAACTGCATCCCCTGGAAGTCCTTGATGGCGCTGCCGAACTGCTTCCGCTCGGCCGCGTAGCGGATCGCGTGCTCCAGCGCGCTCTGCGCGATCCCGATCGCCAGCGCGGCGATCCCCATGCGCCCGCCGTTGAGCCCCTGCATGGCGTAGATGAAGCCGTGCGAGGGGTCGCCCAGCACCTGCTCGTCGGGGATGAACATCTCCTCGAAGGCCACGCCCACCGTCTCGGAGGCGCGCTGGCCCATCTTGTCTTCCTTCTTGCCGACGATGTAGCCCTTCGTGTCGGTGGGCACGATGAAGGCGCCGATGCCGCGCGAGCCGCGGCGGTTGCCCGGCTGGTCGGTGCGCACCATGGTCACCACCACGTCGCCGAAGCCGCCGTTGGTGACCCACGCCTTGGCGCCGTTGAGCACCCAGCCGCCGTCGGTCTTGCGGGCCTGGGCCTGCATGGCGGCCGCGTCGGAGCCGCTGTCGGGCTCGCTGAGCGAGAAGGCGCCCAGCAGCTCGCCGCGGGCCATGGGCTTGAGCCAGCGCTCCTTCTGCTCGTCGCTGCCGTTGGCCAGGATCATCTGGGTGGGCAGCGAGTTGTGCACGCTCATGGCCACCGCCACGCTGGCGTCGCCGCGCGCGATCTCCTCCAGCGCCACCAGGTAGGCGGTGGTGTCGAGCCCCAGCCCGTCCCACTCCTCGGGGATCAGCATCCCCAGGAAGCCCAGCTCGCCCAGGCTGCCGATCACCTCGCGGGGGAAGTGGCTCTCGCGGTCCCATTCTTCCGCGTGCGGGCGGAGCTCGTTGTCGGCGAACTCGCGGGCCAGGTCGCGGATCTGCTGCAGTTCGGGGTTCATTTCGTCAAACCATAGGACAAAACCCGTCCCGCCCGTCGTCGCGGGCGGCCATCCGGGCTCAAGGCCGAAGATTCTTCGCTACGGGATGCTTCGCTACCGGGTGCTGAGTGCTGGGTGCTGAGTGCTGAGTGCTATGTGTCCTGCTCGCCAGCACCGTCTCCGCCGCGCCCCAGCGCATGGGCGTAGACCAGCGGGATGGAGCGGAACAGCGCCAGCACCGACTCGTCGGCCCCGTCGCGCAGGTGCTTGCGCGCGCGGTCGAAGGGGAGCACCTGGTTCTGCGCGTCGAAGCGCACGGCCCACCCTTCGTCCGTGGCCGTCCACGCACCGCCGAACGCCGCAACGATCGACTCGCCCAGCACGGCGCCGATCAGCGTGGTGTACTGCTCCAGCAGCTCGGGCGAGACGGGGCGCGTGCCCTCCACGAACTCGTCCACGAACGCCACCATCCCGTCGCCGTACTCCGCCGGCCCGCCGTTGGCGGCGATCACCGCGGCGAACCGCTGCGCCGCCTCGTGCACCGGCGTCACGTCGGCGTCGAGGGATCCCGAGACGTCCTGCTGGCTGTTCCCTGTCCCCTGTCCCCTGTCCCCTTGCGTTCCCCCACCCGCCGAGCGGAAGACGGCGAGGATCGAGCTGCCGCTGCCCTCGCGCAGGTGCGCCATCGTCGCACGGAAGGGATGCAGCCGCGTGCCGTCGCCCAGCTCCACCGCCCACTCGCCCTCGTCGTCCACCCAGGCGCCGCCGTGCTGCGCAAGAAGCGCTTCGCCCAGGAAGCCGCCCACCAGCGCGGTGTGCACGCGCAGCTGGTCGTCGGTCTCCACCGGGCGCACGGCCTCCACGTACTGGTCGGCCCAGGCCACGCCGGCCTCGTCGTAGGTCAGCTCGCGCCCCGCGTCGGCCGAGAGCTTCGCGAACAGCTCGGCCGCCTCGCGCAGCTTGGCCGTGGCGCTCACGCCGCGGCGTAGCTGTAGAAGCCTTCGCCCGTCTTGCGCCCCAGCTTCCCCGAGGCGACGTACTTCCGCAGCAGCGGGCAGGGGCGGTACTTGTCGTCACCCAGCCCGCGGTGCAGCACCTCGAGGATCGCCAGGCAGGTGTCCAGCCCGATCAGGTCGGCCAGCGCCAAGGGGCCCATCGGGTGGTTCATCCCCAGCTTCATCACCGTGTCGATGGCCTCGCGGGTCGCCACGCCCTCCATCAGGCAGAACACGGCCTCGTTGATCATGGGCATGAGGATGCGGTTGGCCACGAAGCCGGGGTAGTCCTGCGCCTCGGCCACCGTCTTCCCCAGCTTTTCACTCGTTTCGACCACCAAGCGCGTTGTCTCGTCCGACGTGGCCAGCCCGCGGATGATCTCCACCAGCTTCATCACGGGAACCGGGTTCATGAAATGCATCCCGATCACCTGCTCCGGCCTCTTCGTCCTCGCCGCGATCTCAGTGATGGAGATGGACGACGTGTTGCTGGCCAGGATGGCGTGTGCCGGCGCCGCCGCGTCTACAGCCTCGAAGATGCGGAACTTGAGGTCGGTGTTCTCGGTCGCGGCTTCGACCACGAGGTCGGCGTCCCTGACCCCCTCGGCCAGCTCGCTCGCGACCGAGATGCGCCCCAGCGCGGCGTCGCGGTCGGCCTCGCTGAGCGCGCCCTTCTTGATCTGCCGGTCAAGGTTGCCGGTGATGGTCTTCCGCGCGGCCTCGAGCGCCTGCGCGCTCACGTCGATCATGGTCACGTCGTAGCCGTTCTGCGCGAACACGTGCACGATGCCGTTGCCCATGGTTCCCGCGCCGACCACCGCCACCTTCCGGATCTCCGCCATCCCTCTATCCCTCAAAGCAGGTTCAGTTCAGCGTTCGGCTGATTGGAAAGTCAGCCCCATGCCGCTCACCGGCGGCTGAAGCCGCAGCAACGACTACGGGAAGCCTCGCAAGCTGCGCGAGGCTGAAAACGGTCCTCGGCGCTTCGCCTCCGCGTTCGCGCGCGATCGGATGGATCGGCTCCGTACGATCAGCTCAGCACCATCCACAGCACGAAGTAGATCGCGATCAGGGCTCCCCCGAAGGCGATCGTCCACACGCCCGCGTTCATCCATCCGCGCGACCCGGCCGCCCGGCCCGCCGCCTGGTGCTGGTCCACCGCGGCCTTCGGGCTCCCCGCGAAGTAGACGTCGCGGATCCCCAGGTAGCGGCCGCCCAGGGCGCCGCTCAGGCCGAACATCACCGCCAGCACGCCGGCGCAGAACACGCTCAGCAGCCAGATGCGCGTGCGGTCGGCCGCCGGGCTCAGCCCCAGCGCGCGGAAGGGGAAGAGCAGCGGCACCAGGAGCGCGAACACGGCCGCCGCGCCCGCGGCGCTCCCCCAGAAGCGGATCCCATGCTTCACGCTCCGCCTCCCAGCCGATCGTCCACCAGCGGCCGCAATCCCGCCATCCGCGCCGACTCGCGCAGCCACGGCGCCCACAGCAGCAGCGCGATCAGCAGGACGATCACCGCCGTCCCCGCGATCCCCGCCTCGGGCCCGAAGTCGCCGCCGGTCACCCAGCGCGGGCCCACGGACAGCTCGCTGTAGAGCGGCGTGTCGCGCACCAGGCCGCTCACGGGAAAGTCGAGCAGCGCCGACATGGTCCAGTTCCACCCCAGGTGCACCCCGGTGCAGAACCAGAGCGAGCGGGTGCGCAGGTACGCCCACCCCAGCATCACGCCGGCCAGGAAGATGTTGGCCAGCCCCACCCAGTCGATCGCCGGGTTGTTCCAGTGCGCCAGCGCGAACAGCGCCGACGACGCCAGCACCGCCGGCCACGCGCCGATCCCCTGCACCAGCGCCTGGAACGGGTAGCCGCGGAACAGCACTTCTTCGGCCGCGGCCGCCACGGCGAACAGGAGCAGCGCCTGGGCGAGAGCGGCGACATATTCGGTCGCCGAACCGCTGTCGGCAACCCATCGCACGGTTCCAGCCACCGTGAGCACACCCACGGCCAGCGCGATCGCTGCTCCGCCCAGCGCGAACCCGAGCGCCGAATCGCGCGGCGCCGCGCGGTCGGCGGCGAAGCCCAGCGCGCCGACCGGGCGCCGGTCCATCCACGCCAGGATCGCCCAGCCCGCCGCCAGCCCGGCTCCCAGCTCCACCGCGGTGGTCGGCCCGATCCCCGGGCGGACCCCGGCCGCGCTCACCGCCGCGAACAGCACGACCATGAAGAAGGCGAACGCGCCGGTCCACATCGCGATCCGCCACCCGGAGCGCACACCCCAAGGGCCGTAAAAGACGCCGTAAAGCGGCGGCTGGCCGTGGTGGGGCGGCGGTGCGGCCGGGTGCGGGGGCACGCCTGCGCCGTGCGGGGGGAGCCCGGGGGTGTTCACGCGGCCACCCGCGCGGCCGACGCCGGCTGCTGTGCTTCGTCCGGAACGAGCGCGAGCTTGCGGACGAGGAACTCCTCCAGCACCGGCGTGTCGCGCCGCTGCCGCCACCGGGCGAACAGCCTCACGACCGCCGCGACCGCGAGCACCACTCCGGCACGCGCCAGCCGGCGCGCCGGCGCAGGCTCCGCGAACGGCACCGACATCGCCGCCACGCACATGGCCCAGCCGAAGGCGAAGAGATACAGGAAGACCGCCAGGGGATAGAACCCGAACTTCGCGGTGATCCTGCTCCCGGCGCCCCCGGGGCTTACGGTCGCGCTGCAGAAGGTGGCGAACGGGTCCGCGAAGTCGGGCTGCACCTGCACGCGAAAGTGGAAGGCGTTGAAGCTGCCCATCAGCGGCCGGTAGCCACGCTCGAAGGCGGGTGACCCCCGTACGTGGAACATGGGGATGCCGGCCCGGGTGTCCACGTTCTCCCGCATGAACTCGCGGACCTCCGCGGGAGCGAGCGGGGTCCGCCAGACGATTCTTCGTCCCATCGCCTCGATCGACCGCGCGTTCGGGGAGATCAAAAAAGCAAGCGCCGCCCGGCTCGCTCGCCGGGCGGCGCTCCTCACGCCAGGGTCAGACTCGCTCCACGCTGAGCGCCACGGCGTCGCCGCCGCCCAGGCACAGGGTAGCGAGGCCGGTCTCCTTGTCGCGGTCGTGCATGGCGTGCAGCAGCGTGGTGAGCACCCGCGCGCCCGAGGCGCCGATGGGGTGGCCCAGCGCCACGGCGCCGCCGTTCACGTTCACGCGGTCCCAGTCCCACCCCAGCCCGGCGCCGTCGGCCAGCGCCTGCACGGCGAAGGCCTCGTTGGCCTCGATCAGGTCGTAGTCGCTGATGCCGGTGCCGCTCTTCTTCATCAGCTTCTTCACCGCCTCGATGGGGGCGAAGAAGAGCTCGTTGGGCTCCACCGCGCCGGTGCTGTAGGCGGTGATGCGGGCCAGGATGGTGAGGCCGTTGGCGCGCGCGTACTCCTCGCTCACCACCACCACGGCGGACGCGCCGTCGTTCATGGAGCTGGCGTTGCCGGCGGTCACCACCGGGTCGGTCACGTCCTTGGGCGCGTCCTTGGCGAAGGCGGGGCGCAGCCTGCCCAGCGTGTCCATCGACGTGTCCTCGCGCGGGTTTTCGTCGGTGTCCACCACCGTCGGGCCCTTGCGGCCGGGGACTTCGACGGAGACGATCTCGTCCTTGAACTTGCCGGCCTTGATGGCCTCCACGGCCTTGCGGTGGCTGGCGACCGAGAACTCGTCGGCCATCTGCCGGGTGACGCCGGCCTTCTTGGCGGTGTACTCGGCGTGCCCGCCCATGTGCACCTCACAGAACGAGCACCACAGGCCGTCGCGGATCAGCCCGTCCACGATCGTCTGGTCGCCGAACTTGATGCCGTTGCGGTAGCCGTAGAGGTAGTGCGGCGCGTTGGACATGCTCTCCTGCCCGCCGGCCACGATCACCGAGTTGTCGCCCGCGCGGATCGACTGGGCGGCCAGCATCACCGCCTTGAGCCCCGAGCCGCACACCTTGTTGATGGTGAGCGCGCTGACGGTGGCGGGAAGGCCGCTCTTGATGGTGGCCTGGCGCGCGGGGGCCTGCCCCACGCCGCCCTGCACCACGTTGCCCATGATCACCTCGGCCACGTCCTCGGGCTTCACGCCCGCGCGCTCCACGGCGGCGCGGATGGCGGCGGCGCCCAGGTCGGGCGCCGACAGCGGCGCCAGCGCGCCCAGGAAGCGGCCGATGGGCGTGCGCACCGCGCTGACGAGCACGGGCGTGGTGCGGGGGTCGCGTGCGATATCGATCATCTCAGCCTTCCAGGTGGTTTGATTGAAGTCCGTCGTCTACCGTCTGACCATCCGATCCTCGACTGTCGAACGGGCGATCGCCGAGTCCCACACGCTACATCCGTTCCCAAGCCCCGCGGGCCCCCTCCCCGCGCCTTAGGGCGCGTACCCTCCCCGCGCTTCGCGGGGGAGGGTGGGGGAGTCCGCGGACAGCGCGCTCCTCTCGTGCTGTTCACCCCTCCCCCGCCGGAGCGCGGGGAGAGGGCTGGGGGGAGGGGCCGCCGCGGCATGCGGAAGACCTTCATCCGCACGACATGGTTACGCCCTTACCCCACGTCCTCCAGCCGCACGCCCTTCCCATCCGCCACCGCGTACCCCCAGGGCGTGAACGGGTCGTGCGTGCTCACCATCAGCCAGCGCTCGTCCACCGCGCGGCGGAGGAGGGCGCGCTTGCTTTCCAGCGTCACCAGCGGCTCCACGTCGTAGCCCATGATCCACGGCAGCGGGAGATGCGCCATCGTGGGCACCACGTCGGCCAGGAAGCACGCCGTCTCGCCGGCGGACGTGACCAGCACCGACTGGTGGTGCGGGCAGTGGCCGGGCGTTCGGTACACCGACACGCCCGGTACGATCTCCACGTCACCCTCCACCAGCTCCAGCCGGCCCGCTTCCATCACCGGGTCGAAGTTGTTCGGCAGGTAGCTGGCGGTGGTGCGCTCGTTGGCCCGGTGCGCCCACTCCCACTCGCCGCGCTGCACGTGGTACGTGGCGTTGGGGAAGGACGGATGCACCCGCCCCTCGGCGTCGGCGAAGGTGTTGCCCCCCGCGTGGTCGAAGTGCAGGTGCGTGTCGATCACCACGCCCACATCGGCCGCGTCGAAGCCGGCCAGCGCGATGGCTTCCTGCAGGCGATCGGGATACCGCGGATCGGACGAGGCGTTCTCGACGCCGTAGATGTCGAGGAACTTGTCGTTCTCCTTGTTCCCCAGCCCCGTCTCGATCAGCACCAGCTGGTCGGCCGTCTCCACGAGGAGGCAGCGCAGCGCCAGGGGGATGCGGTTGCGCGCGTCGGCGGGGATGCGGCGCTCCCACAGGGGCTTGGGGACCACGCCGAACATGGCGCCGCCGTCCAGCCGCTGCAGCCCCGCCTCCAGCGCGTGGATGCGCAGCCGCCCCAGCGTGCGCGTGCGCACCAGCACGTCCGTCGCCAGCGTCCTCTCCGCCGCCCCCGTCATGCCGACTCCATCGACTGCGGCGTGGCGCGGCGCTTCTTCCGCGAGGCGCGTTTTCCCAGCACCGCCTGCAGCTCGTTCCAGTTGGCCGCGCCGCGTTCCTCCAGCATCTCGATGAAGCGGATGAGCAGCTTGGCGGTGGCCACCGCGTCGTCCAGCGCGCGGTGCCGGCTCTCGATGCGCAGCCCGAAGTACAGCGCCAGCGAGTCGAGCCCGCGCGACGGCAGCTCGGGGAGGAGCTTGCGGGCCAGGCGCACGGTGCACAGCTGGCGGCCGCGCGGCTGCATCCCGGTGGCCATGTGCATCTCGTGGCACATGAAGCGCCAGTCGAACGCCGCGTTGTGCGCCACGAACACCCGCCCGGCGATCGCGTCGGACACGCGCGACGCCACCTCGCCGAAGCGCGGCGCGCCCGCCACCATCTGCTCGGTGATGCCGGTGAGCGAGGTGATCATCCCGGGGATGCGGCGGTCGGGGTTGATCAGCGTGCTGTACGTGTCGGTGATCTTGCCGCCCGAGACGCAGACGGCGCCCACCTCGGTCACCCGGTGGCCGCGGTAGGGCGAGCCGCCGGTGGTCTCGAAGTCGACCACCACCCACTCCTCCTCCCACAGCGACCGCAGCGGCTCGGCGTCCTCCACCTGTGCCGGTGCCGCGTCGGGTGACGCACGGCGCTTGCGCCCCCGCCGGCTCTGGGCCGACGGCGGCATGGGCGAGGGCGAGTAGAACGAGCCGGCCGAGGGCGCCAGCGACCACACTCCGTCGGCGGAGACGCGGAAGCGAGGGTCGGTGCCAAGCAGCGCGAACACCGCGGCCGCCGCGGCCCCGGCGCCGTGGGTGATGCCCAGCACCCGCGCGGCGATCTCGTGCGTGGGCGCGGGGCCCGCGTCCAGCAGGACCAGCGCGCGGTCGGCCAGGCCGCCCGGGCGCTCGAAGCGCACGTTGTCGAGCGCGAAGGCGAGCTGCGTCACCAGATGTCGTCGCGGCAGATGGGAAGCGTCATGCAGCGGCCCCCGCCGCCGCCCCGCACCAGCTCGGCGCCCTCGAAGGCGATCACCGCCCGGTCGCCGTCCTCCAGCTCCACCTCGCCCGTCAGGAACTCGATGGCGTCGATGATCCGGTAGCCGCCCACGCGCTCCATCTCGCGCATGGTGGCCTCGTTGCGCGTGTAGCCCAGGACCACGCCGGGGCGCACCGCGATGAAGTTGCACCCGCTGGACCACTGCTCGCGCTCCTGCCGGGTGGGGTGCTGGCCGCCGCACCAGATGGGCTCCAGCGGCAGCCCCACCTCCTTGAGCCCCGCGAACACGTCGTCGTAGGCCCGCACCCCCGTGCCGTCCGGCTTGTAGTACAGCACCGGCAGCCGCGCGGGGCCGAAGAAGTAGGGTGGGTACACCACGCAGTGCTCGCGGTCCACCATGGTCATGATCATGTCCAGGTGGATGGCCGGGCTCTCGGCGGGGAGCACGACGACGAGAACGTGCTCCACGCCAGCCTTGTCGCGCAGCCCCTCCACCAGCCCCTCGATGGCCGCCGGGCTGCTGCGCTCGCTGAGGCCCACCATGGCCAGGTCGGGGCGCAGGATCAGCACGTCGCCGCCCTCGATGGTGTAGTCGCTGCGCCGCTCCTCGGTGCCGTCGTAGATGAAGCCGCCGTTGCTGAGCGCCGGGTGGTAGAGGAAGAGCGCCTTCATCAGCAGCTCCTCGGTCCACCTCACGGCGTAGCGCATGGCCCCGATGATCACCGCGTCGTTCACCACCATGGCGGCGTCGCGGGTGAAGAACAGGTTGGGGAGCGGGGGCAGCTCGTAGCTCACCTTGTGGAGGAGCCGGGAGATGGGCCCCATCGGCGCCTCCACCCCCTCCACGAAGCGGCGGATCAGCTCGTCGCCCGGCATCTCGTACAGCCCCACCGCCAACGGCTCCGACGACGCCACCTCGAGCACGCGCTGCACCAGGAACTCGCGAACCTCGCGCTCGTCCACGATGTCGGACAGCAGGTCGCGCACGTCCAGCACGTCGCAGAAGCGCGACAGGATCGCCCGGAAGCGCTGGTGCTCGCGCCGCGCCTGGTCCAGGTCGATGATGTCGTCGTAGAGGAACTGCTCGCGGTTGGACGGCGTGACGGCGAGCAACTCGGCGCCCGGCGTGTGGCAGAGCACCATCCGGAGCGGCCCGATCTCGGAGGTGACGCGGACTTTCTGGGGTTTTGCGGCTAGGGTCGGCATAGTGCCATGAAAGCTAGCCGCCCGGCCCGAGGGCGGCAATCCGGTGTTACGGGAGATGTACGGCGAGAACGGCGAAGCCGTGAAGAAACGCCGCCCTCAGGGGAGAGCGGATCCCGGAGAGCGGCGCGTAGGTCGTCACCGGCGCGCGTCAGCAGCCGCAGGTGATCTCGCTGTTGTACGCGCAGTCGGCACAGCCGGTGTACGGCCACGAGAAGCACCCGCCGGCCGACTCGTAGCAGCCCTGCACGCAGGTGGCGTAGTCGCAGGTGCCGCCCAGGCCGCACGTGTAGTCGTTGCAGGTGGCGCCGAAGTAGGTGGGCGCGGGTGGCTTGTGGGCGGCCACGGTGCCGCGCCGGCCCTCCGGCACGCGCGTTTCGAACGAGGCGACCTCGAGGTCGGTGAGGTCGAGCTTCAGCTTGCGCATGGCGTCGGCTTTCCAGGTTGGGCTGTGCGGGATTGAACGCGACCGTCGTCCCGTCCGGTGAACGGCTCGGGTGGGTGGGCCCGGTGCCGGACCCGAGGCGCGAACGGACGTGGCGGGCTCGCGAGCCGCGCCACGTCCCTCCGCCGTGACGCTTCAGGCGTAGTAGCACTGCGGGCAGTAGGTGAGCGGCCAGCTTCCGCACACGCCGCCGGCACAGGTGCCCTGGCAGGTGTTGCCGCAGGTGTTGTAGCAGGTTTCGCTGCCGTCGCAGGTGTAGCGGCCGTCGGCACTCACCGCGGGTGCGGTCTTGTGCCCCGCCACCGTGCCGCGCTCGGCGGCCTCGTCTGTGCCGGCGGTGAAGGAGGTCACTTCGAGCTCGGTGAGCTCCAGCTTGGAACTCCGTACCCGTGCGGCACGGATGAAGACACCATATTCCGCGCAAATCCGTTGCGCCACCTCGCCCGGTCCCGGCCCGCGCCCTTTGGACCCATGCGAAAAGCGCCACCGCCCGAACGGGCCGTGGCGCTCCCCAGATGGATCAGTCCACGCCGCAGGCGAAGGCGATGCACGTGTGCTGCCCACAGTTGGTCTGGGCGCAGGTGTACGCGCACGTCTCCATCGCGGCGTCGCAGGTGATGTGAGGGCCGCTGGCCTCGATGTTCAGCTGGCCTCGCACCGTTCCACGCGCGCCGCTCTCCGCGCGCACCTCGAACGAGACGACTTCCAGCTCGGCCACTTCCAGCTTCAGCTTGCGCATCTTCCGGCTCCGGGTAGGGAGAAGACGATCCGCGCCGGAATGGCACGGACCGGCACGAGTGCCACACCCGGTACTCGCGTCTTTCGAGCACTTGGAGGGCGGCAGGTGGGCGGGAATCGGGACTGCTGGAGTGGGCCAGGCAGGTGGGTTGCGTCACCGCGTGTTTCAACACCGGCAATATAAGAACCAAACGAGCGCCACGCTACGTCCGTGGTGCGGGTTGCGGGGACCGGCCCATGCGCAAAACGCCCCCGCCCGTCCGGGGGCGATGGCGTTCGTCGGCTCGTAGATGGAATCATCCCGCGGCCCCTCCGCCGTGGCCGGCCCTCTCATCTAATACCAGATCCGCATGAATCATTGCGGCGGCAGGACCTGCCGAGGTGTCACACGGAGGCACAGAGGCACAGAGAAAAACCCGCAGTTCTCTGCGTCTCTGTGCCTCTGTGTGAGAAAGCAGTTCAGCCGGATCTGGTATCAGCCCTTGCCGCTGGCCAGCGCGAAGGAGAGGCCTTCCAGCTCCAGCGTCACGTCCACGTTGCGGAGGGTGACGCCGCGGGGAACGCGCAGGCGGGCGGGGGCGAAGTTGAGCAGCGACTTCACGCCCGCGGCCACGGCGCGGTCCACCACGCCCTGCGCCGCCTCGGCGGGCACGGCCACGATCACGATGTCCACCCGGCGCTCGCGCAGCGTGGTGTCGAGCTCCTCGTCGGGCTGCACGGTGAGGCCGCCCCAGCTCTGGCCGATCTTGGCGGGGTCGCTGTCGAACACGGCGCGGATCTGGAAGCCGCGCGCCTCGAAGTCGCGGAAGCTGCTGAGCGCCGAGCCCAGGCGGCCCGCGCCGATCACCGCCACGTTCCAGGGGCGGGTGAGCCCCAGGATCTGGCGGATCTCGCCCAGCAGCTCGGGCACCGAGTAGCCCAGCCCGCGCTTGCCGAAGCTGCCGAACAGCGACAGGTCCTTGCGCACCTGCGCCGACGTGGTGCCGCCGCGGTGCGCCAGCTCGCCGCTGGAGATGGTGTCGCTCCCCGCGGCCTCGGCCTCCTGCAGGAACCGCAGGTACAGCGAAAGCCGGCGCACCGCCGACTCGGAGATCTTCTTCATACCCGCAAGCGACTGCTGCACGCCATCACCCCGGCGCGGACGATGCCCGCGCCAGTTTGTGAAATCATTCACAATGATAGGGCGCAGGGCACCATGCGTCAACGGACGAATGGATTAGCGGGGACCGGCGCTTCGGGAAGCGGGCGGGCGGCAGGGTGAGCGCCGGGTCGGGGCCTGGTGGCCAGCCGTACAAATGGATGTCGTCCTGTCGCCCACGGCGCCGGGTGTGGCACTCCAGAGGGGGTCAGCGGCGCGCGCTCAGGTGGCCTAGCTGATCGCCGCCGAGCTGTACACCGTGCAACTCGGCGAGAAAACGGGCGTTCTCGGGAAACTGCCCGATCAGCCGCAACAGCGAGTCGGCGGCGGCGTTCTGAGGGACCGTTCCTCGTTCCCATCGTACAACGGTGTTCACACCAACACCCAGCAGCCGTTCGAAGGCAGGTTGGGTGAGACCGTAACGGCGGCGCACTTCGCGGACTTGCTCCGGCGTGAGTAGCCCGTCCTGCTCGCGGATTCGAGTGGTTGCCCGCCGCATCACGGCATCCATCATCCCCGGGAGGTACAGTTCTTCTCCGCACTGCGTGCACCGGTAGAACTCGTCCTCGCCGTCCACCGAACGGCCGCCGACGGAAATCGGACGAACCTCGCGGACGAGCTCGGCTCTTCCGCCGCAGGCTTCGCAACCGGCATCGCTCACCGCGCTCACCCCGCGACGGTTTCGGCCTCGGCAAGCTCCTTCTTGGCGATGTCGATCCACGTCTTTTGCGCTTTGCGGTAGTGGCCGGGGGAGAGGCGGGCGTGGCGGACGATCTGGTCGAAGAGCGCGTTGGCCTCGGGCGTGCGGCCCATCTGCTTGAGCGCCAGCGCGAAGCGGCAGCGCGCCTCCTCGCCCACCACCGGGCGGCTGAGGATGGACTGGTACTCGCGCACGGCACCCTCCATGTCGCCGGCGTCTTCGTAGATGGCGGCGCTCAGCATCAGGTGGTCGTCGCGCAGCTTGGTGGCGTGCGCGCGCGCCCGCTCGAAGGTGTCGCGTGCCTCCGCACCGCGTCCGGCGGTATGGTAGGCGTAGGACAGCTCCGCCAGCACCAGCGGGTCGTCGGCATAGAGGCCGGTGAGCGACTGCTGGTAGATGGCGATGGCGTCCTCCGTTCGTTCCGCGCGCACGTAGGCGCGGGCCAGCGCCAGGCGGTTGTTGAGGCTGTTGCTGAGCGCCACCTGGTCTTCCAGCCGCGCGATCTCGGCGGCAGGGTTCAGGCGCTCCTTCACCTTCTGCGCGGTGGTGCCGATGCTGTCGCGTGCGCGCATCTCGGGAAGGTACTCCACCAGCAGGTACACCAGGCTCCCCACCAGCGGAAAGAAGAGGATCACGAAGAGCCACGCGGGCTTCCCGCGGCGCAGGCAGTGCACGGCGAAGAACACCTGCACCGCCAGGATCAGAAGCGAGGGGAGGTAGAAGATCGAGGGCATGAACATGGGCCGGCGGCGCGTTGGGCGTGCCAGGGGATGCGGGCGGGGTGTGGTCTACAAGATCGAAACGAAGCGAGCGCCGCGCAACGGGCGGCGCTCGCGGGGGTCCACAGGAGATCGCGGCGAGGTCGAAGAGGTGCGGGCGGCACTGTGCGGCCGCCTCCCCCGTGTCAGTAGAAGATCCCCGGCGCCTCGCGGATGAAGCGGTTGTGCTCGAGCGTGTCGAGCATGAAGTCGGCCACGTCGGCGCGGGCGATGCGGGGGAACCAGCGCTTCTTCACCGCCTCGGGGCCGGCGCGGTACTTCCCGGTGAGCAGCTTGTTGTTGAGCGCGCCGGGCCGCGCGATCGTCCACTCGGTGTCCGACTCGCGGATCGCCTGCTCGGCGGTCTCCTTGTCGGCGAAGATGTTCTTGAGCAGGGCGGGGAGGAGGACCAGGTTGTACATCGGCCCCAATTGCCCCTTGCTGTCGCCCACGCCCAGCGACGACACGAAGATCAGCCGCTTCACCTTCTGCCGCTTCATGGCGGTGAGCAGGTTGCGCACGCCGTCGGAAAGGACGGTGTTGGGCTTGCGGTCGTTCACGCCGACGGCCGACAGCACCGCGTCCTGCCCCTTGAGCGCGGCCTCCAGCGACTTCGGGTCGCCGATGTCGCCCTGCACCACCTCCAGCCGCGGGTGCACCGCCTTCACCTTCTCGGGCTTGCGCGCCACCGCCCGCACGCTGTGCCCGTGCCCCAGCGCCTGCTTCACCAGCTCGCGCCCGGTTCCGCCCGTGGCCCCCAGGATCAGCACCTGCATGGTTCTTCCGTGCGAAAGTGCGAGAGTACGAAAGTGCGCACGTGCCGTCTCCCCGCGGGAGCAACCCGTCGCGCCAGCAACGCGGCGCGCACATGCGAACTCCGCGCCGCCCGCGCGGCCGCTGTGGTTCGCCGGCTTCCAGGCTGCTACCTCCGCGTCCGTGGCTGGTGGGGAAGATGTGCCTTCGTGCGAGTGACCCGGGTCGCCATCTAGCCCTCGATCTGTTGATCCCCGTCCACAGACGGATCGACCGTGCCGGCGGGATTCCGCTCACCGCGCCCACGCGGTACACTTCGTTCGATTCAGTCCCCATCCGAACTGGAAAACTGTCGACCGATGCCTGAGCTTCCCGAGGTCACCGTCTACATCGACGCGCTGCAGCGGCGGATCGTGGGAGAGACGCTGCTGGGGATCCGACTGGCCAACCCGTTCGTGCTGCGCAGCGTGCAGCCGCGGCCGGCGGAGCTGGCGGGGAAGCGCGTCGTCGGCCTGCGCCGCGTGGGCAAGCGCATCGTGATGGAGATGGAGGGAGGCGACTTCATCGTCATCCACCTGATGGTGGCCGGGCGCTTCCGCTGGCTGGAGGAGGGGGGTGCGAAGGTGCCGGGGAAGATCGGGCTGGCGGCGTTCGACTTCGGCAGCGGGACACTCGTGCTCACCGAGGCGGGGAGCAAGCGCCGCGCGGCCATCCACCTGGTGCGCGGCGAGGAGGCGCTGGCCGCGATGGACCCGGGCGGCATCGACGTGATGCAGGCCACGGAGGCGGAGTTGCGCGAGGCGCTGCTCCGTGAGCGGCACACGCTCAAGCGCTCGCTCACCGACCCGCGCCTGTTCAGCGGCATCGGCAACGCCTACTCCGACGAGATCCTGCACCGCGCGCGGCTCTCGCCCGTGCAGCTCACCACCAACCTCGACGACGGGGAGATCGGCCGCCTCTTCCACGCCGTGCGCGACACGCTGGCCGAGTGGACCGACCGCCTGGGCCGCGAGGCGGGCGACGGCTTTCCCGCGAAGTTCACCGCGTTCCACCCCCAGATGGCGGTGCACGGGCGGTTCGGCCAGCCGTGCCCGGTGTGCGCCGCGCCCGTCCAGCGCATCCGCTACGCCGAGAACGAGACGGACTACTGCGCCCGCTGCCAGACCGGCGGCCGCCTCCTGGCCGACCGCTCGCTCAGCCGCCTGCTCAAGGATGACTGGCCGCGCAGCATCGACGACGTGATGTAAGGGTTGGAGCCGCGGGGAAGGGCGAAGCGCTGTCATATCGTGAAGGTGCGGACGGTGGGTGCATGCCGCGGCAGCCCCCTCCCTGCGCTCCGCGGGGCAGGGACCGCAACGACAAGAGCACGACGCGTTTACCCCCTCCCGCGGAGCGCCTACGCATTACCCACATCTAGACGAGAGAACAAAGTGAACATAGAGTAGCGGGACCCCCACACCAGAACTGAACGAGAGAGGTCCCATGCGGGCGATCCCTCGATCGGTGGAGCGGGAGTTCCGTACGCTGGATCTGGGAGACAAGCGGCGGGTGGAGCGGGCGAAACGAATGATGTCCAGCTTCCTTGAGGCTCCTGCGGCGTCGATCCCGGTGGCCTGTAGAACCGAGGCGGAGACGAAGGCGGCCTACCGCTTCCTGAGCTCGGACGTATCGCCCGAGGCGCTACGTGCGGCGCAGAGTGATGCGGTGGTGGAGCGGATCGGGAGCAGGCGCCGGGTTCTGGCCGTGCACGACAAGACGAACCTGGACCTTACCTGCTGTCCTGGAACCGAGGGATTGGGACCGCTCGATTCGCCACTGTGCCGGGGCTTGAAGGTCCAGACGGTGTTCCTGCTGGACGAAGCGGGTGTGCCGCTGGGCGTCATCGACCAGCAGGTCTGGGCCCGAGACGAGGAGGTTGGGAAGAAGCACACTCGTCGGGACCGAGCACCGGAGGAGAAGGAAAGCTGGTACTGGCGCAAAGGATTCGACGCGGTGCAGGCGCGTGTACCGGCCGCAGTGGAGGTCATCGGGATCGCCGACCGGGAATCAGACATCTACTTCGTGCTGGCGATGCCTCGTCGCGAAGGGATGCATCTGCTGGTGCGCTCGGCGCACAACCGGGTGGTCGAGAGCGAGGAGCACCGCTACCTGCGTGAGGCGGTGGAGGCGGCACCCGTGGCGGGGACGTACGACCTGAAGCTGGGGCGGACGCGCAAACGGGGAGAGCGCACGGCCAAGCTGGAGATCCGCATCGCCCAGGTGGTGCTGAAGCCGCCGCGCCATGGGAAGAACGGGGAGGGACTGCCATCTATCCCGCTGAGCGCCGTGTGGGTGACAGAGCGCGGAGAGGTGCCGAAGGGCGAGAAGCGGGTGGAGTGGCTCCTGCTGGCGACTTGGCCGGTGGAGGGGCTGAAGGCGGCACTGGAGTGCGTGAAGATGTACGCGCATCGCTGGAAGGTGGAGCGGTACCACTACGTGCTGAAGAGCGGCTGCCGGATCGAGCACCTGCAACTGGAAACGGCGGATCGCCTGAACCGTGCGCTAGCGCTGTACTCCTTCGTCGCGTGGCGCCTGCTATGGCTGACGTACCAGGCGCGGCAAAGAGGAACGAGTCCCTGCACGGAAGCGCTGGATGACGACGAATGGCGAGTGCTGCTCACGGTGAGCGGGGTGCGTCAGCCCCGTGATCCACCGACGCTCTTGGAGGCCATCCGCCTCATCGCCAGATTCGGAGGCTTCCAAGGCAGGAAAGGCGATGGCGATCCGGGCGTGAAGGCGATCTGGCAGGGCTGGCGCTGCCTGATGAATTTCGTCTTCGCCGCCCGTGCCCTCGCCCGCGGCTGAGATGTGGGTAATGGGTAGCGCGGAGCGCGGAGGGGGTACGCGCCTCAAGCGCGGGGGGGAGGGCCCGCGGGGCCGGCTCGCCGTGCATCTGCCAGACGGCTGCGGCGGGGCGGCAACGGCTTCCGCCGGGGCAGTGGGAGCGATAGGTTTGGAAGGGTTCAGCCCGGCTCCCACGCACCTGGTGAAGGTTCATGCCGCCACGCCATCCGTCCGACACGCCGTCGCCCTACAGCGTCTTGATCGCGACCATCTTCGCGATCCTGCTGCTGCTCTTCGTGTACAGCGTGGCCGACGTGCTGCTGATGGTGTTCGTGGCTGCGCTCTTCTCGCTGTACCTGGGTGCCATCGCCGACTTCCTGCAGGCGCGCACCAACATGCCGCGCGGGCTGGGGCTGGCCATCGCCATGGTGCTCACCATCCTGCTGGCGGGCGGCATCGGCATGCTGGTGGTGCCGCCGGTGCTGCAGCAGACGCAGGACCTGGTGGCCGTGCTGCCGCAGCAGATGACCGCGTGGACGGCCAGCCTGCGCGACCTGGTGGCGCGCTACCCGGTGCTGCAGCAGGTGATCCACCCCGACGAGGTGCAGCGGCAGCTGGCCGGCCTGGCCACCAACGTGTCGAGCGTGGTGCCGGCGGTGCTCAACTTCATGCACGGCTTCATCGACCTGAGCGCCATCCTGGTGATGGGGATCTACCTGGCGTCGCGCCCGGAGATGTACCGCGAGGGGATCATCGCGCTGGCGCCGCCGGTGCACCGCGAGCTGGTGCGCGACATCCTCGCCGACCTCAAGCGCAGCCTGCGCGCGTGGATCGGCGGGCAGATGATCGCCATGGTCACGCTGGGCATTCTCACCTGGATCGGCCTGGAGCTGCTGAAGGTGCCGTTCTCGCTGGCCTTCGGCGTGTTCACCGGGGCGGCGGTGCTGGTGCCGTTCTTTGGCTCGCTGCTCTCCACGCTGCTGCCGGCGCTGATGGTGGTGGGCACCGGCGGGCTGGGGCAGGCGCTGCTGGTGGTGCTGCTGGGGATGGTGATCCACGTGATCGAGGGCAACGTGATCCACCCCATCGTGATGGAGCGCCGGGTGCACCTGCCGCCGGTGCTCTCCATCACCAGCGTGCTGGTGATGGGCGAGCTGCTGGGGCTGATCGGCCTCCTCGTGGCCGTGCCGGTGCTGGCCACCACCATCGTAATCGTGCGCCGCATCTACGTGCACCGCCTGCTGGAGGGGAAGGGCTTCCGCCGCTTCGTGCGCGACGCCCCCACCGAGATCCGCCTCCCCGAGGGCGTGCTGCGCGTGGACCCCACCCTGGTGAGCATCCCCGGAATCCTCGAAGAGGCCCGCGCCGCCCCGCGCTGAGCCGGGGATCGACGGGCCGCCTCGACGTCGCAGGGGCGAGGCATGCCTCGCCCGGCGGGCCTGGATCCACGCGGGCGATGGGGCGACGCGCGGCTCGGGATGCGGCCGGGTTCGCATGCTCGCCCCTACGAAACTGCACCACCAGCACGTAGCACCCAGCACCCAGCCAGCACCCAGCACCCAGCACCCAGCACCCAGCACTCTTTCCCATCCGACGATGCACGACGAGAAGGACGCGCTTTCCGCATATCGCTACCTGGTGCTGGCCGAGGGGATGTTCGGCCCGCAGACCAGCAAGACCGCCAACAGCGCCGTGCGCTACCTCCCCGAGCGCGTGGTGGCGGTGGTCGACTCGCGCCGGCCCGGGCCCACGGTGGGCGACGTGCTGGGCTTCGGCGGGGCGATCCCGGTGCTGGCCACGGTGGAGGAGGGGCTGAACCTGGGCGCCACCGCGCTGCTGATCGGCATCGCGCCGCAGGGCGGGCAGCTGCCCGACAGCTGGCGGCCGATGCTGAACGCGGCGGTGGACGCCGGGCTGCACCTGGTGAGCGGCCTGCACTTCCACCTGTCGGACGACGCGGAGCTGAGCGGGCGCGCCGCCCGCCGCGGCGTGCGCATCCACGACCTGCGCAAGCCACCGGAAGACCTGCCGGTGAGCACCGGCAAGGCGCGGCTGGTGGACGCGCTGGTGGTGCACACCGTGGGCACCGACTGCAACATCGGGAAGATGACGGCGGCGCTGCAGGTGCGCGATTCGCTGGCTTCGCGCGGCGCGCGCGTGGGCTTCGCCGCCACCGGGCAGACGGGGATCCTGATCGAGGGGTGGGGGATCGCGGTGGACGCCGTGGTGGCCGACTTCATCGGCGGGGCGGCCGAGCGGCTGGTGCTGCGCGCGGCCGAGGGGAACGACGTGGTGCTGGTGGAAGGGCAGGGCTCCCTCGTCCACCCCGGCTACTCGGGGGTGACACTGGGGCTGCTGCACGGCTCCATGCCCGACGCACAGGTGCTGTGCCACCAGCCGTCGCGCGCCTGCCCATGGAGCTACGGCCGGCACTACGACTGGATGCGCCTGCCCACCGTGCCCGAGATGATCGGTATCTGCGAGGGCGCCATCGCGCCGCTGCGCCCCGCGCCGGTGATCGGGATCGCGCTGAACACCTGGGACCTGACCGACGCCCAGGCGCTCGACGAGGCGCGGCGGCTGGAAGACCTGACCGGGCTCCCCGCGGTGGACCCCGTGCGCCACGACCCCGCGCCGCTCGCCGACGCGATCATGGCCGCGGCCGAGCGCAAGCAGGCGGCGGGGCGCATGGCGGGGGCGGTGGGGTGAGGCGGTCGAGGGTTTGAGAGCGTCGGCTGAGGCAGTTTGATAGGCGCCGGCTCTGTCGAGATTTGCGACTAGAGTCGCGGCTACAAGGGCACGCAGTCCGCCTTCGCGGGCTTCAACGGCAAGGGCACGAAACGCGACCGCCGCCTTTCCCGAGTGGAAGGCGGCGGTCGTTTCTGGCAGGCTGTCCCCTGTCCCCTATCCTCTAGCAGGAGCTCACCACTGCACGGTGCCCTGCTTGGAGGTGT
>Ga0247773_1000214_pt1 | contig 27654 bp, 22 predicted proteins | sample UWRJL092311B6_FD_179934 | JGI IMG/M metagenome (GOLD analysis project Ga0247773, IMG submission 179934) | Plant litter microbial communities from Arlington Agricultural Research Station in Wisconsin, United States - UWRJ-L092-311B-6 | ecosystem: Environmental > Terrestrial > Plant litter >... | reverse complement strand
CGCGCCCGCGCTGGTGCCGCACACCACCGCGCCGCGCGCGTACGCCTCGGCGATCGCCCGCCCCACGCGCGACCCGCCGAGCGTGCTCACCAGGTGCACCTGGTCGCCGCCGCCCAGGAAGACGCCGTCCGCCTCGCGGATCATCCCGGCGATCTTGGCGTCCTGCGCGCGGTCGCGGCTGTCCACGATCGGCATCTCCACGTGCCCGGCGCCGTTGTCGCAGAACGCCTTCAGCCAGTGCCGCGCCGAGTTCACCGGATCGCTCGACGCGGTGGTGAGGCCCACGATGCGGCCGCCCTCGCGCCCGCGCGACAGCTCCACGAAGCGCCCGAACGCCTCGCCCTCGGGGTCGCAGGCGCCGCCGATCAGCACCAGCACGCCCTCGCCGCCCGGGCGCGGCCGCTCGCGCCTCTCGGCCCGTGCCGCGCGGTTCGCCGCGCCGGGCGCCTTCCCGTCTCCGTTTCCGTTACTCGCCTGCCGCTGCATCTCGCTCCGCCCGCGGTTGATCATCCGAATCGTCCTTCAGCTCGTTCAGCGCGCGCAGGGCGAGCGCCGCCGCCACCTGCGCGGCCACGCTGGCATCGCCCTCCAGCTCGCCGTCCTGGTGCGTCACCCCCGCCAGCTCCACCACGATGCGGCCGTCGCGCACCTGGGCCACGGCGTGTGCGACGCGCGCGTCGCGCCCCGTCACGTCGTCGCGCGTGGAGAAGACCGCCACGCGGCACCCGGCGTCACGCGCCAGGTCCTGCACCTCCCACTCCTTGGCCGGGCACACCACGATCCCGCCGCGCGGAACCGCGTCGGCCACCACCGACACCAGCCGCTGCGCCATCTCGGGATCCTGGTAGCGCTCGGGAACATCGTCCAGCTCCGTGCCCAGGATCACCGCGATGTCGGAGCGGGCGTACGGGAGGCCGGCGTTCAGCACGTAGCTGGGCGCCACGTCCACCAGCAGCTCGCGCTGCGACACGCCGCGCCGCACCAGCTCGTCGCGCACGTGGCCGCGGTCGCCGCCGCCGGTGATGCCGCAGAGCACGTGCTGCGAGAGCCGCGGCACGTCCGGCGTCTCGGCCAGCGAGGCGAGCTCGGCGAGCGCGAAGTCCACCGCGGCCCGGTCGAGCTCGCCGGCGTAGGCGCGCTGCACGATGCCCAGCGAGAGCGCGGCGCAGCGCAGCCCCACCTCGGCGTGCAGGTGCTCGAAGACCACGGTGTACTCGCCGGGGCGGTCGCCGCCGCGCGCGCGGCCGTAGCCCACGTCGTGCCCGATCATGGTCTGGAGCTCCAGCGCCACGTGCTCGGCCACGTGCGGGGGGTAGGTGCCGCGCCGCAGCCGCGTGACGAAGCCGCCGCGCTCGCCGATGCTGCACCGGTGCACCCACAGCCCCGGGAGCGCGGTGATCAGCGACTCGGTGAACCCCGCCACCTCGGCCGACGAGATCTCGTCGTACTCGCCGGGCCACACGTCCATCCGCGTGACCGGCCTGCGCGACCAGAGGTTCGCCCCGCGCAGCGTGCGCAGGGAGAGCAGGCGGATCTCGGCGTACGGATCGGGGCGATTCATCGGACTGACGGATACGGGCATGGCGGGGGCTCGCGCAAGGCGCGGGCCGGGCTTTCCACCGCGTGGCGGACGAGGCCCGCGGCGGTGGAGGAAGGCGACCGGGGGCGCGAACGCGGATCCGTCCCCGTCCATCCACCCCGGATGACCCTTCGGCCCGCTCCGGAACTGTCCTCCGCGATGGACAGCTGGGTCGGGCGATCCACGTCGGCTCCCGCGTCCGTGTCACCATCGGCCCCAACGCGCGCAAGGGGATGCGGAGGCGGAAGATGCGCGGCGCGCCTCGCGGATCGTCGCGGCCACCGCCGGCGAGGGAGCGTGGAACGGTTTCGCCGCCCTTCGGGTTGGAAGATGCGCACGCGTTGTGCGCCATGTGAGCCGTGCATCTGGACGGCTCCACGCCGGAGCCGCACATTGAGGATGGTGCAACCATCCCGTTCCGACTGCCAGGCCCGCCCTTCCGGAGTCCTCAAGCTATGAAATCCCGCTACCTCACGACCTCGCTGGTCGCGCTCGCGCTCGCCCTGCCCGCGACCCGGGCGGCCGCGCAGCCCGACGTGGTCGCCATCACCCGGCGCGCGAGCCCGGCCGTGATCACCCTCAACACCTACAACGCCGCGGGGCGCAAGACGGGGCTGGGGAGCGGGTTCTTCCTCTCCGACGGGCGCATCGCCACCAACCGCCACGTGATCGAGGGCTCCGCGCGGGTGGAGGCCGTCACGCAGGACGAGCGGCGGCTGGGCACGGCGACCTTCGCCGAGGCGGTGGGCGGCGCCACGGCCGACCTGGCGATCCTGCCGCGCATCACCAACCCGCCGGCCACGCTCCCGCTGGCCGCCGGCCTCCCCGAGGTGGGCGAGGCGGTGATCGTGATCGGCGCGCCCGAGGGGCTCTCCAACACCGTCTCCACCGGCATCGTCAGCGCCATCCGCCGCATCCAGGGGAAGACGCTGGTGCAGATCAGCGCGCCGATCAGCCACGGCTCGTCGGGCGGGCCGGTGCTCAACTCGCGCGGGCAGGTGATCGGCGTGAGCGTGAGCGTGCTGAGCGAGGGGCAGAACCTGAACTTCGCCGTTCCCGTGACCGAGCTGTCGCGGCTGGCGCAGACGCAGCCCGGGCGCGTGAGCTTCACCGGCGACCTGCGCGGGGGCGCGGGCGTGTCCGGCGGCACCGACATCAGCAGCCTGGACACGCGCCGGCTTCCGCGGCTCACGCTGGGGCAGACGGTGACCGGCCGGCTGAACGACGGTGACGTGACCCTCCCCGACGGCTCGTACGCCGACGCATTCGCCTACACCGGCCGCGCGGGCGAGCAGATCACGGTGGCGCTGCAGTCCAACGACTTCGACGCCTACGCCGTGGTGGACGACCCCAACGGCCCCCTGCGCGAGAGCGACGACGACAGCGGCGGCAACTACGACTCGGAGCTCACCGTCACGCTGCCGCACGCGGGGACCTACATCATCGTGGCCAACTCGGTGGCCAGCGGCGCCACGGGCGCGTACCGCCTGTCGCTGCGCGCCGGCGGCGGCCGGCCGAGCCAGAACGACGGCAACAACGACGGCGGCACCGGCAATGGCGGCCGCACCAGCACCGGCGACGAGTTCGACCTGGCGACGGCGGTGCCGATCCGCGGCGGGCAGACGGTGAGCGGCCAGCTCACCCGCAGCGACCACCGCCGCGAGGACAACTCCTTCGCCGACTCGTACGTCTACAACGGCCGCGCGGGCGAGCGCCTCACCATCACCATGCGCTCCACCGGCTTCGAGCCGTGGATCGTGGTGGACGAGCCGGACGGCCCGTACCGCGAGCACAGCGCCACCGGGCGCACCGGGCAGCTCACGGTGACGCTGCCGCGCACCACGCGCTACATCATCCTGGCCAACGCGGTGAACGCCAACGCCACCGGCTCGTACACCCTGTCGGTGCAGAGCTCCGGCGCCGGCGGGCCCGTGCCGAGCGCGCCGCCGAGCAGCGGCGGCGGCGCGGGCGGCGACATCAGCGACATGAACGTGCGCTCGCTCCCCAGCATCGCTCCGGGGCAGGCGGTGAGCGGCCGGCTGACCACCAGCGACTTCCTGCGCAGCGACGGCTCGTACGCCGACGGCTACGTGTACCGCGGCCGCGCCGGCGAGCAGATCACCGTGACGCTGCGCTCGCCCGACATGGACGCTTGGGTCGTGGTCGACGAGCCCGACGGCCCCTTCCGCGAGACCGACGACGACGGCGCCGGCGGCACCGACTCGCAGCTGACGGTGACGCTGCCGCGCACGGGAACGTACCTGATCGTGGCCAACTCGGTGGGATCGCCCAACACCGGCCGCTACACCCTGGAAGTCCGGAGCGGCCGCCGCCGGTAACGCCGGCAGGTCCGTCCTGCGGCAAGCCGCGCCGGGCCTCCTGGGGTCGGCGCGGCTTTGCCGTAAAGGAAGAAGCTCTTGACGAGGGTGGGCAGGCCGTATAAATTCCGAAGCATAACAGTGCAGCCTGCACGCAGGCGGGAAACCGCCTCGGCAACGGGCGCCGCTGACCACCGAACTCCGTAACCAGCGTACGGGTCTCCGCTCCGGCGGATAGGGGTCAGGGTGCCCGTTGTGCTTTCGTGCGCCTGGGGGTCCACTTCCACACGTTGAAGCCGGACTCCGACGGGCGCGAGGCGAAGCACAGCTCCGGCTTCCCCAGCCGGGCGCAGATGTGCCGGGCCAGCTCCACCTTTCCGCGGCTGCTCTCCGGCGCGGTGTGGCCGCCGGCGTAGTGGAAGCCCACGGCACCGGTCAGCAGGTCCACCGCCTGGATCAGGTCCTCCTTCTTCGAATCCCGCGGCTCCACGCTCTCGCAGCACGGGTAGGCCAGCCCGCGGTCGCGGATGGCCGTGGCGTTCAGCGTGTCGCGCAGCGTGAGCAGGCGGCCGCTGCGCTGCAGGTTCAGCGCGTCCAGGCGAACGCGGTAGCGCCACCCCGGCTTCACGCGCGACAGCAGCAGCGTCCACCACGCCTTGAAGTAGCCCAGCTCGCGGTCGCCGTCGTTCCAGGCGGCGTTGTCCACCAGCCGCCGGTCGATGACGATGCACTTGTACTTCGCCTGCCCCGCGGCAATCGCGCCGAGGACGGCGTCGACCACCTCGGGGTAGAGCGGGTGCGGCGCGGAGCCCGAGCACTTGGTCCACTTGATCTCGCCCGTGCAGGCGTGCCGCACGCGTGCATCCGTGATCGCGGCGCGCAGCGCGGGCGCGTGGCGCTCCGGCACCCACAGGGCGCCGAGCAGGTCGTAGTGACCGCGCTTGAGCGACTCGTCGCCGTATACTTCCACGCGGGGAAGGGCGGTGCGTACGGGCACGACCGGCGGCGGACCGACGTGATGAGTCACGTGGGCGATGTCCAATCGGGAGGAAACGAAAGGGCCTTCCGAAAGCGAAGGCCCTTTGTTCATCTTGTCTCACTCCAAACTGCACGCGCGACGTCCAGAAGTCAAGCGCTACATGGTCTCATTCACGCTCGCTCGATGCGTGACATTCGGCTGAATGCACCCGCCGATCCCGTCGCCTTTCTCCGGTTGGTGTGACGCGATCCGGTAGCCCGGCAAAAGCCTCCCGCAGTTTGGGAGGCTTTCCGTTGTTGTTGCCGTGGCTTCCAGCCGCCCGGCTCCCGCCCTCGAGCGCCGGGACCGGGCCGCGAGCGAGATCCTCGCCGAATCTGAAGCAGGGCCCGATCAGCGCGGCGTGGCGATCATCCGCAGGCCGGTGGGGCGGAGGGTGATCAGCGGCTGGCGGCCGACGGTGGCGCCGGGGGCGTGGCGCAGCGTCCAGCGCTGGGCGAGAGTGGCGAGCACCAGGATCTCCTCGGTCCAGGCGAACCCCTCGCCGATGCACTTGCGCGGCCCGCCGCCGAAGGGGAAGTAGGCGAAGCGCGGGAGCTGCGCCTCGCGCTCGGGCGACCAGCGATCGGGGTCGAAGCGCTCGGCATCGGCCCACCAGCGCGGATCGTGGTGCACGATCCAGGGGCTGGCCAGGACGATGGAGCCGGCGCGGATGCGGTATCCACCCGCCTCGAACTCTTCCAGCGGCTCGCGGCCGATCGTCCACGCGGGCGGGTACAGGCGCATGGACTCGGCGAGGACCGCGCGGGTGTATGGCAGGCGCGGCAGGTCGTCAGCCGTGGGCGCGCGGCCGGCGAGGACGGCGCCGAGCTCGGCGTGGAGCTTCTCCTCCACCTGCCGATCCGTGGCAAGGAGGTGCCAGGTCCAGGCGAGCGCGTTGGCGGTGGTCTCGTGGCCGGCCAGGAAGAGCGTCAGCGCCTCGTCGCGCAGCTGCAGGTCGGTCATCCCGCCGCCATCGCCTTCGTCGTCGCGCGCGGCCAGGAGCATGGAGAGGAGGTCGCCGCGATCCTCGCCGCTGGCGCGGCGCTGGGCGATCAGCCGGTAGATCGTCTGGTCGAGCCGCGCCCGGGCGCGGTGCACGCGGCGCGTGGTGGGGAGCGGAAGCCGGTCGAGGATCGGGGCGAGCGGATTGGTGAGGCGCTTGAACGCCTCCAGCGCGTGCGTCAGCGATTCGCCGATCTCGTCGGCCTCGGCCTGCACGTCGGCGCCGAAGAGCGTCTTGCCGGCGATGGCAAGGGTGAGGCGGTTCATCTCCCGCGGCAGGTCCATCTCCACCCCGCCGCGCCACTCGCCCGCCATTTCCGACGCGAAGCCCACCATCTGCTCGCCCAGCGCGGCGATGCGCTCGCGGTGGAAGGCGGGCTGCGCCAGGCGGCGCTGGCGGAGGTGGAACTCGCCCTCGCTGGTGAGCAGCCCCTCGCCCAGCACCACCTTCGCGCGCTGCAGCGCCTTGCTCTTGATGAAGTTGCGGTGCTGCGTGACCAGCACCTCGCGCACCCTCTCCGGGTGCGCCAGGAGATAGACGCGCCGCGGGCCGAAGCGCCAGTGCGAGACGTCGCCGTAGCGGCGGTGCGTGCGTTCGAGGAAGGCCAGCGGGTCGCGCCGGAAGGCGTTGATCGCGGCGAAGGGGAGGCCGCGCCGCGGGCCGGGCGGATCGGGGAGACGAAGAACGGCGGGAGCGCTCCCGCCGTTCGGGGTCACTGCACTGCCGCTCATCGCGCTACTTCTGGCAGCAGGCGTGGATGCCGGAGCCGATGCGGCCCCAGCGCGCCGCCGTGAGGAAGTGCGGGAAGGGCGCGTCGCGGTCCTTGTCCACGCTGAAGTAGATGAACAGCGGCTTGCCGCGCACCACGTCGCGGGGGATCGGCCCCATGTAGCGCGAGTCGAGCGACTCGTCGCGGTTGTCGCCCATCATCCAGTAGTGCCCCGCCGGCACCACCAGCGGTCCCCAGTTGTTGCGCGTGGGGCGGTATGTCCGCTTGTCCACGGTGGAGACGAGGAGGGGGAGGTGGTTCTTGGCGCCGTAGCGGTCGGGGATCACCTCGGGGGGCGGGCCGCCCTGGCTGGCGTCGAAGCCGATGTCGCTGTCGACGGTGTTCACGCGCTGCACGTACGGCTCGGTCAGCGGCTTGCCGTTGAGGTACACGGTGCCGCCCCGCCCCTCCAGCGTGTCGCCGGGCGTGCCGATCACCCGCTTCACCACGTCTTCCTGGGGATTGTTGTACGTGGGGCGGAAGACCACGATCTCGCCGCGATGAGGGTCGCGGATCGCCGGGAGCGGCGTGTCGATCAGCGGCAGGCGCGCGCCGAAGATGGCGTTGTTGGCCATCAGGTAATCGCCCACCAGCAGCGTCTGCTCCATGCTGTTGGAGGGGATCGAGTACGCCTGCACCAGGAAGGTGCGGATCACCAGGAACAGCAGCAGCGCCGCGCCGATGGACTTGGCCCACTCCAGCACTTCGTTCTTGGGCGGCGCCGCCGGCAGCTTCTTGTCGTTCTTGGCGACGGCCTTGCGCTCGGCCGTGCCCCGCGTGGGGGAGGTGGACACTGTGCTCATCGTCAGGGGATACGCCCTCCCGGCCGGGTGCGGGCGCGCCCGCGGGTGTACGGCTCGGGTGTGTTGGGGTGGGATGCGAAATATCCGCCCGGCGGCGCATGCGCACAAGCCGGGCGGTGGAGCAGAGTACGCCGGGTGGCGGGGAAAGGTTTCCCCGTCGGCGCGGCGTGGGCGGGCGGATGCGCCGGCAGGCGGTGAGATTTTCACGGCCACGCGCCGGCGGACGATGGCGAACGCTCGAACGGCTCCGCGCGCGCGGAGCCGTTCCTCTGCCGTGCCCCGGTGAGCCCGAACGCCCTCCCGGCCGCGCGATCAGCTCCCCAGCAGGCGGTTCAGCATCTCGGCCAGGCGGTAGCCCGCGAGCGCCACGCGCGGCTCGGCGGCGACGTAGGCGGCCGTGCGGTACGCGGGCGGCGCGGCCTGGTCGCGAACCAGCGGCGCGCGGTACACGTCGCGCTGCGCGATGGCGACGCTCGCCCGCGCCCACTCGGCGAAGCTCCGCTGCCCGATCTCGGACGAGAACTCGCTGCGGGGATGGTGCTGCATGATCATCGTCGCGGCGCTGGTGACCGCCGCGAGCGGTGCCGGCGCCCGCGGCGCGCGCAGGCTGTCGCTGATGATGCCGTCCCACAGCCCGTGCAGCGTCCGCCGGAACTGCTTGTCGGGCTCGGCGTTGGGGTTGGCGATGTCGAGCTTGAAGTCGTTGCCGCCGGCGTCGCCCCACGGGTCGCGCGGGGAGATGCGCCCGCTGGCGTGCAGCGGCTGGTGGATGTCGCCCACCAGGTGGAGGATCCAGGCGAGCCCCACCGCCTTCAGTTCGGGCGAGCCCGTGGTCAGCCAGTGCGCGATGCGCGCGGTATCGCGGAGCAGGTCGCCCTCGGGCCGCCGGTTCACCGGCACTACCGCGCCGAAGTCGGTTTCCTGCCGCCAGTACGTATCGACGTAGTGGCGATAGGGGTGATGATACCGCTCGCTCCGCAGCGCCACCGAGTCGTCCATGTTGCGCACCACGTCGGGCCAGGTGGCGGCGAAGACGAACATCTCGATCTGCTGCTGCTGGGACGTCGCCGAGCCGGTCGAGCGAAAGAGCCCGGTCTCCGGCGGGGCCGCGCGCAGGATGGTGATCGCGCGGGCACGCGCCTGCGGCGTCATGTTCTCCCACGCGATGCGCGCCACCACGCGGTGGCCGAAGTCGTCCCACGCGTACGCGGGACGGGCGCCCAGCACCAGCGTGCAGAGCGCGGCGAGCAGGGTGACGCAGCGCTTCATCATGAGCCTCCGCGTGAATAGCCGGGGTGGAGAGATGACCATCTACATAAGATAGAGGCCGAGCACGGCGGAATTTCCGCAACGACGGGCGAGGCGTCAACAGGCGGGCGCGACGCCGGTCAGGTGGGAGGTGACTCCTCCATCTCGCGGAGGATGTCCGACGCCGTGACGCCGCAGGCATTCGCGATCGTGACGAGCACGCGCACCGTCGGCGACTTCAGCCCACGCTCCAGCTGGCTGATGTACGTGGGGTGGAGCTTCGCCCTGCCGGCGAGCGCCTCCTGCGAGAAGCCCGCCCGCCGGCGCGCATCCGCGAGAACCCGCCCAAGTTGCTGATCGAAGATGGACAAGCGTTGGGAAAGCGCGCTAGGGCTCCGTCCCGAACGGCTCGAGCAGTTGCGCCGGACGGAGGCCCAGGGCGTTGGCGAGCCGGTCGATGTTGACCAGGCTGACGTTCCGCTCGCCGCGTTCCGCACCGCCCACGTACGTGCGGTCCAGACCGGCCTTGGCCGCAAGCGCCTCCTGCGAGATGCCGGCGCTCTGCCGGTACGCGCGAAGCGTCTCACCGAACTGCTTCAGGATCTCGACGCGGTTCTGACGAGGCACGGAGACACAGGGCGGGGGTGAATTTGCCAACCTGTGTGAATTGGGGGCTTGATGACAATAGGGCCACGGATTATAAGTATCAGATACTTATAGTCATCATCAATCGAGAATGATGATGCGAGCAAAGCACACGGGAGGAATCGATGTCGTTTTGTGAGCCCGAAAACGTTGGATCAACGCGCAATGCACCACCCGAAGCCGTCTGAAACGTGCTGGTGGAGGTGGAGTTCGACCCCAGGCTCTCGGCAGGGGAGATCGATGCGATCCAGGGCAAGCTGTGGGATCGGCTGAACGATGCGATCCGCACGACGGTCGCGCCGCACGCGCATCACGCCGCCTCGCCAGAGATCACCACGGTCGGCGGGCGCGGCGCGGACACGCCGGTCTTCCCGATGGTCGCCGGCCAACGCCAGTTCACGTGCAATCTCGACATCGAAGCGCTGGTCGAGCGAACGTGCGGAGAGACGGATCTCGCGAAGCTCGCGTACGATGCGCGTGGGAAGGCGTACGAGCTGGGCGTCTGGATCGAGTACCGCCGTCGCCCCGAGTTCGATGGTGTGCGCACGGCGTGGATGCCGCGGCCGGCGAAGGTGGCGAAGACGGAGCGGAGGCGGGCGCTGCGGCGCGTGGCGTGAACGAAACGGGGCGGCCGAGATGCCCGGCCGCCCCGCTCGTCCATCGTGGATCCGACGAATCTACCGGGTCGGTGGCGCTCCACCGACGGCGGACATCAGCCCCTCGTCGTGGACGGGGCGGCCGCCGAGGAGGGTGAGGACGCTGTGGGTGCCGGGGAGCGCCTGCACGGGGATGGTGAAGATGTCCTGCGAGAGCACGGCGAGGTCGGCGAGCATGCCGGGGGCGAGCGTGCCCTTTTGCCTCTCCGCGAACTCGGCATAGGCGGAGCCGCGGGTGTAGGCGGTCACGGCCTGCTCCACGGTCAGCGCCTGGCCGGGCGTGTTGGGATGCATCACCGCGAACATGATGTTCACGAACGGGCTGCGTGGGCCGTCGCTGCCCAGCGCGAGCGGGATCCCCGCCGCCACGATGTCGCGCACCGCCTGGAAGCCGGCCTGCGGCGCGCCATACCGTGCTTCGATCACGCCGTGGCCGAGCGCGAAGTGCGAGGGGTTCTGCACGATCACGATTCCCAGCCGCTTCACCAGCGGCAGCAGGTCGCCGCTCACCCAGTCGCCATGCTCGATGCGCAGCCGCCGCGCGCGCCACACCGAGTCGGGCGCCAGCTCCCGCATCATCGCGATCACCAGCCGCGCGGTGCTGTCGCCCACCACGTGCAGCATCAGCTGGCGGCTCTCGGCGGTGGCGCCACGCTCCGACAGCGCTTCGCGGAGGATGGCGCGGAGCGTGTCCGGCGGATAGTCCAGCCGTCCCATCCATCCGGCGCGATCGGCGTAGGGGCGGCGCATCACGGCTAGGCGCTCCAGCGGCGTTCCATCCATCACGTACTTCTTCCCGGCGATCACGACGTTGGCCGCGGGATGCGGCGGCGCCGCGCTCCACTCGCCGGGGTTGCGGCCGGCCACCGTCCCCACCGGCCAGCCGATGATGCGCAGCCGGATGGGGAGCGGCCCGGCCGCCGACGCGGCGCGCACACCCCGCAGCGTGGCGTCGGGATCGAGCCCCGTGGCCATGTCCTGCACGGAGGTGATCCCGAGCGGCCCCGCCTCGACCGCGTACGCGCGGAGGCTGGCGGCGATCTCGGCGGTGGTGTGTGCCGAGGCGCGGCGGCGGAGCGCGGCCACGCTGGCGTTCTCCTGCAGCACACCCGTGAGCCGCCCAGCCGCGTCGCGCTCGTACCAGCCGCCCACGGGGTCGCGCGCATCCTCGGCGATGCCGAAGGCGCGCAGGGCGGCGGTGTTCACCAGGTGCCCGTGCCCCCACGGCGTTGCCAGGCGCACGGGGTGATCGGGGGCCACGCCGTCGAGCACGCCGCGGATCGTTCCGCCGGAGACGGACGGATCCTCCATCACCGCCAGCCCGATCACCACGTCGATCCACGTTCCGCGCGGCACGCGGGCGGTGGCCGCGCGCACGGAATCGAGCACCGCGGCCAGCGTGGGGCCCTGGATCGGATCGCTCCGGATCTCCATCCACACGCCGTTCTCCGGACCGCCGAAGTGATCATGCGCGTCGTTGAAGCCCGGCACCACCGTGCGGCCACCGAGCGCCACCCTTCGCGTGCCGCTCCGCGCCGTCCGCTCGACCTCGGCGTTCGTCCCCACGGCCACGATGCGGTCGCCGCGGATGGCGACGGCCTCGGCCCACGGCCGCGCCGGATCGGCCGTGAAGATCTTTCCGCCCGTCAGGACCAGGTCCGGTGGCCCGGCCTGCTGCGCTGCCGCGGCAGACGCGGCGAACGAGAGCAGAACGCCGGCGACGGAGCGTCGGATGAGATGCATGGGGCCGATCGGGAGGGAAGCGAAACGCAGGATGGGCCGCGGGAAGAGATGCGGCCGAACACGCGAGCGGCGCTGAGAGTAGACGCCCGCGCATGGGACCGCAACCGATTTGCGATTCGAATCGGCGCAATTGTCGAGCATCTCCCTCGCACCTGCGACCACACCGCCCCCGGAGCGTACTCGCTCCGGGGGCGGTGCGTGGGAAAGCCAAGAGGCTGAACTCCGCGAAGGCGGACTTCGCGCCGTTGTACCGCGAGCTCACTCGCAAACTGCCCCGCGCGGCAATCTGCTGCAGCGCAGGGACGCATGACGCTTACGCCCAGATCAGCGGGCGGGCACCCGATGCAGGCGGGCTGGCCACACTCGATGCCAGGGCAGCGGTCCGCCCCGTGCTCCTGACGGTTGCGCCGGCAGGCTCGTTCACGGGCCGCATTCGACGCCGCCGCAGCGGGTGTACGCGCAGGAGATGTTGAGGCCGCACGTGTAATCATTCGCGGTGTCACATTCGCACAGCGTGAACGAGGTGGGTGGGCAGGTCGGGTTGGGGGTGCAGCAGTTCGATGCCGCGGGGTCGCTTTCCGTGCACTTGATGGAGATGTGCCCGAACACCGTCCCGCCATCCGCGTGCCCCTCGGGCGTGGTGTCGAACGAATCCACCCGCACCGCATCGAGCTCCAGCCTCAGCTTCCTGTTCATCCCATCCTCCTCCAGAAGAAGTGGAATTCAGCCGGGAAAGGACATCCGGCATGCCGTCACACGTTCGCGGGGCATCGCACCCCGTGCGTCGTGGCGGCATCGAAGGAGTCTATCGGATCGAACCCCGATACGATACGGCGCCTGCTCACCGTGCGTCGTTCGATCACCGCCGACATGGCATGCGCGTGACGAGCGGCGCGGCCCGAGATGCCCGCCGCCCCACTGTTTCTACGACCGCGAAGTTGACACGGAGCCCTCGAGCCTCCAGCTTTATGTACTGAGTATATTTTACGATCTGGTATACCAAAGTTGCTCGTGAGCGCCTGATGTCGCGTTGGCCGAAGCTCGCCCTGAACGAACCGCTGGTCGTCATCTTCGCCGCCATCGGCCTGGACGCGGTGGGGATCGGGTTGATCTTTCCGATCCTGCCGCGGCTGATCGCGGAGGTGACGCATGCCGGCAACGTGGCGCCGTACATCGGCATCATGACCGCGCTGTACGCGGTGATGCAGTTCATCTTCGCCCCGGTGCTGGGTGCGCTGAGCGACCGGCTGGGCCGGCGGCCCGTGCTGCTGATCTCGCTCGCCGGGGCGGCCATCAACTACCTCGTGATGGCATTCGCGCCGCGGCTCTGGATGCTGCTGATCGGCCGGGCCATCGCGGGGCTGACCAGCGCCAACATCTCCGTCGCGACGGCCTACATCACCGACATCTCGCCCGAGGAGACGCGCGCGGGGCGCTTCGGTCTGTTCAACGCCATGTTCGGGATCGGGTTCATCGTAGGCCCGGTGCTCGGCGGGGTGCTGGGCGATTACTGGCTGCGGCTTCCGTTCATCGCCGCCGCGGTGCTGAACGCGGGCAACCTGCTGCTCGCGCTGTTCATCCTCCCCGAGTCACGCGTGCCCAGCCGTGAGCGGGTGGACCTCGCGGCGCTCAACCCGCTGCGCCCGCTGCGATGGGTGTTCTCGATGAAGCGCCTGATCCCCGTCACCACCGTCTTCTTCATCCTGAGCGCGACGGGCGAGGTGTACGGCACCTGCTGGGCGCTGTGGGGGAACGACGTGTTCCGGTGGAACGGCCTGTGGATCGGCCTGTCGCTCGGCGCCTTCGGCGTGTGCCAGGCGCTGGCGCAGGCGCTTCTCCCCGGGCCCGCGGTGAAGCTGCTCGGCGAGCGTGGCACCATCCTGACCGGGATCGCGGGGGCCTGCGCCGCGCTGGTGGTGCTGGCGTTCGCCACGCGCGGCTGGGTGGTGTTCGCCATCATGCCGGTGTTCGTGCTCGGCGGCATCGGGACGCCGGCGCTGCAGTCGCTCGCCACGCGCCTGGTGGACGAGAGCCGGCAGGGGCAGTTCCAGGGCGTGCTGGCGTCGGCGGTCAGCCTGGCGTCGATCGTCGGCCCGCTCGCCTCCTCCACCTTCTACTTCGTGGTGCGGGAGCGGTGGCCGGGGGCGATCTGGCTCCTGGTGGTGGGCGTCCAGGCGATCGCGGTGCCGCTCGTGCTCGGCCTGAGGTTTCGGACGGGGGATGCCGCGTAGATCCAGCTCGGGGAGAGCGGGTCGACGTCCCGCTGGAGGTGATGGGCTCAGGCGTACGGCGTGCCCGCCATCGCGGCCGTGATGCCGATGGTCCCGCGGTCGACGATGGAGAGAAAGACGGCTTCCGCCCGCGCCGTGTCCTGTCCCTCCCGAAAGGTCCGGTGCGCCTGGATGAAGGCCACCGTCCACGTGGACAACAGCAGGGTGGCCGCCAGCTCGGCATCGGGATCGTCGGGATCTCGCCCCGCACCGCCGGCGAGTGTCGCGGCCAGGAACCGCGCCAGCTCGTCGCGGATCGCCCGCGCGCGGGCCTTGAGCGTTTCGCTCCTCCCGGCGGCCGCGACGAAACCCTCGCTCCTCGCCGAGAACTCCACCACCGGGCTCCCTTCCGCGACCAGCTGGTGCGCGAACAGGCGCAGCGCCTCGACCGGGCCGGCGTGGGGATCGCGCCGGTGCAACGCACCGCGCAGCAGCTCGCGAGCGTCTTCGTCGCGATCGAAGAACATGTCCTCCTTGCGGGGGAAGTGATTGAACACGGTCATCCGCCCGACGTCGGCGGCTTCCGCGATCTCGTCCACCGTCACCTGGTCGAAGCCCCGCTCGATGAAGAGCCGCGTGGCGGCGTTGGAGATGGCCTGCCGCGTGGCGAGGCGCTTACGGGAACGGCGGTCGGATGGCATCGGCAGGGTCTCCAGGGGAAGAAAATCGTACCGAGTCTATATGGGGATGCGCTCCATCGAAAGGCGAAGCTCATGAAGGCGATCCAGTTCAGCGAATACGGCGGCCCGGAGGTCCTGCGCGTGGTGGAGATCGAGGAGCCGCACGCGGCCGCCGGCCAGGTGCGGATCGCCGTCCGGGCCGCGGGGGTGAACCCGTCCGACTGGAAGCGGAGGAGCGGCCTCTACCGCGCGTTCGAGGAGGTCGCCTTTCCCTCCGGCGTGGGCGTCGAGGCGTCTGGGATCGTGGACGAGGTCGGCCCTGGCGTGTCGGGGGTCGCCGTGGGAGACGCGGTCTTCGGCTTCGGCGAACGCACGGTGGCCCAGCACGCGATTCTCACGCACTGGGCCCGCAAGCCGGACGACCTGTCGTTCGAAGAGGCGGCCGGCCTGCCCGTGGCCGCCGAGACCGCGTGGCGGAGCCTGGACGACGTGGGGTTGAAGCGCGGTGAGACGCTGCTGGTGAGCGGAGCCGCAGGTGGGATCGGTTCGGCGGTGATCCAGTTCGCGCGCCACCGCGGCATCACGGTGATCGGCACGGCGAGCGAGCCGAAGCACGGCTACCTGCGCGAGCTCGGCGCCATCGCCACCACGTACGGGCCGGGGCTGGCGGAGCGCGTGCGCGAGCTCGCGCCCACGGGCGTGGACGCGGCGCTCGACGTCGCCGGCTCGGGGAGCATCCCGGAGCTGATCGAGATCGCCGGCGACCCTTCACGCGTCGTCTCCGTCGCCGATTTCTCGGCCACGCAATACGGCGCACGGTTCTCCGCGGGACCGCCGAAAGACCCGCGGCGGGTCCTGGCCGACGTGGCGCGGCTCTGCGCCGAGGGGCGGTTCCGCTTGACCGTGGACCGCACCTTTCCGCTCGAGCAAACCGCGGCGGCGCACGAGGTCAGCGCCGCCGGCCACGTCACCGGCAAGCTCGTCATCACCGTCGCGTGAGATGAACGAAACGCGGGGCGGCCGAGATGCCCGGCCGCCCCGCTCGTCCATCCACCCCGGCGTGACGCTTACGCCCGGACCAGCGGGCGGTACTTGATGCGGTGGGGCTGGTCGGCCTCGGCGCCCAGGCGGCGGCGGCGGTCGGCCTCGTACTCCTGGTAGTTGCCCTCGAACCAGACGACGCGGCTCTCGCCCTCGAACGCCAGGATGTGCGTGGCGATGCGGTCCAGGAACCAGCGGTCGTGGCTGATCACCACGGCGCAGCCGGCGAACTCCAGGAGCGCATCCTCCAGCGCGCGCAGGGTGTCGACGTCCAGGTCGTTGCTGGGCTCGTCGAGCAGGATCAGGTTGCCGCCCTTCTGCAGCACCTTGGCCATGTGCACGCGATTGCGCTCGCCGCCCGAGAGCACCTTCACGAACTTCTGCTGGTCGCTCCCCTTGAAGCCGAACCAGCTGCAGTAGGCGCGCGCGTTCACCTCGCCGCGGCCGAGCTTGATGTTGTCGAGCCCGCCGCTGATCTCCTGGTACACCGTCTTCTCGCCGTCGAGCGTGTCGCGGCTCTGGTCCACGTACGCCAGCTGCACCGTCTGCCCCACGCGCAGCTCGCCGCCATCCGGCGATTCGCCGCCGGTGATCATGCGGAAGAGCGTGGTCTTCCCCGCGCCGTTGGGCCCGATCACCCCCACGATCCCGCCGCGCGGCAGGCGGAAGTCGAGGTTGTCGATCAGCAGCTTGTCGCCGAACGCCTTCTGCAGCTTCTCGGCGGTCACCACCTCGTCGCCCAGGCGGGCGCCGTTGGGGATCACGATCTCGGCGCGCGAGAGCTTCTCGCGCGGGTCTTCGTTCAGCAGCTGCTCGTACGCGTTCACGCGGGCCTGGGCCTTGGCGTGGCGCGCGCGCGGCGCCATCCGCACCCACTCCAGCTCGCGGCTGAGCGTGCGCTGGCGGGCCGACTCGCTCTTCTCCTCCACCCGCATCCGCTCGGACTTCTGCTCGAGCCAGCTGGTGTAGTTGCCCTTGAACGGGTGCCCCTCGCCGCGGTCCAGCTCCAGGATCCACTCGGCCACGTTGTCCAGGAAGTAGCGGTCGTGGGTGATGGCCACGATGGTCCCCTGGAACTCCTTCAGGTGCTGCTCCAGCCAGGCCACGCTCTCGGCGTCGAGGTGGTTGGTGGGCTCGTCCAGCAGCAGCATGTCGGGCTCTTCCAGCAGCACGCGGCACAGCGCCACGCGCCGCTTCTCGCCGCCGGAGAGGTTCTCCACCGCCGCGTCGCCCGGGGGGAGGCGCAGCGCGTCCATCGCCACCTCGATCTTGCGGTCCAGCTCCCACAGGTTCCCCGCGTCGATGCGGTCCTGCAGCTTCGCCTGCTCCTCGATCAGCGCGTCCATGTCGGCGTCGGGATCGGCGAAGGAGTTGTTCACCTCGTCGTAGCGGCGCAGCACGTCGCGCTGCTCGCGGACGGCCTCTTCCACGTTGCCGCGCACGTCGAGCGCCGGGTCCAGCTCCGGCTCCTGCGCCAGGTAGCCGATGCGGATCCCCTCCATCGGCCACGCCTCGCCGTTGAAGTCCTTGTCCACGCCGGCCATGATGCGCAGCAGCGAGCTCTTGCCGCTGCCGTTGCTGCCCACGACGCCGATCTTGGCGCCCGGGTAGAAGGAGAGCCAGATCCCCTTCAGGATCTCGCGCTGCGGCGGAACGATCTTCCGCAGGTCCTTCATCACGTAGATGAACTTACTGGTATCGAGCGCCATTCTCAGCTTGCTGATTCAGTGTGATCCGGATTCGGCGCGGCGCACGGATGGACTGCCGCGGGCGACCCAACTTATCAGCCGGAGCGCGGTTGAGGGAGATGCGGAGATGCGATGGGGCGGCGGGAGACGGGGATCGGCGAGGTTTCATCCGCGTCCACCGGATTCGACGGGCGGCTGAAAGGCCGGGACCGGCGGCTGAAGCCGCAGCAACAAGGACGAGAAGCCTCCCAAACCGCGGGAGGCTTCAAGGGCAACATCGACAGCAACTGCAAACAACGGCGGCAGCGCATGCGGCGGCGGGGCTCCCACCCGGAGATTCGGGACGGTACTGCTGTCCCGAATCTCCGGCCTCCCCGTAAACAGCACGGGGGAGGTGGAACAGCAGTGCACGCGAAAAGAGGGCGTGCCGGGCAGAAACAGCCCTCGCCGACCGTTCCTCATCCACCGCTCACGCGGCGAGACGTTTCGCCACTTGACGGCGGGGCGCGGCGGCGGTTGTGTGAGGGGGGACGATGTGGATCCACCGCGAGGAGCTCGCACGTGCAGCTCGCCATCGACACCGCCGACGCGCGGCCGATCGAAACGCAGATCGTGGACGAGGTGCGCCGCGCGCTGGCCGTGGGCGCGCTGGAGGCGGGGAGCCCGCTACCGGCGGTGCGCACGCTGGCGGCCGAGCTGCGGGTGAACCCCGGCGCCGTGGCGCGGGCATACCAGGTGCTCCAGGAGCAGGGCGTGGTGGAGATGCGCTGGGGCCACGGCCCCGTGGTCACGCGCCCCGCCGGCGCATCGGAAGATCGCGCCGCGCTCGCCAAACGCGTTGCGGAGCATGCACTTCGGGAGGCGCGCCGCCACGGCGTGCAACCCCGCGAGCTGGCCGAGGCGCTCCGCGCCGCCATCGCCGCGCAGGCGTCCGAACGCTCCACCGAACGTTCCGAACGGCCGGGCGAACACGCCGGCACCCCGCTTCACCGGAGTTGAGATGACGCTCCCCGTCCGCCTGGGCGACGGCACCTTCGCCATCGCCACGCACGACCTCACCAAGCGCTTCGGCCGCGACACCGCGCTGCGCGGGGTCGACCTGCAGGTGCCCGAGGGCGCCGTGTACGTGCTGGTCGGCCCCAACGGCGCGGGGAAGACCACCACGCTCAAGCTGCTCCTGGGCCTGTACGCCGCGGACGGCGGGAGCGTGCGCGTGCTGGGGATGGACCCGCGAGCCCGTGGGCCCGAGGTGCGCGCGCAGGTGGGCTACGTTCCCGAGCGCGGCGACTGGGGATACGGCTACATGAGCGTGGGCCGGCTGCTGGAGCACCACGCCGCCTACTTTCCGCGGTGGGACTGGCCGTACGCGATGTCGCTGGCCCAGCGGCTCGACGTGGGGCTCGACCGCAAGGTCGGCAAGCTGTCGAAGGGGATGACGCGGCGCGTGCACCTGGTGCTGGCGATGGCGCATCGCCCGCCGCTGCTGCTGCTGGACGAGCCGACCGACGGGCTCGATCCCGTGATGCGCGACGAGACGCTGGGCCTGCTGGCCGAGCACGTGGCCGACACGGGCGCGACCGTGCTGATCAGCACGCACCTGGTGCACGAGGTGGATCGCCTGGCCGACCACCTGGGCGTGATGCGCGACGGCCGGCTCACCGCGCAGCTTCCGCGCGAGGTGCTGCACCAGAACCTGCGCCGCTACCGCGCCGAGGTCCCCGCCGGCTGGACGGGGGTGCCGCGGCTGGACGCGAACGTGGTGAAGCGCGGCGGCGTGGGCCGCGAGATCCAGTGGAGCGTGTGGGGCGACGAGCGCGAGGTGGCGCGCACGCTCGCCGAGAGCGGGGCCACCCTGCGCGACGCCGCGCCGCTGACCCTGGAGGACGCGGCGGTCGTCCTCCTGAGCCGAAAGGATTGAGACCAATGGAATCGGCCGTGTTGAACCCGGTGCCCGGCCTGCGCGCCGTGGCCGCCGAGCAGTTCCGCTCCGTGGGGCTGGCGCTGCGGCGCGAGGGGCTGGTGGCCGGGGGCTTCCTGGCGCTGGGCTCGCTCTGGATCGCGCAGATGCAGTGGAACAGCATGGGCCACGCGAGCTTCCCCCTCTCTCCCGAGGCGGGGATCCCCGTGTCGGTGCTGGCGCTGCTGGTGCCGATGGCCGTGTGGAAGGGCGAGGGACCCGCCGCCCGCGGCTATCACCGCGCCATGCCGGTGAACCACGCGGCGCACGCGGTGGCGCGCAGCCTGAGCGGCCTGGCGTGGACGATGATGGCGGTCGCCGGCTACTTCGGCTGGCTCGCGGCGATGGCGGCGCTCACGGGCGGCAAGATGGGGGGCGAGTACGCGCCGTACCAGTGGGTGGTGCCTTTCACCGCCGCGGCGGTGATGTACCTGCTGGGGAGCGCGCTCACGCTGGTGACGGCGCACCCGTGGCGCTGGCTGGGCGGCGGGATGGTGGCGTTCATGTTCACCGGCGTCCTCCGCACGACCGACGGCACCCGCGGGCTCTGGGACCTGGTCAACACGGTGATCGAGGGGAAGTACGGGCTCCAGACGCTGATCAGCGGAATGAGTCCGGGGAGTCCCGGCGAGTTCGGCTCGTACATGCAGAACGCCGTCGCGTCGACCTGGCTGCTGGCCACGTGGATGTGGGCCGCCATCGCCATCTCTCTCTTCCTCTTCGCCGCGTACCGGCAGCCGGAGCGGTAACCGGGGAGATGGACGGCGGAGAATCATCGTTCTCCCGCCCGCATCGCCAGGCGGAAACGAGACGCCCGCGCCGCCGGACCGATCCGGGGCGCGGGCGTCTCGTGGTTCATCCGCCGAAAGGCGGGGTCAGCTCACCGCTGCTGCGGGCGGACCAGGCCGCTGCGCGAGGCCACGGCGACGGCGCTGTCGTCGTCGGCCAGCAGGCGGCGCACGCCGTACCAGGCGCGGATCAGGCGGTTGGGCTGGCGGTCCAGGTTGGCCTCCACGATCTGCCCGCGGCCGGTGCTGGCGTGGATGAAGCGGCCGTTGCCGATGTACATCCCCACGTGCGTAACCCGGCCGTTGCGGCCGAAGGTGAGCAGGTCGCCCGGGCGCAGGAGCGAGGGGTCGCGCGGGATCTCGCGGCCCACCTGCGCCTGCTGCGCGGCCGAGTGCGGCACGTCGTACCCCATGGCCCGCATCAGGTACCGGGTGAAGCCGCTGCAGTCGAACCCGTCGGGGGTGGTGCCGCCGAAGATGTAGCGGCGCCCCAGCTGGCGGCGGGCCAGGTTGACCAGCGAGTCGCGCTGCTGCGCGCGGGTGGCGGTGGCGGACGGCCTGGGGCTCTCGGCCCGCCGGGCGTCCTGTGCGCGAAGCGTGGCGGGGAGCAGCAACATCCCCGCGCAGGCGAGCGCGCGCAGTGCGTTTCCGCGGTGTTGAGACAAGGCGCGTTTTCTCGTGGAGGTGGAACCAGACCGACCGGCGCAGGGAGATTGGGTCCGGGTGGCGCGGCTCCCATGCGAGGAGCCGTGGCCGCGGCGCGCCGATGTCGGTACGAACACGTTGTGCTGCTTTGAAGGGGGGCATTCTAGGCCGCGGGCGGACCCCCGTCAAACCCTTCGGCCTCCCCGCGCCCGCTCCTAATCCTGCAACTGCTTTCATCGCAACCTGATACGGGCGCGGCGCCGGCCCACATCCTAATGGTTTCTTCGGGTGCCCCGGCGTGGGAAGATCTCCCTCCGCGCGCTCCGGAAGATGCGGATGACGCGGCGGAAGAACGAAGGAATCGCGTGGGTGCCCATCGCATGCGGCGGGGGCTTGCCCGCGTTCGTATGTTGCCTGCGACGATCGACACTCGCGCCGGTGACGCAGCGGCGCGGACGGACCTGCGGAGACCCACCCGAGCGGAGGCGGACCCATGATCACGGCCGAGTTGCTGATGGAGGTGCCGCTCTTCGCCGCGACGCCCGAGGAAGAGCGCGCCAGCATCGCGGGGCGGGCGGCGGACCTGCACCTGAACGCCGGCGAGTGGCTGCTGCAGGAGGGCGAGATGGCCGCCTTCTTCGTGCTGCTGGAGGGGCGGATGGAGGTGCTGAAGCGGATCGGCGAGCAGGACCAGCGCCTGACCGTGTACCAGCCCGGCGAATACTTCGGCGAGGTGCCGCTGCTGCTGGGCGCGCCCGCCATCGCCAGCCTCCGCGCCGACGAAGACAGCCGCGTGCTGCGCCTGGAGGCCGAGGACTTCCGCGAGCTGGTCTCGTCGTGCCCGGTGCTGGCCGAGGAGCTGGTGCGCACCATGACCCGGCGCGTGCAGGCCATCCAGCGCCTGTCGGTGGAGTCGCCGCTCACGCCGGTGACGGTGGTGGGCAACCGGTGGGACCTGGCCTGCCACGACGTGCGCGACTTCCTGTCGCGCAACCACGTGCCGTACCGCTGGATCGATCCCTCTGTCGACGCGCGGAACGAGGCGGCGGCCCTGCGCGAGGGCGAGGCGTACCCGCTGGTGATCGCGCCCGATGGCCAGCGCATCTCGGTTCCCTCGTTCCGCGAGCTGGCCAGGCACGTGGGGCTGCAGACCGCGCCGCGCGCCGGCCAGCTCGACGAGCCGTACGACGTGGTGATCGTGGGCGGCGGGCCGGCGGGGATGGCCGCGGCGGTGTACGGCGCGTCCGAAGGGCTGTGCACGGCCATGGTGGAGCGGGTGGCGGTGGGCGGGCAGGCGGGAACGTCGTCGCGGATCGAGAACTACCTGGGCTTCCCCGCCGGGCTCTCCGGCGGCGAGCTGAGCTCGCGGGCGTGGCAGCAGGCCCGCCGCTTCGGCGCGGAGATGCTGGTGGCGCGCGGGGTGACGTCGCTGGGGTGCACCGGCAACCTGCGCTGGGTGGAGCTGGACGATGGCGAGCGCATCCACACCCGCGCGGTGGTGCTGGCGTGCGGCGTGGTGTGGCGGCGGCTGAACGCGCCGGGGGTGGATGCGCTGGTGGGCCGCGGCGTGTACTACGGCGCCGCGCGCACCGAGGCGCTGGGAACGCGCGGCAAGCGCGTGTACCTGGTGGGCGGCGGCAACTCGGCCGGGCAGGCGGCGATGCTCTTCTCCGGCTACGCCGCCGAGGTGACGCTGCTGGTGCGCGGGCCGTCGCTGGAGCTGAGCATGTCGCAGTACCTGATCGACCAACTGGCCACCAAGAGCAACGTGCGGGTGGAGACGCACCGCGAGATCGCCGAGGTGGATGGCGACGGCCACCTGCAGACGATCGTCGTCACCGACCGCCGCACCGGCGCGCGCGAGACGCGCGAAGCCGACGCGCTCTTCGCCTTCATCGGCGCCGACGCGGAGACGGGGTGGCTGCCCGCGTCGCTCGTTCGCGACGAGCTGGGCTACATCTGCACCGGCCGCGACGTGCTGGACCTGCTGGCCACGCGCGAGGCCGAGTGGCCGCTGGAGCGCGACCCGTATCTGCTGGAGACCAGCATCCCCGGCGTGTTCGCCGCGGGGGACGTGCGGCACGGGTCGATCAAGCGCGTGGCATCCGGCGTGGGCGAGGGGAGCATGGCGATCGCGTTCATCCACCAGTTCCTGGCGCAGCTGGGCTGATCCGGGGAACGGCTGGAACGGCAAAGAGAGGGCGCTTCGCGCGAGCCACGGAGGGCACGGGAACGGCCACGGTTGGCGCCGCGGTTTAGCGTAACTCTGAGTGTCGAAGAATGTATGCGGCGCAGCGGTGTCATCCTGAGGGAGCGCGAAGGTGTCACCCGCACCGAACCGTGGCGTGACCGAGGATCGTCGCCGCCAGGCACTGGCTTGCACGAAAGTTGGGCGCGGCGGCTCCTCAGGATGACATCGTCGGAGATCGTGTGGAGCCCGTTGGACCCGCGACCATCGACCCCTCAGAACGCGGTGCGGAGGGCGAGGGTGAAGGTGCGGCCGGCGCGGATGGTGGCGTTGTCGGGCTCGCCGAGCTGGGTGCCGAGGAGGTTGGCGCCGGTGAGGGTCACGCGGATGTCGCCGCTCACCTGGCGCGAGAGGGTGGCGCGCAGGTCGGTGGAGCCGTGATAGGTGCGCCAGAAGTCGCGCAGGGTGGCGCCGTCCAGCGGGCGCGGCAGGGTGTCGGCCGCGTAGGCGCGCGCCAGGGCCAGGCGATCGTAGCCAACCCAGCTCCACGCGCGCGAGGCGGTGAGCGCGGTGTACCAGCCGCCGTTCTCCCAGCGCGCGGTGAGGCCCGTGGTGCCGCGGGGAACGCCGAGCACGCGGTCGCCCACGGCCAGGTCGCCGGCGTAGCCACCGGCCACGCGGCGCACGCGGCTGTCCACCAGCGAGAGCGCGGCGGTGGCGGAGAACGGGCCCTGCCGCAGCGAGCTTTCCATCTCCCAGCCGCGGTTGGTGATCTCGCCCACGTTCTGCAGCTGGTAGTGCACGCGGCGATAGGCGACCCCGTCGCGCTCCAGCGTGTCCTCGCCCGTCAGCACGTTCTGGATCAGCCCCGTGGCGCGCTGGTCGAAGCGGGTGACCTGCAGCGAGAAGGCGCGGCGGAGGTAGACTTCCACCCCCAGCTCGGTGCCGGCCTGCGACTCGGGCTCCAGCGCGGTCGGGGACTGGCCGTCGCGCCCGCCGGTGTAGCCATGGTCGCGCGCCGGCGTCCGCGCGGGGCGGATGCCACGGCCGTACGCGGCGCGCACCTTCACGTCGGCCGCGCCCACGGACTGCACCCACGCGCCCCCCAGCATCGGCAGCACCGAGACGAGGTCGCCGGAGGCGAAGGCATCGTTCCGCTCCACCCGCACGCCGCCGTTGAGGAAGCCGGTGTTGCGCCAGGAGAGCGACGCCTGCCCCAGCACCCCCGTGTCGTGCCGCCAGAGCTGGCGCGTGTCCCACTCCTCCCTCGCGTACCCCTGGCCGGACTCGGGGCGGCGCATGGTGCGGTCTGCGTAGAGCTCGCGGAGAACGGCGTGCTCCAGCGCGAAGGTGACGTCGGTGACCACCGGTCCCTCGCCGCCCAGGCGGGTGGCGGCGCTGGCGCGCAGGGTGCCGCGGTCCGCGCCGCCGCGCGTCTGCTGCAGCGGGTCCGCGATCGCCGAGGGGAAGGGCTCGGTGCTGTCGGCCAGGTGGTTCAGCCGGTAGCCGTCCATCCCCGCCAGCAGCGTGTAGCTCCACCGCCCGCCGGGCGCCAGCCGCAGCGTGGCGCCGCCGGTGTACTCGCGCACCCACTGCGACGAGCTGTCGGCCCGCGTGACCGGCGGGTACGCGCCGGGTCCGCCGACTACGCCGCCACGGCCGTCCCGCCCCGTGTCGGCCTGGGCCACGCGGGGCGGGGCGATGCCGCTGAAGAGCGGGTTGCTCCCCGCCCCGGCGCGCTGGTCGTAGAAGCGCAGCGTGGTGGTGAGGATCGAGGTCGCGCCGACGAGACGGCCCGCGGCGAGCGCGTCGATCTCGCGCGTTCCCGCGCCGCGGTACACGGCGCCGGTGCCGCCGACGCCGATCGCCACGCCCAGCGAGCGCAGGTTGTCGCCCGCGCGCAGCAGCAGGTGCTGGCGATGCGTGGGGACGGCGGTGGCGCTGTAGTCGCTGGCGGTCACACCGCCCTCGGAGCGCAGCTCCAGCGTCGGCAGCGCCCGCCCCGAGCCCTCGTGCCGCGTGACGATGTTGACCACGCCGCTGATCGCGTCGGAGCCGTAGAGCGCCGCGCCCTGCGGCCCGCGGATCACCTCCACCCGCTCCACGAAATCGGGGTCGATCTGGCTCAGCACCAGCGGGTTGGCCGTCTCCACCCCGTCGATGTAGACCTTGGGGTACGTGGCCCCGAACGAGCTGGCGCCGCGCACGCTGCCGTACTGCGACGTCAGGCTCGACGGCGATCGCTGCCACACCCACACGCCGGGGACGGTGCCGTTCATCACCTCGGCCATCGACACCACCGAGCGGTTGGCGAGGTCGCGCCCCTCGACGATGCCGAGCCCCACGGTGAGCGGCCGGCGCGCGACCCCCGCCGGGCTTCCCGTCGCCACGATGCGCTCCAGCACGCTCTCGCGCTCGGTGACGCCGCCGGCCAGCACGGGAGACGAGGGCGGCGCGGGCGAGAGCACCACCTGGCCGCCGATCGCGACCGGCCGCGCGCCGGATGACGCCACGAGCGCGGCCAGCACATCGCCCAGCGGCTTGCGGTTGATGTTCACGCACACCCGCCGGTCCAGCGGGATCAGGTCGGAGCTATAGGAAAGGCGCACCCTGGCGGCGGCGGAGATGCGGTCCAGCGCGTCGCGCAGCGTGAGCTCCGTCGCGCGCAGGGAGACGGCGCGGTCCAGCGGCGCCTCCCACGCGCGGCCGCTCGCCTCGGCCACGCGGGTGCACGGCGCCTGCGCGAGCACGGGGCGCGCGGCGGCGCAGGCGAGCGCGGCCGAGGCCGCAACGCCGAATGCCCGGACGCGCGATCGCATCCGGGCACGGCTCGAATCGCCAGAGGCGCGCGGCGTCATGGCGCGCGCCCTCCGCCCCCTCTCGGCACCACCGTGGCGGACATGCCGCCGCCCCGCAATTCGCCGCCCAGCGCCGCCGCCACGATGCGCATCGCCTGGTCCGCCGTCTGGCCCGTGAAGTCGGCCGTGAGATGGCGGTTGGCGAGCGACGGATCGACCCGCAGCGTCACGCCGTACCAGCGGCGCAGCTCCGCAACCACCTCGGCCACGGTCGCGTCGCGGAAGGCGAGGCGGCCCGTGGTCCACGCCGCGTCGGCCGCGGCGCCGGCGCGGCGCTGCACCGTGAGCCGGCGCCCGGAAACGCGGCCGCGGTCGCCGGCGCGCAGCGTGTCCTGCCGCGCATCTCCCGGCACCGCCACGGCCACCACGCCCTCCGTCACCGCCACGCTGGTCCCCGCCGCCGAGTCGGCGCGGATGGTGAAGGCGGTGCCGACGTCGGTGATCACCGCGTCGCCCGTGGTCACGGTGAACGGGCGCTCCGCATCGTGCGTCACCTCGAAGTACGCGGAGCCGTCCAGATCGGCCCGCCGCCCGTCATCCCCCGAAACGGCGAGATGGCTCCCCGGGCCCAGGATGACGCGGCTTCCATCGGCCAGCCGCACCTGTTGCCGCGCGCCCACCCGGGTGGCGTAGCGCCGCACCGGCGTCTCGCCGCCCCGTGACATCATCCGCCAGACCAGCGCGCCGGCGACCAGGATGAGCACCGCCGCCGCCGCGCGCATGACGCCCGCGCCGCGCCACCACGACGCCCGCGGGGGCGCCAGGCCACGCATCGGCGGGCGGTCCGCCGTGCCGCCGCGCTCCGCCGTGAGCGCCGGCCCGTCGCGCCGCGCCATCACCGAGGCGAGGGCGGCCTCCACGTCGACATCCGCCTTCGCGCCCGCCGAAAGCGGCTGAAGGGCCGTGTCCAGCGCGCTCACCAGCTCGGCGCGGCCGGGGTGCCGCGCCATCTCCTGGCGCAGCTCCTCGGCCTCGAGCGGCGTGGTTTCGCCCGCGAGAAGACGCGCCACCGCCTGCCAGGGGGCGTCGCGCTGCACTTCGTCGGGAGAGCGGTCGGACTCGTTCATGACCTCTGGAACACGCAAGTCGCGCGGCACCCTATCTGCGGGCGCGGCGTTGGTCATACTTTGGGGGGGGGTACGATGCACGGGCCGCATCCACCCTGCCGTTCGACGGGTTCGCCAGCACCACCCGGCTTTCGCTAATACTACACGGCTGATGGACGAACCGGAACTCCACGAACGGCTCCGCAACGGCGACGACGATGCCTTCGCCACGGTGTTCCGGGAGCATTACGCCGCGCTGGTGGGGAGCGCCGAGCGCCTGCTGGGCGACCGCGCCGCCGCGGAAGACACCGCGCAGGAGGTGATGCTGGAGCTGTGGCGCCGTCGCGACGCGCTCCCGCGCGAGATCTCGCTGCGCGCCTACCTGCACCAGTCCGCCCGCAACCGCGCGCTCAACCGCATCCGCCACGCCCGCGTGGTGCGCCAGGCCGAGCCGCACGTGCGCCCGCCCACCGCCAGCCCCCCCGCCGACGGGAGCGTCTCCGCCGGCGAGCTCGAGGCCGCCGCCCGCCAGGCCGTGGCCGACCTGCCGGAGGAGGTGCGCGAGACCTTTCGCATGAGCCGCGTGGACGGGCTCACCTACGCCGAGATCGCCCGGGTGATGGAGGTGTCGGTGAAGACCGTGGAGGCGCGGATGGGGCGCGCGCTGCGGCTGCTGCGCGAGCGGCTGGCGACGTGGATGCCGGAGGGTGGAGGGTGGTGAGGAGTGCGAAAGTGCGAAAGTGCGGGAGTGCTGGGTGCTGGGTGCTGAAC
>Ga0247773_1000213_pt1 | contig 27687 bp, 24 predicted proteins | sample UWRJL092311B6_FD_179934 | JGI IMG/M metagenome (GOLD analysis project Ga0247773, IMG submission 179934) | Plant litter microbial communities from Arlington Agricultural Research Station in Wisconsin, United States - UWRJ-L092-311B-6 | ecosystem: Environmental > Terrestrial > Plant litter >... | reverse complement strand
CGCCGATCGGCCTGCACCGCGCCGGTCCCGCAACTCCGTGGCCACCATCCTGATCGGTGCGCTGCTGGCCATGCTGGGCTTCGGGCTGGCGGTGCAGGTCCGGTCCAACTCCCGCAGCGATGCCCTCGCCGGTGCCCGGGAGGCCGACCTGGTACGGATCCTGGACGACCAGAACAGCCGGATCGACCGGCTGCAGGGCCAGATCAGCGATTTGCAGACCGCCCGGCAGCGGCTGTCGGACAACGGCAGCAACAACGCCGCGGCCCGCCAGGAGGCCCAGCGGCAGGCGGACGCGCTGGCGGTGCTGACCGGCTCGGCACCGGCGCACGGGCCCGGCATCCGGGTGGCCATCGCCGATCCGCAGCACGCGCTGCGGGCCGAGCAGCTGCTCGACGTGGTCGAGGAACTGCGCGGCGCCGGTGCCGAGGTGATCCAGTTCGGCCCGGTCCGGATCGGTACCTCCAGCGCCTTCACCGACTCCGGCTCCGGGGTGTCGCTGGACGGCACGGCGCTGCAGTCGCCCTACGACGTGTTGGCGATCGGCGAACCCAAGACCCTCAACACCGCCCTCAACATCCAGGGCGGGGTGGTCAACACCGTGCACGCCGCCGGCGGTGAGATCGAGATCACCGAGCAGCCGGTCGTCAGCATCACCGTCACCAGGACGATCCCGACACCCCGCTACGCCACCCCGACCGGTAAGTGATCACCGGGGACGGAGGCGGTAAGGTCGCGCGCACCGTGCCTGGCGCGGGCCGGCATGGGGTGTCACCGCCGGACCGGCCGGAGTTCCACCCCTGACGTCGACGAGATGAGAAGGACATGGCAGAGATCCCAGCCGACCTGCGCTACACCACCGATCACGAATGGGCCAAGGTGGTCGGCGGCAACACCGTCCGGGTCGGCATCACCGACTTCGCGCAGAACTCGCTCGGCGACATCGTGTTCGTGTCGGTGCACGGCCTGGACGGCACGGTGGAGTCCGGCGACACCTTCGGCGAGGTCGAGTCCACCAAGAGCGTGTCGGACCTCTACGCCCCGGTAGCGGGGTCGGTGGTGGCCCGCAACGAGGCGCTGGACGACAACCCGGACCTGGTCAACACCGACCCCTACGGCGCGGGCTGGATCGCCGAGATCGAGGTCGCCGACGTGGCGGTGCTGGACTCGCTGCTCGACGCCGAGGGCTACGGCCAGGTCACCGCCGAGTGAACCTCCACCTCGCGTTGACCCTTTACCTTCCGGCAAACTAGGCTCGACGACACCGGCGACCGGAGTCGCTCGACCGGATCCGCTGTCGTTCGACAGGCACGAAGAAAGGGCGTCCCCGGCGTGTTCTGCACCGCGTGTGGCACCGAGAATTCCGCTGACAGTCGATTCTGCGCGCAGTGCGGTGCCCAGCTCGCGGGTGCCAGCCAGCCCGCGGGCGGCCGGCCGAGCGGACCGGACGTCACCTCGATCCTGTCCGCCGGGCTGGCCCCGGTCAGTACCGACAGCGACGAGTTCTCACCCGAGGCCCACCAGCGCGCCATCGACGCGCTGGTGCCGGGCTCGGCGCTGCTGGTGGTCAAGCGCGGCCCGAACGCCGGCAGCCGGTTCCTGCTCGACCAGGACGTCACCACCGCCGGCCGGCACCCGGACAGCGACATCTTCCTCGACGACGTCACGGTCTCGCGTCGGCACGTGGAGTTCCGCCGCGACGGTGCCGGTTTCACCGTCCACGACGTGGGCAGTCTGAACGGCACGTACGTCAACCGCGAGCGGATCGACTCGGCGACCCTGGCCGGCGGGGACGAGGTGCAGATCGGCAAGTTCCGGCTGGTGTACCTGAACTCGCCGGGCCGCGGCGGAGCCGGGTCGTGAACGCCGCGAGCCTGCCGTCCCGGGGAACGCTGTCGATCGGCGAGGTGCTCGCCCAACTGCGCGCCGACTTCCCGGACGTGACGATCTCCAAGATCCGCTTCCTGGAGGACCAGGGCCTGGTGCAGCCGGACCGCACCCCGTCGGGTTACCGCAAGTTCTCCGGCTCCGACGTCGCCCGGCTGAAGTACGTGCTCAGCCAGCAGCGTGATCACTACCTGCCGCTGCGGGTCATCAAGGACCAGCTCGAGGCCATCGACCGGGGGCACGGGCACGGCTCGCTGCCGGCCGGCCCGGTGCCACGCGCCGCGCACCCCACCATCGTCGACAACGCCCCGACCCCCGAGCACTTCCGGTCCTCCGCCGCGGCGATGCGGTTGAGCCGGGAGGAACTGCTCAACACCGCCGGGCTGCGGCCGGCCCAGCTGTCCGAGCTCGAGCAGTACGGGCTGATCAGCCAGCGGGCCGGCGGCTACTACGACGACGACGCGCTGGCGATCGCCCGGGTGGTGGCGGAGATGGCCAGGTTCGGCATCGAGGGCCGGCACCTGCGCGGCTTCAAGTCCGCCGCCGACCGCGAGGTGGGCCTGTTCGGCCAGGTCGCCGGGCCGATGGCCAAGCAGCGCAGCGGCGACGGCCGGGCCCGCGCCGAGGAGACGGTGCGCGAGCTGGCCGCGCTGTCGGTACGCCTGCACGCCGCGCTGGTGCAGATTGGGCTCCGCGAGATCGTCGGCTGACGGCGAGACCGGCTAGGCTCGAAGGGGTCAGCCAGGTCCGGTGTTCGAGAGCAGAGGAAGGCCGCCAGATGACCCTGCATCCGCTTCAGGTTGTCGGCGTGCGGGTCGAGCTGCCCGCCAACCAGCCGGTGGTCCTGCTCAAGGAGTCCGGCGGGGCGCGCTACCTGCCGATCTGGATCGGCGCGGTGGAGGCGTCGGCGATCGCCTTCGAGCAGCAGGGGGTGCAGACCCCACGGCCGATGACCCACGACCTGCTGAAGGACGTGATCGGCGCGTTGGGCGGTGAGCTCAAGCAGGTCTCGATCACCGAGCTGCGCGACGACGTGTTCTACGCCGAGCTGCAGTTCGCCGACGGCACCACGGTCAGTGCCCGGCCCTCGGACGCGATCGCGTTGGCGCTGCGCACCAACACGCCGATCGTCGGCGACGAGACGGTGCTGGCCGCCGCCGGCATCTCCATCCCGGAGGAGGACGAGGACGAGGTGGAGCGGTTCCGCGAGTTCCTCGACACCATCTCCGCCGACGACTTCGCCGGCTCCGACGGCGACGAGCAGTCGGGCCCGTCCTGACCCTGTCAGGCCCGAAAAGTCTGTACCTGAACTCGACGGTTACTTTTTCGGTGCGATCCGGCGAGGCGGATTGACCGGTGCAGCCACCGCGGCATACCGTCGTCAAATACCCACGGTGCAATTCGGTGGGCGCCGCGCCTGGTTCCCACGAACCGGAGGCGGTTCAACCGGGGATCGCAGCTATGCGCGGCAGGTAGGAGATCGACGTGCTGGACCATACGCCCGAGCAGGGTGAGTTGTTCTCCCAGCCGGGCATCGGCTCCGACGACTCGGTCGGCTACCGGGGCCCGACGGCCTGCGCGGCGGCCGGCATCACCTACCGTCAGCTCGACTACTGGGCCCGCACCGACCTGGTGGTGCCCTCGGTCCGGTCGGCGGCCGGCTCCGGCAGCCAGCGGCTGTACTCGTTCAAGGACATCCTGGTGCTCAAGGTGGTCAAGCGGCTGCTGGACACCGGGGTCTCACTGCAGAACATCCGGCTCGCGGTGGACGCGCTGCGCGAGCGCGGCGTCGATGACCTGGCCCGGATCACCCTGCTCTCCGACGGCACCACGGTCTACGAATGCACCTCCTCCGAGGAGGTGGTCGACCTGTTGCAGGGTGGCCAGGGCGTGTTCGGGATCGCGGTCAGCGGCGCGCTGCGCGAGCTGACCGGCTCGCTGGCGACCCTGCCGTCCGAGCGCACCGACGGCACGGTGCCCACTGAGACCGCCGCCGACGAGCTGGCCCGGCGCCGGCAGCGCCGCACCGCCTCTGCCTGAGCTGTTCCACCCGTCCGGGCTGGTACCGTGACGGGTACCGCAACGCGCACGGGAGAGTCCGTCCAGCCAGTTCCGGACGGCGCCGAAGGGGCAATTTCCCCGCCAACCTCTCAGGCTGCAGGACCGTGCGTGCAGGTAGCTCTGAAGGGCGCCAGCCTGACAGAGGGGGAGTGGTCCGGTCGCATCCGTCCGGGCTGCTTCGGCCCTGTCTGACGTTGGAGTTCCGCATGGATCACGCTGCCGTTGAAGCGAACCCCGCCGCTGAGGTTCCCGCCCTGACCCCATTCTCGGCCCGGCACATCGGGGTGACCCAGCCCGCCGACCAGGCGGTGATGCTCAAGGCCCTGGGCTTCGCCAGCCTGGACGAGCTGCTCGGCGCGGCGATCCCGCAGAGCATCCGGACCACCCTGGAACTGGCGCTGCCGCCGGCCGCTTCCGAGGCCGAGGTGGCCGCCGAGCTGCGGGCGCTGGCCGCCCGCAACACCCCGCGTGCCTCGATGATCGGGCTGGGCTACTACGACACCGTCACGCCGCCGGTGATCCGCCGCAACGTGCTGGAGAGCCCGGCCTGGTACACCGCCTACACCCCGTACCAGCCCGAGATCAGCCAGGGCCGGCTCGAGGCGCTGCTGAACTTCCAGACCATGGTCGAGGACCTGACCGGGCTGCCGACCGCCGGCGCCTCGCTGCTGGACGAGTCGACCGCGGCCGCCGAGGCGATGGCGCTGGCGCACCGCACCTCGGCCGCGGCCAAGAAGGGCGCCGACACCTTCCTGATCGACGCCGACGTGCTGCCCCAGACCGTGGACGTGGTCCGCACCCGGGCCACCGCGCTCGGCCTGCGGGTGCTGGTGGCCGATCTCGGCGACGCCGCCGACACCCTGCCGGCCGAGCTGACCGACGGCGCGGTGTTCGGAGTGCTGCTGCAGTACCCGGGCGCCTCCGGCCGGGTACGCCCGCTGCGCCCGCTGATCGAGGCCGCCCACGACGCCGGTGCGCTGGCCGCGGTGGCCGCCGACCTGCTGGCCCTGACCCTGCTGGTGCCGCCGGGCGAACTCGGTGCCGACATGGCGGTCGGTACCTCGCAGCGCTTCGGGGTGCCGCTGGGCTTCGGCGGCCCGCACGCCGGCTACCTCTCGATCCGGGCGGGCCTGGAGCGCCAGCTGCCCGGCCGGCTGGTGGGCGTCTCGGTGGACGCCGAGGGGCGACCGGCCTACCGGCTGGCGCTGCAGACCCGCGAGCAGCACATCCGGCGCGAGAAGGCCACCTCCAATATCTGCACCGCCCAGGTGCTGCTCGCCGTGATGGCCTCGATGTACGCGGTCTACCACGGGCCGACCGGGCTGCGGGCGATCGCCGCGAACGTGCACGCCCGGGCGGCCCGGCTGGCGGCCGGGCTGCGGGCCGGCGGCGTCGAGGTGCTGACCGAGTCGTTCTTCGACACCCTGACCGTCCGGGTGCCGGGCCGGGCCGCCGAGGTGCTGGCCGCTGCCGACGAGCGTGGCGTCAACCTGCGCCTGATCGACGCCGATCACCTCGGCATCGCCTGCGACGAGGCCACCACCGACCAGGTGCTCGGCGAGGTGCTGGCCGCATTCGCGATCTCGGCGGAGCTGCCCGGGTCGGCCCCGTCGGCGCTGCCGGCCGAGCTGCGCCGGGAGTCGGACTACCTGAGCCACCCGGTGTTCAACTCCCACCACTCCGAGACCGCCATGCTGCGCTACCTGCGCCGGCTGTCGGACCGGGACTACGCCCTGGATCGCGGGATGATCCCGCTGGGTTCGTGCACCATGAAGCTGAACGGCACCACCGAGATGGAGCCGGTCACCAACCCGGGCTTTGCCAACCTGCACCCGTTCGCGCCGCAGGGCCAGTTCGACGGCTACGCCTCGCTGATCGCCGACCTGCAGACCTGGCTGACCGAGATCACCGGCTATGACGCGGTGTCGCTGCAGCCCAACGCCGGTGCCCAGGGCGAGTTCGCCGGCCTGCTGGCGATCGCGTCCTATCACCAGAGCCGCGGTGACGGCGAGCGCAACATCTGCCTGATCCCGGCCAGCGCGCACGGCACCAACGCGGCCTCGGCGGTGCTGGCCGGCATGAAGGTCGTGGTGGTGGCCACCAGCGGCACCGAGGGCGAGGTGGACCTCGACGACCTCAAGGCCAAGATCGCCCTGCACGCGGAGAAGCTGGCCGCGATCATGGTGACCTACCCGTCCACCCATGGCGTGTTCGAGGACCACATCGGCGAGGTCTGCGAGCTGGTGCACGCCGCCGGCGGCCAGGTCTACGTCGACGGCGCGAACCTGAACGCGATGGTCGGGCTGGCCAGGCCGGGCAAGTTCGGTGCCGACGTCTCGCACCTGAACCTGCACAAGACCTTCTGCATCCCGCACGGCGGCGGTGGCCCCGGCGTCGGCCCGGTCGCGGTCCGCGCCCACCTGGCACCCTTCCTGCCCAACCACCCGCTGCAGCCGCTGGCCGGTCCGGCGACCGGGCCCGGCGCGATCTCCGGGGCGCCGTGGGGTTCGGCGGCGATCCTGCCGATCACCTGGGCCTACCTGCGGTTGATGGGTCCGGACGGCCTGGTGGCGGCCACCACCACCGCGATCCTGTCCGCCAACTACATCGCCACCCGGCTGAACGAGCACTACCCGGTGCTCTACACCGGAGCCCGTGGCCTGGTCGCGCACGAGTGCATCCTGGACCTGCGCCAGATCACCAAGGAGACCGGCGTGACGGTCGACGACGTCGCCAAGCGCCTGATTGACTACGGCTTCCACGCGCCGACCATGTCGTTCCCGGTGGCCGGCACGCTGATGGTGGAGCCCACCGAGAGCGAGGACCTGCACGAGATCGACCGGTTCATCGAGGCGATGATCGCCATCCGGGCCGAGATCGAGCAGGTTCGCGACGGCAGCTGGCCGGCCTCGGACAACCCGCTGCGCAATGCCCCGCACACCGCGCGGTGCCTGGTCGAGGACTGGGACCACCCGTACAGCCGGGAGCAGGCGGTCTACCCGGCCGGGGTCGACCCGGCGGCGAAGTACTGGGCGCCGGTGCGGCGGATCGACGGCGCCTACGGCGACCGCAACCTGGTGTGTGCCTGCCCGCCGGTGGCCGACTACGCCTGACGTCACCGCCTGGTCGGTGGCCCGCGAGGCGCTGCCGGACCTGTCTGATGTCTGCCTGCCGGCCGTGCCTCCGGGCTCGGCCGGCAAGCGTTTCACCACCACCATTGTCTGATGTGAAAAGCCCCGGCTGACATGCTATTTTGGCTTTACCCATAAGGCATTCCGCCTCGATTCTTCGATAGTGCGCCCTGGGCTCCGCGTGCGTGCGCAGCCCACCTAGGCAGCACTTCAAGAGGTGTGCCCCTTCTCCGCTCGTTGCAACCATGGGACTCCACGCGCCGTTCTGCCACTCCGGCCGGCGGCGGGTCCGAGCTGAGAAGGTGTCCATGACCGTAACCGCGGAGCCGTCGGTTGCCGCGCCGGCCCAGCGGATCACGCGCGACCGGCTCGGTAGTCCCAGCCCCGCGTCGAGCCTGCCGACCTCGGTGTCGGCAGCTCGATGACTTGCGCCCAACACGTCGGCAGCATCCGATCCCGGACCGCGGGGCCACCCGCGGTCACCAAGGACGTGGCCCCGAACGGCACTGCCGGGTGAGCACCATCCCCGCCCGGCGCAGGAACCCACCTTTCCCGACTGCGCTGGAGGACGGCGTGCATTCTCCCCATCTAGGTATCCAGCCACGCCTGGGTCCGAGCCCGCTCCGGCCCGCTCCGTCCCAGGGCGAACCGCCGACCCCGGGTACCCGGGGTCGGCGGCGGCTCGCGACGGTCGCGGCCGGCCTGCTGGCCTCGACGGCCCTGCTCGTCACCGCCGCGCTGCCTGCCTCGGCCGCGCCGGCGGTCCAACCAGTCAGCGATCGCGGCCTGGTGCCGGCGATGGGCCTGAAGATCGTGGACGCCGCGGCCCTGCACTGCCCGGCGGGTGGAACCACCTGGGCGCCGCTGGTGGTGCCGATCGAGATGGGCTTTCCGCAGGGCCAGCCGAACGGCAGCCTCGACCCCGACGACCTCAAGAACCTCGCGGACAACTCCTCGCTCTGGTACCGCGACGTGCTCAGCCTGAAGTCCGGCGTGTCGGTCATCATGGACAAGCAGTGGACGCAGGACGGCGGCCGCAGCACGCTGCCGGTCACCCGGACCGGGCTGCTGTCGGGCACCTACCTGATGGGTGCGGTGTGCGCGACGCCGGCCGGCCAGACCCGGCACACCTTTCCCCTGGATGCCAGCGGAAACACCATCGGCGAGTGGTTCGTCCTGACCTTCCGGTGGGTCGACAGCCATCCCGAGCAAAGCCAGTTCCACTTCGAGCGGCAGATCACGCCGCCCGGCACCGACCCGAGTAGCACCGCCCAGCCCAGTACCTCCTCCGACCCGAGCGCCACCGCGCAGCCGAGCGGCTCCGTGCAGCCGAGCGGCTCGTCCCAGCCGAGCGTGAGCTCGCCGGCGGCGACCACGAGCGTGAGCTCGCAACCGGTGGCCGAGCACGCGCACGACGACGACTCGGACAACGCGAAGTGGGCCTGGCTGCTGGTGGTGCCGGTTCTCGGCCTGGCCGCGCTGGCCGGCTACCGGCTCAGCCGCAACCGGCGCAGACCCTCATGACCCGGCGCGAGCGACGTGCCGTACCCGACGCCTGGACCACCCCCAGCTCGACGATTTCAGGAGAATGCATGAAGAATCCACGTTCGAAGGTATTACTGGCAGGGCTGGGGGTCCTCGTGGCGCTCCTCGCCTCGGCCTCGCTCACCGCGCCGGCCCAAGCGGCGTCGACCAGCCCGGCGGCCAGCGCCCCCGCCTCCGCCTCTCCCTCCGCCTCCTCGGCGGCGGGCAGCGGTGATGTCCAGGTCATCGCGCTGGAAGCGGGCGCGGTGCACACCTGTGCCACCCTCGGCGATATGTCGCTGCGCTGCTGGGGCAACAACCAGTACGGCCAGCTCGGCAACGGCACGTTCGTGGCCTCGACCAAGCCGGTCGACGTGAAGGGTCTGGCGTCGGCCCCCGAGACCACCCTGGCCCGAGCGGTGCACAACTGCTCGTTGCTGAAGGACGGGTCGGTCGACTGCTGGGCCATGAACATCTACGGCCAGCTCGGCGACGGCACCTTCAAGAACTCCTCCAAGCCGATTCCGGTGAAGGGCTTGCGGGGACCGGTCCGGCTGCTGGCCGTCGGCGGCGACCACACCTGCGTGACCTACAAGGACAACGACAGCACCTGGTGCTGGGGCCAGAACAAGTACGGCGAGCTGGGCGACGGCACCCTGACCACCAACTCCACCAAGCCGGTCGAGGTCAAGGGCCTGCCGTCCCCGGAGAAGGTCGTCGCCGGGCTGTGGCACACCTGCGCGATCGTCAAGGACGGCTCGACCTGGTGCTGGGGCTTCAACGCCGAGGGCCAGCTGGGCATCGGGACCAAGAGCCTGGCCTCGCCCAAGCCGGTCAAGGTGATCGGCCTGCCCTCGACGCCGGTCCAGCTGACCCTGGGGCTGTTCCACGCCTGCGCGGTGGTGCAGGACGGTTCGACCTGGTGCTGGGGTGAGGGCAAGTACGGCCAGCTGGGCAACGGCACCACCAAGGAGTCGTTGAAGCCCCAGAAGGTGGTCGGCCTCAAGCCCAACCCGACCCACCTGGTCGCCGGTGGCTTCCACGAATGCGCGGACTTCGCCGACGGCACCATGTACTGCTGGGGCCAGAACATCTTCGGCCAGCTGGGCGACGGCACCACCAAGAACGCCCTGAAGCCGGTCGCGGTGAAGGGCTACCGCCCGGGCGCGACCCTGGTCGCCGCCGGCAGCCTGCACACCTGTGCGGCCTACGCCGACGCAACGGTCGACTGCTGGGGCCTGAACTCCGACGGCCAGCTGGGCAACGGCACCAAGGCCAACTCCAAGACGCCGGTCGCGGTGGTGAGCCTGGTCAAGCCCGGCTCCGCCACCTCGGCGCCTGCCACGTCGAGTGCGGCGTCCTCGGCACCGGCGTCCTCGGCACCGGCGTCCTCGGCACCGGCCAGTTCCACGCCCGCTGCCAGCACCGACTCCGATGACGACGGGATCTCCGGCGCTGCCGTGGCCTGGATCGTGGTGCTCGTCGTCCTGGTGGCCGGGGGAGCCGCCGCGGCGTTCCTGGCAACCCGTCGGCGTCGGGTGTAGCAGCCGACACCCTGCCGACGACCCGGCCGGCGCCGCGAAACGGTGCCGGCCGGGTCGTCGGACCGACTCTCACAACCGCCTTACCGCTGACAACGTGATGGCCCGTCGCCGTGGCGACGGGCCATCACGCATGTCCGGCAGGTCTGGCCGGCTGGAGGGGGCCGGCACAACAATCCGGTCGAACATGACAAAACACTCAGGATTGAGAAAATATAAACCACATGCCGCAGTCACCAATAAGCGAGGCGGCGCCCCGGCGGCCGGGAGGTGTGGGTCAGGCCACCCGGTGCAGCGCGGCGGCGGTCAGCTCGGCACGTCGGGCGTGGACGCAGTGGCCGTCGGGCAGGATCTCCCCGCAGTCCTCGAAGAGCACGATGCCGTTGCAGAGCAGGCTCCAGCCTTGCTCCGGGTGGCGGGCGATCACATGAGCGGCATCGCGGTCGGAGCCGTGCGCGTCGGGACAACGCGGCTCGTGGATGCACGTTCCCCAGGCGACCGGATGTCCCGAGGCGACAGCTTGTGCGTGCGCCAACGGGTTATCAGTGGAATTCATGTGCCTGCGTCCTAGCGTTGTAAGTGTCTACGTCGTGTCTATCAGATTGTGGTCTAGCGCACACCCATGTTCGGGTTTTCCGGCAGCGATTACAGCGCGATTCGTGCGTTGCTCTCGAGTCGTTGCCGAATTGCAATCTTAACACCGAATGAACATCGTTCTGTCGGAATTGTCAAGGCGTTCGGCTCCAGATTTGCTCAAGAAGTGCCTCCTGCCAGCTATCGATCGGGTCGCATCGCTCAGGTCCGGCCGGCCTGGTCCTGGGCCCGGGAGAGCACCGGGGAGGACTGCATCCAGTCCGCCAGCACCGTGGGAAATCCGGCGCCGGCGGCGGCGGCGATCACCTTGGCGTCATCGTCGACGAACAGTTCGACCTGCCGGTCCCGGAGCCTGTTCAGCTCCGCCACCTTCAACACCGGCGCCGGCCGGAAGTCCCGGTGGCCACGCATGATCAACTCGGTGCTCGGCAGGTCCCGGTCGGCCAGCCACCGCCGGGTCACCGCCCGCAGCGAGTCCGGCCGCCCGGTCAGCCAGACCACCTCGTGCTCGGCCGCCGCGGCCCGTACCCGGTCGATACCCTCGGCCAGGCCCGGGTCGGCACCGGCGGCGGCGAAGAAGCCCGACCAGTCCTTGGGCTTGCGCTCCAGCAGGTGCAGCCGGTACCGGACGTCGGCGACCACGCCGTCGATGTCGAAGACCGCGATGCCCACGACTTCCAGAGTACTGAGCCGGGCGGTGTGATACCGCCACCGGCGCGACCGGCCGGATCGGAGCCGCCGGGAGACTAGACTCCTGCAGACGTGGAGTTTCTCAACGGCCTGCTGCCGTCACACGACCTGACCTACGAGGACGTATTCATGGTCCCGCGGTCCTCCGATGTCGCCTCCCGTTTCGACGTGGACCTGGCGACCAACGACGGCAGCGGCGCCACCATCCCGCTGGTGATCGCCAACATGACGGCGGTGGCCGGCCGCCGGATGGCCGAGACAGTGGCCCGCCGGGGCGGCATTACCGTGCTGCCGCAGGACATTCCGGTGGACGTGGTCGCCGAGGTGGTCGGCTGGGTCAAGCAACGCGACCTGGTGCACGAGACCGCGCTGACCCTGGCTCCGACGGACACGGTCTCCGACGCGCTCGCGCTGCTGCCCAAGCGGGCCCACGGCGCGCTGGTGGTGCTGGATCGCGGCCGCCCGGTCGGCGTGGTCACCGAACGCGACTGCGCCGGTGCCGACCGGTTCGCCCAGCTGTCGGAGGTGATGTCGAGCCGGCTGCTGGTGCTGCCGGCCAAGACCGGTGCCCGGGAGGCGTTCGACCTGCTGGTCAACGAGCACCGCCGGCTGGCGCCGGTGGTCGACGACGAGGGCCTGCTGGTCGGCGTGCTGACCCGGACCTCGGCGCTGCGCTCGACGCTGTACGAGCCGGCGGTCGACGCGGCCGGCCGGCTGCGGGTCGGCGCGGCGATGGGCGTCAACGGCGATGTCCGGGCCAAGGCCGAGCAGCTGCTGGCGACCGGCATCGACCTGCTGGTGCTCGACACCGCGCACGGCCACCAGCACCGGATGCTGGAGGCGCTGGCGGCGGTCCGCGCGATCGAGCCGGGGGTGCCGGTGGTGGCCGGCAACGTGGTGTCGGCCGCCGGCACGGTGGACCTGATCGAGGCGGGCGCCGACATCGTCAAGGTCGGGGTCGGCCCCGGTGCGATGTGCACCACCCGGATGATGACCGGGGTCGGGCGGCCGCAGTTCTCGGCGGTGCTGGAATGCGCCGGTGCCGCCCGCCGGCTGGGCAAACACGTCTGGGCCGACGGCGGGGTGCGGCATCCCCGCGACGTCGCGCTGGCGCTGGCCGCCGGTGCCTCGTCGGTGATGATCGGCTCCTGGTTCGCCGGCACCTACGAGTCACCGGGCGACCTGCGGGTGGCCGCCGACGGCCGGACCTATAAGGACAGTTTCGGAATGGCCTCGGCGCGGGCGGTGGCCAGCCGGACGTCCACGGAGTCGGCCTTCGAACGGGCCCGCAAGGGGTTGTTCGAGGAGGGCATCTCCACCGGCCGGCGCTACCTCGACCCGGCCCGGCCCGGCGTCGAGGACCTGATCGACGCGATCATCGCCGGCGTCCGGTCGGCCTTCACCTATGCCGGCGCCCGCACCATCGGCGAGTTCACCGACCGCGCGATCGTGGGGGTCCAGAGCAGCGCCGGCTACGCCGAGGGCCGGCCGCTGCAGGCCGGCTGGTGAGCGAGGCCGGGGACTCCGGGAAAGGCGGTCAAGGCGATTGACGGGGGTAGGCCGGCCAACCATGCTGGGGCGGTGAGCCACCCGCCTGATCCGCACGGGCACAGCGGGCACCGGCACGGCGGAGCCGACGCCGACCGCCGGTGGCTGTCGGCTGCCCTCGCGGTGATCGTGGCCTTCCTGGTCTGCGAGGTCGCGGTGGGCCTGGCGGTCGGCTCGCTCGCCCTGCTCACCGATGCCGGGCACATGCTCACCGACGCCCTTGCGCTGGCGGTCGCGGTGGTCGCCGCCGGGCTCGCCCAGCGGCCGGCCCGCGGCGCCTACACCTACGGCTTCACCAGGATCGACGCCATCTCGGCGCAGGCCAACGGCATCACCCTGCTGTTGCTGGCCGCCTGGTTCACGGTGGCCGCGGTACGACGATTGTTCGATCCGCCGGACGTGCCCGGCGCGGCGGTCCTGGTGGTCGCCCTGATCGGCATCGCGGTGAACCTACTGGCGGTGCTGCTGGCCGCCCGGGCCGACCAGTCCAGCCTGAACGTCCGGGGCGCGCTGGCCCATCTGGTCAACGACCTGTGGGCCTTCGTGGCCACCGCGGCCGCCGGTGCGGTGATGCTGCTGACCGGCTGGACCCGGGCCGACGCGGTGGCCTCCCTGGTGGTCGCCGCGCTGATGGTGCGCAGCGGGATCGGCCTGGTTCGCTCGGCCGGCCGGGTGTTCCTGGAGGCCGCCCCGACCGGCACCGACCCGGCCCGGATCGGCCGCTCGATGGCGGCGGTGGCCGGCGTCCGCGAGGTTCACGACCTGCACGTGTGGGACCTCGGGGCCGGCGAGCCGGCGTTGTCGGCACACCTGGTGATCGAGGCCAGTCACGACTGCCACGAGGTGGCCTACGGGGTCCGCCAGGTGCTGGCCGAGGAGCACCGGATTTCGCACGCCACCCTGCAGGCCGATCACCAGCACGGCGACCGGGCGCTGCTAGTCGGCGACGACTGCACCGCCGGCCGGCACGGTCCCGGCTACGCCGGCGACACCGTCACTCGCTGAACCATTTCGCGTCGAACCGTTCAGTACCGCACCATCGGGTGCCGAACCGTCCAGGTCGAGGGCCCGGCCGTCGACATAGCTCTGCCACAACCGGGCATAGCCGCCACCGGCCGCCAACAGCTGCTGGTGGCTGCCGTCCTCGACGATCCGGCCGTCGGAGAGCACCACGATCCGGTCCGCCCGGGCGGCCGTGGTCAGCCGGTGCGCCACCGTCACCATGGTCCGGTGCCGGCCCAGCCGCTGGGTGGCCTCGGTGACCAGCGCCTCGCTGGCCAGGTCCAGCGCGGCGGTGGCCTCGTCGAGCAGCAGGATGTCGGGGTCGACCAGCTCGGCCCGGGCCAGCGCGATCAGCTGGCGCTGGCCGGCCGAGAGGTTGCGGCCCCGCTCTCCGACCTGGTGCAGGTAGCCGTCGCTCAGGGTCGCCACCATCTGGTGCGCGCCGACCGCCCGGGCGGCGGCCTCGACCTCGGCGTCGCTGGCCTGCGGCCGCCCGTAGGCGATCGCGTCGCGGACCGTGCCGGGGGACAGGTAGGCCTCCTGCGGAACGATGCCCAGCCGTTGGCGGTAACCGGCCAGGTCCAGCACCCGCAGGTCCCGGCCGTCGACGGCGACGATGCCGTCGGTGGGGTCGTAGAACCGGGCGATCAGCTTGACCAGGGTGGACTTGCCGGCGCCGGTCTGGCCGACCAGGGCCACCGACTGGCCGGCCGGGATCCGCAGGTCGATCCCGCTGACGGCCGGTTTGGCGTCGGCGAGGTAGGCGAAGTCCACGTCGGTCAGGGCGATCTCGCCACGCAGCGCCGGCACCGGCACCGGGTCGGGCGGTTCCGGCGTCCCGGTCGGGGTGCGCAGCAGGTCCTTCAACCGGGACAGCCCGACCGAGGCCTGCTGGTAGCCGTCGAAGACCTGTGACAGCTGCTGGACCGGGCCGAAGAAGGCCTCGAGGTAGAGGAAGAAGGCGATCAGCGAGCCGGCCGACAGGCTGCCGTGCGCCAGCCGGTGCGCACCGAAGGCCAGCACCGCCGCGCCGGACAGGTCGGCCAGCAGCTGCACGAACGGGAAGTAGGCGGCGATGTAGATCTGGGCCCGCAACCGGGAGTCGCGGTAGTCGCGGGCCGCGCCGAGGAAGGCCCGGGTGTTGTGCTTCTCGCGGCGGAACACCTGCGCCACCCGGACGCCGGCCATGTTCTCCTGGAACTGGGCGTTCACCGTGCTGACCCGCTCGCGCGCCTCGACGTAGGCCGGCACCGACAGCCGGCGGAAGATCACGGTGGCGGCGACCAGGAGCGGCAGCACGGCCACCAGCACCAGTGCCAACCCGGCGTCGAGCAGCACCAGCGCCACCAGCACACCGATCAGGGTCAGCACGCTGATCAGCGCGGTGGCCAGGCTCGACTGCAGGAAGTTCGACAGCGCGTCCACGTCCGTGGTCATCCGGGTCATGATCCGGCCGCCGAGCTCGCGCTCGTAGTAGTCCAGGCTGAGCCGCTGCAGGTGGGCGAAGGCCTTGACCCGCAGGGTGTAGAGCAGCCGCTCGCCGGTGCGCCCGGTCACCCGCTGGGCGGCGATGTTGACCGCCCAGTCCAGCAGCAGCACCCCGAGGGCGAGTGCGGAGACCGCGAACAGCACCGTCGAGCGGTGCTCGGTGATGCCGCGGTCGACGCCGGTCCGGATCAGCAGCGGCAGCACCAGCTGCAGCACCGCGTCCAGCCCGATCAGGGCGATTCCGAAAGCGAAGGCCCACCGCACCGGCGCCATCAGCCGGCGCAGGCTGAACTGCGGATCGGCGGCCTGGGCGGCGGCCTCGTCGACCTGCGGGTCGTCGACCGCCGGCGGCAGCGCGGCGACCTTGGCCAGCAGCTCGGGGGTGGGCGGTACGCCGTCGAACAGGCCGCGGCCGCCACCGGGCCCCATCCGCCCGGGTTCGCCGCCCTGCCGCATCCGGCCCGAGGTGAGCGCCACCGGGTCCTGCTCGACCCGTCGCCACAGCGCGGTGCTGACCCCGTCGACGACCTCGGACTCCACCGGCGCCCCGGTCAACTCGCCGGCGTCGATGCCCTCGGCGTCCTCGCCGGGACCGCCCAGCAGCAGCCGGAACAGCGCGCAGCGCTCCATCAGCTCGTCGAAGCTGCCGATGTCGGCGACCTGCCCGTGCTCGAGCACCGCGATCCGGTCGGCCAGCGCCAGGGTCGAGCGGCGGTGCGCGATCAGGACCGTGGTGCGACCGCGGATCAGCTGCCGCAGGGTGGCCAGGATCTCGGCCTCGACCCGGGAGTCGACAGCGCTGGTGGCGTCGTCGAGCAGCATGATCCGCGGGTCGGTGAGCAGCGCCCGGGCCAGCGCGATCCGTTGCCGCTGGCCTCCCGACAGGGTCAGCCCGCGCTCGCCGACCACGGTGTCATAGCCCTGGGGCAGCTCGGCGATGAAGTCGGCCGCCTCGGCGGCGACGGCCGCGGCGACGACCTGGTCGTGGCCGGCGTCCGGACGGCCGTAGGCGATGTTGGCCGCGATCGTGTCGGAGAACAGGAAGCTGTCCTCGAAGACCATGCCGATGGTGGCGCGCAGGTCGGTCAGCGCGACCTCGCGGACGTCCACCCCGCCGACGGTCAGCGCGCCGTCGTGCACGTCGTAGAAGCGCGGGATCAGCATCGCCAGGGTCGACTTGCCCGAGCCGGCACCGCCGACGATGGCCACCGTCTCGCCGGGTTCGACGCTCAGCTCCAGCCCGCGCAGCACCGGGCTGGAGCGGGTGTAGCCGAAGTCCACGCCGTCGAAGCGCAGTCCCAGCGGCCCGGCCGGCAGCGGCTTCGGATCGGGCGGGTCGAGCACCTCCGGCGAGGAGTCGATCACCTCCAGGACCCGTTCGACGCCGGCCCGGGCCTGCTGGCCGATGGTGAGCAGCGCGGTGACGCCGCGGACCGGTCCGATCAGCTGGCCGAGGTAGGTCGAGAACGCCAGGAAGGTGCCCAGGGTGATCCTGCCGTGCAGCGCCAGCCAGCCGCCGACCAGCAGCACCCCGATCTGACCCAGCGCCGGCACCGCGGTCAGCGCCGTGGAGTACTTGGCCTGCAGCCGGACCACCCGCATCCGCTCGGCGAACAGGATGCGGGCCCGGCTGCTCAGCTCGGCCACCTCGCGGTGCTCCTGGCCGAAGCCCTTGACCACCCGGACGCCGGTGACCGCGGCCTCGACCTGGCCGACCAGCTCGCCGGCCTCCAGCTGGGCCGACCAGTTGGCCGGGAACAGGTCCCGGCTGGAGAGCCGGGCGACGAACCACAGCGCCGGCACGATGGCCAGCACCACCAGGGTCAGCAGCGGCGACAGCCACACCATCGCGACCAGCGAGATGACGAACAGCAGCACGTTGCCGCTCAGGATCGGCAGGAAGGACAGCAGCCCCTGCACCAGGCCGACGTCGCTGATCGACCGGCTGACCACCTGACCGGTCTGCAGGGCGTCCTGGGCGGAGCCGTCCAATCGCTGCAGCGAGGCGAAGACGTCGGCGCGCAGGTCGTACTGGACGTCGAGGGACAGCCGGCCGGCCGTGAACCGGCGGCCGAAGGTCAGCACGTACTGGATCAGCGCCGCCGCCACCAGCAGGGCGACCCACGGCGCCACCGACGGGCGGGACCCACCCGAGTGCACCGGCTGGCTGACGATGTCGATGACGTGCTTGATCACCAGTGGAACCGACACCGACACCAGGGCGCCGGCCAGCGCCGTGCCGAACGCGCCGAACAGGTCGAACCGGTGCCGCAGGCAGTAGCCGATCAGCCTGCGCAGCCAGGACGGCGGACTGGCTGGTGGTGGCGGCACTGAATCATCCTATTCCGTACTCGTTAGCCAGCCGAACCTTCCACCCCCACCGGTGGATACCCTTCGGCACATGGTGGAGGCGGGGCTGTGCGGGAGCTGCCGGCACGCCCGGTTGAACCAGACCCGGCGCGGCCCGGTGTACCTGCGCTGCCAGCTGGCCAGTGTGGACGAGGCGTTTGCGCGCTACCCCCGGCTGCCGGTGCTGCGCTGCCCCGGCTACCAGCCGGTCGAGCAACCCGCACCGGAGTGAGCAAACCGGGTCAGGTGGGCACCTGGGCGCTGCCGTGCAGCAGGTCGGCGGCCAGGTCACCGTCGGCTGCCACCCGGTCCAGCACCTCGGTGGCCTCGAGTTGGCGCAACCCCGGCTCGGTGAGCTCGTCCCAGGTCCGCGGCGCGGCTACCCAGGGCCTGGCCCGCCCGCGCAGCGAGTACGGGCAGATGGTTGTCTTGGCGGCGTTGTTCTGGCTCCAGTCCAGCAGCACCTTGCCGGTCCGCAGCGTCTTGGTCATGTTCGAGACCATCAGCTTCGGATGGCTGCGAGCCAGCGACTCGGCCAGCACCTTGGCGTAACCGTGCACCTTCTCGACCGGCTGGGAGCCGTCCAGCGGGGCGTAGAGCTGCAGCCCCTTGCTGCCGCTGGTCACCGGGAACGCGGTCAGGCCGTCCTCGGCCAGCCGATCCCGGATCAGCAGGGCAGCCTCGGCGCACTCGGCCAGACCGGCCGGCGGCCCGGGGTCCAGGTCGATCACCAGCCGGGTCGGATTGTGGACGCCGCCGCGCGGGCCGACCGTCCACTGCGGCACGTGCAGTTCCAGGGCGGCCAGGTTGGCCAGCCAGATCAGGTCGGCGGTCTTGGTCAGCACCGGGAACGCCAGCGTCTCCCGGTTGCGCGACGAGCCGGGGGTGGGCAGCGTGACGGTGCGCAGCCAGGACGGCGCGTACGACGGCAGGTTCTTCTCGTAGAACGGCGAGCTGCCGACGCCGTCGGGCCACCGGATCCGGGTCACCGGGCGGTCGGCGAGCTGGGGCAGCAGCACCGGCGCGATCCGCGCGTAGTAGTCCAGCACCTGCGCCTTGGTGGTGCCGGCCTCCGGGTAGAGCACCTTGTCCAGCCGTTTGATGGTGAACTCGTGGCCGTCGACGCTGATCCGCTGGTCGTCGGGGTCAGGACTCACGGCGCACCTCGGCAGGATCGAGATCGGTCCGGACGCCCCGGAACACCGGCTGGCGCAACCGGTTGCCGGTGGTCCAGCCGAGATGGCGCACCTCGATCACCACCACTGGCTCGCACCAGGTCGCGCCGCTCGCGTCCAGCCGGGGGACCTCGGTGCCGAACGGCGAGTCGGCCCGGTGCAGCGGGCCGAGCTGGCGCAGCAGGTCCCGGCCGGCCGCCCGGCTGATGCCACTGCCGACCCGGCCGGCGAAGCTGATGCCGCCCGCACCGTCCGGCATGCCCAGCAGCAGGGCGCCGATCAGCTCCGGCGAGCCGATCTCGGGCCGCCAGCCGCCGACCAGGCAGGCCTGGTGGAACCGGTGCGCGGTCTTGATCCAGTCCGGGCTGCGCCGGCCGGGCTGGTAGGTCGAGCGGCGGCGCTTGGCCACCACGCCCTCCAGCCCCTGGTCCTGGGTGGCGGCCAGCAGTGCCGGCCCGTCGTCGTAGACCGGCGAGTTGCGCCAGGTCGCCTCCGGCAGGCTGAGCCGGTCCAGGCTGGTACGCCGTTCGGTCAGCGGCCGCTGGGCCAGGTCGACGCCGTACAGCCGCAGCAGGTCGAAGGCCATCACGGTCACCGGCTGCGCCTCGGCCAGCTCGCGGGCCCGCCGCTCGTCGCCGACGTGCATCCGCTCGATCAGCGCGGGGAAGGACGGCATCCCGTCGCGCAGCGCGATGATCTCGCCGTCGATCAGGGCGTCCTGCACCCCCTCGGTTACCGATCCCAGCTCGGGGAAGCTCACCGTCATGTCCCGGCCGGTACGCGAGACCAGCCGCAGTCCGGAAGCGGTGATGTCGGCCAGCACTCGAATACCATCCCACTTGACTTCGTGCTGCCAGTCCTTGCCAATTGGCTGTGAGCCGGGTGTGGCCAGCATCGGTCGCATAGGCTCATGCTGCCTGGACGGGCAAGTGGGCACCACCGTGAGGAGTAGAGATGAGAGCCATCTGGAAAGGCGCGGTGTCCTTCGGTCTGGTCAACGTGCCGGTGCGACTGTTCGCCGCCACCGAGGAGAACGATATCCGCTTCCACCAGGTGCACCGCGAGGACGGCGGCCGGATCCGGTACAAGCGGACCTGCAGCATCTGTGGCGAGGAGATCAGCTACGACGCGATCGCCAAGGGCTACGAGACCAGCGACGGACAGCTGGTGATCCTGACCGACGAGGACCTCGACCAGCTGCCGGTGGCCACCAGCCACGAGATCGACGTGGTGGAGTTCGTGCCGAGCAACCAGGTCGATCCGATCCTGTTCGCCAAGACCTACTACCTCGAGCCGGACGCCAAGGCCGCCAAGCCGTACGCGCTGCTGCGCGAGGCGCTGATCGAGACCGAGCGGATGGCGATCGTCAAGGTCGCGCTGCGCCAGAAGGAAACCCTGGCGGTACTGCGGGTCCGGGACAAGGCGATCCTGCTGCAGACCATGCTGTGGCCCGACGAGATCCGCAAGCCGGACTTCGCGATCCTGGACTCCGATGTCGAGCTGCGCCCCCAGGAGTTGAAGATGGCCGCCTCGCTGGTCGAGAGCATGGCCGCCGACTTCGAGCCGGAGCAGTTCTCCGACGACTACCGCGAGGCGGTCGTGGAGCTGATCGACGCCAAGCTCGAGCGTGGCGAGTCGGCCCAGCTGCCGGCCAAGGACGACAAGGAGAAGGGTGGCAAGTCCAGCGAGGTGATCGACCTGCTGACCGCGCTGCAGCGCAGTGTCGACCGGGCCAGGGGAGCGGACCCGGCCGACACCGCCGCGTCGGAGAGTGCCGAGGCCGAACCGGCCGCCAAGGCACCGGCGAAGAAGTCCGCCCCGGCGAAGAAGGCGCCGGCCAAGACCGCCGCCCGCGGTCGTACCGCGGCGGCCAAGAAGGCACCCGCCAAGAAGTCCGCCCCGGCGAAGAAGGCCGCGTCCAAGAGCGCCTGAGAGTCGGCCGCGACCGGCTTACGCCGCCCGGCGGGCGCTGCTCAGCCGGCGGCCGTGCTCGGCGGCCTCCCGCTCGGCGGTGGCCTTGAGTTCGGCGGCCAGGTCGGTGAAGGAGTCCAGCGCGGGGTTGACGCCGACCAGGGTGAACTCGCGCTCGACCACCCGCAGGTCCAGCTGCCAGACGTCGGCGAGGATGCGGCGGACCCAGCCGGTGGCGTGGTCCCAGCCCTCCCGGGGCGTACCGGCACCGTAGGCGCCGCCCCGGACGGTGGCGAGCACGGCGGGCTTGCCGCTCAGGAGGGGCTCGGTGCCGGCGGCCATCCGCGGGTCGGTGATGACCAGGTCGACCCAGGTCTTGAAGTGCTGGGAGACCCCGAAGTTGTAGAGCGGAACGGCGAAGAGCAGGGCCTCGGCGTCGACGAGTTCGTCGACCAGCGTCGCCGCGAGGGCGCCGGCCTCGACCTGCTCGGGGGTGCGCTGGTCGGCGGGGACGAACGAGCCGCCGACCGCGGCGGCCCACGCGGTGGCCGGCAGCGGTTCGGTGCCGAGGTGGCGGCGGGTCACCGGCGCCTGCGGGTTCTCCGAGCGCCACTCACGCTCGACGATGTCGGCGATCTCGCGGCTGGCCGATCCCTCGACCCGGATGCTGGCGTCCAGACGGAACAAGGACATGTAACTACTCCTCAGACACTAGTCGCTAGCGAATTGCTAGCACTAGGGAAAAGCTAGCACGTTGCACGCCGGAGCGACGCGCGGCCGGCCGAAACCCCTACCATGAACCACGTGACCGAGGACGAGCTGCACGTGCCGGCGGCGTGCGACGCCGCCCTGCAGCGCGCGTTCAGCTTCCTGGGCAAGCGGTGGAGCGGGCTGATCATCGGCGTCCTGGCCGGGGGGCCGGGCACCTTCAGCGGGCTGCGCCGCGCGGTGGGCGGGATCAGTGACTCGGTGCTCTCCGACCGGCTGGCAGAGCTTGCGGCGGCGGGCCTGGTGCAGCGCATCGTGGACCCCGGGCCGCCGGTGACGGTCAGCTACCAGCTCACCGAGGCCGGCTCGGCGCTGACGCCGGTGCTGCGCCAGCTCACCGCCTGGGCCCAGAACAGCCTGCCCGCCGACGGCTGCGCACAGGCCGGCTGACGGCAGCGTCCAGGCCGAATCCTCTGCTACCGTAAGGGCATGTCGAGCTGCCCGGTGACCCTGCCGCGCAGTTGGCGGCTGTCCGACTGACGGACGGTTCGCCAACCCACTCTGATCGTTGAAACACCGGGGCCGTCCTGCCGGACGGCCCCCTTCGCGTTTGCGCGCCCGGCAGGCTCGGCCCTCCTACTCCCAGGAGGACAACCATGACCGCGACTACTACGTCTGACCTGACGGCACCAGCGGCGGGGCGGACGGTGACCGGCCGGGTGCTGACCGGCGACCGGCCGACCGGCGGCCTGCACCTGGGGCACTACTTCGGGACGCTGGCCAACCGGGTCCGGCTGCAGCAACAGGGCTGCGAGCTGTTCGTGGTGGTGGCCGACTACCAGGTCATCACCGACCGGGACCGGCCGGTGGACCTGCCCGAGCGGCGTACCGCGATGGTGCTGGACTACCTGGCCTGCGGCATCGACGCCGAGGCCAGCACGATCTTCGCGCACAGCGCGGTGCCGGCCCTGAACCAGCTGCTGCTGCCGTTCCTGTCGCTGGTGAGCACCGGCGAGCTGGACCGCAACCCGACCGTGAAGGAGGAGATCCGGACGGCCGGACGGTCCAGCGTGAACGGGCTGATGCTCACCTACCCGGTGCACCAGGCCGCGGACATCCTGTTCTGCAAGGCCGAACTGGTGCCGGTCGGCAAGGACCAGCTGCCGCACCTGGAACTGACCAGGTCCATCGCACGCCGGTTCAACGAGCGCTACGGGCCGGTCTTCGGACTGCCGGAGGGGCTGCTCGGCGCGGCCGGCGTCCTGCTCGGGCTGGACGGCCGCAAGATGTCGAAGAGCCTGGGCAACGGCATCGCACTGTCTGACAGTCCGGATCAGGTGGCCGCCAAGCTGCGGGCGGCCCGCACCGACTCCGAGCGCCGGATCAGTTACGAGCCGGACCGCAGGCCCGGGGTCGCCACCCTGCTCACCCTGGCCGGGTTGTGCCTGGCCGAGGACCCGGCGTCGATCGCCGAGCAGATCGGTACCGGCGGAGCAGCCGAGCTCAAGCGGGTGGTCACCGACTCGGTGAACGATCTGCTCGCCCCGATCCGGGCCCGGCGGGCCGGCTACCGGCCGTCCGACGCCGAACGGGTGCTGCGCCGCGGCGCCGAGCGGGCCCGCGAGATCGCCGGTATCACCCTCGCGGAGGTGAACGCGGCGATGCGGATGGGCTGATCACGACCTGGCACCGAGATATGCGCGTACTGTGTGTATAGCTACGCACACGAGAAGGTGGTAACGCTATGGGACGCGCGAATGTCTACCTGCCCGACGACCTGGAACGCCGGGTGAAGGCCGCCGGCATCCCGATCTCCGAGGTCTGCCAGCGTGCCCTGTTGGCCGCCGTGGAGGCGGCCGAGAGTGGCGGATCACCGTTCGGCCGCGAGGTCGGCGCGCAGTACCAGCGCGGCTGGCAGGCCGGCCGGCACTGGACCGAGCAGGCCGCGCCCGAGGTGCTGTTGACGCTGCTGCGCGACCAGCGGCTGGACGAGATCCCGGCCGAGGCGTTGCCGGCCGACCTGTACTCGCTCACCTCCGAGCAGGCACTGGCCTGGGAGGCCGGCTTCTGCGAGGCGGCCCGGGCCGCGGTCCGGATACCGCCACCAGCCGCCGCCGAGCCGGCGGACGAGCCGGCTCAGGGCGAGCAGCCCGTCGAGGTGGTCGAACCACCGGAGACCACTGAGGCTTCCGAATCGCCCGCCACCGCCCGGGTGACCGAGCTGGGCGACGATTCGGGTTGCCAGATCGGCATGACGCTGGACAACCACCGGGTGTGCTTCGACCCGCACGCGGCGCTGCGAGCCGGCAAGAGCCCGGTGTACGCGGTGCTGGGGCAGGCCGACGAGCGGGCCCGGCTGGTGCTGAGCGTGGCCCAGGACGCCGCCGCCCGCGGCACCGGCGTGGTGCTGGTCGACCTGTCCGGCCAGCTGGCCTCCCGGGCGGCGGGGTTGGGCAAGAACGTCCGGGTGGTACGCCGGCCGCAGGCCGCGGTGCCCCGGCTGGAGGACCTGGTGCAGGGCGCGGTGGGACTGGGCGGGTTGTGGGACACCGTCGCCGGCCTGTCACGCGGTGCCGGTCTGGTGCAGATGTTCGGCGGCGCCACCGCCGGCGACGAGCGGATCGAGCCGGGCTACGTCACGGTGATCGCGCTGTCCGAGGCCGGCCAGCTCGGCGCGGCCCTGCCCGCGATGCAGCTGCTCGGCCAGCTGGCCTCCCGGGCCGACTTCCCCCGGCTGCTGCACGTGGACCTGCCGGCCGGCATCACGGTGCCGGCGCCGTTCGCGTCCCGGCTGAGCCGGATCGTGCGGACCGCCCGGCAGCAGAACGCCGCGGTCGGGTTGTCGGCCGAGAACGCCGACACGGTCGGGCAGCTGGCCGGTGGCGGCGCGCTGCTGTCCACCGCGATCGCCTTCGCCACCAGCAGCCCGGCCGAGGCCGACCGGCTGCGCGGCCTGCTCGGCGCGGACGCCCCGATCCTGGTCAACCCGCCCGGCGCCTCGGTGCGGCCCAGCGAGGAGGCCGACCTGACCTGGGCGGCGATGCGCGACCTGCACGGCCGGCTCGGCCAGGTGCGGATGGAAGGCTGGTGAGCTGACCCGCAAACCCCAGCCGGTCCGCTGAGCTAGTCGGTGAGGTCCAGCACCAGCGGCGCGTGGTCGGACGGGCCCTCGCCGCGCCGGGCGTCCCGGTCCACCCAGGCCGATTCGACCCGTTCGGCCAGTGAATCGTTGACCAACGCGAGGTCGATCCGCATGCCCCGGCCCTTCTGGAAGCCGAGCATCCGCATCTCCCAGAAGGTGTAGGGCGGCCGGACGTCCGCGGTGTCGATGGAGGCCCGTGGCATCAGGTCGCGCAGCGGGGACTCGGGACTGCCCTGCTGGATGGCGGTGACCGCGGCTCGCTCCGGCGCGCTGACGTGGGTGGCGCCGTCGAAGGCCGCGATGTCCCAGACGTCCTCGTCCCGGGGTGCGACGTTGAAGTCGCCGAGCAGCCCGTACGGCGCGTTCGGGCCCAGGGCGGCGCGTTCGGCCGCCGCCTGGGCGCGCACGGCGTCGAGGAAGCGCAGCTTGTAGTCGAAGTGCTGGTGACCCAGCTGCCGGCCGTTCGGAACGTAGAGCGACCACAACCGGATTCCGGCGCAGCTGGCCCCGATGGCCCGGTCCTCGACGGCAGCGTCGAAATCGGGCTGGCCGGTCAGCCCGCGGGTGACGTCGTCCAGCCCCACCCGGGACAGGATGCCCACCCCGTTCCACCGGCCGGTACCCAGGTGCGCCGACTGGTACCCCAGGTCGTGCAGCTCGGCGGCCGGCCAGGACTGGTCGGTGGCCTTGGTCTCCTGGACCAGCAGGACGTCGGGTTGGCGTAGCTCCAGCCAGGACAACAGCCGGGGCAACCGGGCTTTGACCGAGTTCAGGTTCCAGGTCGCGATGCGCATCGTTGGATACTGCCATCGACGTTCGACCGGTGGCTGAGGAGGCTAGCGACAAACCGCCCGTCATCGGGCAGAATCCCCGCTATGACGTACCGGTTGACCACCATTCCAGCAGCTGACGGGCGCACGCTCGGCGTCGCGCAGTGGGGTGCCCCGGACGGCACCCCCGTCTTCGCCCTGCACGGCACTCCGGGTTCACGCTTCTCGCGACATCCGGATGAGGACGCGCTGGTCAGCGCCGGGCTGCGGGTGGTGACCTATGACCGGCCTGGCTACGGAGTGTCGGACCGGTCGAGGGGGCGGCGGATCGTCGACTGCGCCGCGGACGTAGCCGCCATCGCCGACGCCCTGGGCATCGACCGGTTCGCGGTCACCGGTGGGTCCGGCGGCGGCCCGCACAGTCTGGCGGTGGCCGCCCGGTTGGGGAACCGGGTGACAGCTGCCGAGTGCGTGGTCGGCATCGCTCCGTTCCGGGCCGAGGGCCTGGACTGGTGGGCCGGTATGGACGCGCAGAACGTCCAGGAGTTCGGCTGGGCGGTCGAGAGTGAGCAGATCCTACAAGAGAACCTGGCCCGGCTGTCGGAGCAGGATCTGGCGCGGATCGAGCAGGATCCGTCGAAGATCCTCTCCGATGACTGGCAGCTGGCCGACGCCGACCGGGCCAAGCTCGCCCGCCCCGACCTGCAGCGGATGCTGGTGGAAGCGTTCCGCGGCGCGTATGCCGCCGGTGTCTGGGGCTGGGTCGACGATGACCTCGCATTCCTCAACGAATGGGGCTTCGACCTCGACGAGATCACGGTGCCGGTCACCGTCCGCTACGGCTCGCAGGACGTCCTGGTGCCCGCCGGCCACGGTGCCTGGCTGGCTTCGCACGTCCCCGGCGCGAGGGTGGTCGTGAACGCCGACGGCGGCCACCTGCCCGATCCCGACACCCGGGTGTGGGAACTGCGGGAGCTGGTCGCGGCCGGCTGAGCCGGGGCAGGTCCGCCATCCGGGAACAGCGGACCATGGTGCGATCACCGACTGGCGTACGGTCCTCCTGCAAACCCGGAACCTCCAAGAACGCCAGGCGAATCCTGTACTCGGGTGCCGCTGCCGGAAGGCCGGTTGCCGTGGGAGGGGTTCGTTGATCGACGTTCGATTCGCCGCGGACCCAGGCCGCGGCGCCGCCGGGCAGGCAAGGGTTCCAGGGAAGGCTCGGCTGAACGGGGCGCCGGCCCCGAGAAGTGCCGTCGGGAGGAATCGAACCTTCCGCAACGTCCATGCTCGACTGCCACGCTAAGCGTCGTCTGCTGGCGGTTTCCCACCGTCGCATCCAGGACCGGCACTCCATGTAACCACGGTTGATCACCCGGGCTTCCGCCAAACCGGGTGACCTGCGCCATGGTCGGTCCCTTGCTCAGCTCTCCTGCCGGACTCCCGGAATGGTGGCCAGGTCGGCGAGCACCGCGTCCCGGTCCTCGTCCTCGGCGATGTCGTCCACCGCTCGGCGGGCTCGCAATAGCCAGTCCTCGGCGACGGCCGGGTCGCCGGCGACGCTGGCCGCCCGCGCCAATGCCTCGTAGGCATAGGCCAGATCCCAATCCCCGATGCCGTTGGCCTGGCAGATCTCCAGGCACCGCCGGGCGTGGTGGAGGGCTGGTTCACCCCGGCCGAGCACCGTGTAGACCCGCGACACCTGCCATTCGCTGCGGGCCAGGTTGTTGGCGGTCGCGCCAGTGCCCTCGGCCCGCCAGTGGTGTGCCGACGCGTGCGCCATGTGCAGCATCGCGTCGTCGTCGGCAGTGCCGCGGTCCTGTTGGCCCATCAGGTCCCAGGTCCGGTTGAACAGGTCGATCCCGATCGCTCGGTGGTTCAGGGCGTCGTCGCTGCCGGTCATGGCGGGCAGTATGTCGCACCCCGCCGCGCGCCGCTACGAAGGACCGCTGGCAGCCGCCGGATCCCGCGAACCGGCGGCGAAGGCCGACCGGCCAACCAGCACGATCACCGCGGCGATCGCCACCAGCACCGCCGCCAGCGCCGGCAGGTCGCCGAGCCGGCCGGCCACCACCAACCGGTCGCCGGCCAGCGCACCGCCACCGATGCCGATCTGGAACGCCACCACGTACACCGCCGAGGCGGCGTCCTGGGCACCCGGTGCGACTCGCA
>Ga0247773_1000212_pt1 | contig 27937 bp, 21 predicted proteins | sample UWRJL092311B6_FD_179934 | JGI IMG/M metagenome (GOLD analysis project Ga0247773, IMG submission 179934) | Plant litter microbial communities from Arlington Agricultural Research Station in Wisconsin, United States - UWRJ-L092-311B-6 | ecosystem: Environmental > Terrestrial > Plant litter >... | reverse complement strand
ACGGCGCCCCGCCGCCGCGATGGAAGGCGTGGCGAAGAAGGCCGCCGAGGTGGTCCATCGCGTCAAGCCATAGACCCGCGCCGCCTCCGTTGACCGTGAAGACGGGGCACGAGAGCACACACGGGCACGGCGAACCGCGCGCGGTCCGCCGTGCCCCGTGTTTTCACTGGCCCTGGATGTCCCGCGATGGGTGCACGGGTGCGACAGGTGTTTGGAGAAGCGGACGGATCTTGTGGCACATCATACGGGTACGCGGGATGTGCAACGGGGCAGGGAACGCATCCACATCGAATGACAGGAGCAGACGCGGGATGAAGAAGCTTTCGTTCGCGGTGGCCGCGCTGGCGGCCTTCTCGGTGGCGCCGGCGCTGCGCGCGCAGAGCGGGTTCGCGCTCAAGGCCGGCTACGTGTTCAACAAGTCGAACGTCGACGACGCGCGCGAGTCGGGCTTCGAGAGCGTCCCCTCGCCCGACGGCTTCAGCGTGGGCGCCGAGTACGTGCTGCCGATGGGGATCGGCATCGGCGCCACGGCGTACGCCGAGGGGAGCGCCACCACCATCGACACCAAGACCACCGGGTTCGCGGTGCTGGCCGAGGCCAACTACTTCGCCAAGCTCCCCATCATCCCGATCCGCCCGTACGTGGGCGTGCACGCCGGCGTGGGCCGCTACACCATCGAAGACATCGAGGGCGGCGCCAACTCGCCCGAGATCAAGGACAGCCGCACGCAGCTCGGCTTCCAGCTCGGCGCGCGCTGGCAGGTGAACAGCCTGCTGGGCGTGGACGCGCAGTACCGCCACGTGAGCGACCAGGCCAGCAAGGACCAGAGCCCGGACCTGGAGCGCAACCAGTTCGTGGTCGGCGTCACGCTCTTCTGATCGCACGCGGACCGAAGCAACAGGAGCGGCGTTCCCACTCGGGGACGCCGCTTCATCTTTCATGGAATTTTAAACGCGCTTAAATTATCCATGTCGATCGAGTTCTTCTTCCCCCCGCACCCCCGCCGCCCCCGTGAACCCACGACCGCTGGTTCTCGCCGCCGCGCTGCTGGCGCTGGCCTCTCACGCCGCCGCGCAGACCGACACCGTGGCGACCGAGCCGCTGCAGGACAACTCGTTCCTGGTGGAAGAGGCGTACAACCAGGAGGCCGGCGTGGTGCAGCACATCAGCACGTTCGCGCGCGGCCGCGGGGGCGACTGGGCGTACTCGTTCACGCAGGAGTGGCCGCTGGGCGGGGTGCGCGACCAGTTCAGCTACACCCTTCCCCTCGCGCATGCGGAGGGCGAGACGGGGATCGGTGACGTGATGATCAACTACCGCTACCAGTGGATCGGCGATGGCGGCGCGAAGGTGGCGGTGTCGCCGCGGATCAGCGCGGTGCTCCCCACCGGGAGCGCGGAGAAGGGCTTCGGCGCGGGCGGGTTCGGCGTGCAGGCCGCGCTCCCGGCAAGCGTGGTGCTGGTGGAGAACGTGCTGGTCGCGCACTCCAACGCCGGCGTCACCTACACGCCACGCGCGCGGGACGCCATCAGCAACCGCGAGGCGACCACCTCCGTCTTCCTCGCCCAGAGCGCGGTCTGGCTGGTGCGGCCGATGTTCAACCTGCTGGTCGAAGGCGTGTGGGCGCGCAACGAGTTCGTCAGCGGCGTCAACGCCACCGATGCGGAGGAGAGCGCGGTGATCTCGCCGGGCGCGCGCTTCGGCATCGACCTGCCGAGCGGGCTGCAGATCGTCCCCGGCATCGCCGTCCCCTTCGGCGTGGGCCCCAGCGCCGGCCAGCGCTCGCTCTTCCTCTACCTCAGCTTCGAGCACCCCTTCAAGCGCGCCCGGTAGATCCGCGGTTCTCCGTTCCCGCGCGTGAGCCCGCCGCTGCCCTTCAGCAGTGCCGGACGACGACGCATCGAAGCCGACGACGACGCCCCCGGCTCCTTCGCGGAATCGGGGGCGCCGGCATCATTCGACTGTACGAGTTTGTTCGCACCCAGCACCCAGCACCCAGCACCCAGCACCCAGCACCCAGCACCCAGCACCGCCGTTCAGTGATTCGGAAACGGCGGCGGCACGATCAGCCCGGAGCGCGAGACGGCCGGCTGGATCGCAACGTTCGCCTCGTCCTCGCGCGTCTGCCGGTGCGTCCAGCGGAAGTACACGGCGGTGATGGCGATCCACAGCACCAGCCCGCCGGGAACCCACATGATCACGCCGCCCAGCCGCTGGTCATCGAGCGGATTGATGCCGAACAGCCGCGGCGCCTCCACGTACCACTGGTAGAGCGGCGTGGACGAGAAGGTGATCAGCGCCGCCGAGATCATCATCGGGATGCCGACCAGGAAGAGGTAGATCATCTGCAGCGGCGCGGCGATGCGCGGCAGCTCGGGGAGCGGGCTCGCCACCGGCCACCACATGATCACGCCCGTCACCATGATGGTCAGGTGCATGGCCACGTGCACGCCGTGATGCCGCATCATCAGGTCGTACGGGCCGGGAAAGTGCCAGGCCAGGAAGATGGCGTTGTTGAGCGCGAAGGCGATCAGCGGAAAGGTGATCGCCCTGGCGAACGCCTTCACCGGCCGGTACTGGATGGCGGGGCGCAGCATCCAGTCGGGGATCCCCATCAGCAGCAGGGGCGGCATCACCAGGATCAGCACCAGGTGCTGCACCATGTGCGCGCTGAACAGGTAGTAGTCGCTGATCTCGTGCAGCGGCCCCTGCAGCGACAGCACCATCGACGCCAGCGCCAGCGAGAACGACACCACCTGCGCCCGCGTGGCCGGCACGGCCCCGGGAAACCGGCGCCGCAGCGGCCCGATGCAGAGAAAGTAGAGCGCCGCGAAGAGCAGCCACCCCACCATGAAGCTCGGGTACAGCTTCCACACCCGCCAGTCGAACGACGGCGCGTGCAGCATCCCCAGCGTGGACAGCACGTTCATCGGCCCCAACATCGTCTCGTGTCCCCCACACCGCGGCCACCCAGCCGCAGCTCGCCCCCCCCTCAGCGGACGACGCGAACGCCCGCCCGCCCGCACTCAGCACCCAGCACCCAGCACCCAGCACCCAGCACCCAGCACTTCCGCACCTGGCACCGCCGTCAAGAAACGCGAGGGGACAGCGCCCGGTGCCGGCTCGCTGTCCCCCATACCCTCTCCCCCGCCCCTCGTTCGGCCGGACCGCGGCGCTTACCGCGGTCCGGGCGACGGATTGGTGGCCGCGCCGTGGATCGCCTCGTTGCTGGTGAGCGTGGGGTGGATCGCCGTCGCTTCGCCGTGCACCACGTGGAAGAGCAGGATCATCCCGCCGATCACCAGCGTGGCCAGGATCGCCGGAAAGACGAAGATGCCGGTGAAGAGCTTGTTGTCGAACTTCAGGTGCATGTAGTACGCGACCACGCTGAAGAACTTCACCGCGCTCAGCACCAGGATGATCACCGCCGCCACGCCCGACGAGTACCACCCCTTGGTCTCGCCCACGTACCCCAGAATCTCCAGGAACGTGAAGCCGATCAGGATCGCCCCGATCGTCATGTAGAAGCCCAGCCCCGGGTGCGCGTGCTGATCGTGCACGATTTCTCGAGTTTCGCTCGTCATCACGCCGCTCAGCGAATGAGGTAGATCAGGGGGAAGATCACGATCCAGATCACGTCCACGAAGTGCCAGTACAGGCCCGCGATCTCCACGTTCAGCGCCCGCTCCGGCCCCAGCCGGCCGCGGTGCGACATCATCGCCAGGGTGATCAGGTAGATCACCCCCACCGTCACGTGCGCGCCGTGGAAGCCGGTGAGCAGGTAGAAGGTGCTGCCGAAGAGGTTGCTCTGCAGCGTGACGCCCTCGTGGTAGAAGTGTGTGAACTCGAACACCTGGCATCCCAGGAATATCGAGCCGCCCAGCGCGGTCATCAGCAGCCAGAGGGTGCTCTTGTTCCGCATGCCGCGCTGCACGTAGTACAGCGCGATCACCATGCACACCGAACTCATCAGCAGGATGAAGGTGCTGACGGAGGTGAGCGGGATGTTCAGCTTGCCCTCGTAGTGCACCCCGTTGATGGTCACGTCGTGCGGATAGGGCGGCTTGATGCTGCGCCCCTTGTACGCCATGTACGTGGCGATCAGCGACCCGAACAGCAGGCACTCGGATCCGATGAAGGTCCAGAAGGCCATCTTCCGGCTGTCGAGCCCGGTGCTGGTGTCGATGTGCGCCGGGTGGGCGGCGTGGCCGTCCAGCGCGTGCGATGAATCCATGAACCGCTACGGTACGGGTTGCAGGGTACGGGAGACGTCCGTTCCAGGGGGCCGCGGGCGGGAGTCGTCCCGCCCGGTCCCCTCCGCCGGGATCAGTGCCCCGGCTCGAACGCCCAGGCGTAGATCGCGAGGATGGTGGTCGCGACCCCGGCGAACATCAGGTACCACAGGTTGTGCATGGCGCCCCCCACCTGGCGGAAGATCAGCCCCACGAAGATGGAGGTGATCCCCAGCGCCAGCACCAGCGGCCAGAACGACGGCGGCGGCAGGTGGATGCCCAGGTCGTGGGCGCTCATCTTGTTCTCGTCGTGCGCCGGGTCGCGCATCTCGGCGATGGCGGCGCCGCCGAGCGTGACCTGCTCGGTCTCCTCGTCGACCTTGCCGTGCGGGATCCCGCCGGCCTTGCTGGCGTCATCCTCCCACAGCGGCATGCGGCTGTGCACCTGCGGGATCTCGCGGAAGTTGTAGACCGGCGGCGGCGAGGGGATGCTCCACTCCAGGGTGGCGGCGCCCCACGGGTTGGGCCCGGCGATCCGCCCGCGCTTCCACGCGGTGAACAGGTTGATGGCGAACACCAGCGTGCTGAGCGCGATGATGAACGAGCCGACCGTCTCCACCTGGTTCCAGATGGTGAAGCCCTGCTCCGGGCCGTACGTCCAGGTGCGGCGCGGCATCCCGAACATCCCCACGAAGTGCATGGGGAAGAAGGTCAGGTTCATGCCGACCATGGTGCCCCAGAAGTGGATCTTCCCGAGGCGCTCGTCCATCAGGCGCCCGAAGATCTTGGGGTACCAGTAGTAGATCCCCGACCACAGCCCCAGCACCGTGCCGCCGAAGAACACGTAGTGGATGTGCGCCACCACGAAGTAGGTGTCGGTCTGCTGCAGGTCGGTGGGCGCCGACGAGTGCATCACGCCGCTGATGCCGCCGATGGTGAACATGGCGATGAAGCCCACCGAGAACAGCATGGCGGTGGTGAAGCGCACGCTCCCGCCGTAGATCGTCCCCAGCCAGTTGAAGATCTTGATCCCCGTGGGGATGGCGATCAGCATGGTCGACAGCGAGAAGAAGCTGTCGGCGATGGGGCCCATCCCCGTGGCGAACATGTGGTGGCTCCACACGCCCCACCCCAGCCAGCCGATCAGCACGCCGCTGAACACCATCACGTTGTAGCCGAAGAGCGGCTTGCGGCTGAACGTGGGGAGCACCTCGCTCACCATCCCCATGATGGGAATGATCAGGATGTACACCTCGGGGTGGCCGAACATCCAGAACAGGTGCTGCCAGAGAAGCGGATCGGCCCCGGCGTCGACCGTGTTGAAGAAGTTGGTGCCGAACATCCGGTCGAACATCAGCTCGGTGACGGCGATCGTGAACACCGCCATGGCGGTCACGATCAGCACCGAGGTGATCAGCGTCATCCAGGTGAAGATGGGAAGGCGCATCAGGCGCATCCCCGGAGCCCGGAGGTTGACGATGGTGATGATGAAGTTGAGGCTGGCGATGATGGACGACAGGCCGAGCACCTGCAGGCCCAGCACGTAGAAGTCCATGTGCAGCCCGGGCGACCACGCCTTGATGGTGATCGGCGCGTAGGCGAACCACCCCGAGTCCGGCGCGGCCTTGAACAGCCACCCCACGTTCAGGAACAGGCCGCCGAACAGGAACAGCCAGTAGCTGAGCGCGTTGAGCCGCGGGAAGGCCACGTCGCGCGCGCCGACCTGCAGCGGCACCACGAAGTTGAAGAACGCCGCCGTGAGCGGCATCAGCGCGCCGAAGATCATCGTCAGCGCGTGCATCGTGAACAGCGAGTTGTACGTCTCGGCGCTCACGAAGTGGTTGTTGGGCACGAAGAGCTGCACGCGGATCATCAGCGCCTCGATCCCCGCGACCAGGAACCAGAGGAACGCCGTGACGCCGTACATGATGCCGATCCGCTTGTGATCGACGGTCGTGATCCAGCTCCAGAGCCCCGTGGGCTCTGCGTGGTGCGCGGCTACCGGCCGGGGTGCGGCCACCGTTGCTGTGGATGCCATTCCTGCTCCATCGGGTTCTGGCGGCGGGCCTTCGCCGCCGCCGGATCTCGGGTCCGCCGGCCATGCCCGGGTGGGGGCGCGGCCGGCAACGCCTGCGTGGGTCTGACCGGCTGTTCGCCTACTGCAGCGACTGCAGGTAGGCGGTGATGTAGGTGATCTGCTGGTCGGTCAGGTTCAGGTTGGGCATCTTGGAGCCCGGCTTCACCTCGGGCGGGTTCGCCAGCCACCGGTGCAGGTTGGCGGCGTTGTTGTCCATGATCCCCGCCGCCAGCGTGCGCCGCCGGCCGAAGTGCGTGAGCGCGGGGCCCACGTGCGCCGCCATGGGCGTGCCCTTGATGTAGTGGCACCCGGCGCAGGCGCCCTGCACCACCAGCTGCTTGCCCAGGGCCACCGCGCTGTCGGCCGGGGCGGGCTCGGCCGCGGGGGCGTTCTCGCTCGCCAGCCACTGCTGGTAGCCGGCCTGCGTGTGCGCGATCATCCGCAGGCGCATCAGCGAGTGGCTGGTGCCGCAGAACTCGGCGCACTGGCCGAAGTACACGCCCGGCTGCTCGGGCTTGAAGATCAGGTGGTTGACGCGGTTGGTGATCAGGTCGCGCTTGCCGCCCATCTGCGGCACCCAGAACGAGTGCAGCACGTTGTCGCTCTTGAGCAGCAGGTGCACCGTGCGGCCCACCGGCACGTGGATCTCGTTGGCCGTGACCAGCGTGTCGCCGTTGGGCTGCGGGTAGCGGAACTCCCACCACCACTGCTTGCCGATCACCTCGATGGTCACGGCGTCGGCCGGGGGCTCGGGCTGCGTGGCGAAGATCGCCTTCACCGTCGGCACCGCGATCCCCGCCAGGATCACCGCCGGGATCAGCGTCCACGCCACCTCGAGGCGCGTGTTGCCGTGGATCTGCTTGGGCTCGGGCGCGCCGGGCCGGTAGCGGTACTTCCACAGGAACAGCACCAGGATGCCGAGCACCGCCACGCCCACCACCACCCCCAGCACCAGCGCCAGCTTGAACAGCCAGTCGGTGGTGCGGGCGTATTCGGTGGTGGGGTAGAACGTGGTCTGCGGATACTGGCGCAGGTGGTCCTTGCCGCCACACCCTGCCAGCAGCAGCTGCGCGGCCAGCGCGGCACCCCACAGGCGCATGGACGCGGCACCCAATCGCGATCCGGGAAGGGTCGCTCGTGACTTCATCGGCGGTGGTTCGTTGGCGTTCGTCTGCTGCGCACGCGTCCGGCCTGCCCCGTCCGGTCCGGCCGGATTCGGCTCCGGGCGGGGACGGGTGTGGGGGCAAGCCGGTCGGAAGCCGGGCATTCTACTACGCCCTCCGGGAGCACGCCAGCCCCCCCGCGGGGCACGCAAGCGCGGGGCCGGGGATGGACGCAGGGGTTGGGGCGGAATGTACGTGCTGGGCAAGCGGGTCGCTGTGGGGAAACGCGCGCACCGGGGTGTGGGGAGATGCCTGACCGGCGCGCCTTCGTCTCGTCCGCTCCGCCGGGTCGCTGTTCGCTCATCGCTCGTCCGTGGATGCGGAGCGCGCGCCGGGGTCGGTCAACTGCGTCATCGCGGAACTGCTCTCGGCCGATGCCGGGCGCGTCTTCCCGGCTTCCGACGCCCGCCAGCACCGCGAACGGCGCGCATTCGGTGGATTTCATGCTCGCGTGTCCACCACTGTCCACTTTGGAAATCCGCGATGCACTCCACCGGGCGCGGCCTTGCAGACGGCCTTCGGCAGCGCCTGCCCGGTGCCATCTGCCGCGGCGAGGCGAGGCGAATCGGGCGAGGCCGGCCGCAGCGGCCGAAGCCGCCGGCCAGGGACCGCACGAAGCCTCGCGAACAGCCGCGAGGGTGCTCGTCGACGCCCGCGTGGGGAGCCGCCAACCGCGTGAGGGATGCGCGCCCGGAGGGCCGGGACGGCGCCGCGCCGCGCATCGGCGGAGGATTCGCCACGATCCCGTGGCGCGGCGGTGGCCCGGCGCGGTTGGGCACGGTTGTATCGTGCCCTACCGCGCGCGCAGCCCGGTTCGGCGCCCCAGCGCCGAACACGCCCAGACCCCGCTGTTCATCCTCGTCCCGCCGTCGCGCGGGAGACCCGGGAGATCTTGAAGTCAGCGCGCGCGGACGAGGCCGTTCACGCACGCGCGGCCGCCGGGCGGGTCGGCTTCGCCGTAGTGGGTGTGGTTGTAGGTCGGCGCGCTCCCGGGGCGGATCACCAGGATGAAGAGGTTGGAGAAGGCGGAGTCGCAGATCTCGGCCACCTTGGGCCCCCCGAGCGCCTCGATGGTGGCGGGGATGGTGTTGCTGTGGCCCACCACCAGCACCGCCTGGCCCATGTGGCGACGCACCAGCTCGGCCATCTCGCGGCCGGTGCGCTCGCCGTCGCCCGTGGCCGTGTAGATCTCGGGGGTCACGTGGAAGGCCTCGGCCGCGGGCGCGGCCGTCTGCCGCGCGCGCTTGAGCTGCGTGGTGATGATCGCCCGCACCCGCCGTCCGCGGATGTACCGCGCCAGGTCCCGCGCGCGACGCTGCCCCTCGGCCGTGAGGTCGGGGTTGCTGGCGGTGGGGTTGGAGCGGTCTTTCTCGGCGTGGCGCACCAGGATCACCACCGTGGGCTGCTGCCGGCGCGGGATCGCGCGGTGCCGCACCTGCGCGTGCGACGGCGTGGCCGCCGCCACCAGCAGCAGCGCGAGGATCGATCTGCGGATGAAGCGCATGGATGGCTGGAGCTCGGGAGAGTTCGATGCGTGATGGGTCGCGCTCGCCGCGGATGCACGTCACGCGCCGCATCCAATCCTGCAATACCCGCAACGGCGCCGCCGCGCAAGACATCGAGGGGATGCGCCGGGAGATACGACGTCAGGGGGAGACCCGCGTCGCGGGCTCCCCCTGCTGCCGTCCGTCCGCCCTCGTCGCGGGCGGCGTGTAGGCGCGCGGGGGGAAGGCGAGACGCACGAGGGGCACGCGGCCCGATCGGCCGCGTGCCCCTCGCCTCGCACATCCGCCGGCGCCGGTCGTCAGCGCTGCTCGGCGGCGGAGTAGATCGCGTTGAAGAGGAAGCGGAAGGTGCCGTGCGGCTGGCCACGGAAGGCGATCTCCGGGCCGAAGAGGAAGAGGCGGCCGCGGCCGACGTCCGCCTCGGCGGCGGCGACGCCGCCGTTCAGCCGCTCCTGGCCCCACGCCCACCCGCTGCGCAGCGGCTCGGCCGTGTCGAACCAGGCGATGCGGCGCACCCCCTTCGCCGCCGCGTCGGCATCCAGCCGCATCACGGGGCTGTCGTCGAACATCACGTCGGCGTGGTCTTCCATCCCCCAGGCGGCGGGGTGGGCGGGGTCCACCGCCACGCGCAGCACCGATCCGGGGATGAAGAACTTCTCGTTGGGCAGGTGCCGCTCGGCGCCGTCGGGCGCACGCTCCACCAGCGCGTCGTGCACGGGGAGGCCCAGGTGCCGCGCCAGCACCGTGGACCCGCCGATGGTGACGATGGTGCCGCCGTTCTCCAGGAAGCGGCGGAGCTGCGGCACCGTGCGCGCCACCGACACGTCGCCGATCTGCGCGCGGAACTCGGCGGGCACGGTGGCCGGGTCCGGCATGCCGCCGAAGCCGCGGGCGCCCGGCGCGCGATCCGCCTCGGGGATGCCGCCGTCCACGAAGACGAGGACGTCGTACTTCGCGTTCAGGTTCCCCGCGTCGAGCTCGGGGGCGAACACGCGACTGTAGGGGAAGCGGAACTGCTCCAGCACCCAGCGCGTCCACCCGCTCGGCATCGACCCGCCGTAGCGGTCCCACAGGCCGATGCGCGGCTGCCGCAGGCGCCGCATCTCCCGCGGCACGTCGGTGTCGTGCACCGGCCGCAGCTGCACGCCCAGGCCCTGGACGATGGCGTGGATGCTGTCCCACTGCACGCGGCCACGCGCCGGCAGGTAGAACGCCCCCGCCTCCACCGCCTCGCGCCCGTCGCGCGCCGAGGGCGCGCCGACCACGCGCGAGACGGGGATGCCGGCGGCGATCAGGCGGTTGGCGGCGGCGAAGGCGTCGTTCTGGCGCGGCGAGAAGGCGTACCCCGCGGGCGCCCAGCGCGGCTCGGCGGTGCTCACCGGCGGCGCGGGGAGGTTCCACGCCGTCACCGCCTCGAGCGGCGCGGTGAAGGGATCGAGGATGCGGTCGAACTTCACGCCCATCTGGTACGCCAGCGTCCACCCCGCCACGTCGTACGGCGGGATGGGCGGGCCGCCCTCGAAGAGCACGTCGTGGGGATGGTCCTGCGGCTCGAACATGTCCAGCACGTGCGGGCGGAACGCCTGGTCCGTGCGCACCACCAGCGACCCCGCCGGATACGACCGCTCGCCCACGCGGAAGGACGCCGTGGCGCGCTGTACCTCGATCCCGTTCTCCAGCAGCGCGTTGACGAACTTCACGGCGGTGGGGAAGTCGGCCTGGTCGGCCGGGATCACGTACGCCCGCGGGTCGCGCCATTCGGGGCGGCGGAGCATGCGCAGGTAGCGCTGGCTCTCGTCGGGGCCGGGGGCGCCCTGGAACTGGCCGCCGGGAACCATCACCGCGTTCGCCTCGCGGCGGTTCCGCGAGCGCATCGAGTCGCGCACCTCGTCCAGCCGGCGCGGGTAGGTGGTCCACGTGTCCTGGCTTCCGCGCTCGATGGAGTTCGCCCCCATCCGCCAGAAGCGGTAGAGGAGCGTCTCGCGGTAGCGCGAGGCCAGGTCCAGCACCGCGTAGTTCGCCGTCACCGAGTAGTCGATCGACTGGCGGAAGTGCCAGCGCTGCGGGGCGATGGGGAGCGGGATGTCGGCCCGCGGCAGCTGCTGGTTGGCCACGAACGGGATGTCCATCGGCGTGGGGCTGCCGATCGTCTCGGTCAGCAGGCCGATCATGTTGTGGAAGTAGGCCGTGGTCCGCAGCCCCCCGTTCCACCAGGTGCTGTAGCTGGACCCCTTCCGCATGGTCACGCCCGGCTTCCCCTCGGCCTCGAAGCGCGAGTGCATGGCGGCGCCCACCAGGTCGATCCCGACGGGGATCAGCGGGTCGTACACGTAGTTGAAGGGGTCGCGGAAGGGCGGCGCGAACATCACCGTCCCGGTCGGGCCCGTCTGGTGGTGGTTGTAGACGATCTGGGGATACCACTGCGTGTACATCACCCGGTTCATGTTCTCCGTCTCCGGCTGCGTGGAGGCGTAGAAATCCCGGTTGTTGTCGTGGCCGATGTACTTCTGGTAGAGGCGCGGAAGCGCGTTCAGCGAGCGCTTCGCCGGGTCGGCGTCGCGCATGTACCAGTTGCTGACCAGCTCCATCCCGTCGGGGTTGGCGTGGACGAAGAGCACGATCACGTCGTCCAGGATGCGCGTGGTCTCGGGATCGTTGCGGCTCACCAGCTGCCAGAGCGTCTCCATCAGCTGCTGCGCGCCGAGGACTTCGGACGCGTGCAGCCCGCCGTCGATCCAGACGATCGCCTTCCCCTCGCGCGACAGCCGCATCGCCTCGAGCGAATCGACCCCGCGTGCCCGCCCCAGCCGCGCCGCGATTCCGCGGTAGCGCTCCATCTGCCGCAGGTTGGCCGGGCTGCTGACGATGGCCATGTACTCCGTGCGCCCCTCCGCGGTGCGGCCGATGTCCACCAGCTTCATCCGGTCGCTCTGCGTGGCCAGCTTCTGCCAGTACGCCACCAGCTGCTGGTAGTTGGGGAGCTGGTAGTCGGCGCCGATGGGGTGGCCGAACTGCTCCTGCGGCGTGGTGAGCCGCGCCTGGGCCGCGGCGCCGCCGGCGGCCAGCAGCGCCAGCGAGAGCCCGGCCAGCGCCGCGCGTGAACGGAGGGTCATGTGGGTTCCACGGCCGGCGGGGGCCAGAACGGGGTGCGTGGGATCTGTCTCGGAGATGCGCGCAGAATCAACCCCGCGCGGCGCGGTGTCAAGCGTCCCCGGCCAAGTCCGTCGCGGAACCCGCGATGGCCGCGGCGCTTCGCGGAACCGGGGGAGGGGTGGATGCGGACTCACCGGTCTGGTGGCCGTCGACCCCACCGGGCGAATCGGCCGACAGCGCCTCGCGCGCCGGCCGCGCCGGCGGGCGCCCGCGAAGGATCCGCGGCGCGCGGTTCTCGTGATCCTTGCGGGAGCGCGGGCACGCGGCGCACCTTGCGCGGCACCTCTCCCGACGCCTTGCGATCTCCGGCACCGGCCGGCGCCGACGAATCCGCGTATCATCCCCCTGGAAGACCGAGATCCCGATGCGATCGATCACTCGTAGCGCGGTCGCCGTGATCGCGGGCTGGCTCGCGATGATGTTGCTGGTGGCGGCGGGGACCATCACCGCCGCGCTGCTGATACCGGGCGGGATCTCGGCGATGCGCGGCACGGCCCCCGCGAGGCTCGCCGCCTACCTGGCGGCGAACCTCGCGGTCTCGCTGGCGGCCGCCATGGCGGGAGGAGGGCTGGCCGCGCGGCTGGCGGCGAAGGCACCCCTCGCGCACGCCGCGGTGCTCGCCGCGGCCATCGGGGCGATGAGCGTGGCATATGCGGGCGCGCCGCAGCCCGGGCAGCCCGGATGGTACGGCGCGGCCATCGCGGTGCTCGGCGTGGCCGGCGCGCTGGCGGGTGGCCTGGTCGTCCAGCGGCGCGCGCCGGCTGCGGGATCGGCGCCGGCGCGGGCACGAACCATCTGAGCGCTCTCCCCCGGATCATCACGCGCGGCGATGCGCCTGATGCCACTCCGGCCGTCGTCCCCGCATCGCCATGCCGGTTCTCCGTGCGTCGTTTCGCGTGCTGGTCACGCGTCCTCCGTTACCGCGCATCCCAGCGACTCCTCTCCTCGTCCGCCCCTTTGCCGGGGAGAACGACGGAACACCGGGGCGCACGGCGGGGTTTCTCTCCACTCGGGCCCAATGTCCGTTGCAACGAACAATCCCACCTCCAAAGGATGATCCGCATGGCAGCACTCCCGTTCGCGTCGCTCCTGCTGGTACCCGCGCTGCTCCTGGGCGGGGCGTCAACCCCCGCGCCCGCGGTGGCGCCCGTCCCCGCGCCGGCGGCCGGGTCGGCGCCGGTGACCTGGAACATCGACGTCACGCACAGCGAGCTGACGTTCCGCATCCGCCACCTGGTGAGCCGGGTGAACGGCACCTTCGGCAGCTGGAAGGGAACGATCGTGGCCGACCCGGCGAGCCTGGCCGGCGGCTCGGTGAACGTGGAGATCCAGACGGCGAGCATCGACACGCGCAACGAGCGCCGCGACACGCACCTGCGCTCGGCCGACTTCTTCGACGCGCCCAATCACCCCACCATCACCTTCCGCAGCACCCGCGTGCAGGCACTGCGGGGCGGCGCGCTCAAGATCCACGGCAACCTCACCATCCGCGGCGTCACCAGGCCGGTGGTGCTCGACGGGCGGATGCTGGAGGTGGGCGGCGCGCCCGGCCGGCGCCGCATCGGCTTCGAGGCGAGCACCCGCATCAACCGGATGGACTACGGCGTGAGCTGGAACCGCGCGGCCGAGGGCGGCGGCGTGACCCTGGGCGACGACGTGGACATCACCATCGCCGTGGAGGCGCAGGAGCAGGCGTGAACGGCGGTGCCGGAGTGCGGGGTGCGGAGTGCTGGGGTGCGGGAGTGCGCTCCTCCCGGGCTGACGTGCCCCGCGGAGCTTCGTGAAGAGCAACGCAACGAGCCCCGCCGCCGGATGATCCGGCGGCAGGGCTCGTTTCTTGGCGGGATGGGCGAGCTCTGGTTATCGTTGGAGGACGGACACCCCGCCCGGTGCGGAGATGTGTTCCCATCCATGCGGCGGCTGGTGTCACGATCCGGGCGCCGCGCCTGGAGCTTCCTTCCCGAGGTGAACGATGCGCAAGATCCGCCTGGAGATCGGCGAGCTGTCGGTGGAGTCGTTCGATGCGCTCAGCGGCGACCCGGCCAAGGCCGAAACGGTACGCGGGAACGCCGCCACGCTGGTGGTGGACGGGTGCCCCAACATCTCGCGCGGCACCTGTTTCCAGAGCTGCGGCACGGACTATCGCCCCTGCATCGAGCCGTACTGCTGAGGAACGCGCTCCTCGTCGCATGGCCGGCACGGACGAGCCCCGCCGCCGGTTGATCCGGCGGCGGGGCTCGTCTTCATCGGCGCGATCGATCCAGAAGTGATTCAGTGCTTCCGCACCTCCGCACCCCGTACCGCGGTTTCAGCCGACCTTGAGCAGCCGCTCGAGCTCCTCGGGCGACAGCTCCTTGCCGGCGCGGGCGCCCATGCGGCGGCCGCGGCTGACCTTGTCGGCCTTCTGCTGCTGGATGGTGGGCGGAAGCTCCACCACCGACGCCGCCTCCTGCTCCACGCCGTCGACCATCTCGGTCTGCGCGGTGGGGGCGTGGAAGCTGAAGCCGGGGACGTGCACCCGTGCCAGGCGGTAGCCCAGCAGGTGCTCCACCGCCGCCACGTCGCCGATCTCGCCGCCGCTCATGAAGGTGATGGCCACGCCCTTCTCGCCGGCGCGCGCCGTGCGGCCCACGCGGTGCACGTACCCCTCGGGGTCCTTGGGCGCGTCGAAGTTGATCACGTGGCTGATCCCCTCCACGTCGATGCCGCGCTGGGCGACGTCGGTGGCGATCAGGATCTTCACATGGCGCTCGCGGAACGACTCGAGCGCGCGAACGCGCTGCGCCATGTTCCGGTCGCTGTGCATCGTCTCCACCGTGAGCCCGGCGCGCGTGAGCTCGCTGGCGAGGCGGTCGGCGCCGAACTTGGTGCGCACGAAGACGAGCGCGCTCTCCACCTCGGGCTGCTTCAGCACCTTGAGGAGGAGCTTGGGCTTCTCGCGCCCCTCCACGGGGTACACGAACTGCTCCACACCCTCGGCGGTGGTCACCTTCGGCGCCGCTTCCACGGTCACCGGGTCCTTCAGCATCTCGTAGGCGAGGCTCTTCACGCTGTTCGGCATCGTCGCCGAGAAGAACAGCGTCTGCCGGGCCCTGGGCACGCGGCGCAGGATCTGGTCGATCTGCGGCTTGAAGCCCATGTCGAGCATGCGGTCGGCCTCGTCCAGGATCAGGACCTCGACCTCGCCCAGCTCGATGTTGGCGCGCTCCAGGTGGTCGATCAGGCGGCCGGGAGTGGCCACCAGGATCTCCACGCCGGCGCGCAGGTCGCGCTGCTCCTTCTCCAGCGGCACGCCGCCGTACACCACGGTCACGAAGAGCTCGGTGTCGCGGGCGTAGTCCTTGGCGCTCTCGGCCACCTGGATGGCAAGCTCGCGGGTGGGGCAAACCACCAGCGCGCGCAGCCCTTCCTTGCCGGTGAGCCGGTGGAGGGTGGGAAGCATGAACGCGGCGGTCTTGCCGGTTCCGGTGGGGGCGCGTCCCAGCACGTCACGCCCTTCGAGGGCGGCGGGGATGGCCTGCTGCTGGATGGGGGTGGGGATCTCGTAGCCGAGCGCGGCTACGTTGCGCACCAGTTGAGGCGCGAGGTTCAGCTCGTCGAATCGCATTCGTTTCCTGACTGTGAGGTGCCCGGGCTTTTCACATCCGGGTCCAATCGGTTGCGGCGCGCGGCGGCCTTCCGCCCTTTCGCGTGGTTTCGCGCCGTACTGCTCGGCTTGGTTGCGTTGTCTCGGTCCGCAGACGTCCGGCGCCGGTCGGCGCCCTCTGGCTGGCAATCGATGCAAACATTGCAATTTAACACACTTCCGGCATCCGCGCCACCGATCCCGGTTCCCGGCCCATTCCGCGGCGTTCCCGCGGTCCGCCATCCGGCGACGCCGAGGCCCGTCATCCAGCCGATCCGGGAGGGGTCGGGCGGTCAGGAACCGTCCCGCCGGGGGCCGCGGCGCGTTCCGCCCCGATCTCGGCGATGTTGTCGTCGCGCGTCCGCTCGATCAGGGTGCGGTACGGGTCGATCCCCGCGCGGGTGGGCATCCGCGGCACGGTGAGCACGATCGTCTGCTTGCCGGAATGGATGCGGTGCCGCCGCACAACCAGCGCCTCCCCCGGCGAGGCGCCCCGCGGCGGCCCGGCGAAGACGCCGACGTCGACCCCGTCGTCCATCGCCACCGGCGTCTGGTTGCCGACGCTGTCGGCGCGCGCCTTGGATGCGTCGACGAACAGCGTCACCCGCCAGGCGCCGCCGCGCACCGGCTCGGCGCGCGCCGAGTCGGTGCGCACGTTCCAGAGCGTGATGTGCTCGAAGAGGTCCGAGAGCAGCGGCCGCAGCGAGTCGGGGGTGGCGGCCCGGAGCTCCGCATAGAGAGCGCGCGACGTGGGCGGGGGCGCGGCGGGCCCGGCGAACGTCTGGCGGAAGCGCCGCAGCGCGCCGTTCACCGCGCCGGCGCCCAGGCGTTCGCGCAGGGTGTACATCGCCACGGCGCCCTTGAAGTAGTGCACGTACTTCTGGTCCACCACGTCGAGCAGCGGAACCTCGCGGTGGGTGTAGACGCCCCGGCCGCGAAGGTACTCGTCCATGTTGTAGTCGTAGAAGCGCCGCGCCATCTCCCGGCCGTACGTGGCCTCCAGCACCATCATGGCGCTGTACTGCGACAGCGTCTCGTTGACCATCGGCGCTCCCGCGGCGGCGGCCGGGATCACCTGCCCGCCCCACCACGAGTGCGCGGTCTCGTGCGCGATCACGAAGAAGGTGCGATCGACATCCCCGGAATCGACCCGGGTGAGGAAGGCGCTCCCCTCGGAGAAGGCGATCAGGCGCGGGTGTGCCCGGGCGCCCGGCGCGTAGCGCGTGAACTCGGCCACGCTCAGCTCCCGGTACTGATAGGGCCCGAAGTGCGCCGAATAGTACGCGAGCGACGCCTGCATGCTGCGGATCATCCGGCCGACGTTGACGTCGTGGGCCGGATGGTGGTAGACGCGCAGCCGGACGCCGTTCCAGCTCGCCTCGCGCACCGCGTACTCGGCGGAGAAGACGGCGCCGCCGTAGCGCTCCGGCGCCTCGGTGCGGTAGTGGAAGTAGCGTCGTCCGTTCTCGCGCCACTCGCGCACGAGCGTGCCCTGCGCCAGGGCGGTCTGGCGCGCGTCCGTGCCGATCACCGTCTCCACGTCCACCAGCTCCACGTCGCGCCCGCCGGGCCCGCCCTCGCGCGCCTCCACGTCTCCGGCGGTCGGCGGAAGCGACCTTGGCGGGAGGCCGTGCTCGCGCCGGGCGCGCTCGTCCACCAGCTCGCGCCCGGCGCGGTAGCCGAGCGCCGGCAGCCAGCCGCGATCGAGCAGCGTCCCGTTGGGCGTGACCTCCGTGGGCGCGCCGGCGTTCCGGAACCCGCGGGGACGGGACGCCACCTCGAAGATCATCGAAAGCGAGTCGCCCGGCGCGAGCGGACGGCCCAGCGCGTAGATGCGGTAGTGCAGCGCGCTGTCGTTGGCGACGAGGCGCGCGGCGCGGTCGAAGCGGAGCGCGCGCGTCTCCACGCCGGGGCCCGGCAGCACGTGCAGCGAGTCGATCGGCCGCGCGGTGCGGTTCACGAGGCGGAAGGTGCCGTGGATCTCGGCCGCCTGGCCGGCCGGATACAGCTCCACGCGCATCCGCGCGGCGACCAGGCTCGGCTCCGGCGCGTCCGCGAAGCGCTTGTAGCGCCGCTCGTACTCGGCGCGGCCCGCCGCGACCTCGTCCGGATCGTCGTGGCGGTTGAGGACGTTGGTGTTGTAGAAGACGAAGCCGCCCAGCGCCAGGATGAGCGCGGCCGCGCTCGCGGCGGCGAGCCGGGCCCCGCCGCGAAAGCGCTCGCCGGCGAGCGCCAGCCGCGCGCGCGGGCCGTGCTCGCGCCCGCGCACCCAGAACAGGCTCGCGAGCACCGCCAGCAACAGCGCCCACGCCGCCCAGTACACCTTGAACCACACGAACCCCGCGATGAACGGCGCGAGCCCGTTCAGGTCGGACCAGGTCCATCCCGGGTCCGAGCCGTAGACGAGCAGGTGGTGGCGGAGGCCGATCAGCTCCGAGGCGGCCGTCGACGCGAAGAAGAGCACGACGATGAGGTGACCGACGTACTTCTGGTTCACGACCACGTGCACCGCCATCGCCAGCGCGCCCAGGAGCACGTAGTCGATCAGCTTGATCCCGAAGAGGAGCTCCAGGTACACGCCGGGCTCGTACCGGTGATAGCCGAGCAGCGCCTGGAGGAGGATGCCGGCGGCCATCAGCACCCCCTGGAGGGTGACGAGCATCGCGACCAGGGCGAGGAAGCGGCCCAGGAGCGCCACGCCGTCGGGCACCGGCGCGACGGCCGCGATGTCGCCCATCCCCACGTCGCGCTCGCGCCACACCAGCTCGCCCGCGAGGATGGCGATGAGCAGCGCCATCACCGGCGCGAGCGCCGCGCCCAGCACGCTGCCGGCGATGAGGTGGGTGACGGGCCAGGTGGAGGTCCCGAAGATCTCCGAGCCGACGTCCCACCCGTAGGCGAAGGCGAAGACGATCGCGCCGGCGAGGATCACCAGGAACGCGCGCGTGGCCGCGATCTCGCGCCAGGCGTGCGCCGCCACGGCGAGCGTCTGCCGCACCCGCCCGGCGGTGCCGAAGGAGCGCCCCGCATCGCCCGCGTCCATCGCCGCGATCGGGACGGCACGCCCCGGCGCGGTGTCGGTCGCCGCGCGCCGCCGCCCCCCGCGGCGCCGGGCCGCCCCATGCGGGTGCGCGAAGCGGAAGCGCGCGACGAGCAGCGCGAACGCGCCCAGCGCCGCGGCGAGCCAGAGCGCGCGGTTCCAGAGCAGGAGATCGGGCCACCCGATGAGCCGCGCGTTGCTCTCGGCCGGCGTCCAGTACCGCGTCGCGAGCGCCACGGCACGGGTGCCGAAGGGATCGGCGAGCGCCGAGGCCGTGCCGCCGGAGGCGCCGCCGAGCCGGCCGGCGAAGGCGCCGAGAACGAAGAGCGCGATGCCGCCCAGGTAGGTGGCCAGCGACTTCCGGGTGAGCGCCGCGGCGGCGAACATGACCGCGCCGATCACCACCAGGTTCGGGAGGAGCAGAAGGAGATACGCCTGGAGATACGCGGCCGGCCGCACGGGCCCGAACTTCCCCGCCTCCATGTACGGCATCACCGAGGCGGCGAGCAGCCCGAGCGGCACCCCCAGCAGCAGCGCCGCGTTCACCACGAGCCCGCCCAGGAATCGCCCGCCCAGGTAGTGCGCCTCGCGCAGCGGCGACGTGTAGAAGAGCGCGTGCATGCCCGACTGCACGTCTCGCGCGGCGGCATCGCCGAAGATCCCCGCCGTCACCATCATCCCGATGCCGCCCAGGACCGCCGCGCCGTTCGCCACCGAGACCGGCGCGTTGAGGTACAGCGTGCTCCCGCCGATCGCGTGCAGCATCAGGAACGGAATCCCGAAGAGCACCAGGGCGTACACCCAGGTGGAGGGCTGGCGCAGGCGGTACTCGACCTCGAAGCGGAAGACTTCCCCGAGCGTCATGCCGCCGCCTCCGCCCGTGCGGCCACTCCGCGGGCTCCCAGGTGACCGGCCATCACGCTGAAGTAGACGTCCTCCAGGTCCGGCTCGGCGGGCTCGAACCCGGGCCCGGGCGACACCTCGGCGTACACGTGCACGAGCGTGCGCCCCGCCAGGAGCCGGGTGGAGATCACGCGGTGGCCGCGCTCCAGCGCCGGGAGATCGGCCTTCGCCACGAAGCGGCGCCACACCTTCCCGCGCAGCGCGGCGATGGCCGCCAGCGGCTCGGCCTCGAGCTGGATCTCGCCCCGGTCGATGATCGCCATGCGGCTGCACAGCTCCGCGACGTCTTCCACCAGGTGCGTGGAGAGGATGACCACAGCGCGCTCGCCGATCTCGCTGAGCAGGTTGAGGAAGCGCACGCGCTCGGCGGGGTCGAGCCCCGCGGTCGGCTCGTCGACGATGATCAGCGAGGGGCCGCCGAGAAGGGCGACGGCGATCCCGAAGCGCTGGCGCATGCCGCCGCTGTAGCCGCCCAGCCGCTCCCGGCGAACGTCCCAGAGATTGGTCTGCCGCAGCAGCGCCTCGACCACGCGGCGGCGTTCGGCGCGATCGGTGAAGCCTTCGAGCACCGCGAAGTGGGTGAGCAGCCGCTCCGCGCTGGCGCCGGGATACACGCCGAACTCCTGGGGGAGATAGCCGAGGGTGCGGCGAACGCGGTCCTTTTCGCGCACCACGTCGATGTCGCCGAGCGTGATGCTGCCGGTGTCCGGCTCCTGCAGCGTGGCGATGGTGCGCATCAGCGTGGACTTGCCGGCCCCGTTGGGACCGAGGAGGCCGTACATCCCGCGGGGGATGTCGAGGGTGACGTCGCGCAGCGCGCGCACGCCGTTGGTGTACGTCTTGGAGACGCCCCGGATGGCGAGGTGCATCGGTTCTGGAGAGGGACGGCAGGAGGGACGAGCGATGGTGAGATCATCCCGCCGTACGGGACGCGAGAAACAAGGGTTTCAGCAGATCGAGGCGACGATTGCCTCCGGGCAGCGACACTCCTTTTCACGCACCTGGCGGCCCTCACCCTGCCGGCCTGCCGGATCCGTCCCGTCGATCCCTCTCCCGAACTGCAGGAGAGGGACGTTGGGCGCTACGCGCCGGCAACGACGGAGCACTCCCGAAGCTCCGTGCCGCGCCCCAACGTCTCGGCCGCACGAGCGCCGGTAGTCCGCGCCGGCGGACTTGGTGTCGTCGTCGCAGCGAATTCATTCGCCCTGCCTGCCCCTGCTCCCACCCGCACCCCGCACCCCGCACCCCGCACTCCCGCACTCCCGCACTCCCGCACTCTCGCACTCCCGCACTCCCGCACTCCCGCACTCCCGCACTCTCGCACTCCCGCACCCGTTCCCCCGATCCGGTGTATCACTGGCCGTTCGCGCGTCCGTTCCTTGCAGGCCGGAGGAGATCGGCGGCAACGGCAGGTGGCGTGCGGGGAAACGGCGGATTACTTTACCGCGATTTGCCCGCTTCCGGCGGCGGATGGCCGCCCCGGTGGCGGGTGTTGCGGCGCGGCCCACGCGGGCGCGCCCATGGCTTCAAGGGTACCGGCCCATGGCAGACCTTCGCGATTTCCACGGCCCCAACGCGGGCTACGTGCTGGAGCAATACGAGCAGTACCTGCGCGATCCCGCGTCGCTCGACGAGGGGTGGCGCGGCTTCTTCGCGTCCGCCGATCCCGCCGGGCTGCAAGCCGCGGCCACGAGCGCCGGCGCCGCCGCGCCCGCGGGAGCGGCGGCGGAGGCGGGGATGGACGTGCGCAAGCTGGTGGCGGCGCGCGAGATGAGCCGCACCATCCGCACGCGCGGCCTCACCGCCGCCCGGCTCGACCCGCTGGGGAGCGAGGCGCGGGCCGACCCCGCGCTCTCGCTGGAGCGCTACGGGCTTACCGAGGCCGACCTGGAGCGCCTCCCCGCCGCCGTGGTGCTGGGGAACGACCCGCAGTCGCCCAACCTGGCGGCCGAGGTGCGGCGCCTGCGCGCCATCTACTCGGGGACCACGGGGTACGACTACCACCACATCCCCAGCGCCGAGGAGCGCGACTGGCTGCGCGCCGCGATCGAGGGCGGCACCTACGCCGCGCCGCTCGCCGCCGAGCGCAAGAAGGCGCTCCTGCGCCGGCTCACGCAGGTGGAGGGGTTCGAGCGCTTCCTGCACCGCACCTACTTCGGCCAGAAGCGCTTCAGCATCGAGGGCACCGATGCCATGGTGCCCATGCTCGACGAGGTGGTGGCCGGCGCCGCCGAGGTCGGCTCGCGCGAGGTGCTGATCGGCATGGCGCACCGCGGACGGCTGAACGTGCTCACCCACGTGCTGGGCAAGCCGTACCCGATGATGCTCTCCGGCTTCCAGAGCGCCCAGCTCGCCGCCAACGCCGACGACGCGCAGAACCCCGACGACCCGTCGGGCGACGTGAAGTACCACATGGGGTGGACCGACGAGAAGACGGTCGGCGAGCGCACGGTGCAGGTCACCCTCTCGCCCAACCCCAGCCACCTGGAGTTCGTGGGCCCCGTGGTGATCGGGATGACCCGCGCCTCGCAGGACGACACCAGCCAGCCCGGCGCCCCGGCGGTGGACTTCGACGGCGCGGTGGCGGTGCTCATCCACGGCGACGCGGCCTTCCCGGGGCAGGGGACGGTGGCCGAGACGCTCAACATGCGCGGGCTGCGCGGCTACACCGTGGGCGGCACCCTGCACATCATCGCCAACAACCAGGTGGGCTTCACCACCGATCCCGACGACGACCGCTCCACCCGCTTCGCCAGCGACCTGGCCAAGGGCTTCGAGGTGCCGATCGTCCACGTCAACGCCGACGACCCCGAGGCCTGCCTCAGCGCCATGCGCCTGGGCATCGCCTACCGCCAGAGGTTCCGCAAGGATTTCCTGGTCGACCTGGTGGGCTACCGGCGCTGGGGGCACAACGAGGGTGACGAGCCGCTCTTCACGCAGCCCATGATGTACGACGTGATCAAGAGCCACCCCACCGCCCGCGAGCAGTACGCCCGCCAGCTGGTGAGCGAGGGCGTGCTCACGGCGGGCGAGGCCGACGCGATGGTGGCCGAGGTGAACGACGAGCTGGCGCGCGCGCTGGAGTCGCTCGCCTCCGGCGGCGCCGCGCACCACGACGACGAGGACGAGTCGCGCCGCGCCACCGGGCGGGTGGACCTGGCGCACACCGGTGTGCCGGCCGAGCGCCTGCGCGAGCTGAACACGGCGCTGACCACCTTTCCGCAGGGATTCGCGCCCAACACGCGCCTCGACAAGAACGTGCTGCAGAAGCGCCGCGAGGCGCTGGACGCGGCCGACGCCGCCATCGACTGGGGGCAGGGCGAGGCGCTGGCCTTCGCCTCGCTGCTGGCCGACGGCGTCCCCGTGCGCCTCACCGGGCAGGACGCGGAGCGCGGCACCTTCAGCCATCGCCACGCGGTGCTGAGCGACGGCAAGACGGGGAAGAAGCACGACACCCTCCAGGCGCTGCCGCAGGCCCGGGCCAGCTTCGAGGTCTACAACTCGCCGCTCTCGGAGATGGCGGTGGTGGGGTTCGAGTACGGCTACTCGGTGTGCGACCCGCAGGCGCTGGTGATCTGGGAGGCGCAGTTCGGCGACTTCGCCAACGGCGCGCAGGTGATGATCGACCAGTACCTGGCCGCCAGCTTCCAGAAGTGGGGGCAGACCAGCGGGCTGGTCCTCCTTCTCCCCCACGGCTACGAGGGGCAGGGGCCGGAGCACAGCAGCGCGCGCCTCGAGCGCTACCTGCAGCTCTGCGCGCAGAACAACCTGCGGGTGGTGTACCCCACCACCAGCGCGCAGTACTTCCACCTCCTGCGCCGCCAGGCCGCGCTGCTGGACAGCGACCCGCGCCCGCTGGTGGTGATGAGCCCCAAGAGCCTGCTGCGCCACCCGTACGCCGCGGCCTCGCTGGCGCAGCTCACGGACGGCCACTTCAGCCCGGTGCTGGCCGACCAGCCCTTCGGCGGCACGCCCGAAGAGGTGACGCGCGTGGTGCTGTGCAGCGGCAAGGTGTACGTGGACCTGGTGGGCACGGGCGACGAGCAGCGCGCCGAGCGGCTGTCGATCGAGGGGGTGGAGCGCGTGGCCGTGCTGCGCGTGGAGGAGCTGTACCCCTTCCCCGCCGCCGAGCTGCGCGAGGCGCTGGCCCGCTACCCCAACGCCCGCGAGATGGTCTGGGTGCAGGAGGAGCCGCGCAACATGGGCGCGTGGACCTTCGTGGAGCCGCGTCTGCGGGCGCTGCTGGGCGAGATGCCCTTCCGATACGAGGGCCGCCCCGAGCGCGCCAGCCCCGCCGAGGGGTACGCGCACCGCCACAACGCCGAGCAGATGCGCATCGTGCGCGCGGCGCTGTCGGGCGCGGCGGCGCTGGAGCCGGCGCGGCGCTGAGGGCCGCTGGGCCGTAGAAGTCCGAGAGATCGAGTCGAACGTGGGGAGCGGGAGGCGGGTGGAGCGATCCGCCGGCGCCTCCCTCCCCCGATTCCCCTGTAACCCGGGTTCAGAGAAGATGCCGGTCGAGATCCGCGTTCCGCCGCTGGGCGAGTCGGTCGTCGAGGCCACCGTTGGCCGCTGGAGCAAGAAGGAAGGCGACTCGGTCCGCAAGGACGAGGTGCTGGTGGAGCTGGAGACCGACAAGATCACCGTGGAGGTCGCCGCCCCGGCCGACGGCACGCTGGGTGCCGTGCGCAAGCAGGAGGGCGACACCGTGGGCGTGAACGAGCTCCTGGCCGAGCTGGAGGCCGGCGCCGCCGCCCCCGCCGCCGCGCAGGAAGGCCCCGCCGCCAGCGCCGCCACCGCGGAGAAGGAGGGCGCCGCGCCGCCCACGGCGACGCCCGCCGCCGCGACCGCGACCGCCTCGGCCGACGCGCCGACCTCGCCCGCCGCGCGCGCGATCGCGGCGGAGCACGGGGTGGACATCGGCGGCGTGCAGGGCTCGGGGCCCAACGGGCGCGTCACCAAGGAAGACGTGCTGAAGCGCATCGAAGACGGCCGTGCCGCCGCCGGCGCGCCGCAGCGCCAGCCGGACGCCGCGCCCGTGGCGCAGCAGCAGCCCGCCGCGGCCGCGCAGAAGCCGGCCGCCACGCCGGCCCCCGCCCCGGCGCCCACCGGCGACCGGCCCGAGACGCGGCAGCGGATGTCGCGCCGGCGGCAGACCATCGCCAGGCGGCTGCTGGAGGCGCAGCACGGCACGGCCAGCCTCACCACCTTCAACGAGGTGGACCTGCACGCCGTGATGGAGCTGCGCAAGCGGCGGCAGGACGACTTCGTGAAGAAGCACGGCATCAAGCTCGGCTTCATGTCGTTCTTCACCAGGGCGGTGATCGGCGCGCTCAAGGCGTTCCCGCGGCTCAATGCCGAGATCCAGGGCGACGAGATCGTCCTCAAGAGCTTCTACGACATCGGCATCGCCGTGGGCGCGGAAGAGGGGCTGGTCGTCCCGGTCGTCCGCAACGCCGACCGGCAGACCTTCGCCGACCTGGAGAAGAGCATCGCCGACCTGGGGAAGCGCGCGCGTGACGGCAAGCTCACGCTCGACGAGCTGCAGGGCGGCACCTTCACCATCACCAACGGCGGCACCTTCGGGTCGATGCTCTCCACGCCGATCCTCAATCCCCCGCAGGTGGGGATCCTGGGGATGCACAACATCGTGGAGCGCCCGGTGGTGGTGAACGGCGAGATCGTGATCCGCCCGATCATGTACGTGGCGCTCACCTACGATCACCGCATCGTGGACGGCAGCGAGGCCGTGCGCTTCCTGGTCACCGTGAAGCAGCTGCTGGAGGACCCGATCAACATGCTGATCGAGGGGTGAGCACGATCGGCGGATGAAACTGGAAGTGCGGGAGTGCGGTCGCACGCCCCGCACTTCCGTGCATGGGAACAAGGAGATGGTAACGCCGCCGATGCAAACCGAGACCGCCGCGCGATCCGGCTCGACTGGCGTGGTTCCGGTCGGGCCGCGACCGGTCGCGCCACCCCGGCCGGCGTACGATGATCGCTTTTCGGTGATCGTCCGGGTGATCTGCGGCGCGATCGCGGCGGCGTTCACGTTGGAGCTGTACCGGGCGCCCAGCATGCCGGCACTGTGGTTCGCGTACGCGATCTTCGCGTTCGGAGCGTTCGTGTTCGGGCAGATCGCGGTGTTCGGCCGCTTCGGCAGAAAGCCCCGGGGGCCCTGAATGCCGGTGTCGGGGGGTGTGCGGACGACGGAGCGGGTGAAGCTCGGCCCCGACTGCGTGCCGCCGCGACCGCCGTGGGGACGATGGGCCGCACTTCCGCGCATGGACGGCCGCACCCGGAGGGAGAGATGCTGTTACCGGTTCACGAGGATACCGAGAACGGGGTGACACCCGGACTCGTCGGCAACGCCAGGCCGCCGTCGATCGCTGGCGGCAACGCGCCGGCGGCCGCGAACCCGCAAACGCCTCCGGCGGGGAGCACGCCGGTGGCCGATACCGTGGCGTTCTGGACGCGTGTCACGGCCGGGGGCGTGCTGCTGGTGCCGAGCGGCTTCGTGGACGGGTTTCCCTGGTGGGCCGCCGGGCTCCTGTGGCTCGTGCTCGTGACCGTTCCTGACTCGATGCTCCGGCGGCTGATCCCGGACTGGGGCAAGCCGCGGGTCGACGATCCGCACCGGGCGCCGCCACTGCTGGCACGGAGACCGACGGTCATTCAGCACGACTCCGGTGACACGGTGATCACGCACGTTCCCTCGTTCCAGGCCACGGGAACGCCGCATTCCCTCGGCGTGCCGGCATTGAATGCGCCGGACGGCGAATCGCGGACTGTTGCGATCCCGACAGGGACGGGGTGGGACGCGCCTGCGGTAACCACGGTTCATCTCATGTCCCGGATCGCGGCGGGAAGCCTTTCGTTCGTGGCGCTCGCGCTGGCCACGTTTTCGAGCGACGACATGCCGTTGTTCGCGCGGATCGTCTTTCTGCTCTTCGCGGTGGGTTTCGCGGCGATTTCGTACACGACCAGCCGGTCGGCCGTCCAGGAGATCTCGCTTCGGAAGATCTGGGACAACGCCGGCGCCGACGCCGAGCTGCTGGATGAATCACCGGGTGCGGCGATGCGCTGACCGGAAGTGCGGGAGTGCCGATCGCACGCCCGCACTTCCGCGCACGGGCCGATGAATGGGGCAATGGAGAAACCAGGAGCCATCCAACGTCGCGGGGGCGGACGGAAACACGTGGACGTTCGGCTCCCCTACCGCATCGTGGCGGGACTGGTCACCGGCGTGACGATGGCCGTTCTGGTGATGAACCCCAGCCTGCCGTCGCTCGACCGGCTGACGTTCTTCGCATTCTCGGCACTCCTCGGTGCGGTCGCCGTGGTCCCCGGTGGGCGGTTTGGCGGCTCCTTCGCATGCCGCCTGGAAGACCTGCAAGCCAGACAAAGTCAATCAACGGGAATCTGGGATCGAAGATAGATGGCTGACGAGAAGAGTTTCGACCTGGTGGTGCTGGGCGCGGGGCCCGGTGGTTACGTGGCGGCGATCCGCGCGGCGCAGCTGGGGTTCAAGACGGCCTGCATCGAGAAGGAGCCGGCGCTGGGGGGCACCTGCCTGCGCATCGGCTGCATTCCGAGCAAGGCGCTGCTGGACAGCTCGGAGCTGTTCGAGCAGATCCGCCACAAGGCCAAGGACCACGGGATCCAGGTGGCCGACCCCGCCATCGACGTCGGCGCGCTGCACAAGCGCAAGGACGGCGTGGTGAAGGGGCTCACCGATGGCGTGGCCTACCTGTTCAAGAAGAACAAGATCGAGTGGATCAAGGGCTTCGGCCGGCTCACCTCGCCCGAGAGCATCGAGGTGACATCGGGCGAGGGCGAGAAGACCACCGTCCGCGCCAAGACCATCATCCTGGCGCCGGGGTCGGTGCCGGTGGAGCTGCCGTTCCTCAAGTTCGACCACGAGCGCATCATCGACAGCACGGGCGCGCTCTCCATCCCCCAGGTTCCCGGCCACCTGGTGGTGGTGGGCGGCGGGGTGATCGGGCTGGAGCTGGGGAGCGTGTGGCTGCGCCTGGGCGCGAAGGTGACGGTGCTCGAGGCGATGCCGACCATCCTCCCGGGGATGGACGGCGAGGTGGTGAAGACCGCCGACCGCATCTTCCGCAAGCAGGGGTTCGACATCCGCACCGGGCAGCGCGTGTCCGGCGCCGAGCGGAAGGGCGACAAGGTGATCGTGTCGATCGAGGGGCAGGAGCCGATCGAGGCCGACTACCTGCTCGTC
>Ga0247773_1000211_pt1 | contig 28252 bp, 24 predicted proteins | sample UWRJL092311B6_FD_179934 | JGI IMG/M metagenome (GOLD analysis project Ga0247773, IMG submission 179934) | Plant litter microbial communities from Arlington Agricultural Research Station in Wisconsin, United States - UWRJ-L092-311B-6 | ecosystem: Environmental > Terrestrial > Plant litter >... | reverse complement strand
ACTGGCAGAACTCGTCCACCTGTTCGCGCGGCACGTCGCCGGCGGGGATGTGCACGTTCTCGCGGGGCACGTTGATGTGGTCGAACAGGTTCTCCCACATGTACCGGACGTAGCTGTGGATGCTGTCCGGCGCCATCGGGTAGTACTCGTCCAGGTTGAAGGTGACCACGTTGCCGAAGTCGAGGCCTTCGTCGCGGTGCAGCCGGATCAGCTCGCGGTAGATGCCGATGGGGGTGCTGCCCGTGGCCAGCCCCAGCACCGCGGGCCGGCCCTGCGCGTTGCGCTCGCGGATGATCTGCGCGATGCGCTCGGCGACGGTGCGGGCGATCTGGTCGTACTCCACGATGACGACGGGAACGCGCTCCTTGGTCTGCGCCATGCTCGAATCTGCCGGTTCTTCGGGTCGAATCCAGTGGTTCGGAATGCGCTCGGGGCTGCACGCATCGGGCCAGCGGCGGCGCGTGCGTGCAGCAGGCGCACGGTCTCGACGTCAGCCATCGTGCGGAAACTGCGATGCGCGTCCGAGCGATGCCCGAGACGATGCGACGACGGCGGAAGCATCCGCGGGGGACGAGTCGCCGAAGCCGCGTCTGCCACGGCAACGGCGCCTGCCGGGCGAACGGTGGCGGCCCGGCTCGCGGGCCACCGTTGCGAGCGCCCTACTCCTCCCCCGTCTGGTCGTGCGGCGCGTGGACCGGCTTGCTCTCGGGCGAGCCCTGCTGGCGCAGCCAGATGGAGAGCACCGTTAGCGTGAACACCGACAGGAACTCGCTCTGCCAGTTCTGGAAGCTCTCGAACCAGAAGTGGGCCGTTTCCATGTATCCCAGCGCGCTCACCCCGTGCTGGCCGTGCGCCACCTGCTCCTGGCTGAACTCCACCGCCCCCGTCACCGCGTGGCCCCAGAACGAGGCCAGGAAGAGAAGGAACAGCACGATCGTGAGCGAGTTCTTGTACAGGGTGAGCGCCAAGCCGCCGCGGTGCACCGGCCAGGGTGCCTTCGGGTCGTTGCGGTGCCGCCGCGGGTCTTCGTCGATGGGCTCCTTCCCCGCCTCGGGATCGTCCTCGGGCTTGCGGCTGTCGGCGGCGCCGCGCTGCACCAGGAAGGCGGTGAGGAAGATGAACACCGCCATCTGCAGGAACTCCGACTCCCAGTTCTCCGACGTCGCTTCACCGAAATGGCCGGTACCGAAGTACCCGACCAGCGACACCGGCTGCTCGCCGTGGGCCACCTGGTCGTCGTTGTAGTCGGCGCGCCCGGCCAGCACCTGGCCGGCGAACGAGAAGAGAAAGAGGACGAGCGCTACCAGGCTGAGACTGTGACTGCGCACCCATTTCCCCACGGGTCCTCCGCTGTGCAGGGATCGGCGCCCCACGGAAACTGGTGACTTCCGCCGAAACTGTGCAGCGCAAATGCGCATCGTGTGCCAGAGCCCTAGGGCGAGCCGCGGCGGACGCGGTGCGCGGGGCGGGCGACGGCTCGCCGAACGGTCGATCCCGCCTCTGTCCGCCTGCCGTGCCGACCGCGTGGCGGGGATGTTGCCCCGTCCTCGCGCCGACGTGGTCGCATACCCCTACCCGCACCCAACCTGCGGGCCCGCCGTTCCGCCGCTTCCACACGGATGACGAGGGACGGACGGGGGATGGAAGGAAGTCGAATCGTGCGGATGGTGCTGATCGTGAAGCCGGCATCGGTCGAGGAGGTTCGCGAGGGGGTGGAGAAGCTGCGCGCCGCGGGGCACGAGGTGGCCGCGCGCGTCACCTTCGAGGCCGGCGACGCGCAGCAGTTCGCGCGCGAGGCGGCAGACGCCGGCGTGGACGTGGTGGTGGCGGCGGGCGGCGACGGCACCGTCAACGAGGTGGTGAACGGGCTGGTGCTGGGCGGCCGCCCCGGTGCCGCGTCGTCGCCGCGGCTGGCCGTGCTGCCGCTGGGCACCGCCAACGACCTGGCCACGGGGCTCGGCATCCCCACGGCCGACCCCGAGGCGGCGCTGGCGGTGGCCGTCGCGGGCGTGCCGTTCCCGGTGGACGTGCCCACGGTGAACGGCCGCTGCTTCCTGAACGTGTCCACCGGCGGCTTCGGCGCCGAGGCCACCGACGATGCACCGGCGGGGCTGAAGAGCGTGCTGGGCCCCGTGGCCTACCTGCTCACCGGCGTGCGCAAGTTCGTGCGGCTGGAACCGTCCACCGCGCGCTTCGTGGCCGGCGGCGAAACGCTGCACGACGGCGAGTTCCTGGTGTTCGCCGTGGGCAACGCGCGGCGCACCGGCGGCGGCATGCACCTGACGGTGGACGCCGAGATGGACGACCGGCTGCTGGACGTGTGCATCGTGGAGCACATGGGCCACGTGGAGTTCGCGCGGATCGCCCCGCAGCTGCGCGCCGGCCGCCACGTGGACCACCCGCGCGTGACCTACCGCAAGGTCTCGTCGCTCCACGTCGACGCCGGCGACGAGCTGTCGGTGAACGCCGACGGCGAGCCGGTGTCGGCCCGCCGCTTCGACTATGCCTTCGCCCCCGGCCGGCTGACGCTGATGGTGCCCGAGCCGCAGCGCTGACCGTTCGCACCCGTCGCAGAGGCGGGCGAAATACGTCGAAGCGGCCCGCAGAGACTTGGCCGGCCAGAAGTTAAGGCGGCAAAGACTCGCCGCAAATGACGATGGATGGCGTGATACGGCGCGGGGCATTGCGAGCTGATCGCCAACTTTCTCTCAGCTTCGAGACGCGCCTACGGGCTTGATTGCGCTACGCGGAGGTCGATTTGGGCGTGTGTCACACCGCGCGGCTGACGGCTGGCGGTGTCGAGATATCGTACACCCGGCACAATGATGAGGCAGGTGCACGGAAATCCAGGCTTTGTACATCTCCGGGCGCCCACCTTTCCGACGAACCACCCGCTCGACCGCACCACGTCGAATCTGCCCTATCCCATTACTGTTCAACGACTTATCCAGTCACTACCCATGCGGCCCGGCCCGTGCCTATGACCATGGCACGCTGGCCAGCGTCGCACATCCCCGCCCTCCCCCGGGCGAACCTCACACGCCAAGCAGAAGCAGCAGACCCATGAAGCTCATCCTCTCGGCCTTCGCGATCGTCGCCCTCTCGGCTGGCACCGCCGCCGCGCAGCAGACCACGCAGGACGTGGCGTTCGAGGTGCAGGCCATCAACAAGATCGCGTTCACCGGCAGCCCCTCGCTGGTGATCAGCACGGCCACGGCCGGAAGTGCGCCCACCAGCGCCACGGCCAACGCCACCTACGCCATCACCACCAACGAGAGCGACCGCAAGATCACGGCGGAGATCGACAGCGACCTGCCCACCGGCGTGGCGCTGTCGGTGAGCCTGGCCGCGCCGTCGGGCGCCAGCAGCGCCGGCGCCGTGCAGCTGGGCACCACCGCGCAGGACGTGGTCACCGGCATCAGCACGGCGAACGCCTCGGGGCTGGGCGTGACCTACTCGCTCTCGGCCACCGCCGCGGCGGGTGTGGTCGCGGCCGATTCGCGCACCGTGACCTACACCATCATCGCCGGCTCCTGAGCCCGGCGAACTCGCGGGCGCGGCGGAGCACATCCGCCGCGCCCGCGGTCTCTTCCAGGTCTTCGCATCCTCACCTCATCGCGGCACCCATGATCGAGCGACTCCTCCCCATCGCCCTTGCCCTCACGGCCGCCGCCACCACGGCCCGCGCGCAGATCACCGTGCTGGGCAGCGGCGTGGAAGAGCACGCGGCCCGCCCGGGCGAGACGTATTCGGGCACGCTGCGCCTGCGCAACGAGGGCCGCCAGCCCGAGGAGGCGCGCGTGTACCTGAGCGACTACTCGTTCGGCGCCGACGGCCGCACGGTGTACGCGCCGGCGGGCTCGCTGCCGCGCTCGAGCGCGCGGTGGATCGCCTTCTCTCCGTCGCAGGTGCGCATCGCCCCGGGCGGCGAGGCCACGGTGGGCTACACCGTGACCGTGCCCGCCGGGATGACGGCCAGCGGCACCTTCTGGAGCCTGGTGATGGTCGAGGGGATCGCCCACGGCAGCCCGGAATCGACGTCGGGCGGCCGCGCCGCGCGGGTGCGCGTGGGCGTGCAGCCGTCCATCCGCTACGCCGTGCAGATCGCCACCACGCTGGGCACCGCCACGCCGCAGGTGCGCTTCGCCAGCGCGCGCGCCTACGCGGCCGGCGGCGGCAAGGTGCTCGAGCTGGACCTGGCCAACGCGGGCGAGGTGGCCTACCGCCCCGAGATCCGCGTGGAGCTGTTCGATGACGCCGGCCGCAAGGCGGGGGTGTTCTCCAGCCGCCGCGGCCTGCTGTACCCCGGCACCTCGCTGCGGCAGACCTTCGACCTGGGCGCCGTGCCGGCCGGCACCTACCAGGCCCTCGTGGTGGCCGACGCCGGCGGCGACCAGGTGTACGGCGCCCAGTACCGGCTCAAGCTGTAGGCCTCTCCTGGGAATCTCCGGCGTCCGTCCGACCGGTCCACCCGCGCATCGCCCGGGGGTGAACGGAGACGGGGAGATCCGCCGATTCGATTGCTCCTCTGGTGATGCTGTTCGTTGAAGCGAAGCCGGATACACGCCCGAATTGACCGAGGTGGTTTCGACTCGTGCCGCTGAGGGGATTCCGCGGCCTTCATCCCATCGATGCAGACGCCGCGCATGGCCCACCAGCCGGGCGGCGTTTGCTGGCTCACATATTCTCTCATCAGCGGTTTCCATGTTCTTACGGCCGTGCGCGCTGCTGCTCGCCCCACTCCTCTCCACCGTGCTGGCCGCCCAGGCGCCCACGGTGGCGAGGGTGGGGCCCGCGCGCGTGCAGGCCGGCCCCGGCGCGCCGCTCACCGCCGCCTTCCGCGTGGCCAACCCGTCCCCCGCGCCCGCCGTGGCCGACGTTGCGCTCCCGCGCGGCTGGCCGTCGCTCTCGCCCGACGCGAACGCGCCCGTGGAGCGCGGCGCCACGGCCGTGCGGCTGGTGGCCACGGTGATCCCGCGCGCCGCCGCGGCGGGGACGTACGTGCTGCGCTACCGCCTGCGTGCCGCCGGCGCTTCCGCGGCCGACAGCGTGATCGTGACCGTCGCGCCCCGCCGCGCGGTGGACGTGGCGGTGGAAGAGGCGCCGCGCTTCGCCGTGGCGAGCGCCGCGTACCACGTGGCCTTCCGCGTGGCCAACCGCGGGAACGAGCGCGCCACCCTCCGCATCGCCACCCGCAGCGCCCTGGGCTTCGCCGCGCGGGCCGACGCGCGGACGCTGGAGCTGGCCGCGGGCGAGAGCCGGCTGGTGCGCGTGGAGGTGGCCACCTCTGCCCAGGCGGCGGCGCCCAGCCACCGCGTGACGCTCACGGCCAGCGCGGAGGGCGTGACCGCGTCGGCCACGGCCAGGGTCGAGCTCGTGGCGCGCAGTGCCCGGGCGGCGCAGCCCGCGCATGCGCTCCCCGTGCGCGTGGCCTTCCGCGCCGGTTCGTTCGGCGCCGACGGGCGCGGCGGCGTGCCGGCCGAGGTTTACGCGTCGGGCCCGATCGCGCCTGGCGGGCCGCAGGTGGACGTGCTCTACCGCGGCCGGGGCGCCGCCGCGCCCGAGCTGGGCGAGCAGGAGCAGCTTTCCCTGGCCGTGCGCGGCCGGCGCGGCGAGCTGCGGCTGGGCGACCAGTTCTGGGGCCTGTCGCCGCTCACCACGCCGGGGCGCGCGGGCTACGGCGTGGGCGGCCGGGTGAACGCGGGACTGGTGTGGGTGGAAGGTTTCTCGGCACGCAACCGCTTCGCCTTCGGCGCCCAGCGCACCACGGCCGGCGCCATCGGGGTGGGCGGACCGTCTGCGTCGCTCGCGGCCAACTACGTCTCGGCGGGCGAGGGGCGGGCGCTGTCGCTGCGCGGTCGCATGCAGCCCGCCCGCGGCGTGGCGGCCGACGCGGAGTACGGCGCGTCGGGCGGCGCGCGGGCGGCGTACGCGCACCTCCGCGCCAGCCGCCCCCGCGGGTGGGTGGATGCGCGGCTGATCGACGCCGACGCCGGATTCCCCGGCGAGCAGCACGGCCGCTCGCTGGCGCAGGCGTCGGCCGCGGTGCGTCCCGCCGCGTGGGTGACGGCGCGCGCCAGCTACGAGCGTGAGCGGCGCCAGGACACGCTGGCCCTGGCGCTCCCCGGCACCGAGCTGCGCTCCAGCACCGCCTCGGCCGGCGTCACGTTGGGCGGCGCGCTGACGCTGGAGCGGCGCGAGCGCACGCGCGCGGGAGAGTCGCCCCGCGCCACCTGGGCGCGGCGCGCGGAGACGTGGTACGCGTCGGCCACGCTGCGCGCGCGGCGCGTGGTCTTCGGCGGGGGCGGCGAGATCGGGCGGGTGGAAGACCAGCGCACCGGTGCCGAGTCGCCCTACCGCCGCGCCTGGGTGCGGGCAGGGGGCACGATCGCCGGCGGATCGCTGTCGGCGGGGCTCGAGCGGACGACGGGGATGAGCGTGGAGACCGGCGCTGCCCAGGAGCGCGTGGCCGCCAACGTGGGCGCCACGGTCCAGCCCACCGCCTCCACCCGCGTCTCGCTCCTCGCGCAGGTGGGCTCCACCGACTGGGTGGAGGAGCGCGACGGGCTGGTGGACGGAACGATCGAGCAGCGCCTTCCCGGCGGCCACGCGCTGAAGCTGCGCGTGCGCGCCTTCCCCTGGGCCGAGGCGGGGCGGCGCCGTCCGCTCGTCTACCTCGACTACTCGCTCCCGCTGCGCGTGCCCACCGGGCGAGACCGCGCGCAGGGCGGCGTGTCGGGGCGCGTGGTGGACCAGGAGACCGGCCGCCCGGTGGGCGACGTGCTGGTGCGGGTGGGCGACCGCGCGGTGGTGACCGACGCCCGCGGGCGCTGGGCGGTGGCCGGCCTGCCCCCCGGCGGCTACACCGTGGAGATCGACCCGGTGAGCGCCGGCGTGGGTCGCGTGGTGGTGCGCCCCGACGCGCTGGCGGTGCAGGTGGCCGGCGGCGAAACGCGCGCGGTGGAGGTCGGCGTGTCACGCGGGGCCCGGCTGCGGGGGCGGCTGGTCGTGGCCGACCCGGAGAACGGGGAGGACGACGGCATCGGCGGCGTGGTGGTGGAGCTGCGCAGCGGGAGCGACGTGCGCCGGCGGATGACCGACGCGCACGGCGCCTTCCTGCTGGGCGACCTGCAGCCGGGGGATTGGACGGTGTCCGTGCCGGGCGAGGACCTTCCCGCCCACCACGCGCTGGAGCACGAAACGAGCACGGTGACGCTGGCGCCCGGCGCCGAGGTCGAGGTGACGCTGCGTGCCGTGCCCCGCCAGAGGGCGCTGCGCATCGTGGCCGGCGGCGACCTGGTGCTGGGCGGGGAAGCGGCCGTCGCGGCCACGACGGTGCCGTCGACCTTCTCATCCGCGCCACCCGTGGCTTCGACCCCACGCCCCACGCCCGTCCTCCCCGGTCTGCTGGTGACGCCCGCGCATCCCGTGGAGCGCGCCCTGGCCGGCCGCCCCGCGCCCGCCCCGCTGCGGCCGCCGACGCCGGTCGCGCCGGTCGTCGCCGTGGTGGCGGCCGATCGCGAGCGGCCGGAGATGCGAGCGGAGGCGCGGCCGTGGCGCGAGCGGGGGTCGTCGGGCCTTTCCGACTGGCCCAACGACAGCTACGTGGTGCGCGAGGACGACGAGAGCCTCACGGCGATCGCCTGGCTGGTGTACCGCGACGGAAGCCTGTGGCCGCGGCTGTGGCTGGCCAACCGTGCGGTGCTGCCCACTCCCGCTTCCCTGCGCCCCGGCACCGAGCTGCTGGTGCCGCCCCCCGGCCCGCTCACGGCCGAGGAGCGCGCCGCCGCCCGCGCGTGGAGCCGGGGCACCAGCCGGTGACACACACGAACGCCCGGACGGCGCAAGGCCGTCCGGGCGTTCTGATCGTTCGATGGATTCGCTTGCGGCGGCGGCCTCAGGCCTCCACGTCCCGCGGCACGCCCACATCACGCGTCGCGCGGCGAAGCGACTCGAGGTCCACCGCGTCGCAAGCCGACCGGGCGATGCGAGACGGGACACCGCGGGCGCGGCTCACCGCGCGCAGCTCGGCGAAGCTCCCCCACAGGTGGCGAAGCTCGGGACGGGGCGGCGTGTAGCCGGCGGGGTGAATCCGTTCAGCGGCCATCGAAGCATCCCTCCTGTGCGACTCTCAGCTCGACGCGGTTGCAGTCGGACACGTATTCGCTCGCGGTGACCACGAATCTTCCGCCCGACAGCCACTCCCGCTCTCTCCAATGTATCTCATCGGGGGCGAGCAGGTCAATTCTCACCGCATTCGCGCCCTCGTCCAGATACAGTACCACTTCCGTGCCACCGTCCTGCCCCTGCACCCAGGCGAATTCGCAGGCCCGCAGGAACTCGGTAGTAAACGACACCAGAGCAAGGTCGATCCGCGCGCCCGCGTGATACTCGGCAAGGACCTCCCACTCGCGCATCGGCAGGGCGAAGCCCCTGAACAGCGGCGGGGCCACGGGGCCGGCATCCGCGATCGCCGCCAGCAGCGCCCGTGCCTGCTCATGTCCCGGCTCACCGCGGATGACCGCGTCGGCACACATGTGAAGCTCGCCGCAGAACTCCCAGTCGGTCTGCCACCGGGTGGCGACCGCCACGAAGCGCTTGTACTCGGAATCATCTCCGAACTGCTCGCGAATCTCCCGGCAGCGGTGGCGGGAGAGGCTGAACGTGTTGCACGGCGGAGACGTGTTGAGCGCATGGATCCACGCTGAATGCATCCGGACCGTCGGTGAGCCTGGTCAGACGAATAATCAGAACGCAAGTGAACGAAGTGCATGATTGCGTCCACTTTCAGTCTTCGCAAGTCACCGATTCGACTGGATGCTGGCAAAGAGAACGGGGCCGGCGCAGATGCGCTGGCCCCCGTTCTCGTTCCGTCTCACGCCCGTCCTTCCGATCAGCCCGGTTCCCTCAGAATCCGCCGGAGGAGACCACCTGGGGGGCGCGGGCGAGGAGCTGGGCCAGGGCCGCGCGGTCTTCGCGCCAGCCCAGGTCGTAGCCCACGTCGCCGGTGCTGCTGGCGGTGGGCTGCACCACCATCGGGTCCACCGGCACGCCCTTGCGGCGCACCTCGTAGTGCAGGTGCGGCCCCGTGGCGAGCCCCGTGGCGCCCACGTAGCCGATCACGTCGCCCTGCCGCACCGGCATCCCCGCCGCCACCGCGATGGACGAGAGGTGGCCGTAGCGGGTGGCGTAGCCGTTGGGATGGCTGATCTCCACCAGGTTGCCGTAGCCGCCCTTCACCGCCGCCCAGCTCACGCTGCCGTCGCCGGCGGCGCGCACGGGGGTGCCCCAGGCTGCCGCCAGGTCCACGCCCAGGTGGGGCAGCACGCGGTGCAGGATGGGATGGAAGCGGTTGCTGTTGAACGGCGAGGTGATGCGCATGGCCGACAGCGGCCCCGACCAGGGGACGGGGTCGAGCGAGCGGCCCCAGTCGTCGTAGTAGCCCGCGCGGTCGCCGTGGTCGTAGAGGAACACGGTGTACAGGCTGCCGCCCACCGCCGCCTCGGCCGCCAGCACCTGGATGGCGCGCGTGGTGCCGTCGCGGCGGCGGGTGCGCTCGTAGGCCAGGCGCAGGCGGCCGCCGTTGGGCATCCCCTGCTGGTTGAGCAGCGGCAGGAAGATCTTGTCCAGGTGCCGCCCGATCATCTCGCGCTCGCCGCCCGACAGGTCGCCCGCCACCGCCTGCAGCACCCCGCCGAAGCTGCCCTTGGCGTAGCCCCCAATGAACTGCGTGTCCACCACGATGGCCGGCGCCGCCCGCATGGCCGGGAGCACCGCCGGCTGCGGCCGGTCGCTGGCGGTGTCCGCGCGCGCCCATCCCGACGCCATCCCCAGGGCGAGGACCGCGACGACCAGCGCGCCGGCCAGCGGCGCCACGATGGAGACGATGTCGAATCGGCGACGAAGCATGGGCGACCCGGGGCTTGCGAGCCCGGGAGCACGGGGTGTCCAGCCGCAACGATGTAGGGGATTGAGGAAAATACAGGAGATCGCACCATCGCGGAAGTGCGGTGTGTGCCGGCGCGGCGATCGGATGAAAGCCCAGGTGAGGGACGGGCGGATTCGGTGGGGAAGATCCGACGCGTCGACCAGGGACGTCTGAGGCGGCGGGCGAGGGCCCCACCCGAAGTCCGACCTTCCCAAGACCGATTGGGAGAGATGATGGCAATTCAGCTGAATGATGTGCGTTCCTACAGGATCCTAAAGACGAATTGAGTCACACGGAGGAACGGAGGGAACGGAGAACTGCTTGATGTTCCTCCGTTTCCTCCGTTCCTCCGTGTGACATTCTGCCGTAGCGGTCTTCCGAATTCACCGTGATCGGCTGATTCGGTCTGACTTCAAGGGCAGAGCCGAGTGGGGAGATGTTGGCTCTTCCGTCATGTCGGGCGAGCCCGGCGAGCAGCGCGCAGCATCACGGCGGCAGAGCGAGCGCCGGTAGTCCGCGAAGGCGTCGCAACGTCGGACTTCGTGCCGTCGCTGCCGCGCTTTCAGCCGTCCGGCCGGGGCGATGCCGGCACATCCGACGTCGAATCTTCCCCGCCCCGTCGCCGATGTCCTCCCCTCTCCCCACACGCCCCTACCCGTTCGGGTGGCACACCTGCCCGACAAGAAGCGGCGCCTGCTCCGTATGGCTCTTGATGAGTGGGATTCATGGCAGCATCGTTGCACTGCCTACACTCGAAGCGTGGCGCAAGCATGTGTTTACGTCCCGCACCCCCGCGCACCGAATGGGCCCGCTGGCCGGCCCGCGACACCCACTGACAGGATGCGATGATGTCCGCGAGCGCTACGGCAGGCGACGTGGAAGGCGTGACCTTCCTTTGCGAAGACATCGAGGCGTGCGAGCGGGTGCTCACCCCCGAGGCGGTGGAGTTCGTGGCGGAGCTGCACCGGCGTTTCGACCCGCGCCGCGTGGAGCTGCTGGAGCGCCGCGCCGAGCGGCAGGCGCTGCTCGACTCGGGCGCGCTCCCCGACTTCTGGCACGCCACCGACGAGATCCGCCGCGGCGACTGGAAGGTGGCCCCCTGCCCGCCCGACCTGGAAGACCGGCGGGTGGAGATCACCGGGCCAGTGGACGCCAAGATGGTGATCAACGCGCTCAACTCGGGCGCCAGCTGCTTCATGGCCGACTTCGAGGACGCGCTGTCGCCCACCTGGCGCAACGTGGTGGAGGGGCAGGACAACCTGCGGAGCGCCGTCCGCCGCACCCTCGCGTTCACCAGCCCCGAGGGGAAGCGCTACGAGCTGGGCGAGAAGCCGGCCGTGCTGATCGTGCGCCCGCGCGGCTGGCACCTGGTGGAGCGCCACGTGAGCGTGGACGGCGAGCCCATATCGGCCTCGCTCTTCGACTTCGGCCTGTACTTCTTCCACAACGCCAGGGAGCTGCTGGAGCGCGGGAGCGGGCCCTACTTCTACCTCCCCAAGATGGAGAGCCACCTCGAGGCCGAGCTGTGGAACCAGGTGTTCGTGGCCGCCCAGGAGGCGCTGGGGATCCCCGTGGGGACGATCCGCGCCACGGTGCTGATCGAGACCATCCTGGCCGCCTTCGAGATGGACGAGATCCTGTACGTGCTGAAGGACCACGCCGCCGGCCTCAACGCCGGCCGGTGGGACTACATCTTCAGCCTGATCAAGAAGTTCCGGAACCGCGACGACGCCGTGATGCCCGACCGGGTGCAGGTGACCATGACGGTTCCGTTCATGAAGGCCTACGCCGAGCTGCTGGTGAAGACCTGCCACGCCCGCGGCGCCCACGCCATGGGCGGGATGGCCGCGTTCATCCCCAGCCGCCGCGACGCCGAGGTCAACCGCGTGGCGCTGGCGAAGGTGACCGAGGACAAGGAGCGCGAGACCCGGCAGGGCTTCGACGGCACCTGGGTGGCGCACCCCGACCTGGTGCCCGTGGCCAGGGCGGTGTTCGACCGGCACCTGGGCGCCAGGCCCAACCAGAAGGACGTGCTGCGCGAGGACGTGAGCGTGGAGGCGCGCGAGCTGATCACCTGCGGCATCGCGGGGGGCGAGGTGACCGAGGCGGGGATCCGCCTCGACATCAGCGTGGCGCTGCAGTACGTGGAGGCGTGGCTGCAGGGCAACGGCGCCGTGGGCATCAACAACCTGATGGAAGACGCCGCCACCGCCGAGATCAGCCGCGCGCAGCTGTGGCAGTGGATCCGCCACCGCACGCCGGTCGCGGGCGGCGACGTGATGACGCCGGACCTGTACTGCCGGCTGCGCGACGAGGAAGTGGCCACGCTGCGGGCCGAGCGCGGCGGCGACACCGCCGACCTGGACCGCGCCGTGCAGCTCCTCGACGACCTGGTGATGGGCGACCATTTCGCCGAGTTCCTGACCATCCCGGCCTACCAGCTCCTGGGCTGAAGAGGATACGGGGCATTCATCGACTGACACACGGGAAGACGGAGGAGCCGATGAGCCGGGAGAGCTTCGAACAGCAGGTGCGCGAGCTGGAGGTCCAGTGGCTGACCGACGGCCGCTGGGAGGGGATCCAGCGCGGGTACAGCGCGGCCGACGTGGTGCGGCTGCGCGGGTCGGTGCGGACCGAGCAGACGCTGGCGCGCAGGGGTGCCGAGACGCTGTGGCGGCGCCTGCACCAGGAGGCGCCGGTGCGCACCTTCGGCGCGCTCACCGGCGCGCAGGCGGTGCAGATGGTCAAGGGCGGGCTGGAGGCGATCTACCTTTCCGGCTGGCAGGTGGCGGGCGACAACAACCTGTCGGGGCAGACCTACCCCGACCAGAGCCTCTACCCCTCCAACTCGGTGCCCGCCGTGGTCCGCCGCCTGAACAACGCGTTGCTGCGCGCCGACCAGGTGGAGTGGAGCGAGGGCGAGGGTGAGAGCGGGCGCGACTGGCTGGTGCCGATCGTGGCCGACGCCGAGGCGGGCTTCGGCGGGCCGCTGCACGGCTTCGAGCTGACCAGGAGCATGATCGAGGCGGGCGCCGCGGGGGTGCACTTCGAGGACCAGCTGGCCAGCGAAAAGAAGTGTGGCCACCTGGGCGGCAAGGTGCTGGTGCCCACCGCGCAGTTCATCCGCACGCTGATCGCCGCGCGGCTGGCGGCCGACGTGATGGACGTGCCCACCGTGCTGGTGGCGCGCACCGACGCCGACAGCGCCGCGCTGCTCACCAGCGACGTGGACGAGCGCGACCGCCCCTTCTGCACCGGCGAGCGCACGGCCGAGGGGTACTTCCGCGTGCGCAGCGGGCTGGACGCGGCCATCGCGCGCGGGCTGGCCTACGCGCCGCACGCCGACCTGGTGTGGTGCGAGACCAGCACCCCCGACCTGGACGAGGCGCGCCGCTTCGCCGAGGCCGTCCGCGCCCGGTTCCCGGGGAAGATGCTGGCGTACAACTGCTCGCCCAGCTTCAACTGGCGCAAGAACCTCGACGCGCACACCATCGCCAGGTTCCAGACGGAGCTGAACGCGATGGGGTACAAGTTCCAGTTCGTCACCCTGGCCGGCTGGCACCTGATCAACCTGCACACCTTCGAGCTGGCGAAGGCCTATGCCGAGGAGGGGATGACCGCCTACGTGGCGCTGCAGGACCAGGAGTTCGCGCGCGAGGCCGACGGCTACACCGCCACCCGGCACCAGCGCGAGGTGGGCGCCGGCTACTTCGACCGGGTGCTGATGACGGTGACCGGCGGCGAGGCCTCCACGGCCGCCCTCACCGGCAGCACCGAGCAGGCGCAGTTCGCGGGCTGACCGCGGCCGCGGGAGGGTGGAGACGGGCCCGCCGGGAGCGTTCCGGCGGGCCCGCGCCGTTTCGGCCGGTACGCGCGTCCGGCGTCCATCCTGCAGTGGCGGAAGATGTCTCGATAACGTGCGGCCGCCCCCTCCGGGCGCGCCAGGCCGGGCGGCCTTGCGGAGGGACCGGAGGCGGCCGCGGGTGACGTTCGCGGCGGGCCGACCGTCGTCTTCACGAAGAATCGGCGAAATGGGTGCGGCAGCGCTGGGCCCTGGATTGACGCTGCCGGGTGGCGGACGTTAACGTCACCTCTGGCTTCAAATCGTCCAATTTCAACGCCTCCGCATGACCACCTCGCGCCACCGTCTTCCCTCATCCGAGGTCCCCCTGCCGACCGTGCCTCCGTACCTGGGAGAAATCGGCGACGAGGACGCACGCTGGCTCCATGAGCACGGCGTGCAGCGGCGTGTGCCCGCCGGCGACCGGGTGATCACCGAGGGGATCACCCCCGAGCACCTGTTCGTGGTGCTGGAGGGCGAGTTCCAGGTGTCGTCCGATTCAATGAACGACCCCGACATGCTTCGGGTGAACGCCGGCGAGCTGCTGGGCGAGGTCTCGTACATCAACCACACCAGTCCCGGCGCGTCGGTGTGGGCGGTGACCCCCGCCGTGGTGCTCGCCATCCGCCGCGGCGACGTGGACGCCAAGATCGCGGACGACCCCGCCTTTGGCAGCCGCTTCCGCAAGGTGCTGATGGAGTTCGCGGTGAACCGGATGTGGCAGTACAACCGCCGTGACGTGAACCCGCCCCCGCCGCCACCCACCTCCGACCCGTACGAGGACCTGCGGGTGCACGAGCTGATCGAGAAGCTGCTGCGGGGGGAATTCTAGGGGCGGCGGACGGGTGCTGGGTGCTGAGTGTCTCGCGATCGGCGGAGCACGTGCACGAAGCGGCATCCATGTTCCAGAAGCACCGGAGCGGTCGGCGGGTGTGACGCGAGGGGGGCCCGGGTGGCAAGAGTGTGAGGCATCCCGCGTCGCAATTCGTCTCGTGGTAGCGGAAGTGATATGAGATTGTGAAGAACGGCCCGTCTCCGGTGTCTCGGAGGCGGGTCGTCCGTATGTATCCGTGCGCTGATACCATGCTTGGGCGAGCCAGGCCGCATGCGCACTGCAGAAAAACAGGGTTTCACACGGAGTTAACGGAGTCAGCGGAGGAAAGCGGACGTTGTTCCGTGAACTCCGCTAACTCCGTGTACTCCGTGTGAAACTTCGTTGTGCGGATCAGACGCTGGCCAGGGAATCCCGCTGATCACGTATTCCAGTCGGCAGAATCGGGATGACTCGCGCCGGTCAGGAGGGGGCGACGTCTCTCGTGGCGAACCAGATGTAGAGGGGGATGCCGGCGAGAAGGGCGAGGAAGCCCCACAGCACCACGTTGCCGCCCACGCCGTAGACGGCGTACAGCAGGAAGGCGAAGGCGATCGGGGCCACGATTTGCGCGCGGCGGCGCTCGCGCGGGGTGTAGCGCGCGGGGTCGCGGCGGGCCAGCATCAGCTCGGCCGCGGCGGCGTAGAGGTGCGGCACCAGCGTGAGCAGCACCGACAGCAGGACGATGAAGTTGAACACGCCCAGCAGCGTGTGGCGGAAGTACAGCAGCAGCAGCGCGCTGGCCACCCCCGTCCCCACCGTCAGCGCCACGTGCGGCGTGGCGAAGCGCGGGTGCACGCGCCCCAGCCCGCGGAAGAAGATCCCGTCGCGCGCCGCCGTGAGCGGGATGCGCCCCGCCATCAGGATCCACCCGTTGAGCGTGCCCACCCCCGCCGCGATCGCCGCGATGCCGATGAATGTGCCGGCCGCCGGCCCCAGCGTGCGCGTGGCCGCCAGCGCGATGGGCCGCGACGAGGCCGCGATCTGGGCGTTGGGGAGCGCGCCGGTCACCGCGGCCGAGGCGACCAGGAAGATCACCGTGGCCAGCGCGTAGCCGATCATCGTGCCCAGGCGGATGGTGCGGCCGGGGTGCTGCACCTCTTCGGCGGGTACGGTGGCGCTCTCCACCCCCGAGTAGGCCCACACCACCAGCGCCGCCCCCGCCGCCAGCGAGCCCCAGCCGTGCGGCGCGAACGGGGTGAAGTGCGCCGCCCGCGCATGCGGCAGCATGGCCAGGGACACGAACAGCATGGGCAGCGCGCAGGTGCACATCACCACCACCTGCAGCCGCGCGCTCTGGCGGATGCCCAGCACGTTGAGCAGGCACAGCCCCCAGAGCAGCGCCTGCGCCAGCGCGAACTGCAGCGGCGTGCTGGCCGCCAGCGGCCCCGAGAACCCCACCGCGTACCCCACCACCGCCGTCACGATGGCCGCGTTGCCCACCACCGCGCTGATCCAGTAGCTCCACACGCACTGGAACGCCGCGAAGTCGCCGAAGGCCTCTCGCGTGAACACGTAGGGCCCGCCCGTGAGCGGGTAGCGCGTGCCCAGGCTGGCGTAGACCAGCGCCACGAACAGGTACCCCGCCGCCGTGAGCGCCCACGCCACCACCCCCAGCGGTCCGACGGCCTGTGCGAGGGACGCGGGAAGCGTGTAGACCGACGTCCCCACCATGTTCCCCACCACCAGAGCCACCGTGCCCAGCAGCGTGAGCCCGCGCACCAGCGACGGCCGCTCGGCGGCTGTGCGGCGGGCGGTTGGATCGACGGGATCGACGGGATCGGCGGGCGGCGCGGCGGAGGGCACGGTGGGAGGCGGGTGGGGGAAGACGCGTCGCGGGAGAGGACGGAAACGAATGTGCGCCGCCGAATCCCCGGCGACAAGCGCCGCGTAGCGCGGGGGAGGCGGCGCGGGGTCGCGTCACGGCTTGACTCCGCCGCCGCGCGGGTGAAGGTGAGCCGCCATACTCATGGCGACGGCACGCGGTGGCGACGGATCACGCGCAGGCGGCGGTGCGAAGGACCGTGCTTCGGCGTGGTCAGGGGCCGGCCGGCGTGCACGCGCGTGAGGGATGCGCGCCCGGAGGGCCGGGAACGCGGCGGCCCGCCCACACCGTCGCATCCGACGAGACGAAGCCCGGGCGGGCCGCCGTGGGCCTGGCTGCGTTGGGCACGGCGGTATCGTGCCCTACGCAGCGCGCACCCCGGCCCGGAGCGCAGCGGAGGGACACGTCCGGGTCCGCCGTTGCGTACGGATTCCGGCGGATGGATCGAGTTCCTTGACCCGGGGTGAAACCGGTCCTTACTATTAGGCGTACGTCTAATAGACGATCATCTAAGAGATGGATCGTCGTCGTAGCGGTCGAAGAACACGGAGCCGATGCTGGACGCCACACTGCGCGCGCTGGGCGACCCCACGCGCCGCGAGATCCTGAAGGCGCTGCGGGCGGGCGACCTGACCGCGGGCGAGATCTCGGCGCGGTTCCCCATGACGGCCGCGTCGGTGTCGCACCACCTGTCGGTGCTGAAGGAGGCGGGGCTGGTTACGGCCGAGCGCAGCGGGCGAAACCTGATCTACTCGCTGGAGACCACCGTCTTCCAGGAGTTCCTGCAGGAGATGATGGGCTTCCTGGGCAAGGGGAGGGACGAATGAGAAGCCGCTGGACCGCCGCCGTGGTGCTGGCGGCGATGTGGGCGCTGGCCGTGGTGATCTGGCTGCGCTCGCCCGCGCGGATGCCCACGCACTGGAACGCGCGCGGCGAGATCGACGCGTGGGGCTCGCCGGCCGCCGTGTTCATCCTCCCCGCCGCGGCGCTGATGGTGGTGGCGCTGATACGGGTGCTGCCGCGGCTCGACCCGCGCCGCGCCAACTGGGACCGGTTCGCCGGCGAGGCGCGGGTGATCGTGAACGTGCTGGTGATGTTCCTGGCCTGGGTCGAGGTCTCCACCTTCGGCGGCTTCGCTTTCGGCTGGAAGATCGACGAGGGGCGCGGCACGCTGGCGGCCACCGGCGTGCTGCTGGTGGTGATCGGCAACTACCTGCCGCGCATCCGCTCCAACTGGTGGATGGGGATCCGCACCCCGTGGACGCTCACCAGCGACCGCGTGTGGCGCGCCACGCACCGGCTGGGCGGGCGCACCTTCGTGGGCGCGGGCGCGGTGAGCGTGCTGGCCGCCCTGGCGCTGCCGAGGGCGCTGGGGGTGTGGGTGGCGATGGCGGCGGTGGGGCTCGGCGCGCTGGTGCCGGTGGTCTACAGCTACGCCGCCTGGCGCCGCGAGACCGCCGGGCGCTGAGGGCCCGGGCAGAGACCTTTCAACGGGATGGGACGAGGGATGAAGCGCATAACAGGGGTGGTGCGGATGGCGCTGGCGCTGGCCGTGATCCCGGCCGCGGCGGGCGCGCAGGAGGGCGGCGACAGCGGCGCCTTCGTGATCCGCCGGGGGAACGACACGGTCGCGGTGGAAAGCTTCCGCCGCTCGGCGGGCGAGGTGAGCGGCGAGCTGGGGGTGAAGAACGCCGTGCGCGTCGTCTACACCCTGCGCACCGGCGGGGCGCAGACGGTGACGGGGGTGGAGATGCGCGCCTGGGCGCCCGGCGCGGCCGACACCATGCCGCCGCTGCAGCACGTCACCGTGGCCTGGGCCGGCGACAGCGCGATGGTGGTGATCGAGGGCGGCGGGCAGCGGATGGCCCAGGCGGTGCGGGGGGCGACGGGCGCCGTGCCCATCGTGAACCCCTCGGCCGTGGTGATCGAGCAGGTGCTGATGCGCGCGCGGCAGGCGCACGCCGACAGCGTTGCCGTTCCCGTCTTCGTGATCGGGAGCACGCAGGTGGTGCAATCCACGGTGGTCTTCCACGGCGACAGCGCCACGCTGACGATCGGCCCCGTGGTGCACGCGGCGGTGGACCGCGCGGGCCGGCTGATGGGCGCGACGATCCCGTCGCAGAACCTGGTGATCACGCGCACCGCCACCGCCTCGGCCGCGCTGGCGCCGCCCGACTACGCGGCCCCCGCGGGCGCGCCCTACACGGCCGAGGAGGTGCGCGTGCCGCACCCGGCGGGCTTCCGGCTGGCAGGCACGCTCACGCTTCCGCGCGAGCGCCGGGGGCGCATCCCCGCCGTGGTCACCCTCACCGGGAGCGGCGCGCAGGACCGCGACGAGGCGATCCCCGGCGTCGCCGGCTACCGGCCGTTCCGCCAGGTGGCCGACACGCTGGGCCGCCGGGGGATCGCGGTGCTGCGGATGGACGACCGCGGCTTCGGGGCGTCGGAGGGGAACGGCGCGGCCGCCACCACCCGCGACTTCGCGACCGACGCCCAAGCGGCGGTGGCGTACCTGCGCTCGCGCCCCGAGATCGACCCCGCCCGCATCGCGCTGGTGGGCCACAGCGAGGGCGGGATCATCGCGCCGATCGTCGCCGCGGCCGACCCGCGGGTCCGCGCGGTGGTGCTGATGGCGGGAACGTCGCGCAGCGGCCGCCGCATCCTGGAGTACCAGATCCGCTTCCCGCTCGACCGCGACAGCTCGCTCACGGCGGCACAGCGCGATTCGGCGTACCGCGCCGGCTGGGCCGAGGTGGATTCGCTGGGCGCGCGGATGCCGTGGCTCCCGTACTTCATCGGCTACGACCCGCTCCCCACCGCCCGACGCGTGCGCCAGCCCGTGCTGATCGTGCAGGGCGGAACCGATCGCCAGGTGACGCCCGACCAGGCGAGCGAGCTGGAGGCCGCCATCCGCGGCGCCGGGAACCGCGACGTGACGATGCGCGTCTTCCCGCAGATGAACCACCTCTTCATCCACGACCCCGACGGGATGCCCGCCGGCTACGGCCGCCTCCCCAACCGCCGCGTGGAGCCCGAGGTCCTGGGCGTCATCGCCGACTGGCTGGCGGCGAAGCTGAGGTAAGGGGCGGGCCCGGTCGGACGGGTCGAGCGAGGCGGGCGAGGACGCGGAACAACGGACGGACGGAGAGGAAGGGGAAGGCAGGGCACGGAGAGGAAGGGAAGGCAGGGCACGGCCCGAGCATGGCAGGGATGCTTTGACAGGTGCCGAACAAACCGGTAAATTTTGTATTCGGCTTGCATTCGGTTTTCGGTCTGAACGAGGAATGCCTGCTATGCTTTCGGCGCGCACCGTTGCCAGATACTTCCTCACCAAGGTGGACGAGGACGCGGGAGATTCGATCTCCAACCTCAAGCTTCAGAAGCTCGTTTACTACGCCCACGCCTACCACCTCGCGATGCATGGCGAACCGCTCATCCCGGAGCGGATCGAAGCCTGGGAGCATGGGCCGGTCATCCCGGAGCTCTACCGTTCCTACAAGCAGCACGGCTCACAGCCGATCCCGGCACCAGACGATTTCGATCAGCGCGAGTACGACGAGCGTACGCGCGAGCTGCTCGACGAGATCCATGAGGTATTCGGTCAGTATTCCGCCGCGAAGCTCCGCAACCTCACCCACGCCGAGCGTCCCTGGGCAGAGGCGTATGCCGACGGTGCTCGCGGTCGCGTCATCACGGACGACGCGATGCGCGACTTCTACAAAGAATTCGTGACGGAGTAGAAGGGTGGCGCGGCAGATCAAGCGCCCGCCGCCGAAAGCGGGTGGCAAGATCAACCCGCCCGTAGTCGCGGCCGTGACGTCGAAGGATGGCGAGCCACCTGTTTTCTGCCTTCGTCACGTGGCTGCCGGGTGGGGTGTGGCAGATTGCGAACGTGACGCCCGGGCGGCGTTTGCGATGACGCTCGAAAAGCTGGCAAAGCTTACCTGGCAGCAGATCAAGGGGGCGCCACGGCACGGCGTGGGAACGGAGCAGATCGATTCCGGCTCCATCAGGGCCCGCGTCCCGGCCAGCATTACCGAGGACGTGCAGTTCCTCGCGTTTCGCTTCAGCGGGAAAAAGCCGATGGTAGGGTTCAGGGCCGCGGCAAGCGCCGTCTTTCACATCGTCTGGTTGGACCGCGACTTCACACTCTACGATCACTGACAGCAAAGCGGGGACGGCATCTGAAGCCGCCCCGCTATCGTTTTCACGTCGCCCAAGATACGTCGTAAGGCTGACCGGTTATCCGGAGCATTTCCACCATATCGCAGTACCGAAAATCCGCGGCAAGGAACCCGGGTTCGCTCCCATATCTTCCCCGCGAGCGCCGCAATCACCTCTCCAAGGGGCGCAGTGCGTGGCGATGCGGGGCTCGTCCCCATCGAAACCCGCGATCGTTCTGCTGACCGGCACCGTGGCACGGTTCGCGCTCGCCTCACGTCCTGTCAACGTGCGTGTAGATGAACGTGAATGGGAGGGGACGATGGCGAAGTGTGAGGTGTGCGGGAACGACTACTACCTGGCGTTCGAAGTGGTGGCGGCGGGGCAGAGGCACGTGTTCGACAGCTTCGAGTGCGCCATCCACAAGCTGGCGCCGGTGTGCGCGCACTGCGGCGTGAAGGTGATCGGGCACGGCGTGGAGGGGAACCACGAGATCTACTGCTGCGCCAACTGCGCCCGGCAGGCCGGCCTGAAGGGCGTGGCCGACCGCGCCCAGGGCGAGCCGACGTCGTAGCGGCCCAGTCCGCCCGCTACCTTCGGGGGAGGGGGCTGCGGGGGATGGGGGCCGAGGTGAAGCGGAGGGGGCGGCGCGGAAGGAACCAGACCAGCGCACTCAGCGCGTAGACCGGCCGCGTGGCGTCGAGCAGGGCGGGCACGAACAGGAGGCCGCCCCACAGCAGCGCCAGCAGCGCCGAGCGGGCGCGGGTGCGGCGGACGGCGGCCACGTGCGCCTTGCGCTCGGCCATGGTGGTGAGGTCGCCGTTGCGGATGCTCACCTCCACCATCCCGTCCACCGCCGTCTTCTCGGCCGCGGCGATGCCCACGCGCAGCATGGTGCGCCCCAGCCGGTACACCAGCGCGGCGCCGCCGAAAACGGCGAAGAGGCCCGCGATGGGGCTGGCGATGAAGGCATCGAGCGTCACCCCTCCATTTTCGCCCGCCCGCCGTGCCTGCGCAACCGCCGCCCGGAACGCGCCGGAATGCTCTCGGCGTTCGCTCCGCTCGAGACCATTTCGTTGCCGGATCGGGCTGAAGCAACGTGCATTCCTTCAGATCCTGAAGGACAAATGCCTCATACCCGATCCGCATGAATCATTGCGGCAGCAGGACCTGCTGAAATGTCACACAGAGACACAGAGGCACAGAGAAAACTCCGTTCTCTGCGTCTCTGTGCCTCTGTGTGAGAAAGCAGTTCAGCCGGATCTGGTATCACACGGAGAAACGGAGGGAACGGAGAACTGCTCGTGGTTCCTCCGTTTCCTCCGCTCCTCCGTGTGACATCTTGCCGTAGCGGTCGTTCCGAATGCACGGTCGCTTACCGGATCCGCGATCAGATCATCATCAGATCTGTCCCACTACGAACCGAGCGCCAGCCCCACCCCCGCGGCGCCGATCGAGGTCCGTTCGATCACCGACTCCCTTCCCGCCCCTACCCGCACGCGCACGCGCCGCACGCCCTCGGGCACCTGGATGCGGTAGCCGGCCGCGTCGCCCGCCGCGTTGCGGATGCGCAGGCCCGACGGCACCACCAGCAGCTCCACCCCCGGCGCCCCCAGCACCTCGGCCAGCGCGGCGGTTCCGGCGACAGGCACCAGCGTGAGCGTCCCCACCCGCTGCGCGTGCGCCACCTCCACCCGCAACTCGGTGCCGGCGGGGACGAAGCGTACCTGCGCGCTGGCCTGCGGCGCGGCGGGCGGGGCCGGCACCGGCGGGGCGGTGGCCGGCGGCGCGGGCGGGCCGCCGTGCCCGAGCTGGCTCCACTGCCGGCCCACCCACCGGGCGATCCACGCGCGAGCCGGGGTGGCCACCGCGACGGCGGCGGCGAGCAACAGCACCACCGCCGCCGCGCGGAGCCACGGGCGGTCCACCCGCCGCACCGGCGGCGCCGGGCGCGGACGCAGCGGGATCACCCTTGCGTCCGGCCGGGTCGTCGCGGCCTGCCCCGCCGTCGCGTCCACCTCCGAGACGAGGACGGTGGAGGGCGGAACCATGGGCACGGGCGGGGAGAAGTCGGCGCTGGCGAGCAGGCTCGCCAGGCGCGCGCGGCGCGTGCGGTAGCGCTCCATCCGCCCGCGGCAGTCGGCGCACGCTTCGAGGTGCGCCTCGGCATAAGGGCGAGCGACGGCCTCGGCCTCGCCGTCCAGCAGGCAGAGCAGCTCCCCGTCTTCGAGGTGGGGGCGGGTCAGCGATACGGGTTCCATCCGTTCTCCTCCTCGTCGTCCAGGCGCAGCTCGGCCGCCAGCTTGTTCAGCGCCCGCGCGATCATGGTGCCTACCGACTGCGTGGTGGTGCCCACCGCCTCCGCGATCTCGCGGTAGCGGAACCCCTCCTGCTGCATCATCAGGATCGTGCGGTCGCGCTCGGGCAGCCCGTCCAGCGCGGCCCTCACCCGCTCGCGCACCTGCGCCGTCTCGGCGTGCGCGTCGGGTGCGGGGGGCGCGTCGCCCAGCGGCGCGCGCAGCGGCGCGGCCTCCAGCAGGCGGCGGCGGCGGCCGCGGGTGCGCAGCGCCATCCACGCCGCGTTGGTCCCCACGCGAAAGAGCCACGCGCGCGTCTCGCCCGGCGCGGGCGGCCGCTCCATCAGCCGCACGAACGCCTCCTGTGCCGCGTCCTCGGCCACGTCGGGGTCGCCCGTGAGCCGCGACAGGTAGCGGAAGAGCGAGGGATGGTGCTGGGCGAAGAGGATGGCCGCGTCCATCTTGCCCCCGCTTCAGAACGACACGCGCAGGCCGGCCAGCGGCAGCCGCGGCAGCCCCCGCCCGTACACGTCGTCGGTGCACCCGCCCGCCGGGTCGTGGTCGCCGTACCCGCAGCGCTCGTAGTGGATGCTGTGCTGGTAGCGCGCCGCGTTGGCACGGTTGAGCGCGTTGTGGAGCTGCGCGTAGGCGCCGAAGCGTACCCGCCCAACGCTGCGTGTCCACTCGGCCGCCAGGTCGAGGCTGGCGTAGCCCGGGGCGCGCAGGTCGCCGGGCTCGCCTGCCCGGGGCAGCTCGTTCCACGCGCACACGCCGTCGCGGCAGCTGGCCAGCCCGCCGAAGAAGCGGGTGAAGGCCCCGCCGCCGCTGGCGGTGAACGCCGCGTCCAGCCGCAGCCCCCAGGGAAGCCGCACGCCCGTCTCCAGGTCCACCGAATGCCGCTGGTCGCTCTCGGCCGGGAAGGCGAAGCCGCCGGCGTGCAGCGTGGCCCGCCCCCACGAGTACGACGCCGACGCCGTCCACGCCCCCGCCACCCGGCGCACCGACGCCTCGGCGCCGTGCGCGCTCAGGCGCCCGGCCACGAACCCCTCGCGCCCCACCACCTCGCCGGGGGTGGGGTCGCGCAGCGCCAGCCCCTCCGAGCGGCGGGCGTACCCGGTGACAGCCACCAGCCACCGTTCGCCGATCCACCGCTCGGCGCCCAGCGTGGCCACGTCGGAGCGCAGCGCACTCGCGCCGCTCCCCGCCACCAGCCACAGGTGCTGGGTGATGGACTGCTGCGGCAGCTCGGGGCCGGCCTGCACCGTCTGCCAGCTCCGCCCCGCCGCGGCCGAGACGGCCAGCCCCGGCGCGGGCTGCCAGCGTGCCGCGCCGCGCGGCGCCCAGCGCACCGCGCCGCCACCGCCCGCCCGCTGGCCGGCCTCGGCGCGCAACCCCGCCTCCAGCGAAACCGCCGGCGCCGGCCGCCAGCGCCGCTCGCCCCACGCATAGCCGTATGCCAGCGAGCCGTCGGCATGCACGGCCGTGGGCGGGAGCGACAGGTCGAGCGGGAACACCGGCGGGCCGGCGTAGCGCGCGTCCTGGCGCACCGCGCCCGCGCCCGCCGCCCAGCGCGGTGGCGTGCCAGGCCGCGCCGCCGGCTCCACCCGCGCCTCGGCGAACAGGTGGCGCACGCTGCTGCGCGTGGCCAGCACCGTGGGCCACGAGATCAGCGCGTTGGGCCGGGGCCGCGCCACCCCCGTGTCGCTCACCGAGGCCTGGAAGCCGCTTCCGCCCACCGTCAGCCGCCCGTCCAGCCCGCGCACCGGCGCGTGGAGGGTGGCGCGGCCGGCCAGGCTGCCCCAGCGCGGCAGTGCGGCGCGCATCCAGTCGGTCTCGGGCCCGTCGCTCAGCACGTCGCGCTGCCAGAGCGCACTGGCCTCCAGCGACGCGGCCCGGCCCAGGCGCAGGTCGTAGCGCCCGGCTGCGTCCTCGAAGCGGCGCGTGACCCACACGTCCTCGCCGCGGCTGCGCGACTCCACCTGCTCGGTGAGCCAGCCCGGGTGGCTGCGGCGCGCCGCGACCATCCAGCGATGCGGCCCATGCGCGCCGTCCAGCGTCACCCGGCCGCTGGCCAGCGACAGCTCGCCCGAGCCCGCCAGCGGCCCGCCGTCGCCGCCGCGGCGCGAGCGCAGCTCCAGCGCGGCGGCCGCGCCGCCGCCGGTGGCCAGCGGCTGCGCGCCGGGGAAGAGAAGGACCGAGCCCACCGCGTCGGTGTTGGGCCCCGAGAACAGCGCCGACGCGTGCACGGGGTTGAACAGCGGCACGCCGTCGAAGAAGACGCGGGTGTGGTCCCACGCGCCGCCGCGCGTCCACAGCTCGGCGCTGTACTCGTCGCGCGCGGTCACGCCGGGAAGGCGCTGCAGGCCGCGGAACAGGTCGCTCTCGGCCAGCGGCACCGCCCCGCCAACGTCGGCGCGCGTCACCAGCCGCACGTCGGGGGCGAGGTTGGCGCGCTGGCGCATCCGCTCGGCCTCGAGCCGCGCCTCGTCCGCGCCGTCCGCGTCGCCGCCGCGCGCGGAGAAGGGGTTGGCGGGGGCGGCGGGAGCGCTGCCGCGCGCCTCCACGGGCTGCAGGCGCACCGGCTCCACCCGCAGGGCGACGGACACGGCAGCGCTGGCGGGGCCCTGCAGCAGCACGTCCACGCTCCCGGCCAGGTAGCCCAGCCGCTGCACGCGCAGCCGGTACGTTCCCGCCGCCAAGCCCGAGAAGCGGTAGCGCCCCTCGGCGTCGGTGCGCGCGGCGCGGGGTGGGCTGCCCCCGGCCGGCTCCAGCGTGACCTGCGCGCCCGCCAGCGGAAGCTCGTTCTGCGCGTCCACGATGGTGCCGAATACCTCGCCGGCCACCGGGTGCGCCTGCACGGGCGCCTGGGCACGGAGCGACGGCGGGAGGGCGAGCAGCCAGGCCAGGGCCACGATCAGCAGGAGCCGGGGGATGAAGGGAACCATCGCGAGCGTTCGCTCAGGGGTTCGGCGTACGGATGAATGCGGCAGAGGTGGATCCTGTGACGCGGGAGCTTCACGTCGTCCCCGCACCGCCCGCGCGGGATCGACTTGGTGCCTTCGAACTGGAATGCGCGGCGGGACGATCTTGTGACGCGGGCCTGGCGCACGGCAACCGGTCCCGCCGGGCAGCGTCATAATCCGCTCGGTTGGTGAATTTAACCCTTGGAGGGCGCGAGACACGCCCCCGGGCCCCGGTACCGCGGACCAGTCTCAATCCACCGTTCCACGGACAAGGACACGATGCGGAAATTCGTCCATGCCGCGGCGGCAGCCTCGGTGCTGCTGGCCACGGCCGGGTGCCAGAACGCGTTCAGCGACGCCGACGGCCCGCTCACCGGCACCTGGCGGTTCACCGCCACGGGCTACCAGCCCAACCCGACCGACTCGACCTACGTCTGCGACCTGCAAACCACTTACGTGATGCGCCAGGAGGGCAGCGAGATCGAAGGCCGCAGCGACGCGGCCACCTTCCACTGCCGGAACAAGGACACCGGCCGGGTGTTCCCCAGCGACTTCAAGGAGGCCGGCGTGGTGCGCGGCCCGGTGAAGGACGGCGCGTTCTACCTTTCCGACTCGGGCAACTGGCACTGCCTGGGCGAGCTGTCGGGAAGCCCCGCGCGCCTCGAGGGCCACCTGGAGAGCTACGGCGGCTGGGTGGGCCAGCCGATGCAGACGGTGCGCAGCGGCACCTGCGTGCTGGAGAAGGTGTCGAACGCGGGCTACGACGGCCCCGCGGCCTGACCGGCTCCCGAAATCGCGGGCCCGGCACCTGGCGCCGGGCCCGCCTTTTTTCGTGCTTCCTCTTCCATCCCCCACTCCGTCCGCACATCCGCATCCCGAGCCCGAATCCCTTCGAGTCATCCGAGCAAACGACGGGGTCACACGGAGCAGCGGAGGGAACGGAGGAAAGCAGCAGTTCTCCGTTCCCTCCGTTCCTCCGTGTGACCCACAGCCGTTGGTGCCCCGCCCGTCGGGATGATGTTCGATGCGGGATGATTCAATACGGGGACGGGGACGGGATGATGTTCAATACTCGCTGCCGCCGGGTACGCGGGCCAGGTACCGCGCCTCGCCCTCCCACGGCTGGACGCGATAGGGGACCACGGCACCCAGGCCGGCCAGCGCCGGCGCGTTCAGGCCCAGGTCCACCCAGCGGTGCAGCGACCGGCTCCATCCCGCCCCCTCCATCAGCTTCGCCTCGGCCGGTGCAGACCAGAGGAGGAACGATTGGTCGTACTGCAGCACGTGCACGCGCTCGTGCGCGGCCGAGCGGGCCACGCGCGCGGGGTCCTCCGCATCGCGCACCAGCACCACGCCCGCCGCGTGCCGGCCGTCGTAGCTCCCGCCGTCCAGCCCCTTCTCCACCCGAAAGACCAGCGCGCCGGCGGACAGGCTCTCGTGCGCGTCGAAGCGCGCGCCGGGCGTGGCGGCCGCCCAGGCAGCCGCCGCCACCGCCGCCGCGTCGATGCGGGCACTGAGCGCCGGGCCGGGGCCGCGCGCGGCCAGGTACACCCGCACGGGGCCGACCGGGAGCACCAGCCGCTCCATCACCTGGCGCCCCTCCATCGCGTTGGCTGAGACCGACGTTCCGATCGCCGCCACCTCGCGCCCCACGAAGCCCGCGCCGGCGAAGCGCTCCACCACGATCCGCTTTCCCGCGAAGGTCAGGGCACCCCCCGCCGCGCCGGCCGCGAACGCCCGCAGCACGGGCCGCCCCCGCATCCGCGCGCGCACGGCCGCCGTGGCGCCGCCGATCAGCGCGTTGCCGGCCAGCATCACCCCCTCGCCGCCGCGGGCCTCGTTGCACCCGTCGCACTGCGCGCGGGCGGGGGAGTCGAACACGGCGAGGAAGACGGCGGCCAGGCAAGCGGCGCGGCGAAAGCGTGGCATCGGGTCGGGTAATGGGGCGCGGGTGGATGCGAAGGGACTTCCCCCGCAATGCGCCGCCGCGCGATCTTGTGACACGCGTGGGCGATGATTCCATCCGCCGGCGGACCCACGTCATAAAAGTCCGCGCTGGGGAATTGTACTGGACGAGGGCGCACGACACGCCCCGGGCCCCGGTACCGCAACTCATCCACCCCACGTACGGAAACGGACCAATGCGCAAGCTCCTCCACGCCGCCGCGGCGGCCGCGCTGCTGCTGGGCAACACCGCGTGCCAGAACGCGCTCGCCGACGACTACGGCCCCATGACCGGCACCTGGAAGGTCACCATCACCGGCTTCAAGCATTGGCCGGCCAACCCCGAGTGGGAGTGCGACACCGAGACCACCTGGACCATGCGCCAGGAGGGGAGCGAGATCGAGGGCGTGAGCAGCGAGGGC